>Ga0207678_10000374_pt1 | contig 40903 bp, 35 predicted proteins | sample KBSC63metaG_FD_184319 | JGI IMG/M metagenome (GOLD analysis project Ga0207678, IMG submission 184319) | Corn rhizosphere microbial communities from Kellogg Biological Station, Michigan, USA - KBS C6-3 metaG (SPAdes) (version 2) | ecosystem: Host-associated > Plants > Roots > Rhizosphere > Soil ... | reverse complement strand
CACTTGGCCTTGGGCAAATCGTCGAGCAAGGCCGCTGCACCGGCGTAATCGCTGATCTGCCCGGCCGTGATGAAGAAGCTCAAAGGGCGGCCGTTGGCATCGGTGACGGCGTGCAATTTCGTGTTCATGCCGCCTTTGGTCCGCCCGATCAGACGCCCGAGACCCCCTTTTTTACCCCAAGGCTGGAAGCCGGGCGGGCGCGCGTGCATCGATTGCCGCACGCTCGGCGTCGCGAAGGTCGCGCCGCCGATGGCAAGGCCCAGCGAAGGGGAAAGGCGGGTGGCGCAGAAGCTCGATGCGAAGGTCACCATACCTGCGAGCGTCGTGGTGGCGGACAGATGGTTCTGATTGGCGCTGCGGATATAGCCTGCGGTAGCACTGGGGCCACGCCGATAGCGAGGGCGGCGGCAACCGTGTCCGGCGCCAGACCACCTATACCGCCGATCAAACCGAACGTGCGAAATCCGGCGACGCGGCGGCCAGTGTCGAAGGTCCTTTGCGCCCATCCTCTCTGCGTGCCAATCAGCAATCCAATGGCTATGGCGGCCAGCAGCGGCATATAAGGCTGTATGATGGAGGAACTGATGCCAGCAGTCATCGCGGTCTGACGCTTGTTTCCTTGATACGGCCGTCCAGCATGGAGATCTGCACGTCGGCTGCCGCCGCGACATCGGGATCATGGGTGACGCACACCACCGCGCGACCCTGATCGTGAGCAAGATTGCGAAACATCTCGACCACGCGGGCGCTGTTTTGGCTGTCGAGATTGCCTGTGGGTTCGTCGCCCAGCACCAGTGCGGGATCATTGGCGATGGCGCGGGCGATGGCGACGCGCTGGCGCTCGCCGCCGGAGAGGCGATCAGGCGTCTTCGCGCTTTTCTCTCCAAGACCCATGCCTTCAAGCAACGCCTGCGCCTTTGCCTGTATTTCCGCCAGCGGGAGTTTGCCGAGTCTGCGCATGGGCAGCATGACATTTTCCAGCGCCGTGAACTCCGGCAGAAGGAAGTGGAACTGGAAGACGAAGCCGAAGCTCGCCAACCGGATCCGGGCGCGCGCGTCACCGCGCAGCGAGTTCATGTCCTGCCCATTGAACAGCACCCGTCCGGATGTCGGCCGATCGAGCAGGCCGAGCAGATAGAGCAGCGAGGATTTGCCGCAGCCCGACGGCCCAACGATGGCGACGAAGGTGGCTGGCTGGATCGACAGGGACACGTCGGAGACCAGCGTCACCGGCGGGGTGCCGGGCAGGCTGCGGGACAGGTCCTGAACCTCTATGATCGCGCTCATACCGCGCCCCGCAATATGTCGACCGGATCGACGCGCGCCGCCTTTCGCGCGGGGAGCCATGCGGCAATCACCCCCGAGATCAGGGACGCCGCCGCTGCGATCGCATATTGACGCGCGGAGCGGTCCAGCGGCAGGCGTTGGTCTTCGCCCGCGATGGGGAATTTGAGCGAGCCGAGGATCGCCATCAGCCCGTAGCCCAGCAGCCATCCGGCGACGATGCCGATCAATGCCAGGGCCAGCCCTTCGAATACGAAGATCAGTTGTAGATCGCGCTCTGAAAAGCCCATCGAGCGCATGATCGCGATGTCGCGCCTTTTGTCGGACACGCTGTTGGATACGACCGTGTAGATGCCGAAGCTGGCGACCAGCAGGATGGCCGACACGACGCTGTACATGATGACGTTGCGGGTCACGAGCAGGGAGAGGAAGTCGGCGGAACGCTCCTGCCAGCTTTCCGCCTTATAGGCATAGCGCGCCTCCAGGCGGCGGCTGATCGGCTCGGCCTCATAGGGATCGGCAAGGCGGACGCCGATGCGGTTGATGATGAAGGGACGGCCGAGCAGTGATTGTGCTTCCCGCAGCAGGACATAGCCCAGGCCGGATGAAATCTGCGTCTGGCCGCGCTTGAACAGGCCGACGATGCGGAGCGACCGGCTCTTTCCCGAAGCGGAGGTCGCGCCAACCACATCGCCCACGCCAAGGCCAAGCCGTCGGGCCATTTCCTCGCCTATGATAATGCCGCCCTGCGTGCTTTCGAGGTCGCGCAGGCGTCCGATGCGCAACTGGTCCTGGATCGTGCTGACCTTTTCCTCGATCGCCGGATCGACGCCCACGACGGTCAATGCTTCCTCGCGTCCGCCGCTGCGCAGGGTGATCGCGCCGCTGAGGCTGGGTGAACCGATGGCGCCGGGCACCGCGTCGACGGCACGCAATATCTCCGGCCAGCCTTTAAGCCCACGCACTTCGTTGCGGACCTTGTAGTGGCGAAGGTCCACAGCCGCGCCCTTGTAGTGGCTGATGCCGGGTTGAGGCGGCGGGCTGCGCAGCTCGTCGGAAATGATGATGTGCGGGGCGGCGTCGATCAGTGTCTTGATGAAGTCATTCTGGCTGCCGATCATCATGGCCGACACGGCGAGGAAGAATCCGACGCCGACGGCCACCCCGCTTACCGCGACGACGGTCTGGCGGCGACGGCCGACAAGATGACGGGCGGCGACGCTGGCCAGCAGCCGCAACTGGCCGGTCATCGTCGCACCCGAACGCGCATATCGTCCTTGAGCTTCCCTTCCAGCGTCTTCACCACCATGTCGCCACGCGACAGGCCGGAGAGGATCTGCACGTCGTTGGTCCCGGCAATGCCGGTGCGGACAGGTTTCGCATGAACGCGATTGTCGCGAACGATCCACACTTTGCCGTCTTCAATCGCGGTTGCGGGCACCAGCAGCGCTTGTTGCGCCCTGCGCGTGACGATGTTCACCTCCAACGTCAGGCCCAGCGGCAGCGCCACCGCGCCGTCGGTCACGATGCGGGCGCGAAAGGCGCGTTGTTCGGGATCGCCGCCCGGCGTCACCTCGCGCACATGACCATGCAGCACCCGGCCGGGCCAGGCGTCGCTCGACATCAATGCTTCCTGACCGGCACGAACGCGGGAAACGTCGCGTTCATCTACGGTGGCCGTGATCCATATGCGGGAAGGATCGCCCAGCGTCATGAGGATATGGCCGGGGCTGGCGAGATCGCCGGGCTCCACATCCCGGCGCAGCACGACGCCGTCGATGCCCGACCGCACGATCATCTGGTCGAGCCGCGCGCGGGCGCTGTCTTCCGCCGCTCTCCCGCTTTGGGCGGCGGCTACGGCCGAGTCCCGTGCAGCGCGGGTGACCCAGCCCTTGGCGAAAAGCGTGAGCACGCGCCGCTCATCCTGCTGCGCAAGGCGGCGTTGCGCAGCCGCCTGTTGCAGCGCGTGGCGCTGCTCCTCGTCATCGAGAAGGATCAGCGGCTGACCGCGCACGACAGTTTGCGCTTCCTCAGCCAATACCTGGCGAACCGGAGCGGTGAGACGGGCTGAGACCGAAACGGGCTGCTGCGCCTCCACGAAGCCGGTGGCATAGACCAGTTCGACGGCCTGGCCGATACGGACGGGCGCGAGTTCGACCTTGTGCGCCCGGCTCGCGAGCAACCACCATGCCGCAGCCACCGCGACCAGCGCGAGCGGCAACAGCCAGAGCGCGATGCGTTTCATAAGAGGGTATATAGCATCACGCCAAGACCATTGCCTGCCCGTATCGATTTTTGTCCTGCTATTTCGATCCGACCGGAATCTGACGCGGCTTGCTTGCTTCCGTGGCGAGACGGGGGACGATGACTTTCAGCAGGCCCTTTTCCAAATGGGCGCTGGCCTTGTCCGCATCGGCTTCGAACGGAAGTGCAACGCGGCGCAGATAGCTGCCCCGACTGCGCTCGATCAGATGATAATTCTTCTTTTCGTCCTTTTCCTCGCGGTCTTCCTTATGCTCGGCCTTTATGGTCAGGATATCGTCCTGCACGTCGAGAGACACGTCCTTTTCGTCAAAGCCTGGCAGTTCGGCGGTCAGTTCCAAGCCCTGGTCCGTTTCCGCAATGTCGACGCGGGGGAGGTTGAAGCCCCTGTTCCCGCCATCGCCGTTGGTGAGCCAGCCACGGCCGAGATCGTCGCTCAGGCGATCCATTTCCTTGCGCATCTCGGCAAAGGGATCAAAGCCGGTGCGGAAGAGATTGCTGCGCCCAAAGGGGATGAGTGAACGAAAATCAGTCATTTGTCCTTCTCCTGCTTTTGTGAAACTGGCGGTTCGCCGGGATGGTGCATCATCTGATGCTGTTGCCGGCGTTCGGCTGGATCATGCATCGCGCGGCAATGCTCCATCGCTCCGGGCATGGGACGCCCCTGCTGCATCGGCATGGCGCCCGATTGCATCATGTGCCCGCCTGCCCGGTCATGCATCGGGCAGTCCATCTTAGGCGCGGCCGGGGGCGACGGCGCGCGGGGCGGGGCGGTCTGCGCCGACGCTCCGACCATGAGCGAAAGGTTGAGCAGCGCGGCACTGGCGACATGGCGGCGCATGGGTCATTCTCCATTATAGAGTCCATGCTGAATTGTCGTCCGGAGCAGGATGCCGCGCCATAAGTAGAGTCACGCAGTCGGCATCGGCGGGACAAGGACGGCCGCGCCCTTGACCCTGCCTTCGCGCAGGCTTTGCAATGCCTGATTGGCTTGATCGAGGGGAAAGCTTTGGGTGACGATGTGCAGTTCCATGCCGCCGATCAGTTCGAAAAAGGAGGTGCCGTCTTCCCGCGTCAGGTTGGCCACCGACAGGATCTGTCTTTCCTCCCACAGGTCGGCATAAGGGAAGGAGGGGATGTCGCTCATGTGGATGCCTGCGCATATTACGCGGCCACCTTTCTTGACCGATCGCAGGGCACGGGGAACGAGTTCGCCCGCCGGGGCGAAGATCAGCGCGGCGTCGAGAAGCGCAGGCGGTTTTTCGGAGGAGCCGCCCGCCCAGGCACAGCCAAGCGAACGGGCAAAGTCCTGCCCCGCTGTGTCGCCGTATCGGGTGAACGCGTAGACGGTACGCTGCTGATGCCGGGCGACCTGCGCCAATATGTGCGCGGCGGCGCCGAAGCCGTAGAGGCCGATGACGTTTGCCGGGCCGGCCAACCGCAATGCTCTCCACCCGATCAGGCCAGCACAGAGGAGGGGGGCGGCCTCCACGTCGGAAAAGCAATCGGGCAGGTCGAAGCAATATCGCGCGTCGGCGATCGCATGGCTCGCATAGCCCCCGTCGCGGGTGGCTCCGGTGAAGAGCGGAGCGTCGCAGAGATTTTCTCGCCCTGCCCGGCAATAGGAGCAGATGTCGCATGTGTGCCCGAGCCAGGGGACGCCCACGCGCTGGCCTATGGCGAAGCCCTCAACGTCGGTTCCCCGTGCCGCGACGCGGCCGACAATCTCATGGCCTGGTATGATGGGATAGTGGGCGGAGATTTCGCCGTCGAGGACATGCAGATCGGTCCGGCAGACACCACAGGCAGCGACTTCGATCAGCAGTTCGCCGGGTCCGGGATCGGGGATGGGGCGTTCGATCCGCCTGAGGGCAGCGCCCGGCGCGGGGATCTGCATCGCCACCATCGGCTTCATTGCACGTTGTCCGCCGAACGCAGGGAAAAACCGAACAGCATAAGCATCACGCCTTGCGATATGAGGTCTATGGCGAGCACCATGCCCAGCAGCCACAGGCTGCTCCACGGCCACGAAACCGCCACCAGCACGGCGGCCACGATGCTGATGACACCGGACAGGATCATCCACGCCCTGCCTTCGCGGTGCCGGAAAGCAAGGACAAGGCGGGCGATGCCTGATGCCGCCAGAGTGATGCCGATGAAGACCGTAAGGACGGTCGCGCCAAGCAGGGGATCGACGATCATGATGCTGGCCGTGAAGAGGTAGAGCAACGCTGCGAGGCCCCACAGGACGCCCGATGAGAAGCGCCGCACGCGGAAGGTGTGGAACAGTTGGAATACCCCTCCCGCGAACATGGCGGCGCCAACGATATAGGTCGCAAGAATAGTCGTGAGGAGCAAATTGACGCTCGCAAGGATGCCGAGCAGCGCGAGCGCGGCGCCGATGCCGACGAAGGTGCGCCATAGCTGCTGTCCCGATATGGGCGTCCCCGGTTCCAAGGCCATTTTCAAGTTCATGATCGTCCTCCTCAAGATGTGAGACGGCAAGCCTAGCGTTGGCGGCAGCGTGATGATGTTCGTGAATCTACGAATAGGATACCGTGGAAGGCAGCGCGATCATCCCGGTGATAATCCTTCAAGGAGCGTTGCCATGAAAGCGTTGATCTATGACGGGCCGGGGCAGAAGCATCCCTGACGGCGCAATTCTATTCGCCCAGCCAGATCATTATGATCGACATCGACGCCAACCGGCTGGCGGTCGCTGAGCGGTTCGGCGCTACCCGCACGATCGACAGCCGGTCGGAAGACGCGCTGACCGATGGCAGTGGCGTGGACGTGGCCATCGAGGCTGTCGGGGTGCCTGCGACCTTTTGAAGACTTGGTCGTTCCCGGTGGGGTCATCGCGAACATTGGCGTGCATGGCGTGAAGGCTGACCTGCATCTGGGGCGGCTCTGGTGGCATAATACACGATCACGCCCTGATTCGCCGCAGAGACCCTATCGCATCGCCACCCGCTTGAGCGCTTCGGCGCAGAGGAGGTAGACGGCGACCAGTGCTGCCGTCACCATAAGGATGCCCGGCGGAGGCGCGGAGAAGCCCAATGTCGGCGCGAACGGGAGGAAAGGCAGGGCGAAGGCCGTGACGAGGCACAGCCCGGCGCTTGTCACCAGCAGCCGATGAGGCCGCTGCCGCCACAAGGGCGCGGATGTGCGGATGATGAAGACAACCAATATCTGCGTCGCCATGGATTCGACGAACCAGACCGTACGGAATATGGGCACATCGACATGGAAAAGGGCAATGAGTGCTGCAAAGGTCGCGATGTCGAACAGGGACGACAGCGGCCCCATGATGAGGGTGAAGCGAACGAGGCCCCGCATGTCCCACCCACGCGGCGCGGCAAGATCGCCGCTTTCTGCCCGGTCAAACGGTATGCCTGTCTGCGACAAATCATAGAGCATGTTGTTGAGCAGGATCTGGACCGGCGTCAGCGGCAGGAAGGGCAGGAACAGTGACGCCAGCGCCATCGTCAACATGTTGCCGAAGTTCGAGCTGGTCCCCATACGGATATATTTGAGGATATTGGCATAGGTGCGGCGTCCCTCCGCCACGCCATCGACCAGCACGGCAAGATCTGGCGCGAGCAGGATCATGTCCGCCGCTTCGCGCGCGACATCGGTCGCGCCATCGACCGACAGGCCGACATCGGCCGCCCTGATGGCTGGCGCGTCGTTGATGCCGTCGCCCAAGAACCCGACGATATGGCCGCGCGCCTGAAGCGCGCGGACGATTCGCAGCTTCTGATCGGGGGTGACGCGGGCGAAGAGGCTGGTTTCGGCCGCGCGGACGGCTAGAGCCTCATCATCGAGGGCTCCGATTTCCTGTCCGGTCAGGAGTTTCGCATCCGGTTTTCCCAGTGCGATCATCAGATGCCGCACAGCAGCGGCGGAGTCGCCGGAAATGACCTTGGTCCTGACGCCTGCTGTCTCCAACCGCGCGATGGCGGCGGCGGACGAGGCTTTGGGCGGATCGAGGAAGAGGCAGAAGCCAGCGAAGATCAGATGTTCGTCATCGTCTGTCTCGATGCGGTCACGGCCAGGTGCTGCTTTCCAGGCTATGCCCAGCAGGCGTAATCCTTGCGCGGCATTGTCATCGTGCAGCTTGATGAGGCTTGCCTTGAGCGTAGCATCGAGCGGCATGATCGTTCCGTCTGGCAGTTGCGCCTGATCGCACAGGTCCAGGATCGTTTCTGGCGCCCCTTTGACGATCTCGATCCTGTCTCCTTCCCGCTCAGCCAACACCGATACGCGCCGTCTTTCGAAATCGAAGGGCCGTTCGTCCAGCTTTTGCCAGCCAGTCAGCGGATGATGGCCGGTATGTGCGAGCAGGGCATTGTCCAGCGGACTGCGCAGGCCGCTTTCGAAGCGGGCGTTGACGGCGGCGAGTTCAAAAACGTGCTCGCTGTCCGTGCCATCGATCCCCGGATGGCCGGTCATCATGATGCGCGCTTCGGTGAGGGTGCCGGTCTTGTCGGTGCACAATATGTCCATCTCGCCAAGATCGTGGATCGCCGAAAGCCGCTTCACCACCACCTTTGCCGCCGCCATGCGCTGCGCCCCGCGCGCCAGGCCGATGGTCATGATCATCGGCAGTAGTTCGGGAGTCAGGCCGACCGCAAGAGCCATGGCGAAAAGGAAGGATTCGACCGGCGGCCGCCCGAGCGCGAGATGCGCGAGGATCACGAAGAGGACGAGGAGGATCGTTATCCGCACGATTAGCATGCCGAGCCGGTGAATCCCGCGTTCGAAAGCGGTAGGCGGCTGTTCATCGCCCAGCGACCGCGCGATGCCGCCGAAATGCGTGCGGTCGCCCGTCTGCACGACGAGCATGGTCGCGCTGCCGCCGATCATCGAACTGCCATGCAACAGGAGGTTTGGTGCCTCCGCCAGGGCGGCACTGGGGTTGATGACTGACGATTTTTCGACGGGGAAGGGCTCGCCGGTGAGGGCGGCCTGGTTGACCTGCGCGGCGTTGGCGGAGAGTACCAACCCATCGGCGGGCACGAGGTCTCCGGCTGCGAGCATCACTACGTCGCCAGGCACCACATCTTGCACCGGGAGCGTGGCGATTGCTCCATCGCGGAGTACGCGAGCGGTGAGAGCGATCGCCTCGCGCAGCGCCGCTGCCGTCGCTTCCGCACGGCGTTCCTGCACTGTGTCGAGTATGGTGGAGAGCAGGACCATGGCGACGATCAGCAGGAAGCTTACCATGTCGCCGGTCACGCCCGCTACCGCCGCAGCGGCAAGCAGCATCAGGACGAGCGGATTGCCAAGCCTGCGCGCCAGATCGGCCATGAGGCGGCGGCGGGCCTTTTGAAAGAGGACGTTGGGACCGACCGCTTCGAGCCTGTGGGCGGCCTCGGCGGAGGATAAACCTTCTGCGTTCGTGTCGAGGGCAGTGAGCGTCTGGCCGACCGGCAGGCGCCAATATTCGTTAGACAGCTGGATTGCCTGATTGTTCGCCGCTGTGAGGGGCTCGTGCCGGAACGGCAAGGAGATGCTGAAATCCATCGCGGCTCCAGACGGGTTGAGGATGGCAGGGAATGAATGATCAGGATCGGATGGTGAATCCGTTAAGCTACGTAATTGTCCCAAGTTCGCTCCCCATGCCGTGATCCTAAGCTTTCAGCACGACGGGCGAAAACCAAGGGTGGAGGCTGATATGGCATCAGCGAGATGGCGAAGCTGGCTTCTGGCGATCCTGATCGCAGCCGGGCTGATTGCCGCAGTCGCCCATTGGGGGGATGTCGAGCGGTTCGCGGCGCTGCTCCGCCAGGCGGAGCCGGGTTGGATCGGGCTCGCCGTCCTGCTTCAGCTAACCACCTATTTCAGCGTGGCAAGCGGGTGGTCGGCGGTGCTGCGCCGCGCCGGAACGCCGCAGCCGATGCGGCCGCTGGTGCGGATCGCCTTGACCAAGCTGTTTGCCGATCAGGTTTTGCCAAGTGCGGGCATGGGCGGCAATATCCTGCTGGTGGATCAGCTGCGCGGGCTGGGCGTGCCCAAGGGGACGGCAGTGGCCGCCCTGCTGCTGTCGATGATCGGCTTTTACGCAGCCTATGCCTGTTTCGCCCTCGTCACCCTGATCCTGCTTTGGCTGCATGATCGCGCTACGCCGCTGATGGCGGGAGTGGTCACAACCTTCCTGCTGGTGGCCTTCGCTATCCCCACTCTTGCCCTCTGGCTGCGGAGCCGCGGGAGCAGGCCCTTGCCGGACCGAATTGAACATATCGACTTTGTGCGCAGGCTGCTGGAGACGGTGGCGCAGGCGCCATCAACCCTCTTATGGGACAGGCAACTCACGGCCATCGTTGCCGCCTGCAATGCGATTATCTTCCTGGCCGATGCCGGGACCCTCTTCGCCTGTTTGCACAGCCTTGGTGAGCAGGCCGCGTTCGGTACCGCCTTCATCGCGCTCATCATGGCGTCGGTGGTGGCGACGCTCGGGCCGATCCCGCTGGGGCTGGGCAGTTTCGAAGCGACTTCGGTGGCGACACTTCATCTGCTGGGAGTCGAGCTGGAGGCTGCATTCGCCGCGACCATGTTGCTGCGCCTCTTCACGCTATGGCTGCCGCTCATACCGGGCATGGTGATGATCCGTGGCGTTGCGAAGAGGCGCCCCGCTCAGCGATAGAGCGGCGATCTGATTGAATCAGATCGCCGCTCTGAATTCCTTGTTTTCCGCGATTTCTTAACCAGCGATCGCTTGGAAAGCGCTCAAGCGCCGCACATGCTGTCAGCTGGCATGAGCTGCCAAGTTTTTCCTGGCGATCCGGACGGTGGGATCGTCGGGATCCGCGATGGTGACGAAGCCAAGTTCCCGTTCCATGCGCAGGGCCGCCTCGTGATCTGCGGACTCGATAGACTCGATCGTCTCGATCCCCTCCGCCTTCGCATAGCGCAGGACATGTTCGAACAAGGTCCAGCTGAGGCCCTTGCCCTTCATGTCGGTGCGGGTGCTGAGTGCGATCTCCGCGCGGGTGCGATCAGGATCGGTCGCGAGCATGGCGATGGCGAGGAGGTCGCCCTCCTCTCCGAAGGCGACGAAGCTGATGGTGCGGACATAATCCACGCGGGTCATCATCGCGATCTGCTCGCGGCTGACCTTGGCTACGCCCGACATGAAGCGGAAGCGCAGGTCTTCGGGCGAGACATGGTCGAAAAGGGCCGCCACGGCGGGCCCGTCGTCAGGGCGCACCGGCCGCACATGGAAGCGAAGGCCCTGCTCCGTGACGAGGTCGGACGTCCATCCTTCCGGCGGCGCGCGCAGGACAAGGCGGGATGCCGTTGCCGCCCCGGCGGTGATACGCGCCCGTGCATCAAGGGCGATGACGCCGGCCGCGCTCACGATCAGGGGGTTGATGTCCAGTTCCATCAGGTCGGGAAGGTCGACCGCCATGGCCGACACGGCGTCCAGCACATCGGCGACGCTTTCCACATCGGCTGCCGGGACGTTGCGATATCCGGCGAGCATCCGGGAGATATGCGTCCGCGCAATGAGGGCGTCAGCCTGCGCATGGTCGATCGGGAGGAGGTCGATGGCCTTGTCGTCGAGAAGTTCAGTCGCGACCCCGCCCGCGCCAGCCATGATGATGGGGCCGAAAGCCGGATCGGTGCTGAGGCCCACGATCATCTCCCTCCCGTCTTCCACATTTATCATGTCCTCGACGGCGAACCCCTGGATGCGGGCCTCGGGCAAGTCGCGGCGGATGCGCCGTTCCATCTCCCGCGCGGCGGCCACGGCAGCCCCGGCGTCGGGCAGGTCGAGCGCGACCCCGCCCACATCCGATTTGTGCGGCAGGTCGCGTGAGACGATCTTCACCGCATAGGGCGCGCTCAGCCAGCAGCAGGCCTCTTCCACGGCGTCCGCCGAAGCGGCAAAGCGCGTGGGGGCGACAGGGATGCCATAGGCTTCCAACAGCTTCTTCACCTTGATTTCGGAGAGCGTCGTGCATCCGTCCGCCTGCGCACCGGAGATGATGGCGCGGGCGGCGGCACGGTCGGCCTGCACATCGCGCGACCGGGCGGGCGCTTCCGTCAGGCTCTCGCGCAGGCGGCGAGCCTGGGCCAGATAGCCAAAGGCGCGGACGGCGTCATCGGGTGTCGAAAAGACCGGGATGCCCGCCGCCGCGAAGACGGGCCTTACCCTGTCGCTGTTGGCGTCACCGAGCCAGCAAGCCAGGACAGGCTTGCGGATGCGATCCTGCGCCGCCGCCGCGACTTCGCGGCAGATAGCTAGCGCCGTTTCCTTCGCTTCGCTGCGTGCGGTCGGGCAGTTCATGAGCAGCACCGCGTCGCTCCCGCTGTCGCGCAGGATGGCTCGTACAGCAGCGGCATAGCGGCCTGGGTCCGCGTCGCCCAATATATCGACGGGATTGGCGCGCGGCGAACCTGCGGGCGTGACCTCCGCAAGGGAGGCGATCGTTTCCGGCGCCAATGACGCGAGCTGCCCATCCGCCTGCGCCAAGGCATCGACCGCCAATATGCCGGCGCCGCCGCCATTGGTCAGGATCGCCAGGCGATTGCCGGGAATTGGCTCACAGGCGCAGAGGATCTCGGCGGCGTCGAACAGTTCCGTCAGGCTGTCCACCAGCAGGATCCCGGCGCGTTCGAAGGCGGCTTTATACACATCATAGGAGCCGATCATGGCCCCTGTGTGCGAAAGGGTCGCTTGCGCGGCGAGCTGGCTTTTGCCGGCCTTGATCGCAATGATCGGCTTATGGAGCGCAGCCGCGCGAGCAGCTGCCATGAACTCGGCCGCCTCGGTGACGCCCTCCACATAGAGCAGAATGGCGTGGGTGTGCGCATCGGCCGCGAGCAGGTCGATCAGGTCGCCAAGATTTGCATCGGTCATGTCGCCTGCGGAAATGATGCCGGAAAAGCCCACCCGGCGGGTTTGCGCCCAATCAAGTACTGCGGTGATGAGCGCGCCGCTCTGCGAGATGAGGCCAAGATTGCCCGGCAGCGCCGGGGTGCAGGCGAAGGTAGCGTTGATCCGCGCATGGGGCGCCATGATGCCCAGGCAATTGGGTCCGACGATCCGCATGTCGTGCCGCTGGGCCGCGGCCCTGATCGCGTGGTGAAATGCGCTGGCATCGTGAAGGCCCGCCGACAGGATGACGGCGCAGCGGGAGCCGAGGGTTCCAAGCTCGTCGATGATGCCCGCCACGGTCGGTTCGGGCGTCATGATGACGGCAAGTTCGGGTGCGGCGGGCAGGTCGGCGAGACTGGCGACCCATGTCGCGCCTTGTCGCGTCACCGGGTGAGGATTGACCACATGGATGCTACCTTCGAACCCGCCCGCGAGCAGATTGTCGAGGACGAGCGTGCCGATGGCGCCTTCCTCCTGCGATCCTCCGATCAGGGCGATGGTCCTGGCGTGAAGAAGCGGCGACAGATTGCGGATGGTCATGGCTGATTTCGTCCTTGGCTGGGATCGCGCGGGTACGCAGCGATCCTAGGAAGGGCGATGTCCATGGAGATATCCGTAAATGCCGCAGGGCGTCCGGCACGGTTAATGAAAAGCTACTTACGGGAAGTTGCGAATAGGGCGGCGATGCGCAGTTCGTAAAATGGCCTCATCAGCGAGGAGGCGAACATGCAGCGTTCAGGCGACATGGAAGGCGGTGCTCCACGGCACGATCCTGTCCGGGAAACGGTTCACGATCTGCGCAACCTGTTCGCTGTCATTGCTTCAATCAGGCATCTGCTGGACAAGCATCAAGACGGCCCCGAGCGGCAAACCATGCTGCGCGGGCTGGAGGAGGCGGCTGTGCGGGGCAACGAGCTCACGTCCCGGCTGCTTGCCAGGCAGAAGGCGGGACAGTGCTGCCCGATGGATGTGGGCGCGCAGGTCGCACACGCCGCGCCCTTGCTCCACGCCATGGTGAACCACCCGGCGTCATTGGAGATCGACACGCAGATGGCCTTGCCCGATGCTCGGGTAAGCGCCGACCCGGCCGAACTGGAAGCGGTGATGCTGGAACTGGTCGCCAATGCGGTCAGGGCGGGTGCGCGGCATATCTGGCTCCGTTGCCGCAGGATCAACGACTGGATCTGGCTGGTGATTGCGGACGATGGTCCGGGCTTGCAGGCGAACGGCGCTGCGCGACCGCGACTAACCACAGTGGACGGATGCCGTGGGAACGGCTTGCAGCGGGTCCGTAGAGCAATCCGGGACATGAGAGGCAAATTATTCATTCGCGGCGGTGCCCGAGCAGGCTCGGGCACAGTGGTCGCCATGCTTTTGCCGGTGGCGCCTTCCGCCGCCAGCAAATCACGCGCCCGGCATTGGAGCGCACCCATCAACAAGGAGAGTTGCGATGAAGACCGATGGACAGTTGCAGCATGACGTGATGGACGAACTTGAGTGGGATCCCAGCGTCGATCATGCGGATATCGGCGTGGCGGTGAATGACGGGGTGGTGACCCTGTCCGGCTATGTTTCCAACTATCTGGAGAAGATGGCAGCGGAAAAGGCGGCTCGGCGTGTCAGCGGGGTCAAGGCGATCGCCGAGGAGATCCAGGTGCGCTTCAAGTCCGAACCCAAGACGGCGGACCATGAAATTGCCAAGCGCATCCTCGACATGTTTTCGTGGAACGTCTCCATCCCGCACGAGAAGATCAATGTGAAGGTGGAGAAGGGCTGGGTCACGCTGTCGGGCGTTGTCGATGCCTATTATCAGAGCGATGAGGCGAGACGGGCAGCCGCCGGGGTTTCCGGCGTGACCGGCGTCAGCAACCTTGTCGAGGTGAAGAAGCTGCCCGTCAGCGCTGACATTCGGGAACGGATCGCCGCCGCCTTCAAGCGTCAGGCGGATCTCGACGCTGCCGGCGTTACGATCGCGACGGTTGGGAACACGGTACGCCTCGGCGGACGGGTGAAGGCCTGGCACGAACGCGGCGTCGCGGAGCGGGCGGCCTGGGCAGCGCCCGGCGTGACCAAGGTCGAGGACAATATCGTCGTATCAACATTCTGACCCGGTCCCCCGGCGGGCGCCATTGCCTGCCGGGGTGCTCCATTGCGGGTCGGTCCCTGACGCTATTTCATTGGAGGAGCATATGTCCGTCATAGATCGCGTGCGCCAATCCGCAGACGCCATGTTTCAGGCAGCCATGACCATCGGACTGATGATCGCCATCGCGGCGATGATCCTGGCCCGAATGCCGGGATGACATCCGTTGGATAGCGAACATCTTATCATGAGGAAATCGACATGAAGAACGTGCTCTTGCTCGTCCATGATGATGCCGGTCAGGAGGCGCGCCTTCAGGCGGCGCTGGACCTGACCAGATGCCTTTCCGGCCATCTGACCTGCCTCGACGTCGTGCAGGTCCCGGTGCTGGCGGGCAGCGAATATTATCCGGACGCCGAACTGATGCTGCTTCAGGATGCGCGACAACGGGAAGAGGTCAATGCCGGACGTATCCGGGCGCGGCTACAGGCGGAAGACGTGGCCTGGAACTGGGTTGATCAAACGGGCTTCATCACGCCGCCGATACAGGACAGCGCGATGCTGGCGGACATCATCGTCCTCAATACGTCGCTCGCGGATCGCATGATGCCCGACATGATCCCAATCGTGTCAGATGCGGTGCTGAAATCAGGAAAGCCCGTATTGGCGGTTCCTGACGATAGCCGGGGCATCGACTTTGGCGGCCATGTGCTGGCCGCGTGGGATGGATCGTGCCCGGCTGCCGAAGCGTTGCGGGCGGCGGTGCCACTGCTGGCGAGCGCCGAGGGCGTGACGATCATCGAGATGGGCGAAGTCAGTGGCGAGCTTGCGGAAGATGCGGCGGCCTATCTTTCCCGACATGGCGTCAGGCCGCGGGTTGAGCATCTGGACGAGCCGGAAGGCGGCGTCGCGGCGGGACTGCTGGCCGAGATGAACAGGCGGCGGCCGGCTTTCTGCATCATGGGAGCATATGGACATTCGCGGTTGCGCGAGAGTCTGTTCGGCGGAATCACCCGGACAATGCTGGGGGAAGCGAATGTCCCGTTATTCCTGGCTCACTGAAATCCCATAATGAAAGCATCAATTGAAATGGCTTTGGGTGGAAGGCGGGGAGGCTGTCCAACCTAAAGGCGTAGATCATGGAGTCGTTTAGGTAGTGTAATGACCATCCGGGATTACACGGACATGGCCGAAATATCATCTGTTCCATATCAAAGACTTACGAGGGAATGGATAAGTCGTGTGTTGGAATACGGCCAATGATGTTAGGGTGCGCAGGGCCTTGCCAGGCTGACGTCAAAATCCCGCATAGGGTGAGGCCATGCCGTCATGGAAAACAGCGCGTCCGCAATATTACGCCCTCGCCATTCTGGGGGTTGCTTTAGTAGCGGCGGTCCGGCTGCTTCTTGATCCATGGCTGAGCGACCGGTCGGCCTATCTGCCCTATGTCATCGCAATCCTGGGCATCGCGCTCTGGCTGGGCAAGGGACCGGCGATCCTCGCTACCCTGCTGAGCGTTGCGGCAGGGGTGGCGATTACCTATCGGTCGACGCTACAGAACCGCGACCTGATCGAGATCGCGCTGTTCGTCGTGACCGCTGCCGGCATCATCCTGATGAGCCGCCTTGTCCGCCAGTCGAACCAGCGGCTGGAGGTGGCTGAAGTCGCCGTCGAACATGGCGGCGCGGCGAACGAGCAGCTGGCGGTCGAGCTCAACCTGTTGATCGATGGCGCGCACGGGCTGGCGATCTACATGTTGGATCCGGCTGGCCGGGTGATGATCTGGAACCGGGGCGCCGAGCGGTTGAAGGGCTGGACCGAGCAGGAGGTGCTGGGCAAGCCATCTTCCCTATTCTATCCCCGCGAAGCCGTTGCGGCGGGCAAGCCCGAGGCCGATATCGAGCGTGCCCGCGCAGAAGGGCGATTCGAAGAAGAGGATTGGCGCGTCCGCAAGGACGGGTCGGAATTCCTGGCGGCGGTTAGCTGGACCGCGCTTCATGACAAAGATGGCGCGCTGCGCGGCTTTGCGAAGATCGTGTCCGACATCACCGAAAAACGGTCGGCCGAAGGCCAGCTGCGCGCCCATGAAAGCCAGCTGCGCGCGATCCTGTCCACCGTGCCGGACGCAATGGTGGTGATCGACGAGGCTGGCACGATGCTGTCGTTCAGCGCGGCGGCAGAGGCGCTGTTCGGCTATGCCGAGCTAGAGGTGCTGGGCAAGAATGTGCGCATGTTGATGCCGTCCCCTGATCGTGAACGGCATGACAGTTATATCCAGCGCTATCTGGAAACCGGTGAAAAGCGCATCATCGGCAAGGGCCGGGTCGTTTCGGGCCGGCGGGCCGACGGGTCCATATTCCCCATGGAACTATATATCGGCGAGGCGGTGCGCGGGAATGAGCGCATCTTCACCGGCTTCATCCGCGACCTTACCGAAAGGCGGGCGGTCGAAGATCATATGGCGACATTGCAGGCCGAATTGATCCATGTGACGCGGGTGAGCGCGATGGGAACGATGGCGTCGACGCTGGCCCATGAACTCAACCAGCCGATCGCCGCCGTCGCCAATTATGTCGAGGCCGTGCGCGACCAGATGGCGCAGCCACAGCAAAGCGAGTGGCCAATGATGCGAGAGGCATTGCAAGAGGCGGCGAGCGAGGCGCTGCGGGCAGGCCAGATCGTTCGCAGACTGCGGGAGTTCGTGTCGCGCGGCGAGGTGGAAAAGACGATCGAAAGCCTGCCCGAACTGGTGCAGGAAGCATCTGCGCTGGGCCTCGCCGGCGCGCGCGAAATGGGGATCGACGTGCAGTTCGACATCGATCCGCTGGCGTCGCCCGTGCTGGTCGACAGGGTCCAGATCCAGCAAGTACTGATCAACCTCGTTCGCAATGCGTGCGAGGCGATGGCGGACAGCGCGGTCAAGCAGCTGACCATCGCCACGCGCGCGGCCAAGGACGATCTGGTCGAAGTCATCGTGTCGGACACCGGCTGCGGCATTGCACCGGGGGTGGCGCGACAGCTTTTCACCGCATTCGTCAGCACCAAGCCCAACGGTATGGGCCTTGGCCTTTCCATATGCCGCACCATCGTCGAGGTGAATGGCGGCAAGATCTGGATGGAAAGCCGCAAGGGAAAAGGCACCGATTTCCACTTCACTCTCATTCGAGCGCAAGCCGAGGAGGCATATGACCGTGAAGAAGTTCGTTCACATCATCGATGACGAGGATGCCGTCCGGCGGTCGGCGGGCTATATGCTCAAGACGTCGGGCTACAGCGTGGAGACATGGGTGTCGGGGGTCTCCTTCCTGAAGGAAGCCAGATCGGCCGAGGAAGGCTGCATCCTGCTCGACGTTCGCATGCCCGACATGGATGGGTTGGAGGTGCAACGCGTCCTGGTGGAGCGGGGGATCGCGATGCCGGTCATCATCATGACCGGACATGGCGACATATCGATAGCGGTGCAGGCGATGAAGGCAGGCGCAATCGACTTTCTGGAGAAGCCGTTTGAAAAAGTGGTCCTGATCGATGCGATCGAGCGCGCGTTGGACCGGGTGCGCTCTGCCAAGGGGGCGACGGCCGATGCTGCGCGCGCGGAGCTGATCATCGGGGCGTTGACGGTGCGGGAGCGGGAGGTGCTGGAGGGGCTGGCGCAGGGGCTTCCCAACAAGACTATCGCCTATGACCTTGGCATTTCATCCCGGACGGTCGAGGTGCATCGCGCCAATCTGATGGCGAAGCTGCATGTCCATAGCCTGTCGGACGCCCTGCGCATCGCCTTTGCCGCAGGCATGGGCCACAAGGACCTGACTGCGATCAATACGTAAAGACTTGGGCGCGCGCGCCATGGCACCATTTTCTCATGTTGCTCACACCAGCGGCGCAAGGCGCGCCGAAATTATCCAGCCCCCCGATTTTCGTCGCCCTGTTGGATGACGATGCCGGAGCGAGGCGTTCGATGCAGCTGCTGTTGCAGGGGCGGGGTTTTCAGGTGCGTTCCTTTGCCGACCCCGAGGCGCTGGTCGCCGATGTGAAGGCGAACAACCCGGCCTGTCTGGTGACGGATTACCGGATGGCGGGATGCAATGGCCTGGAGGTGCTGGACAGGTTGCGCGCGGCGGGATGGAGCGGGCCCGCGATACTGGTCACTGCCTATGGTTCGGCCGAATTGCTGCAAAAGGCGATGGCGCATGGCTTTGGCGCCGTGATCGACAAGCCGTGCAAGGATTCGGCGCTGATAAACGCCATCAGGGACGCGACGATGGGTCAAGTAGGGAATTGACAGGTGCGGTCATGACGAACGCTGGGAAAAAGCAGGCAGCCGCGCGGCCTTTCGCCGTCATGGACCTGCTGTCGCCCCGCGAACGCGAAGTGCTGGCCGCGGTGGCAAGCGGCCATACCAACCGGGAGACCGGCAAGCTGTTGGGCATCAGCCACAGGACGGTCGAGGTCCATCGCGCCCGGTTGATGCGAAAGCTGGGCGTGCAGTCGGTGGCCCAGCTCGTTGCCCTGTATGTGCTTCACGGCCAGTCGCACGCCGGCCAAGGCAGGCCGTCGCATTGAGGCCGATCGCCTGCCCGTCTCACCGGGCGCAACCGGTCCCGGCGCTGGAGCACCTCGTATAATCCCCAATGTCGCCGGGCATGGATTGTGGGATCATGGCGGCGGGACCCCGGAATAGTGGCCCCTCTATCTTCAGCGATTGCATGCGAGGAAGATGATGACTGAGGCAAGAACCGCCCGCCATTCGACCATGGAAGCGTCCGACGAGCTGGTGCAGATGCTGCGCCGCCATGCCGAGCTGCTGCCTTCGCCCGACGAGGTGGAGGCGTTCGGAAGTTTCTTCGACCGTTTCGGGGATGCGCGCGTCGTCCTGCTGGGCGAGGCGAGCCATGGCACGTCGGAATTCTACCGCGCGCGGGCGGCGATCACGCGGCGGCTGATCGAACGGCATGGCTTTACGCTGGTGGCGGTGGAGGCGGATTGGCCCGACGCGGCGCGCATCGACGATTATGTCCGGCATCAGGCACCGCGCCCCAGAAAAGGCGATGTGTTCGTCCGCTTTCCGACATGGATGTGGCGCAACCAGGAAGTGCTGGCCTTTGCCGACTGGCTGCGTGGCCATAATCAGGGACTGGAGGCACAGCGGCAGGCGTCCTTTCACGGGCTGGACGTCTATTCCCTCAGCGAATCCATTCATGCCGTGCTGGCCTATCTGGACAAGGTCGATCCGCGGGAAGCGGAGCAGGCTCGCCGCCGATATGGATGTCTGACGCCATGGCAGGACGAACCGGCCCAATATGGCCGCACCGTCATGATGTCGGGCGGCAATGGGTGCGAGGACGGCGTCGTGGCGCAGCTTCGCGAGTTGCTCGACCAGCGGCTGGACCTGTTGAAACACGATGGCGATGCGTGGTTCGACGCCTATCAGAATGCGCGCATCGTGCGGGCGGCCGAACGCTATTACCGGGCCATGTATCGCAGCTCGACCGAGAGCTGGAATCTGCGCGACCGCCATATGTTCGAAACGCTGCAAAACCTGATCGCGCATCGCGGCAGTGGCACGAAGGCGGTCATCTGGGCGCATAACAGCCATATCGGCAACGCCGCCGCCACGGCCATGGGATGGCAGGGGGAATTCAACATCGGCCAGCTTTGCCGCCTTGCTTATGGCGACGATGCGGTGTCGATCGGGTTCGGCACCGATACGGGCCTGGTCGCGGCGGCGAGCGATTGGGGCAGCGCGATGGAAATCAAGACGGTGCGGCCGGCGCGGCCCGACAGCTATGAGCATGCCTTTCGCCGAACGGGCGTGGCGCGCTGCCTGACCGACTGGCGCGGGCGGGACAAGGCGGCATTGCGCGATGCGCTGAGCCAGCCGCTGCTGGAGCGCGCCATAGGTGTCGTTTACCGGCCCGAGACCGAGCGGCTCAGCCATTATTTCGAGGCCGTGATGGCGGAGCAGTTCGACGCGTGGGTGTGGTTCGCTCAGACGACGGCGGTGGTGCCGCTGGGCGCCGAACGGCCGCATGGCGCGCCGGAAACCTGGCCTTTTGGATTATGATCATGACAGAGCTTATCGCGAACAGACATGATGTGGTCATTGGCGCGCATCGCCTGTCGGGCTTCCTGGACGTTCCGGAAAACGCAACCGGGCTGGTGATATTTGCCCATGGCAGCGGCAGCGGGCGGCACTCGCCACGCAACCAGCATGTGGCGGCGGGCCTGAACCGTGTGGGCATGGCGACGTTGCTGGTCGACCTGCTGACGCCGGAGGAGGAACGGGACCGACGCAATGTGTTCGACGTGGGGTTGCTCGCACGGCGACTGCGCGAGGCGGCGGAATGGGCGGAGAAGGTGCCGCAGCTTGGGCCGTTGCCGCTCGGCTATTTCGGCGCGAGCACGGGCGCGGCGGCGGCGATCATCGCGGCGTCCATGCCGGGGGATCGGGCCGCGGCCATCGTGTCGCGCGGCGGGCGGCCGGACCTGGCGGGCGCGGCTGCATTGGGGGGCGTGAAGGCGCCCACGCTGCTGATCGTCGGCAGCCTGGACCAGGATGTGCTGGCGCTCAACCATGATGCCAAGACGTTGATGAAGGCGCCCGCGGAACTGGTGGTGGTTCCGGGTGCCAGCCACCTGTTCGACGAGCAGGGGACGCTCGACCAGGTGATCAAGCTTGCGGCGCGCTGGTTCACCTCTCACCTGAAAGGAGCGGCGCGATGAAGCTGCCATCGATGCTGTTCCACGATCGCCGCGATGCGGGTGTACGTCTGGCAAAGGTGCTGTCCCATCTGGCCGAGGACAATCCCCTGGTGCTGGCGTTGCCGCGCGGCGGCGTGCCGGTCGCTTTCGAGGTGGCGAAGGCGCTGAGGGCGGACCTTGACCTGCTGTTCGTGCGCAAGCTGGGCGCGCAGGGATATGAAGAACTGGGCATCGGCGCGGTGGTCGACGGCGCGAACCCGCAGCTTGTGCTTAACGAGGATGTGGTGCGGCAATTGGGGCCGACGCCCGAATATGTCCGGGCCGAAATGCGCAAGCAACTGGCCGAGATCGACCGGCGGCGGCGGGCCTATCTGGGCGACCGGGAGCCGATTGCGGTGGCCGGCCGCACGGTGATCATCGTCGATGACGGGATCGCCACCGGCGGCACGGTGAAGGCGGCGCTCAAGGGACTGAGCAAGGCGCATCCCGCGCGGCTGATATTGGCGGTGCCGGTTGCGCCCGCCAATGTTGTCGCGGGGCTGCGGGAGGAGTGCGACGATGTGATATGCCTCTATGAACCCTATCCCTTTTATGCGGTGGGAGCGCATTATGTCGTCTTTGATCAGACGACTGACGAGGAAGTGGTGAGCCTGCTCAGCGAGGCGCGGGCTTTGCGGAGCGGGTAGTCGGCCTGAGGGCTGTCAGCGCAGTTCGTGCTGCATGATGCCGTTCAGGATGACCCAGAGCCACTCCATGCCGATCAGTTGGAGGACGAGGACGGCAAGGATCAGCGCTACGGCAAGGGTGGCGAGGATGAGCCGGTAGCGCATGGTACGCAACCCGTCAGGGCGTGGAGCGGCTGGTGACGACCGCCGATCCGTTGGGCTGGATCTGGATCAGGTGATAGGCCTTGTCCTCGCACTGGGCGCGCCAGACGACGGCGGGCGAGGGCGCGCCCGGCATGGGGTTGCTGCTCACGATAGTTTGGCACGGCAGGCCCGCATCGCGGATGGCGCGGAAGAAGACGGCGTCGCGGGCCTGCTTGGGCAGCACGGCGACCTCCGTAGCGTAGTTCGTCGCCGACGCATTGGGGTCGGGGGCGGGAGCCTCTGCCTTCTGGGCGGGTTTGCATGCGACCGCCAGCAGAGCCGTCGCCAGTACGGCCATCGTCCGCATCGCACCTTGTCCTTTACTGGTCATCAGCATCCCCCTTTTCCCACGCCCGCCGCGCGGGACCAATGGGGACATATACTTATGCCGGCGTGGGCAGCGCGGCGCGCGAGCTGGCCGGCGGCGCGTGGCCGAGATCATGACGGAGTGGAGGGCTTCGGCAAGTACCGCCCGAGCGGGGTTGGTGCTTCTATGATCTAAGCCAGCCCGTTGTCCCTCATCGCGTGGGCGATGAGGGGGGCGAGCGCGGCCTTGCTTGTTGGTCCGTCGATGCTGTCGCTGCTGGCGATGCGCGCGATCCCGTGGGCAGCCATGAAGGCGAGGTCGTCAGGGTGAGCGAGGCAGTGAGTGGCGATGGCTTCGATGGAGGTTGCGCCTGCCTGACGCAGCAATTTCGCCGCTTCCACCAGCGTGCGGCCGCTGGAGATCATGTCGTCCACGATGATGGCGCGGCGGCCCCTTGCGTGCTCCACGTCCGGGATGGTCAGGCTCACCTGACGGTCGCTGAGGCGCTGTTTCGTGGCGACCAGGGTTTCGAGGCCGAGCGGTCTGGCGATCGCTTCGGTCCATTGGCGGGATTCACTGTCCGGGCCGATGATGATCGGATTATCCCCGGCGTCGATCAGCGCCGTGAGCAGGGGGGCTGCGGACAGGCTGATGGCGGAGATGCCGGGGATGGCTTCGGATAGCGTGGCGACGCGGTGGAGGTGGGGATCGACCGTCAGGAGCGCATCGAAATGGCTGGCGAGCAGGCCGCCAATGACCTTCTGGCTGACCGCTTCGCCGGGGTGAAAGGCTTTGTCCTGCCGCATATAGGCAAGATAGGGCGCGACGAGGATGACGCGCTCCGCCCCGCTGTCCCGCGCGGCGGAGGCTGCGAGCAGGAGTTCGATGAGCTTGCGGTCGGGATCGTCGAGCGAACGATACAGGATGACGCTCTGCGCTGATGCGGGAATGCGGACGAGCGCTTCCTTGTCAGGGAAGCGGTGGACGGCGACGTCACGAACCGGCAGGTCGAGCGATGCGCCCAGCCTATCCGCCGCCGCCATGCTGTCCGCGAAGGCGAGGATCACCGCGCTCACCGTGCCACCATATAGCCCGAATCTTCCGCCGCGAGGTCGCGCGCGAAGCCAAGGCCAGTGGGCGACTGGGCGTGGATGCGATAGAGCGCCTGCCCCTTTCGCACCTGCGCGCCGACCTTGTGCAGTAAGTCGATGCCCGCGCCCTTGTCCATCGGCGCACCGGCGAGGCGGGCGATGCGCGCGATGCGATGGCAATCAATCGCGCTCACCCGCCCTTCATGCGGCGCGACCACTTCATGGACATGGTCGCCGAGGGCGAACTTCACCGGCTGCCGTCCCTGCGCGTCGATCAGCCTTTCCATGGCGGCGAGCGCCTTGCCAGAGGCGAGCAGGTCCATCGCCCGCGCATAGCCCCGGCCGCCGCGCAGGGCGGGATCGAAGTCGAGGACGCGGCCCGCGAGGAACAGTGCATGCTCGCGCAAGTCCTGCGGCGCGTCGGCATCGTTGCGCAGCACCGCCATGACATCGCGCGCCTCCAGCACCGGGCCGACGCCCCGGCCCACGGGCTGCGAACCGTCCGTGATCACGATGTCGATGACGAGGCCGATCTCGTCTGCGATATGTTCGAACAGCTTGCGCAGGCGAACGGCGTCATCCTGCGTGCGGACCTTTGCGGTGGGTCCGAACGGTATGTCGAGCACCAGATGGGTGGACCCGGCGGCGAGCTTTTTCGACAGGATGGAAGCCACCATCTGCTCGAACGTGTCGATGCGCAGCGGGCGTTCGACGGAGATCAGCACATCGTCGGCGGGCGACAGGTTCACCTTGCCGCCCCAGGCGAGCACGGCCTTTTCCCTGGCGACGATGGCGCGCATCGCGTCTTCGCTGAGGTCGACGCTCGCCAGCACTTCCATCGTGTCGGCGGTGCCGGACGGGGAGGTGATCGCGCGCGACGATGTCTTGGGCATGATGAGGCCGTGCGCCGCCACGATCGGCACTACGATCATCGACGTGCGGTTGCCGGGGATGCCGCCGATGCAATGTTTGTCGACGACCAGCGGGGCCTTCCAGTCGAAGCGGTTGCCGACATCGGCCATGGCGCGGGTGACGGCAAGGGTTTCCTGCGTGCTCATGAACCCGGCGCAGGCGACCAGGAATGCGCCGATTTCCATCGGTGAATAGCGGTGGGCGGCGATGTCGCGGATGATCGCGGATATCTCGTCATCCTGAAGCGTATCGCCGTCGATTTTGCGCCCGACAAATTCCAGGCTGCGGGGCGGCATCGCCTGTTCGATTGCAACGGCCGCGCCTTCGGGCAGGGCGAGGCGCCGGAATGCCTGCTCGCCAAGGCCGATTTCGCCCGGCTTCAGCATCGCGGGTTCATCGACCAGCGCGAGGGTGGCGAGGATTTCGGCGCTTCCGTCACTGATGCGGATCTTGCGCAGCGCCTGGAATTGCTCGGCGGAATAGCCATTGCTTTCACGCAACAGAAAGGCGGTGTTTTCAGGGTAGGTGTCGATGGCGAGGCGCTTGATCGTCAGCATGAGGATCAGCTGCCGTCGCCAAGTTGCGGCGGGACGGGTGTGCCATGCAGTTCCTGCGCGACACGGGCGCAGATACTGGCCGCCCGCTGGCGCACGCGGGCAAGATTGTCCTTGAAGAAGTCGGCGGGTGCGCTGTCCACGACATTGCCGATATACAGCGCCTCGCTCGATTGCATGGCGAAGGCGCGGAACAGATAGGTGCCGGCGAGATTGCGGAGCGCTTGGGCCTGGCCTTGCGATTGCAGCCAGTCCTCCGGCGCGCCGGAGGTGGTGATGGCGCACAGATGGCCGTTGCCGAGCAGGCCAGTGCCCGCGCCATGCTGGACCTGGCCTATGGTTGTTCCCGCACCCAGCACCCGGTCGATATAGCCGACGAGGATGGCAGGCGGCATGCCGAACCAGACGGGAAAGATGAAGGTGATGACATTGGCGCCGCATAGCAGGGCGAGTTCGGCCTGCACGTCCGGGGAGAGGCGGAAGTCGCTGCGGCCCGGGCGTTCATGTGCCTTCAGCACCGGATCGAAGTTCATGGCGTAGAGGTCGCGCAGGATCGCCTGCTGACCCGCCGCCTCCACCGCCTCGCAATAGGTTTGCGCGATGGCGGCGTTGAAGCTGCGGGGATCGGGGTGGGCGAGCACCACCGCGTGGCGGATGGGAGATGGGGACGCGCTGGGCATGGCCGAGTTCCTCATTTGGCGTGCTGGCGCTGCTTCGCCTCTTGATAGGCGTCGAGCACGCGCCGCATCCGCGCCAGCGCATCGCGGCGGGCGCGTTCGCTGCGGATGCGGCCGAGATGCTGTTTCAGGTGGGTGATGAAGTCGGCATAATCATTCTGCCAGTCGGGGCCGCTCAGCTCCTCCATGTCGACCCGGCCGGTCTGGATGCGGTGGGCCGGCTTGCCGGGTTCCAGCGCATAGACTTCGCCGATCTGCGGGGCAATGATGCTGGCTGTAGGATCGTCCGCCTGCGTCAGGATGCGCAGGGCGGCGACGGCTTCGGGTTCGCCATGGTCGAGGAACAGGCTGCCGCTGATCGGCCTGCGCGCGCCGATCCAGCCGTGCAGTTCATCGCGGTCGGCATGGGCGGAATAGCTGTCGATGCGGCGGATGCGGGCGCGGACATTGATGTCCTCGCCAGAAATGCGGACGCGCTGGGCTCCGTCAAGGATGACGCGGCCGAGCGATCCCTTCGCCTGAAAGCCGACGAACAGGACGGTGGAGTCCCGCCGGAACAGATTATGCTTCAGGTGATGGCGGATGCGGCCCGCTTCGCACATGCCCGATGCGGCCATGATGATAGCGCCGGTCATGGTGTTGAGGCGGATCGATTCCGCGACATCCTCGACATAATGAATGGACGGGTGACGAAAGACGTCTTCCCCGCCGGTGTCCTCCAGTTCCGACGCATGGGCGGCGAACACCTTGGTGGCGCGGCTGGCGAGGGGGGAGTCGACGAAGATCGGGACGTTGGGGATGCGGTTGGCGTCGGCCAGCTTGGCGAGGTCGAGCAGCAGTTCCTGCGTGCGTTCGAGCGCGAAGCTGGGAATGATGAGGTTGCCGCCGCGCGACAGGGCGTCCTTGATCTCTGTCTCCAATTGGGTGCGGCGTTGTTCGATGGTGAACTTTTCCCGCGCGCGGTCGCCATAGGTAGCTTCGCAGACCACATGGTCGAGACCGGCGGGGGCCTGTGGGTCGGGGTGAAAGGCCTTGTTGATGGGGCCAAGGTCGCCCGAAAAGAGGAGGTGCATGCCTGCGGTTTCTATCTCGACCGAGGCTGCGCCCAATATATGGCCCGCGTTCCAGAAGCGCGCGCGGAAGCCGGGGACTGGGTCGAACCAGTCGCACAGCGGCGTCGGGCGGGTGAGGCGCCAGGCATTGAGCGCATCCTGCTCGGTGTAGAGCGGCTCGAACAGGCTTTCGCCCGCGCGGTCGCGGCGGCGGTTGCGGCGATCCGCTTCGCTTTCCTGAATGCGCCCCGCGTCGGCGAGCATATATTCGAGCAGGTCGGAGGTGGCGGGCGTGCACCAGATGGGCTTGTCGAAACCCTGCGCCGCGAGCTTGGGGAGCAGGCCGCAATGGTCGATATGGGCGTGGGTGAGGACGACCGCGTCGATCTTGCCTGGCTCGAAGCTGAATGCGCCATGGTTCAGCGTTTCGAGCGTGCGCGATCCCTGGAAGAGGCCGCAGTCCACGAGGATGGCCCGATCGCCCAGCCGCAATTCCATGCAGGAGCCGGTGACGGTGCCTGCCGCGCCATGGAATGTGAGGGTTAAGGCAGGGCTCAAGCCGTTTCTCCCGATCGTTGTTTTCAGGCCATCATCATGGGGCCAACGGGCGGGGGAGGCAGTCCGTAGTTATACTGATGGGCGGGGGCGCATCCGTATCTTTCCTGGGATCAGGGCCCATTGAGCGTTGGGCTGTGATTGAGGCTCCGTGAGGAGACTGGATTTGGAGCGACCCGTACTGGCTGACGGACTAGCAGATGGCGCGGCTTGAGCCGTATTTTCCGAAGAGCCACGGCAAGCCTCGGGTTGACGATCGCCGGGTGCGGAAATGTCCCGCGACCTTGCGGCAGCGGGCAACCCCGGACGTCATTTACAGATGGCTTCAAGTTATCTGCCTCCGCCCTTACGCTTTCCGATGTCGTTTCGCAAAGAGAAGGCAGAAATAGATCAAGCGTGATCCTCCCATCCTAACGCTCTATCTGCTCCTCGATAACCAATGATTTTCGCACGTAGAGTGATGGCTTCACATTGGACAACGTCTGGAGCTTGCGCCCCTTCTTCGTCATCCAGGTAACTTCGACCTTCACCGGGTCGAGCGATCTGAGCCCGAAATGCAGGGGCGCGGCATTTTCGGAATTATAGCCGTCGCCAGTCGAAAGCTGGCGCGTTGCCAGTATCTTGCCGCCCTTGTCGTAAAGCCGCACTTCCGCGCCCATGCGCGTGAAGCGCCCTTTGGCGTCGAGCAAAGTTACCGACAGGCTGCGCTTTGCCGCCGCACGATCCAGATCGTTGTGGAACAGGAAATGGCCGCCCTGGCTGGTGTAGCCGCGCATCACCGAAAGATCGAGCGCCCCGTCCCGGTCATAATCGACCCACTGCACGCCATGGTCGCCGACATTGAGCTTGGACGTTTCACTCAACACCTGCCGGAAGCCCTTTCCGCCCTCATTATGGAACAGGCTGTCCTTGGGCTGCTGCTGATCGCGCGGGCCATGGTAGGAGGTAACGAAGAGGTCGAGATAGCCATCATTGTCATAATCGCCCCAGACCGCCCCGACGGCATGGTTGTCGATGGCGACGCCCATCTCCTTGGCGACATTGGTGAAGGTGCCGTCGCCATTATTGTGATAGAGGGTGTTCACCCCGTAATTGGGGACGAACAGGTCAAGGAAACCGTCATTGTCATAATCGCCGACGGCGCAGCCTACCCCGCCATCCTCCTTTGACCGCCCCGGATTGTCCATGCCCAGCGCGGGGGCGACATCGGTGAACGTGCCGTCGCCATTGTTACGCCACAACGCGTCCGTCGCGCCCGACTGGTTCGCGAGGAAGACGTCGAGGAAGCCGTCGCGGTCATAGTCGAACCAGCATGCGCCGACCGTTGGGCGGCTGTCCGAAACACCGGTGCTGACCGACACCTGGACGAACTTGCCACGATCGTTGCGATACAGGCTGTTGGGGCCAATGCGGTTGGCGGCATAGACGTCCAGGTCGCCGTCATTGTCGTAATCGACCCAACTGGTCTGGCGCGCGGACCGATTGGGAATGGTCAGGCCGAGTTCCGGCGCGACGTTCGTGAATGTCTTGCCGCCCTGGTTGTGAAAGACCAGGCTGAGGTCGCCCGGCATCGTGGCGCCACCCAGCAGGTCGATCCAGCCGTCGCCATCATAGTCCCCCCAGGCAACGCCGCGCATTTCGGGGCCGGACGTCGGCAGGCCCATCTGCGGGCCGACATTGACGAACTTCCCCTTGTCGTTGCGATAGAGCCGGATGTCGCCGCCCTTGAGCGACACGGCAAGGTCCAAGTCGCCATCATTGTCGAAGTCCGCCCAACTATTAGACAGGGACCCGGCGATGGCGAAGTCATCGCGCTGCACGGAGGTGAATGGCGGTTCGGCGGAAGCCGCGGAATCCTGGGCGATCGCTGGCTGACACAGCAGGACCAGCGGCATGATATGGCAGAGCGTGCGGTTGAATGAAGGCATGACTTCTTCCCCTCTGATCAGATTTGGCTGGTCTTGCGGGTGTCGGGCATCCGCAGATAGATGATCAATGAAACCCCGATCATGGCGGTGACATACCAGTAGAAGCCGCCCTCCATGCCGATATGCTTGAGCCAGAGCGCGGCATATTCCGCCGTACCGCCGAACAATGTGTTGGCGAGCGCGTAAGGCAACGCGACACCCAGCGCGCGGATGTTGGCCGGGAAAAGCTCCGCCTTCACAATGGCGTTGATCGAGGTATAGCCCGTGACGATCACCAGCCCGGCCAACACCAGCAGAAAGGCGCCGAATGAAGAGGTGACGCTTTCCAACGCCGTAAAGATCGCTGTGGTGAACAGGACGCCGGCAACGCCGAAGGCGACGAGCAACGGCTTGCGCCCGATCCGGTCGGACAGCCACCCCGCCATCGGCTGCAGCAGCATGTAGATGAACAAGGCCGACGCCATGATCGCGGTGGCGGTCTGCCGGCCGAAGCCCGCGCTGTTGACCAGGAATTTCTGCATATAGGTGCTGTAGGCATAGAAGGCGAGGGTGCCGCCGGCCGTCAGCGCCATGACAAGCAGCACTTCACGCGGATGCCGGCGGATGAGGTTGAGGCCGCTCGACCGGGGCTGTTCCCTGACAGCCGCGCTCTCCTCGAACGCTTCGGTTTCCTTCAGGCCCCTGCGCAGGCGGTAGACACCTACCGCCATCAGGCCTCCGATCACGAAGGGTATGCGCCAGCCCCAGCTTTCGAGTTGATGCTCGGTCAGGAAGAGCTGGAGCAGAAGGAGGACGCACAATGCCAGAAGCTGCCCGGCGATCAGCGTCACATATTGGAAACTGGAAAAGAAGCCGCGCTGGTCCTTCTGCGCCATTTCCGACAGATAGGTCGCGCTCGCGCCATATTCGCCGCCGATGGACAACCCCTGCATCAGCCGGGCGAGCAACAGCAGCACGGGCGCGGCGACGCCGATGCTGGCATAGCCGGGGATGGCCGCGATCATCAGCGATCCGCCCGCCATCAGCATGACCGACAGGGTCAGTCCCGCCTTGCGCCCCTTGCGATCGGCATAGATGCCCATGATCCAGGCGCCGATCGGCCGCATGAGAAAGCCCACGGCAAAGATCGCGGCTGCGTTCAGCAGTTGCGCCGTGCTGTCGTCCGAAGGGAAAAAGACAGGCGCGAAATAGAGGGTGAAGGCGGAATAGACATACCAGTCATACCATTCGATCAGATTACCGATCGAACCCCCAAGGATGGATTTCAGGCGATCCTGACGGGAAATTCCTACCGAGGCGAAAGACGTAACATGATCCATCCCCGTTGATACGGATGATCCAACAGCTTTCTGCTAACTGCCGTCCGAAGAAACGAGGATGATCGAATTATCGCTGCCGGACACCGCCCGAACGCCGAAACCGCTTTCCAGCGCATCAACAAAGTCCTGCGACCGATCGAGCCGAAAGGCGCCGCCGACCCTGAGGCTGGCGATGGCGGGATCGCCGATGACGAGCGGGGTCTGACGGTAGCGGTTGAACTCCTCCACCGCTTGCGCCAGCGTATCGCCCTGAAACTCCACCATGCCCTCCTGCCAGGCAACGCGCTGCTTGATCTTGGCCGGATCGAGATGCGTGACGGCGATGCTGCCGCTGCGGACGGCGGCGCTTCGACCGCTTTCGATCCGACGCACGGCGGAGTCGCCGTTGCGGACCGCGACGATCCCCTCGATGACCGTCAGTTCCGTGACATCTGCGCGCAGGCGCACGTTGAACATGGTGCCAACGGCCCGCACCAACGTGCCGTCCGCGTTAACGATAAAGGGCCGCTTTGCGTCATGGGCGACATCAAATTGCGCTTCGCCCTTCAACAGTTTGATCGATCGGATATCGTCGCGAAGCGACACCTCGATCGAACTGTCGGTGTTGAGGTGGACGCGCGATCCATCCGCCAGCCGCACGGTGCGCGTTTCGCCCAGGGCCGTTCTATAATGATCGACGGAGCCTGCAAGGCGCAAGGCTACGGTCGATGTAATACCGGCGACCGCCGCTGCGGCCGCAAGACCGAGCAGCAGATCCCGGCGACCTAGGCGATGGGCCTTTGTCCCTTCGTTCGGCTCGACCCATGCGACCGCTTCGGTCGGGACATTTGCAGATGGCTCCGGTCGATCATCCCGACCGGCAGGGAGTTCGGTCAGCCGCTCCGACAGTTCCCACCCTGCCTCCGCCTTGGCAAAGGCAAAGCCATGGGCAGGGTCCAGGGCGATCCAGTCATAGGCGACATGCCAGTCCTCCGGGGCGTCGCTAGCCCGCGCATTAAGATACAGACGAGCCGCTTCGGCCTCGATCGCCTGCATCTCTTCTGCGCTTTTGTAGCGACCATCCAAATCCAGAACCCTCAAACTGTCCGATGGCTTGCATTATCTTTACAGCCGCGCGCGTCAAATGCTTGTCCACGGTAAAGACGGACAAGCCCATCTCCTCTGCTATCTCCTTCACGGGCTTTTCATGCACGCGACGAAGAATGAAGGCCCTGCGACACTGCAGCGGAAGCGTGTCCAATATCGCCTGAAGATGGCGCAGTTCGTCCCGCGCGTGCAAGGCATCTTCGGTCGAATTGTCCGCCTGAAGCACGTCGAGTTCGGCGACCAGTTCGAGCGACACGATCTTTTCGCGACGGGCCTCGTCAATCAGCAGGTTTCGCGCGATCTGGAACAAAAAGGCCTTGCCGCTCTGCGGACGGCTGATGTCGCCATGGGCATAGGCGCGCGTCATGCATTCCGCGACGATGTCGTCAATGTCGTGCCGCTGGGACAGAATGCGCCGCAACCGCGAACGCAGCGCCCCCTCATGAGGCAGAACGGCCTCCTTGAACCAATCCAGCCTGGCCCTGATCAAGTGTCCGTCCAAACCCGTCCCCCTGCGCACTTCGCTTTGCCTTTTCGACGCCCGGTCCGATCATCGTCCAGGTGCGAGCCGACCGATACCCAATGCCCCTCCGTCACAAAAATGAGATATTTTTGAGTGTCGATACCAGAAACGGGAACGCGCTTCGTATCCACCACTGACGACCAGATATTTTACGGCCCAATCATCTCACGGGGGATATGATGTCACGTAATTTTGGGAATATGTCTGTGTGCGCCATGGTCATGGCAGCAGCATTGAGCGCGCCGGCGGCCCTGGCGGCCCAGCCGACCAATTTCAAGATTCCCGCCCAGCCGATGAAGACGGCCTTGCCGATCTTCGCCAAGCAGTCGGGCATCCAGCTTCTTTTCCCGTACGACCAGGTCGCGGGCCTTCATGCCCAGTCGGTGAACGGCAAGATGGCGCCCGACGTGGCCCTTCAGCGCCTGATCGCGGGATCGGGCCTCAAGATCACGCTGTCCAACAGCAGCGTCATCGCGCTGTCGCTCAGCCATCAGGCCCAGAAGAGCCGTGCGGTCGAGGTCGCCAGCCTTGGCGTTACCGCGCTGCCCTTCGCCCTTCAGGCCGGCGCCCTGCCGCAGGCGGCGGCCGTTGAGACCGAGGGCGCTGCCGGCGAGACGATCGTCGTGACAGGATCGCGCGGGCAGGCGCGCACGATCACCGATAGCCCGACCCCCATCGATGTGATCTCCGGCGTGGATCTGAACCGCACCGGCAAGGCGGGCGTCTTCCAGGCGCTCAACACGCTCGTGCCGTCCTTCAACCTGCCGGTGCGGGCAGGCGGCGCGACGTCCACAGTCATTGCGACGGGTGGCCTGCGTGGGCTTAATCCCGATCAGGCGTTGATTCTCGTCAACGGGAAGCGGCGACACAAGACGTCGCTCATCAACGCCGTATCGACGCTCTACAACGGGTCGGTTCCGGCGGACCTCGACATGATCCCGACCTCGGCCGTCGATCATATCGAAGTCCTACGAGATGGCGCGGCCGCGCAATATGGTTCGGACGCCATCGCGGGCGTTATCAACATCATCCTCAAGGACGAGACGAAGGGCGGATCGGCGAATTTCACTGCGGGTCAGAATTTCGATCGATCAGACGGTGAGCTATATCAGGCCGACCTCAATTTCGGGACGAAGCTGGGCGACAACGGCTTCGCGAATTTCTCGGTCAACCTCAAGAAGCAGGAAATGTCAAACCGAGCGCTGCCGATCGCGGACTGTTCGGTCATGGCGACCACCACCTGCCTTTATCCCCTGGTCAATGGACAACTCGATCCCCGCGACGCCGCGGCCGTGGGCACCGAACGGATTGTCACCATCAGCTATGGCATCATGCCCTCGCGCAGCATCAACACTGCGCTCAATGCCGGATATGATCTGGGCGGGGTGCAGCTCTACGCCTTCGGCACGTACAGCCAGCGGCGCTCGGACCTGTGGTATAGCTATCGCTATCCCAAGGACATCAACAATGTCATGGGGATTTTCCCCAACGGCTATCGCCCTCACGTCATGATTGACGAGGAGGATTTCGAATTCACGGTCGGGGCCAAGGGCGAGATATCGGGGTGGGATTGGGATCTTTCGACCGGCTATGGCCGCAATCGCGCGCGCCAGTCCTCGGAAGGAACGGTCAATCCTTCACTGGGCCTTCTCAGCCCGACCGACTTCTATATCGGTACACTGAAATCCTCCGAGTTCGTCACCTCGCTCGACATTACCCGCGGCTATGACGTGGGCGGCGGCAATCTTCAGGTGTCGGCAGGCGCGCAGCATCGGCATGAGCGCTATCAGACCTTCGCCGGAGACCCTGCCAGCTACGCCGTAGGACCGGCGATCATTTCGGGCATGACGCCGGGCGCACAAAGCTCCGCCGGCTTCCAGCCGGCTGACGCCGCCTACATGTCCCGTGACAACTACGCGCTCTATGCTGACGTAGCCTGGGACCCCAGCAAGGATATCACCATCGGCGCGGCCACCCGCTTCGAACATTACAATGACGGCAGCGGCGATACGCTCATCTGGAAGGTCAATGGTCGCTATGCCGCAACCGACTGGATCGCCTTCCGCGCCGCCGCCAACACCGGCTTCCGCGCTCCTGCCGTCGCCCAGCAAATCTATACCCAGACAACCAACCAGTTCCGGACCGTCAACGGCATCCCCAACCAACTCCTGCAGATCAAGACGCTGGCGGTGGACGATCCCGCCGCCGTCGCGCTGGGCGCCAAGCCGCTCCAGCCGGAGAAGTCGTTCAACGTCTCGGCCGGTGTGGTGCTGACCCCGCTGCCCAATTTCAACCTGACCATCGACGCCTATCAGATCGATGTCGATGATCGCATCACCATCACCAGCACGCTGACCGGTACAGCGATTTCCAACATTCTGATCGCGAGCGGCGTCCCAGCGGCGGAAGCGCGGACGCTCACCGCGCAATATTACACCAACGCGATAGACACCCGCACACGCGGCATCGATGTCGTCGCGTCCTACAAGCACGACCTTCTCGACACCATGCACATGCAGTGGAACCTGGGCTTCAACTATAACAAAACCAAGATCACCCACATCATCGACAATCCGCCGGAACTGGCCGCGCTCGGCCCGGATTATGTGCTGTTCGACCGCGCCCGGCGCAGCAACATGACCAACAACCTGCCGCGCACTAAGCTGTCGATCAGCAATCTGGCCACAATGGGCGACTTCACACTATCGACCCGCCTGACCCGCTTCGGCAGCTTCAAACTCTACCAGAATGGCGTCACCGCCAACGGCGTGACGACCTATCCCAACGATCGCAGCTACGGCGCCAAGTGGATCACCGACCTGGAAGCCGGCTGGCAGGTGACGCCGCTCGTCAACGTGGCGGTCGGCGCCAACAATATCTTCAACGTCTATCCCGACAAGAACCCCAGAAGCGATGTGAGCGCGACGCTGGGCCAGGGCCTCTATGTCGGTACGTCCCCGATCGGCTTCACCGGCGGCTTCTATTATGCCCGCGTTGGGCTGACCTTCTGATCCATGCGACGATCCGCGCCGTCCGCATCGGGGCGGCGCGGACATGACCTGACCGGAGATACCATCGCTATGCGTCCCATGACGATCTGGCTCGCGGCCCTGGCCGCCTCCACCGCAATGACCGCGTCGGTCGCCGCGCCTTCGGCCAAATGGGGCGCCGGAGAGATATTGTGGGACAGCTTCGGCGTACCGCACATCTATGCGAAGACCGAAGAAGGCGGCTTTTACGGTTTCGGCTACGCGCAGGCGCAAAGCCACGGCAATCTGCTTCTGCGCATGTATGGTGAAAGCCGCGCCCGCGCCGCCGAATATTGGGGCGAGAAATATGAAAGCCAGGACAAATGGCTGGTCGCCAATGACGTGCCGGCCCGTTCGGTCCAGTGGTTCAGGCAGCAGACGCCGCAGATGCAGAAGAATCTGGAAGCTTTCGCCGCCGGGATCAACGCCTATGCCGCCGCCCACCCCGACAGGATCGCGGCCGAGGTCAAGGTCGTTCTGCCGCTCAAGGGAGTCGATATCATCGCCCACGCGCAGCGGTTGATGAATTTCGGCTATATCGCGTCCGATCGAAAGGTGCTGGCCGACCCCTCGATCAACGAAGCGGGCGGCTCCAATGCCTGGGCGGTGGCGCCGTCGCGTTCGGCCAGCGGCAAGGCGATGCTGCTCGCCAATCCGCATCTGCCCTGGGCGCCCAGCCAGCTCACTTATTATGAGGCGCAGATCACCGCGCCCGGCCTCGCTATCTATGGTGCGACACAGGTAGGATTGCCGGTGCTGCGCTTCGGCTTCAACAACGACCTGGGTTTCACGAACACCGTCAACACGATGCAGGGTTTCACCAGCTATCAGCTGACCCTGGAGGGCAACGGCTATCGCTTCGATGGCAAGGTGTTGCCGTTCAAGTCCGAGACCAAAAGCTACAAGGTGAAGCAAGCGGACGGAACGCTGAAGACCGTCAGCTTCGAACAGAAAAGCACGGTTCACGGACCCGTCTTCACGCTGCCCGACGGCAAGACGGTGATCGCGCTCAAGGTCGCGGGCCTCGACCGGTCCGGCGTGCTGGAACAATATCTCGACATGGGCAAGGCGCGCGACTGGGCGACGTTCGAAAAGGCGCTGCGCAGGATGCAGGTCGTGATGTTCAACATTATCTACGCCGATCGCGCGGGCCATATCCTTTATCTCGACAACGGCCTGCTCCCCAAACACGCGAGCGGCGACCTCAAATACTGGTCCGCCCCCGTGCCCGGCGACACGTCGGCGACGCTGTGGAAGGATGTCCACAGCTATGACGACATGCCCAAGCTGTTCGATCCCGCCACCGGCTTCGTGCAGAACGCCAATGATCCGCCGTGGCTGGCGACCTGGCCGCGCGCGCTCGATCCCAAGGCCTTCCCTGCCTATGTTGCGCCCGTCGGCCCGATGAGCCAGCGCGCGCAGATGTCGGTAAAGCTCATGACGAAAACGCCCAAGATCAGCTTCGACGATTTCGTGTCACGCAAGCTGACGACGACGTCGCTGATGGCGGAGCGGATGCTGCCCGATCTGCTGGCGGCAGCCCCCGGCTCGAATGACGCCGATGTTCAGGCGGCGACGGCCCTGCTGAAGGACTGGGATCATCGCTTCGAACCCGATAGCAGGGCGGCCCTGCTGTTCGAAACCTGGGCCGGCATCTTCGCGCCGCGAAATTTCACCGATCAGTCCAACTATGCCGTCAAATGGACGCTCGATGATCCGCTTGAAACGCCTCGCGGTCTCAAAGACCCTGCCGCAGCGGTCGCGATGTTGAAGCAGGCGGTCGCCAAGACCAAACAGCTTTATGGCGCGATCGACCGCCCCTATGGCGATGTGTCCCGCTTCCACATCGGCGATGTGAGCGTGCCGGCCAATGGCGGCTTCGGCAATACCGGCGTCTTTCGCACCATCACCTGGGGCCCCATGAAAAATGGCGAGCGTACGCCAGTCCATGGTGAAACCTGGGTATCCATGGTGGAGTTTGGTACGCCGTTGAAGGCCGTAGGCCTCATGAGCTATGGTAACAGCAGCCAGCCCGGATCGAAGCACAATAGCGATCAGCTCCAGCTGTTGGCTGACAAGAAATTCCGTAGTCTCTGGATCGATCGTGCTGACATCGAGCGGCATTTGGAAGAGAAGATGGTTTACTGAGGACTATCCAGATCACCAGAGACAAATTGATATATTCAAACGGCCGATCATCATGATCCGTCTAATAAGCCGAGTTTATCATTTAGACCGCCTAGCTGCAAACCGCTATATATGATAACCGGCGGCCAGTCTCTGTCGTTCTGCGTGCTCGTTCGGGCAGACGCTGGCTGTCTGCTGCTGGCTGATCCTGCCGTCACACTCAGGCGTTCGATCCCGTCAGGTCGAACCCGGCCATCCAGCCATCTTTTTCCTGCTGTTCGTCGCGACGTTTCTCAGTGCGGGTAGCAAGAGCAGAGGGCCTCGCATCCGCGATGAGGATGCCGAGACCTGGTTGCATGCCCGTCAATCGTGGTGGAATGACCGTCGATGAAGACGATCGCCTGTCATCTCGCCTGGCACCTTGCGGATGCCGGGCACCGTGTTCTGGTGCTGGACCTTGATCGGCAGTGCAATGCATCGACCGCGCTGCGCGACTTCGAACAGCTTGGCTCGTGCAAGCCCTTATTCGAACCGGGCTATGCCGCGCCCGAGGGATTGCAGCGCGCCATTTACTCCAACCGCATGGCTGGAGAATATGATGCTGATTATGGCAAAGCGCTGACTTGCTTCCGCGCAAATTTCCCGGCGTTGAAGGCGGCCTATGATTATTGCGTGATCGACACGCCGCCAGCGTGGAGCTGGATCAATTTTGCAGCGCTGATGGTCTGTGACGACCTGATCGTGCCAGTCGAACTGGGGCCCTTCGGACCCGATTCCACCCGGCAACTTTCGAACTCGATCCAGACCGTCAATCAGCGCGGCCGCCAGACGCCGATCCGGGTTGCGGGTTTGGTCGCGAACCGGGTCAAGGCCAATGACCGAAACCAGCAGGCGATGCTGGCTGAGCTCAAGGCCAAGATTGGCCGCAACCTGTTTCCCACCCATCTTCCCGACCGCGCCCACTACAGCCAGGCGGTGCAGGCCGGCGTCCGGTCTGGCGGTTCGAAAAAGATGTCCGATCGTCCTTCCGCCGATGCAGGCGTTTTTGGACGAAGCATTGCAGAGGATTGGTTCCTGATGGATTTCGGCAACTTCGACATATTCGCCGCCAAGGACGAAGTTGCTGCCCAAGAGAGGGTGCTGCTGCTCGAACCGCAGCAGGTCTATCCCGATCCCCACAATGTGCGCCGCGCGATCCGCCCGGAAGAGATCGACGCACTTGCCCAAACCATCCGCGCCAGAGGGCAGTTGCAGCCCATCATCGTCGCGCCGGCGGACGAAGACGGGCGCTATATGATCCAGTTCGGCGAGCGGCGCTGGCGTGCGTGCATGCAGCTCGGCCAATCCATCCGCGCCGTCATCCGCGAAGTTCTGGATGCTGGCCAGATCAGGATCGATCAGTTCATCGAGAACGACCAGCGCGAACAGCTGTCCGTACAGGACATGGTCGCGTTCGTTGCCGATCAGGTAGCTTCGGGAATGAGCATCGTCGATCTCGCCCGCGCCACCGGTCGGGACCGGGCGCGGCTCTCCCGTCTGCATAGCCTCGCGTCCGCGCCAGATTACATAGCTGCCCGCCTGGATGATATTCCAGTTCGCGGCGCTGTTGCATTGATGAAAGCCGCCGCCAACGATCCCGACGCCGTGATCGCGTTTCTCGATGCCACGCCTCCGGGTCTGGTCACGGTTGCTGGCTGCGAAAGCCTGTCGCGCCCTGCGCCGATGCCGTCAGTTGATCATGAAGCTGGCAACGTTGCGTCGGTGCAGCACCTATCTCAGGAACCCCACCCGATACCCGCGGCACCAGGAGGGCGAACCAAGCCGAAGCGGTCCCGCCCGGGAGCGGAGTGCCCCGATGGGTCACGAGCCATTGTTGTAGGCGGCAAGAGTGGCCGCCTTGTTGAGGCGCTGATTCACTTCGACGGCGAAGACCAGCCGCGCCTCGTCCGCTTCGATCGCTAAATCTGCGCACCCCTTCTTTTCCGCGTTCTCAAGCGTTCCGGCCATGGTAGAGCACTGTGGCCCGGGCCACAGATTCACATGGTTTTTTAAGAGGTTGCTTTGATGGTGGCAGGATAGGGGTTAGGGTCGCAGTTGTAACACAGTGGTATCACGGACAAGGGACGAGGATGACAGCTGCAAACACATCTCAGGATGGCAAAGCGCACCTAACCCTTCGGCTCGACCGGGCCACGCTCGACGCTTTCGACGCGCTGGCCGCGGGCAGGGGAGGGCGCAGCGCCCTGCTTCGATCCGTCCTGGCTCAGGTTCTTGCGCAGGCAGGCAATGCGCCACTTGTGCAACCCCAAGCGGAGCGCAGCACCAACCGCGTCACCATCAGCCTGACCGATGCCGAGATGGTGGTGTTGGAAACACGGGTGGCCGAGCGCGGAACGGATCGGGCAGGGTGGGTCAAGGCCCTGACCCGCCGCCATCTTGGTCTGAAAGGCAGTGTCGACGCGGGCTTCCGTGAGAGCCTCGGCCTGGTGCGCAAGCAGTTGCAGCGCATTGGCCGCAACCTCAATCAGGCCACGCGTGCCGGCAACGCGGTCGCACTGGCCGACAATGGGCTGCAAATCGAAGGCGAGCTTCGGCGCATCATCGAGATGCGTCAGGAGGTCAAAGACCAGATCGCCGCTCTGGGTGAAGCCCTGCGCGGCGACCTCAGCTATTGGAAGGTCGCTGACTGATGTCGTTCGGCGGGCGCGAGGATGAACTGTGGGGCGTGCTGAAGCCGACCTTCAAGCCGCGTGTGTTTGGCGATCCCAATCTCAAATATGCCGAGCGCCTGCTGAACCAGAAGGGGTTCGGCAAGGATATAGGACAGGTGGTGGCGCCCCGTGCAGATGCCCGTCCCGTGCTGGCCCGCGTCGTTCGAAAAGCGCCCGAGGTGCTGGTGAAGGTGACGGGCCGCAAAAAGGGAGCCGACCATCTTGGTGCTCACCTCGCCTATATTGGACGTAAGGGTGAGATCGCGCTGGAAACCCGCGACGGCGAACTGCTCACGGATAAAGCGGATGTCCAGCAGCTCGCGGAAGAATGGTCCGAAACCTTATATTGGCGCCAGCGCGCGACGGTGTCCGCGGTGTCCATGGTCTTTTCGATGCCGGAGGGCACCGACCCTGAGACGGTGAGGCAGTCCGTCCGCGAAACAGCGGAGCGGATGCTGGGCGACAATCATGATTATCTGATGGCGCTTCACACAGACACGCCGCGACCGCATGTGCATATGACGGTTGAGGCCGAGGGCATGGACGGCAAGCGGTTCGATCCCCGGCGGGAGGATCTGTTCAAATTTCGGGAGGCCTTCGCTGAAGCCCTACGCAGCCGCGGTGTCGAATGTGAAGCGACGCCGCGCTGGACGCGGGGGCAGGGCAGGGCTGGCACGAGCATGGCGCTTGCGCAAATGCGGGAGAAAATCCGGCGTGGTGTGTCGAGGCAACCGACCGAAACCGATTTGCGACAGGCTCGGGAAGCCCTGGCTATCGCAACCGGGAAGGCGACGCCGCCGGCGTTTGTTGCTCAGGCGAAGCGGCGTTGGGCCAGCATCAAAGAACAATATGAAGGGGCTGCTGCCCGTTTGGATGGTTCGGAAGATCGCCGCGACAAGGATCTTGCGCGGGAGCTTCGTACGTTCCTGAAAGATCGACCATTCATTG
>Ga0207678_10000370_pt1 | contig 40947 bp, 40 predicted proteins | sample KBSC63metaG_FD_184319 | JGI IMG/M metagenome (GOLD analysis project Ga0207678, IMG submission 184319) | Corn rhizosphere microbial communities from Kellogg Biological Station, Michigan, USA - KBS C6-3 metaG (SPAdes) (version 2) | ecosystem: Host-associated > Plants > Roots > Rhizosphere > Soil ... | reverse complement strand
CCCGGGGTCCCCACTCGACCGCGACCGCAGGGAATCGCCGCAGATGACCACACTGGACGAGCTCGAAGCGAGCATGCCGTTCGCCGGGCGGCACATCGGCACCGACGCCGAGGACCAGGCCACGATGCTGGCGGCGGTCGGGTACGGCTCGATGGAGGAGCTGGTCGCGGCCGCCGTGCCCGGCTCGATCGCCGACCGCCACCTCGACCTGCCGGACGCCGCCGACGAGGCCACCGTGCTGGCCGAGCTGGGCGCGCTGGCCGCCCGCAACACCACCGCGGTGAGCATGATCGGCCTCGGCTACTCCGACACCGTCACGCCGCCGGTGATCCGCCGGAACATCCTGGAGAACCCGGCCTGGTACACGGCCTACACGCCCTACCAGCCGGAGATCTCGCAGGGCCGGCTGGAGATGCTGCTCAACTTCCAGACGATGGTCGCGGACCTGGCCGCGCTGCCGACCGCGAACGCGAGCCTGCTGGACGAGGCGACCGCGGCGGCCGAGGCGGTCGCGCTGGCCCGTCGGGTGTCCAAGGCGCCGCCGGACGCGCCGGTCGTGCTCGACGCCGACTGCCTGCCGCAGACGATCGCGGTGATCCGGACCCGGGCGGTGCCGCTGGGCATCCCGGTCGTGGTCCGGGACGTCGCCGCCGAGGGACTGCCGGACGGGCCGCTGGTCGGCCTGCTGCTGCAGTACCCCGGGGCGTCCGGGGCCGTCCGGGACTGGGCGGCGGTGACGGCGGAGGCGAAGGAGCGCGGCGCGGTCGTCGCGGTCGCCGCCGACCTGCTCGCGCTGACCCTGCTGCCGCCGCCGGGCGAGTGGGGCGCGGACGTGGCCGTCGGCTCGGCGCAGCGGTTCGGCGTCCCGCTCGGGTTCGGCGGGCCGCACGCCGGCTACATGGCGGTCCGGGACGGGCTGGCTCGGCAGCTGCCGGGCCGGCTGGTCGGGGTGTCGGTGGACGCGGACGGGTCGCCGGCCTACCGGCTCGCGCTGCAGACCCGCGAGCAGCACATCCGCCGGGAGAAGGCGACCAGCAACATCTGCACCGCGCAGGTGCTGCTCGCGGTGATGGCCGGGGCCTACGCGGTCTACCACGGACCGGACGGGCTGCGTTCGATCGCCCGCCGGGTGCACCGGCTGACCGCGATCCTCGCGGCGGGGCTGCGGTCGGCCGGGATCGAGGTCAGCCCGGCCGCGTTCTTCGACACCATTCAGGTCCATGTCGCTGGAGCGGCGAAGAGTGTTGTCGACAAAGCCGCAAGCAGCGGTATCAATCTGCGGCTGGTCGACGCGGACACGGTCGGGATCGCCTGCGACGAGGTGACCCGCCGGCAGCACGTCGTCGCCGTCTGGGACGCGTTCGGCGTGACGGCGGACGGTGCCGCCGACATCGCCGCGCTCGACCCGGCCACCCCGGACGCGTACGGACCGGAGCGCACGTCCGAGTTCCTCACCCACCCGGTCTTCGCCCAGCATCGCAGCGAGACCGCGATGCTGCGCTACCTGCGCCGGCTCGCCGATTACGACTACGCCCTCGACCGCGGGATGATCCCGCTCGGCTCCTGCACGATGAAGCTCAACGCGGCCGCCGAGATGGAGCCGGTGTCGCTGCCCGGCTTCTCCACCGTGCACCCGTTCGCGCCGGCCGAGCAGGTGCCGGGCTACCTCGAGCTGATCGGTGACCTCGAGCGGTGGCTGGCCGAGATCACCGGGTACGACGCGGTCTCGCTGCAGCCCAACGCCGGCTCCCAGGGCGAGCTCGCCGGGCTGCTGGCGATCCACGCGTACCACGCCGCGAACGGTCAGTCCGGCCGGGACGTCTGCCTGATCCCGCAGTCCGCGCACGGCACCAACGCCGCGTCGGCCGCCATGGCCGGGATGCGGGTGGTCGTGGTGGCGACCCGGGACAACGGCGACGTCGACCTGGACGACCTGCGGGCCAAGATCGCCCAGCACGCCGACCGGCTCGGCGCGCTGATGATCACGTACCCGTCGACGCACGGGGTGTTCGAGCAGGACATCGCCGAGATCTGCGCGGCCGTGCACGAGGCCGGCGGGCAGGTGTACGTCGACGGCGCCAACCTCAACGCGCTGGTCGGGCTGGCGAAGCCGGGCGGGTTCGGTGCCGACGTCAGCCACCTCAACCTGCACAAGACGTTCTGCATCCCGCACGGTGGCGGTGGTCCCGGCGTCGGGCCGGTGGCGGCGCGGGCGCACCTCGCGCCGTACCTGCCGAACCACCCGCTGCAGCCGCTGGCCGGGCCGTCCACCGGCCCCGGCCCGGTGTCGGCGGCGCCGTGGGGGAGCGCGTCGATCCTGCCGATCTCCTGGGCGTACGTGCGGCTGATGGGGCCGGACGGGCTGGCCGCGGCGACCCGGGCGGCGATCCTTGCCGCCAACTACGTCGCGGCCCGGCTGCGGCCGCACTACCCGGTCCTCTACACCGGGCAGGGTGGGCTGGTCGCGCACGAGTGCATCGTCGACCTGCGGGCGATCACCAAGGCGACCGGCGTGACCGTGGACGACGTGGCCAAGCGGCTGATCGACTACGGGTTCCACGCCCCGACGATGTCGTTCCCGGTCGCCGGCACGCTGATGATCGAGCCGACCGAGTCGGAGGACCTCGCCGAGCTCGACCGGTTCGTCGACGCGATGATCTCGATCAAGGCGGAGATCGACCGGGTCGCGTCCGGCGAGTGGGACCCGGTCGACAACCCGCTGCGGAACGCGCCGCACACGGCAGTCATGCTCACCACGCAGAAGTGGGACCGGCCGTACGAGCGGGAGCTCGGTGGATACCCGGGCGAGACGCCGCACACCGGCAAGTACTGGCCGCCGGTCCGGCGCATCGACGGCGCGTACGGCGATCGCAACCTGATCTGCAGCTGCCCGCCGATCTCCGCCTACGAGGACTGAGTCGGGCGCCCCGCCGGGGAGGGGGTTCAGCCGCGTTACCTTTCGCCGGCCGGGAGCGTCATGGTCGTGACGATCCCGGCCGCGGAGGGTGACCCGTGAACGAACGCGATCTGCTGGCCCGGCGGTTCGACGCCGAGCGGGGACGGCTGCGCGCGGTCGCGTACCGCATGCTCGGCTCGCTGGCCGACGCCGAGGACGCGGTGCAGGAGGCCTGGGTACGGCTGGCCCGCACCGACGCCGCCGCGATCGACAACCTCGGCGGCTGGCTCACCACGGTGGTGGGCCGGGTCTGCCTCGACATGCTGCGCGCCCGCGCGGCCCGACCGGAGGAGCCCGCCGGCGGCAGCCTGCCCGACCCCGTGGTGACCTACGGCGACGAGCCGGACCCGGAGGCCGAGGCGCTGCTCGCCGACTCCGTCGGTCTCGCGCTGCTCGTCGTGCTCGACACGCTGACGCCGGCCGAGCGGCTGGCGTTCGTCCTGCACGACACGTTCGGGGTGCCGTTCGACGAGATCGGCCGCACCCTCGGCCGGTCGACCGACGCGGCCAAGATGCTGGCCAGCCGGGCCCGCCGACGGGTGCGCGGCGCCGCCCCGGCCGACCCCGCGCACGTCGACCCGGCCCGGCAGCGCGCGGTCGTCGACGCCTTCCTCGCCGCGGCCCGCGGTGGCGACGTCGCGGCGCTGCTGGCGGTGCTCGACCCGGACGTGGTGCTGCGGGCGGACACGGCCGGCGGCCCGGTGCTGGCCACCGGAGCGCACGAGGTCGCCGGCCGGGCGGCGATGGTCGCCCGGCTGGCCGCGCACGTCCGGCCGGTGCTCGTCAACGGGCTGCCGGGCGTGCTGGCCGCCACGGCGGACGGCGAGCCGATGTCGGTGATGGCGTTCACCGTGGCCGGCGACCGGATCGTCGAGATCGACAGCATCGCCGACCCGCGCCGGCTGGCCGCGCTCAACCTCCGCTTCACCGACTGACCGCCGGTTACCTTCCCCGGCCGCCGCCCGTCATGGCAGCAGGACCGCAACCACGACGGAGGAAGCATGAAGATCGCAGTTGCCGGCGCGACCGGACGGCTCGGCCGGCACGTCGCCGAGGTGCTCGCCGAGCGCGGCCACGAGGTCGTGCCGATCTCGCGGGCGACCGGGGTGGACGTGATCACCGGCGCCGGGCTTGCCGAGGCGCTCGCCGGCGTCGAGGTCGTCGTCGACGCCGCCACCGGACCCTCGGCCGAGGAGCAGCCGGCCACCGACTTCTTCGTCACCGCCGCGCACAACCTGCAGGAGGCCGGCGCGCGCGCCGGCGTGCGGGCGGCGGTGGTGGTGTCGATCATCGGCATCGAGCGCTTCACCGGCGGGTACGGCGCCGCCAAGGTCGCACACGAGCGGGCCTGGCGGTCCGGTCCGATCCCGGTCCGGATCGTGCGGGCCGCGCAGTTCCACGAGTTCGTCGGCCAGTTGCTGGAGTGGGGCAGCCGCGGCGAGGTCAGCGTGGTGCCGGAGATGCGCACGCAGATCGTCGCGGCCCGGGCGGTCGCGGAGGTGATCGCCGACGTGATCGAGGCGGACGCGGCCGGCGCTGCCGGCACCGGGACGATCGAGGTGGCCGGGCCGCGGGAGGAGACCCTGGCGGCGCTGGCGACCGAGCTCGCCGCCCGGCAGGGCAGCGTGGCCACGGTCCGGGCGGTCCGCGACCCGGGCGACCCCGACGGCGAGATGCAGGCCACCGGCGGCCTGCTGCCCGGCCCCGGCGCCCGGCTGGTCGGCCCCACCTTCCGCGAGTGGTTGGCCGCGCAGTAGCGCCGCCGCCGGCTCCTCCCGGATCGGGGCGCCCGATCAAGGAGAGGGATGTCGGCCCGCGCCGGTCGGGTGGCCGGTAGGGGGAGAGCGGGTGTCGTCATGCGACGACCGGGTCACCGGTGACGGTGGCCCGGTCGGGAAAGGCGATAGTTCGGGAAGGGCCCGGCTCTGTGCCGGCGGCGAGGTCGGCGACCTCAGGCGACGCGCAGCACCTTGGTGGGGGCGCGTCGAGCACCGATGCAGCGTCCGTCCGGCAGGATCTCGCCGCAGTCCTCGAACAGCACGATGCCGTTGCAGAGGAGGCTCCACCCCTGCTCCGGATGGCTGGCGACGACGGCGGCGGCGTCGCGGTCGGGCGCGTCGGAGGTCGGACACGCTGGGTGATGCGGGCACATGGCTTACTGCTCCGGTTGGCTGTCAGTTCTGGTCGTCGTTTGTGGGCACGCTCACAGTACCTACGAGGTTCGACGCCGCGCCGTGATACGCGCAATGATCCCGGCAACGACTTGGTAAAACTTGCAACGTAAGACCCGGTCGGTCTCTTCCACTGCGCCGTACGTCCGAACACCCGCTAGGTCGCACGCAGCAGCGTCGCGTACAGCGTCAAACCTGGACCGAAGGCGAGGGCGACGAGGTGCCCGCCCGGCGCCACGTCCCCGGCCGCGCGCATCCGCTCCAGGACCAGCAGCACCGTGGCCGAGGAGCAGTTGCCATGGTCACGCAGAACCCCGTACGAGTGGTCCAACGCATCCTCGGGCAGACCGAGCCGGCGCTGCACGACCTCGAGGATCCGCCGGCCGCCCGGATGCACCGCCCAGCCGCCCACGTCGGCCCGGTCGAGGCCGTGCGCGGCCAGCAGCTCGTCCACGACGCCGGCCACGTGCCGGGCCAGCACCGCCGGCACCCGCGGCGAGAGCCCCATCCGGAAGCCGAGGTCGGTGACGTCCCAGGTCATGTACTCCGCCGTGGTCACGTCCGTCCGGGCGACCACGTCGAGCACCTCGAAACCGGGCCGCTCGGCCGGCTCGAGCACCACCGCCGCGGCCGCGTCGGCGAACAGCGCGTGCGCCACCACCTGGTCGACGTGGGTGGTGGGCGGCTGCACGTGCAGGCTGGTCAGCTCCAGGCAGAGCAACACCGACGGGCGCCCGCGGGCGGCGGTGAAGTCCGCCACCGTGCCCAGCCCGGGCAGCGCCGCGTAGCACCCCATGTGGCCGACGAACAGCCGCCGCACCCGGTCCGACATGCCGAGGTCGCAGGACAGCCTGATGTCCACGCCCGGGGTCACGTACCCGGTGCACGAGGTGACGGCGAACAGCCCGACGTCGGCGGCGGCGGTCCCGGCGTCGTCGAGCGCGGCCGAGACCGCGTCCTTGCCCAGCGGCAGTGCCTCGGCCAGGTAGCGCTCCATCCGGGCCGCGGTGCCCCAGCGGGAGACGTCCTCGTACACCGGGTTGGCCACCGCGTGCCGGGTCAGCACCCCGGAGTTGGCGAACAGCTGCTCGGCGACGTCCACGTCCCGGTAGTGGTCGGCGAAGAAGCCGGTCCACACCGACGACTGGCTGTACGCGGCGGGCAGCGCGTGCCCCATCCCGACGACCCGCGCCGGGCTCACCACCGCCCGCCCGCCTCGGGATCGTCGCCGAGCGCAGCGGCACCGAGCCAGTCGGCGCAGACGTCGGAGGTGGCCGGCTGCAGCGAGCCGCACCGGGCGTCCCGGAAGATCCGCTCCAGCGGCGAACCGCGGCGCATCGCCGAGGTGCCGGCCGCCTCCAGCATCGACGCGGCCACGTCCATCGCGGTCTCGCCGGCCAGCAGCTTGGCCCGCCACACCCAGCGGTTCGTCTCCGGGTCGCCCGGAGCAGCGTCCACCCGGCGGGCCGCCTCCAGCACGACCAGCCGGGCGGCTTCCACCCTGGCCTCGGCCCGGCCGACCCTGGCCCGGACCGCGGGCAGCGCGGTCAGCCTGCGCGCCTGCAGGTGCGCGATCGCCGCGGTCACCGCCGAGCGGGCCACCCCGACGTAGACGGCCGCGTACGAGGCGACCAGCCACTGCGGCATCACCTGGGCCAGCAGCAGGGTCAGCCCCTCGAGGCCGCCGAGCAGCGCGTCGACGCCGACGGTGACGTCGAGGTGCAGGTCGTCGCTGCCGGTGGCGCGCATGCCCATCGAGTCCCAGGTGCGCTCGACGGTGAGCCCGGGGCCGGCGGGGACGAGGAAGTGCGACACCGCGTCCCCGCGCCGGGCGGCGACCAGGTAGAAGTCGGCGTGCCCGGCGCCGGACACGAACGTCTTCGAGCCGGTGATGTGGAAGCCGCCGTCGACCGGCTCGTACGAGCTGGTCAGCTTCGACAGCCGGCTGCCGGCGCCGCGCTCGCTCATCGCCACCGCGAACAGCGCCCCGTCCGCGGCCTGCCGCAGCGCCCGGTCGCGCATCGCGAAGTATGACTCCGGCACGCCCATCGCCCGGGCCACGTCGTCCGGGGTCTGCGCGAGCGCGCCGGTGACCGAGGCGTGCATGTTGAACACCAGCGCGGTCGCCCCGGCGCCGGCGCCGAGCTCCATCGCGACCTCGGCGTAGTCCGCGAAGCCGGCGCCGGGTCCGCCGAGCCGCGGCGGCACCATCAGCCCGAGCAGGCCGGCGGTGCGCAGGTCGGCGAAGTCGGCGGCCGGGAACGTCCCGGCGGCGTCGTGGTCGGCGGCCCGGGCGGCCAGCGCCGGGACGAGCGCCCGGGCGGCGGCCAGCGCCGCGGCGGGGTCGGCCAGTGCGGCCGGGGCGGAGACGGTCACGTGCCCTCCTTGATCCCGTGTCCCTGGAAGAGCACGGAAGTCGACCGGGTCCGCCGCATCCGCGGGTCGGGGTCGCGGCGGGCCAGCCACCGCAGCGTGCCCAGCAGCGGCGGGCGCATGCCGGTCAGCGTCAGCCGCACCCCGTGCCGGGCGGCCTCGGCGACGAGCCGGTCCCGGTCGACGAACAGCGCCGGGTCGTGGATGCCTGGCGGGGCGGCGCCGGGGATCCGTTCGGCGATGGTCACGGTGACCAGGCGGCCGAGCCGGGTGTTCGCGATCGTGTCGAGGACCAGCGTGCCGCCGGGCCGCAGCACCCGGCAGGCCTCGGCCACCGCGGCGGCGAGGTCGGGCACGTGCTCGAGGATCTCGCCGGCCGAGACGGCGTCGGCCACGCCGTCGGCGATCGGCAGCCGCTGCACGTCGCCGCGTACCGCCCGGACGCCGTGCTCGGCGGCGATCCACAGCGAGACCGGGACCAGGTCGACTCCGACGTGCCGGTAGCCGAGCCGGGCCGCGTGCGGGGCGAGCAACCCGGCCCCGCAGCCGAGGTCGACCAGGAGCGCGCCGGGCCTCGGCGCCGCCGGCAGCAGCTCCGCGCGGGCGGCCGCGATCCAGCGCAGCATCGCGAACTTCCCGTACGGCTCCCACCACTGGTCGGCCATGCCTTCGTACTGGCGGACGTCGTTGCGCGGCAGTGGCGGCGAGGGGGACGTGCGCCGGGTGGACATGCGCCCCACTCTAAGTACGACCGTCGGACTCCTGCGCGTTGTGCAACGGAGCGGTGCGTGGCTGCCAGTCGGCGTGCCGGGTCGGGAAGCCGTCCGCGGCCAGCAGCTCGAGCACCTGCGGGTCGTCGTCGACGACGACCGCGATCTCCCGGTCGGCCCGCAGCTTGCGCAGCTCGTCCCGCTTGGTGACCCGGGCCGGCCGGAAGTCCCGGTTGGGACGCATGATCAGCGACTCGGTCGGCAGGCCCTGGGCGGCGAGCCAGGTCCTGGTCGCCCGGCGGGTGCGCTCCGGCCGGCCGGTCAACCAGACCACGTCGTGGTCCGCGGCCAGCTCCTTGACCAGCGCCACACCCTGGGGCAGCGGCGGGTCCTGGTCGGCGGCGGCGAAGAACCGGTCCCACTGCCGCGGCTTGCCCTCGATGAAGTGCAGCCGGTGGCGCACGTCGGCGACGACGCCGTCGATGTCGACGACGGCCAGCGGTCGGGGGTCCACGGCGGCAGTCTGCCAGGCGGCTGTGAACTTGGTGGGGACCGCGCCGCCGGTGTTGCGAGCCGACTGAAGATGGGTACGGTGGAGTCGGTTGAGCACGTCAGCCGACCGGCCCAGCGGGTCTTCGACCCGCACGCTCTGGAGCTGCCGTGACTGCAATCGCACCCGTCCAGGTCCAGGACGACCAGCCCGCTCGCGAGCGCGCGAGGGAGTCCGCCCGCGTGCTGTTCCGGCAGCTCGTCGAGCTGCCCGACGGCCCCGAGCGGGACCGCACCAGGACGGCGCTGGTCGAGATGCACCTTCCGCTGGTCCGCTACTTCGCCCGCCGGTACGCCGGGCGCGGCGAGCCGCTCGACGACCTGCTGCAGGCCGGCTCGATCGGGCTGGTCAAGGCCGTCGACCGGTTCGACCCGTCCCGGGGGCTCGAGTTCAGCACGTACGCGTCGCCGACGATCCTCGGTGAGATCCGCCGGCACTTCCGCGACCGCACCTGGGCCGTGCACGTGCACCGCCACCTGCAGGAGGTGACCGCGGAGATCACCCGGCTGGTGGGCACGCTGACCCAGGAGCTCAACCGGGCGCCGAGCGTGGCCGAGCTGGCCGACCGGTCCGGGCGCACCGAGGAAGAGGTGCTGGAGGCGCTGGACTGCGCCGCCGCGTACACCGCCGAGTCGCTGGACGCGCCGACCGCCGAGGACCGCACGCTCGGCGACCGGCTCGGCGGCGACGACCAGGCGCTGGTCGACGTCGAGCTGCACGAGTCGCTCGGTCCGGCGCTGGCGACGCTGCCGGAGCGGGAGCGGCGGATCCTGCAGCTGCGCTTCTACGGCAACCAGACGCAGTCGCAGATCGCCGCCCAGCTCGGCATCTCGCAGATGCACGTGTCCCGGCTGCTGGCCCGCACCCTCGCCCGGCTGCGCGAGCAGCTGCTCGCCTGACGGCTGCGGCCGACCCACCCCGGCCCCGCGCGCTGCGGGCGAGGAGGGGCGGGGCGATCAGACGATCGCCTCGTCCACGAAGCACCAACGCCAGTCCTCGCCGGGCTCGAACGAGCGGACGATCGGGTGGCCGACCTCGGCCCCGTGCTTGCTCGCGTGCCGCTGCGGCGAGGAGTCGCAGCAGCCGATGTGACCGCAGGTCAGGCATTCGCGCAGGTGCACCCAGACGGTGCCCATGGCGAGGCAGTCCTCGCAGCCCTCGGTCGTGCTGGGCGCCGGCTCGGGCGGCAGTTGGGCGACGTGCGGGCACTCGGTCACGGATCTCCTCCTCGCCTCGGGCTCACCGCGAACCTACGCCGTTCCCGCGTGGCACCACCCGGCAACGGTGCGGGAACCTTGCTGCGCCGGCCGGTGTTGCTGCCGGCGCCCGCCGCGCACGAGGGAAGGGGCCGCGGTGCAGTTCGAGGTGTTGGTGCTCGTCGCGGTCGCGGCCGCGCTGGCCGGTCTGGCCCGGCGGCTGAACCTGTCCGCCCCGCTGCTGCTGGTCGTGGCCGGGATCGCGGCGTCCTTCGTCCCCGGCGTCGGTGAGTTCGAGCTCGAGCCGGACGTCATCCTGTTCTTCGTCCTGCCGCCGCTGCTGTTCGGCGCGGCGTGGCAGAGCTCGGTGATCAACTTCCGGCAGAACATCCGGCCGATCGGGCTGCTGTCGGTCGGGCTCGTGCTGTTCACCACGCTCACCGTCGGGTTCGCGGTGCACGCCGTGCTGCCGGACCTGCCGCTGGCCGCCGCGTTCACCCTCGGCGCGATCGTCTCGCCGCCGGACGCGGTGGCGGCCACCGCGGTCGGCCGCTCGGTCGGCATGCCGCGCCGGTTGATCACGATCCTGGCCGGGGAGAGCCTGGTCAACGACGCCACCGCGCTCACCGCCTACCGCGTGACGGTCGGGGCGGCGATGGCCGGCACGTTCTCGATCTGGACCGGGATCGGCGAGTTCCTCGTCGCCGCGGTCGGCGGGGTCGCCGTCGGCCTGGTGATCGCGGTGCTGACCGAGACCGTGCTGCAGCACCTGCACGACCCGGTGCTGGAGAACTCGCTGGTCCTGCTGCTGCCGTTCGTCACGTACGCGGTGGCCGAGGAACTGGGCCAGGACGCCTACCACGGCTCCGGCGTGCTCGCGGTCGTCGCCGCCGGCCTCTACCTCGGCCACCGCTCGCCGCGCCGGCTGAGCGCCGCCACCCGGCTGCAGGGCGTCGAGGTCTGGCGGGTGATCGAGTTCCTGCTCGAGTCGGTGGTGTTCGCGCTGATCGGCCTGCAGCTGCCGACCGTGCTCGACCAGCTGCCGAAGGGCTCGGCCGGCGCGGTGCTGACGGCCTCCGCGGTCGCGCTGGTGGTGACGATCCTGTCCCGGTTCGTCTGGATGTACCCGGCGACGTACCTGCGGCCGCTGCAGCGGAAGGAGGCGAAGGGGCCGCCGATGCCGTGGACCTACCCGACCGTGCTGGCCTGGGCCGGGATGCGCGGGGTGGTGTCGCTGGCGGCGGCGTTCGCGCTGCCGGCCGGCTTCCCGGAGCGCAGCCTGATCCTGTTCCTCACGTTCGTGGTCGTGGTCGGGACGCTGCTGATCCAGGGGTTGACCCTGCCGGCGCTGATCCGCTGGCTCGGCGTGACCGGCACCGAGGAGCAGCAGGACCTGATCCGGGAGGCCGGCGCCCAGCACGCCGCGGCGAACGCCGCGCTGGCCCGGCTCGACCAGGAGCTGGCCGGCAGCTCGTTCGTGCCCGAGGACGTGGTGTCCCGGCTGCGGGAGAAGGCCGAGATCCGCCAGCTCGGGGCGTGGGAGCGGCTCGGTGGCCGGGGTAGCCCGGACGGCGTCGCGATCGAGCCGCCGTCGGTCTCGTTCCGGCGGCTGCGCCGGTCGATGATCGACGCCGAGCGGGACGTGTTCATCGACCTGCGCGACCGTGGCCAGATCGACGACCAGGTGCTGGCCCGGGTGCAGCGCGAGCTCGACCTCGAGGAGTCCATCCTGATGCGGGAGTGACACGTGCCGGGCCGCGCCGCCGGGAAATCCTCCGGAAAGCCCCGGACGGCGCCGAAGGGCGCATCCGGCGGGCCGCGTTCGCCGTGGGGTGAAGCATTCAGGGAAGACGCGGGCCGCCCGCGCTGATTGACTAAGTCACCATGACTGCTCCCGACACCGGCCGCGTCGCCCGCCCGGCGATCCTGACCGTCGACGACGACCCGAGCGTGTCCCGGGCCGTCGCCCGCGACCTGCGCCGGCAGTACGGCGAGGGTTACCGGATCGTCCGGGCCGAGTCCGGCCAGCAGGCGCTGGAGGCGCTGCGCGAGATCAAGCTGCGCGGCGAGCAGGTCGCCGTGCTGCTGGCCGACTACCGGATGCCCGGGATGAGCGGGATCGAGTTCCTGGAGCAGGCGATGGACCTGTTCCCGCTCGCCCGCCGGATCCTGCTGACCGCCTACGCGGACACCGACGCGGCGATCCAGGCCATCAACGTGGTCGACCTCGACCACTACCTGCTCAAGCCCTGGGACCCGCCGGAGGAGAAGCTCTACCCGGTGGTCGACGGACTGCTGGAGGCGTGGACCGCGACCGACCGGCAGCCGCCACGGGAGATCCGGGTGATCGGACACCGCTGGTCGGCCCGTTCGTACGAGGTGCGCGACTTCCTGGCCCGCAACCTCGTGCCGTTCCGCTGGTATCTGGCCGAGGACCCGGAGGCGCAGCGGCTGCTGTCGGCCGCCGGCGTCGACGACGACCGGCTGCCGGTGGTCGTCACCGGGGACGGCACGGCGATGGTCGAGCCGTCCGACGCCGAGCTGGCCCAGCACGTGGGCCTGGCCACCACCCCGTCCACCGACTTCTACGACCTCATCGTCATCGGCGGCGGCCCGGCCGGCCTCGGCGCGGCCGTGTACGGCGGGTCCGAGGGCCTGCGCACGGTGCTCGTCGAGCGGCGGGCCACCGGTGGGCAGGCCGGCACCAGCAGCCGGATCGAGAACTACCTCGGCTTCCCGGACGGCGTGTCCGGCGAGCAGCTCACCGAGCGGGCCCGCCGGCAGGCGCTGAAGTTCGAGGTCGAGCTGCTGACCGCTCGCGACGTGGTCCGGCTGGAGCAGCGCGGCAACGCGAAGGTCGCCCGGTTCGACGACGGCACCGAGATCGCCGGCCACACGGTGATCCTCGCCACCGGCGTGTCGTACCGGATGCTGGAGGCGCCCGGGCTGTCCGAGCTGTCCGGCCGCGGTGTCTTCTACGGCGCCGCCACGACCGAAGGCCCCGCCTGCCGCAGTCAGGACGTGTACATCGTCGGCGGAGCCAATTCGGCCGGGCAGGCCGCGATGTACTTCGCCCGGTACGCCGGGCGGGTCGTGCTGCTGGTCCGCGGCAAGTCGCTGGACTCGTCCATGTCCCGCTACCTGATCGACCAGATCGAGCGGGTCCCCAACATCGAGGTGCGCACCTGCACCGAGGTGGTCGAGGGCACCGGCGGCGAGCACCTCGAGCTGCTGACCCTGCGCAACAACCTGACCGGTGAGACGGAAACAGTCCCCGCGTCCTGGTTGTTCGTGTTCATCGGGGCGGCACCGCGCACCGACTGGCTGGACGGCTGCCTCGACCGCGACCCCCGCGGCTTCGTGCTCACCGGGCCCGACCTGGTCGTCGACGGCCACCGGCCGCCCGGCTGGACGCTGGACCGCGACCCGTACCACCTGGAGGCCAGCGTGCCCGGCGTGTTCGTGGCCGGCGACGTGCGGGCCGAGTCGGTGAAGCGGGTGGCGTCCGCGGTCGGCGAGGGCGCGATGGCGGTCACGCTGGTGCACCGGTACCTGGAGAAGCTATGACAGAGACGCTGGATCGCGACGAGCTGCGGAAGCTGTTCCTGTTCGAGTCGCTCAGCGACGAGCAGCTGGACTGGCTGACCGAGCACGGCGAGGTCAGGACGGTTCCCGCCGGCGAGACGGTCGTCGCCGAGGGCGACCCGCCCACCTGCTTCTTCGTCCTCCTGTCCGGCACGCTCGCGCTGTCCCGGCTGGCCGGCGGCGAGCGGGTGCTGATCAACCGGACCGACCACGTCGGCTCCTACTTCGGCGCCACCCAGTCCTACCTGAACACCGACCGGGCCCAGCCGACGTACGGGGCGACCGTCGAGGCGGTCACCGACATGCGGATCTTCCAGCTGCCGGCGGACGAGTGGGGCCAGGCGGTGCGCAGCTGGTTCCCGATGGCGATCCACCTGCTCGACGGCATCTTCCTCGGAATGCAGAACAGCCAGCGGCTGGTCAACGAGCGGGAGCGGCTGCTCGCGCTCGGCTCGCTGTCGGCCGGGCTCACCCACGAGCTCAACAACCCGGCCGCGGCCGCGGTCCGGGCCACCGCCGCGCTGCGGGAGCGGATCGCCGGGATGCGGCACAAGCTGGCCATGCTCGCCGGCGGCGCGATCGACCCGGTGGCGCTGCCCGGGCTGGTCAAGCTGCAGGAGGAGGCGGTCGAGCGGCTCGCCAAGGCGCCCAAGCTCGGCCCGATCGAGGCCAGCGACGCGGAGGACGAGCTCGGCGACTGGCTGGACGAGCAGGGCGTCAGCAACGGTTGGGACCTGGCCCCGACCCTTGTCGCCGGCGGGATCGATGCGGCCTGGCTGGCCCGCGCGATGGCCAAGTGCCCCGGCACGGCGACCGACAGCGCGGTGCGCTGGCTGGCGTACACGGTCGAGACCGAGATGCTGATGAACGAGATCGAGGACGCCACCACCAGGGTGTCCACGCTCGTCGGCGCCGCCAAGCAGTATTCGCAGATGGACCGGGCCCCGTTCCAGGTCATCGACGTGCACGAGCTGCTCAACTCGACGCTGGTCATGCTGGCCCGCAAGATCGGCGACAAGATCAAGATCGTCAAGGAGTACGACCGGTCGCTGCCGCCGCTGCCGGCGTATGCGGCCGAGCTCAACCAGGTCTGGACCAACCTCATCGACAACGCCGTGCAGGCGATGGGTGGGGAGGGGACGCTGACGATCCGGACCTACCGCGAGGACGACTGCGCGGTGATCGGGATCGGCGACACCGGTCCCGGCGTGCCGGACGAGATCGTCGGGCGGATCTTCGAGCCGTTCTTCACCACCAAGCCCGTCGGTGAGGGCACCGGGCTCGGGCTGGACATCTCCTGGCGGATCGTGGTGAAGAAGCACCACGGGGACATCAGGGTCGAGTCCCGGCCCGGCGACACCTGGTTCCTGGTCCGCCTGCCGCTCACCCCGGCCGACGACGCCCCCGTGCTCGGCCGCTCCGAAGGAATCGACGACTAGGTCCAGTCGGGGGGCGGCCCCCGTAACCCCCGGGCGACAGCTCGTCTGCTCTGATGAGTTCTCGACCGACCTCTTCCAACGAGCCCCGCCGATGGCGGAGGGCCCCATCCAGTCCACTACGTCGGGCCGTGTGTGGCGCGGGTGCTGGCTGCGTTGCTTTGGCCTCGGTCGACCGACGTCTTTCCGTCTTCCCCGAGTCCCGGACGTCCCATGGGGGTCCGCTTGCCTGGCGTGGCATCAAGGGGTGGGGGATGGGTATGGAGGCTGTATGAGTGCTGAGGACAAGATGGAGAACGCTGCTGACCGGGTTGCTGGGCGCGGTAAGGAGGCGGTCGGCGCGGCGACCGACAACGAGGAGCTGCGCGACGAGGGCCGCGGGCAGCAGACCGAGGCCGACGTCAAGGACGCCGGCGAGAAGGTCAAGGACGCCGCGGACAAGGTCGGCGACGCGTTCAAGCGCTGAGCGCACGGAGTCTCAGGTCCGAGGGCACCGGTCGACGACCGGTGCCCTCGGCCGGTCTGTGGGTACACCACCGGATCGGAGGTGACGACGAATGCCCGCCAAGGAGGAACTGCCGTCCACCCTGCGCCGCTCGCCGGAGAAGGCGCAGGAGACCTGGGCGAAGACGCACGACTCGGCCGTGCAGACGTACGGGGAGGGGGAGCGGGCGCACCGCACCGCGTTCTCCGCCCTCAAGCACTCGTACGAGAAGGTCGGCGACCACTGGGAGCCGAAGGAGCGCAAGGGTCCCTCCGACCCGCAGGCGGCCCGCTCGGCGCCGTCCTCGCGGCGGTCCCGGGCGACCGCCGGTGGGGTGGACGCGAACGCGTCCAAGGCGCACCTGATGGACGTCGCCAGGCGGCTCGACGTGCGCGGACGGTCCCGGATGAGCAAGGACGAGCTGGTCGAGGCGATCGCCAAGGCCAACGACCGGGAGAGCGCGCGGTCGCGTCGCCGGTAGTCAACGCTCCGTAGTCGAACTTCCCCTGGTGTCCTGTTTGGACAGTCGGCGGCGAGGGGACATCGAGGGCATGGCATTCATCCTCTGGCTCATCGCCGTGATCCTGGTCATCGCCGGGATCGTCCAGATCGTCCGTGGTTCGCTGCTGTTCGGCATCGTGCTGATCGTGGTCGGCCTGCTCGTCGGCCCGGGTGGCGTCAGCATCTTCACCTAACCGTCAGGAGTCGGGGATGACACGGCCGGACCGCGCGCGGTGGGTCCGCCGGCACGCGATCGTGCCGGTGGTCCCGTCGCAGGTGGTCCCGTCGCAGGTGGTCCCGTCGCCGGTGGTCCCGTCGCCGGTGGTCCCGTCGCCGGTGGTCCCGTCGCCGGTGGTCCCGTCGCACGCGGTCCCGATCGTCGACCGGCTCGAGGCCCCGCAGCGCCGGTCGATCTGGTGTCGCCGAGACTGATTCACCTGCGGCCGACCGACCACGGCCCAGCTCCCGATCGTCCCCGGGAGCTGGGCCGTCCTCCTTCCCGCGTCCCCCGTACGGGTGGCAGAAGCGACTCCGCGGAGTAGCGTTTCCTCCCCTGACGGCGTTTGACCGAGGACCGCCCCGGGCAGGCTTCCTGCCGACGGTGCTTGAAGGCGCAGGCATCACCCCACCATCTGGCAACTGCTCACAGAGCGTTAGCTGCAGCGTGCCGTGATTCGGAGGTGTTGTGTGCGGGTGCTCGGCATCAACGCGATCTATCACGACCCTGCGGCCGCGCTCGTCGTGGACGGCGAGATCGTCGCGGCGGCGGAGGAGGAGCGCTTCAGCCGGCGCAAGCACGGAAAGCGCCCGGTTCCGTTCTCGGCCTGGGAGCTGCCGGAGCAGTCGGCGGCCTGGTGCCTCGCCGAGGGCGGGCTGACCGCGGCCGACGTCGACGTGGTGACCTACTCGTTCGACCCCGCGCTGGCCCGGCCGGCCGAGGAGCTCGGCCTCGCCGATCCGTGGGACCACCTGCGCACCACGTACGCGCAGCGGGCGCCGCAGTTCCTGGCCAGCGCGCTGCCCGGGCTCGACCCGGGGCAGGTCCGGTACGTGCCGCACCACGTCGCGCACGCCGCGTCGGCCGGTCTGGCCGCGCCCCACCCGGAGTCCTCGGTGCTGGTGCTCGACGGTCGCGGCGAGGCGGTCTCCCACCTGGCCGGCCGGTACGCGGCCGACGGGTCACTGACCGTGCTGGCCTCGCAGGGCCTGCCGCACTCGCTCGGCCTGCTGTACGAGGACGTCACCGAGCACCTCGGCTTCCAGCGCTCGTCCGACGAGTACAAGGTGATGGCGCTGGCCTCGTACGGGGTGCCGCGGCACCTGCCGGTGCTGCGGGAGGCGGTCCGGGTCACCGGCGACGGCGGGTTCCGCACCGACCCGGTCGCCTGGGACGCGCTGGCCAAGCGGCGGGAGCACGGCGACGAGTTCGACGCCGAGCACGCCGACCTGGCCGCGTCCGTGCAGGCGCGGCTGGAGGAGGTGCTGCTGAAGCTGGTCCGCTGGCTGCACGAGCAGACCGGGGACCGGGTGCTGACCATGGCCGGCGGGGTCGCGCTGAACTGCGTGGCCAACTCCCGACTGGCCGCGGAGGGACCGTTCGAGACGGTCTGGGTGCAGCCGGCCGCCGGGGACGCCGGCACCGCCCTCGGCGGCGCGCTGCACGTCGCCGCGGCCGCGGGGGAGCGGGCCGCGCCGATGGCCGGCGCCGACCTCGGCCGGGGCTGGACCGACGCCGAGCTCGCGGCCTGGCTGGACACCGCCCGCTGGCCCTACGAGCGGCCGGCCGACCTGGCCGACGCGGTGGCGGAGGTGCTGGCCGGCGACGGGGTGGTCGCCTGGTTCGCGGGGCGCTCCGAGTACGGCCCGCGGGCGCTCGGGCACCGCTCGCTGCTGGCCGGCCCGGGCCGGCGGGAGACGCTGACCAAGCTCAACGACGTCAAGGGCCGCGAGCAGTTCCGGCCGGTCGCGCCGATGATCCGGCTGGACCGGGCGGCCGAGGTCTTCGAGGGCCCGCTGCCCTCGCCGTACATGCTGTTCGTGCACCGGGTCCGGCCGCACTGGCGGGACCGCATCCCGGCCGTGGTGCATGTGGACGGCACCGCGCGGGCGCAGACCGTCGACCCCGAGCGGGAGCCGGCGGTGGCCGCCCTGCTGGCCGCGTTCGAGCGGCGGACCGGGCTGCCCTGCCTGGTGAACACGTCGCTCAACACCGCGGGCCGGCCGATGGTCGACGACCCGCGGGACGCGCTCGAGCTGTTCGGCTCGGCGCCGGTCGACGCGCTGGTGCTCGGCCCGTTCCTGGTACGGCGGCCGCTCTCGTGACCGCGCCGGCATACTCGGTGGTGATCCCGACTGTCGGCCGGCCGTCGCTGCGGGTCCTGCTCGACGCGCTGCGGGCCGGCACCGGCCCGGCGCCCGCGGTGGTCGTCGTGGTCGACGACCGGGCCACCCCCGACCGGCCGCTCGACCTGCCGGCCTGGGACCTGCTGCAGGTGGTGCCGGGGCCGGCGCGGGGCCCGGCGGCGGCCCGCAACGTCGGCTGGCGGGCGACCGCCAGCCCGTGGGTCGCCTTCCTCGACGACGACGTGCGGCCAGGTCCGGACTGGGCCCGCGACCTGGCCGCCGACCTGGCCGGCCTGGCGCCGTCGGTGGCCGGCTCGCAGGGGCGGGTACGGGTGCCGCTGCCGGCCGGGCGGCGGCCGACCGACTGGGAGCGGGTGACCGCCGGTCTGGCGAACGCACGGTGGGCGACCGCGGACATGGCGTTCCGGCGGACCGCGCTGGTGCGGGCCGGCGGGTTCGACGAGCGGTTTCGCCGGGCCTACCGGGAGGACGCCGACCTGGCGCTGCGGCTGCAGGCGTTCGGCTGGTCGCTGGTGCAGGGCGCTCGGGTGGTCGACCACCCGGTGCGGCCGGCGTCCCGCTGGGTGTCCGTGCGGACCCAGGCCGGCAACGCGGACGACGCGCTGATGCGCCGGCTGCACGGCTCGGACTGGCGCCGGCGGGCGGGTGCGCCCCGCGGCCGGTTCCCGCGGCACGCCGCCACCGCGCTCGCCGCCGCCACCGCGCTCGCCGGGGCTCTCGCGCGCAGGACGGTCGTCGCCCGCCTCGGCGCGGCGGCCTGGCTGGCCGGGACGGTGGAGTTCGCCGCGGCGCGGATCCTGCCCGGACCGCGCACGCCGGGCGAGGTGCTGACGATGGCGGCGACGTCGGTGGCGATCCCGCCGGCGGCGGTCGCGCACCGGCTGCGCGGCGAGCTGGCCGCCCGCCGGGCCGGGCCGCTGCCCACGCCCGGCGTCGCGGTGCTGTTCGACCGGGACGGCACGCTCGTGCACGATGTCCCCTACAACGGCGATCCGGCGCTGGTCGACCCGGTACCGGGCGCGCTCGCCGCGCTGACCCGGCTGCGCGCCATCGGCGTGCCGGTCGGCGTGGTGACCAACCAGTCCGGGATCGGCCGCGGCGCGCTCAGCCGGGACCAGGTCGACCGCGTCAACGACCGGGTCGAGGAGCTGCTCGGACCGTTCGACACCTGGCAGCTGTGCCCGCACGCACCGGCGGACGGCTGCGACTGCCGCAAGCCCGCGCCCGGGCTGGTGCTGGCCGCCGCCGCCGCGCTCGGCGTACCGGCCGCGCGCTGCGTCGTGATCGGCGACATCGGCACCGACCTGGCCGCGGCCAGGGCGGCCGGCGCCCGCGCCGTGCTGGTGCCGACGCCGGTGACCAGGCCCGAGGAGGTCCGGTCCGCGCCGGCGGTCGCCACGGACCTGCCGTCCGCGGTCGAGCTCGCCCTGGACATGCTCGGAGCCGGGCGGTGAGCCGGGTGCTGGTGGCCCGGCTGGACAGCGACGGCGACGTCCTGCTGGCCGGCCCGGCCGTCCGCGCGGTCGCCGCCTCGGCCGAGGTCGTGCTGCTCGTCGGCCCGCGCGGCCGGCAGGCCGCCGCCCTGCTGCCCGGCGTCGCCGAGACCCTGGTCTGGCGGGCACCGTGGATCGACCCGTCGCCCGATCCCGTCGATCCGTCCGATGTGGACGGTCTGGTGGCCGCGGTGCGCGCGGCCGGGGTGTCCGCCGCGGTCGTGCTCACCTCGTTCCACCAGTCCGCGCTGCCGCTGGCGCTGCTGCTGCGATTGGCCGGCGTCGGGTACGTCGCCGCGGTGAGCGAGGACTATCCGGGCTCGCTGCTCGACGTCCGGCACCGGGTCGACGACGACCTGTCCGAGCCGGAGCGCGCACTGTCCACAGTGGCCGCCGCCGGGTTCGCCCTGCCGGCCGGCGACGACGGCCGGCTCCGGGTCCGGACGCCGCTGCCGCCGGTGTCGCACCTGACCGGCCCCGGACCGTACGTGGTGGTGCACCCCGGCGCGTCCGTGCCGGCGCGCGCCTGGTCGCCGGCACGGGCCGCGGCCGCGGTGGCGGAGCTGACCGCCGCCGGCCGGCGGGTCGTCGTCACCGGCGGTCCGGGTGAGACCGCGCTGACCGCCGCGGTGGCCGGCCCCGGCACCGACCTCGGCGGCCGCACCGGCTTCGCCGAGCTGGCCGCGGTGCTCGCCGGCGCGGACGCCGTCGTGGTCGGCAACACCGGCCCGGCGCACCTCGCGGCGGCGGTCGGCACCCCGGTCGTGTCGCTGTTCGCCCCGGTCGTGCCGGCCGCCCGGTGGGCCCCGTACGGGGTGGCCTGCGTGCTGCTCGGCGACCAGGACGCGCCCTGCCGGGACAGCCGGGCCACCGTCTGCCCGGTCCCCGGGCACCCGTGCCTTGACTCGGTGACCCCGCAGGACGTGGTCGCCGCCGTGGACAAGGTGGTGTCGGTGTGAGCGGGCGCGAGCGGAGGGGGACATGAGGATCTTGCACTGGCACGTGCACGGTGCCTGGAGCACCGCGTTCGTCCAGGGACCGCACGACTACCTCGTCCCGGTCGTGCCGGACCGCGGGCCGGACGGGCTCGGCCGGCCCGACACGTACGACTGGCCGGCCAGCGTCCGCGAGGTGACGCCCGAGCAGCTGGCCGACGAGCCGGTCGACGTGGTGGTGCTGCAGCGCCCGCGCGACCTGGAGCTGGCCGCGCGCTGGCTCGGGGACCGCCGCGTCCCGGCCGTCTACCTCGAGCACGACTGCCCGCGCGGCGAGGTGCCGCACACCCGGCACCCCCTGGCCGACCGGTCGGACGTGCCGCTGGTGCACGTCACCCACTTCAACGCGCTGATGTGGGACTCCGGCCGGGCGCCGACGACGGTGATCGAGCACGGCGTGGTCGACCCCGGTCCACTGTGGACCGGGGAGCTGGCCAGGCTCGGCGTGGTCGTCAACGACCCGGCCCGCCGCGGCCGGCTGGTCGGCGCCGACCTGGTCCCGGAGTTCTCCCGGATCGCCCCGGTCGACCTGTTCGGCATGAACACCGACCGGGTCCGCGGGGTATCCGCGTACGACCTGCCGCAGGCTGAGCTGCACGCGGCGCTGGCCCGGCGGCGGGTGTACGTGCACCCGTTCCGCTGGACGTCCCTCGGCCTGTCCCTGATCGAGGCCATGCACCTGGGGATGCCGGTGGTGGCGCTGGCCACCACCGAGGCGGTCGAGGCGGTGCCACCGGCCGCGGGCGCCTGCTCCACCCGGATGGACGTGTTGACCGGTGCCGTGCGGCGCCTGCTGTCCGATCCGGACGAGGCGGCCGAGGCCGGTCGGGTGGCTCGGGAGGCCGCGCTCGCCCGCTACGGCCTGGACCGCTTCCTGCACGACTGGGACCGACTTCTCAAGGAGGTGACCCGATGAGGATCGCGATGGTGTCCGAGCACGCCAGCCCACTCGCTGCGATCGGAGGGGTTGACTCGGGCGGCCAGAACGTCCATGTCGAGTCGCTGGCCCGGGCGTTCGGCCGGGCCGGCCACGACGTCACCGTCTACACGCGACGGGACTCGGCCGAGCTCCCGGGCCGGGTGCGGATGGCGGACGGGGTGGTGGTCGAGCACCTCGACGCCGGCCCCGCGACCTGGGTGCCGAGGGACCAGCTGCTGCCGCTGGTCGGCCAGCTCGGCTCGGAGCTCGCCACCCGCATCGCCGCCGACCCGCCCGACCTGGTGCACGCGCACTTCTGGATGTCCGGGCTGGCCGCGCTGTCGGCGACCCGTGACGTCAACGTGCCGGTCGTGCAGACCTTCCACGCGCTGGGCGTCACCAAGCGGCGGTTCCAGGGCCGGGCCGACACCAGCCCGCCGGTGCGGATCCGGATGGAGCGGGCGCTGGCCCGCGCCGTCGACCGGGTCGTCGCCACCTCCACCGACGAGGTCGCCGAGCTGGTCCGGCTCGGCGCGACCAGGAAGCGCATCACGGTCGTGCCGTCCGGAGTGGACGTCGACCAGTTCACCCCGGACGGCCCGGTGGCCGAGCGCGGCGACCGGCCGCGGGTGCTGTGCATCGGCCGGCTGGTGCCGCGCAAGGGCTTCGACACGGTGATCCGCGCGCTGGTCGGCGTGCCGGACGCGGAGCTCGTCATCGCCGGCGGTCCCGCCGCGGCCGAGCTGGCCGACGATCCCGAGGCGACCCGGCTGACCGGGCTGGCCGAGCGGTTCGGGGTGGCCGACCGGGTCCGGCTGATCGGCGCGGTGGCGCGGCCCGACGTGCCGGCGCTGCTGCGCTCGGCCGACATCGTGGTCTGCACGCCCTGGTACGAGCCGTTCGGGATCGTGCCGCTGGAGGCGATGGCCTGCGGCGTGCCGGTCGTGGCCAGCGCGGTCGGCGGGTTCCTCGACACGGTCGTCGACGGGTCGACCGGCACGCTGGTGCCGCCGCGCCGCCCGGACCGGCTCGCGGCCGCGATGCGCCGGCTGCTGTCCGAGCCGTTCTGGCGGGAGGCGTACGGGACCGCCGGCGTCGACCGGGCCCGCTCCCGCTACTCCTGGGACCGGATCGCCGCCTCGACGCTGGCCGTGTACGAGGACCAGCTCGGGATCGGCGCCGCGGAGGCGGCGTCCGACGACGACGAGCTCGAGACGGCCGCGGGAAGCTCGGCGTGAGCCGACCGCTCGTCGTCCTCGGCGACGCGCTGCTCGACCGGGATCTCACCGGCCGGGCCGACCGGCTCAGCCCGGACGCCCCGGTGCCGGTGGTCAGCGGTCTGTCCGAAGTGGACCGTCCGGGCGGGGCCGGGCTGGCCGCGCTGCTGGCCGCCCGGGACGGGGCCGAGGTCGTGCTGGTCACGGCGCTCGGCGATGACCCGGCCGGGCGCAGGGTGGCTGAGCTGCTGGCCGCGGCCGGCGTCCGCGTGGTCGCCGGCCGGCTGTCCGGGCGGACGCCGGCCAAGGAGCGGGTCCGGGTGGCCGGGCAGTCGCTGCTGCGGCTGGACCGGGAGGAGGCCGCGCCGGCGCCGCCGGCGGTGACCGAGGCGATGACCGCGGCGGTGCGGGCGGGCGGGGCCGTGCTGGTGTCCGACTACGGTCGCGGGCTGGCGGCCGACCCGACGCTGCGGGCGGCGGTGGCCGCGGCCGCCGCGGCGGTCCCGGTGGTGTGGGACCCGCACCCGCGCGGTCCCGACCCGGTGCCCGGGGCGCGGCTGGTCACCCCCAACCTGTCCGAGGCGCTGCGGTTCACCGGCCGCTCCGCCGGCGTCGGCATGATCGCCGCGGCGGCCAGGGCCGGCCTGGAGCTGGTCGACCGGTGGCGGGTCGCCGGTGTCGCGGTGACCCTCGGCTCCGGCGGTGCGCTGCTCGCCGGTGCCGCCGACGACGTGCCGCTGGTCGTGCCGGCGCCGCCGATCGGCCCTGGTGGCGACCCGTGCGGGGCCGGCGACCGGTTCGCCGCGGCGGCCGCGACCCGACTGGCCGCCGGGGCACTGCCGAGCGAGGCGGTGACCGCGGCCGTCGCCGCCGCCTCCGGGTACGTGGCCGCCGGGGGACCGGCCGCACTGTCCACACCGGACCGGCCGCCGGCCGCGGCGGCCGCTCCCGCCGCCGGCGCGCGGGAGGTGGTCCGCCGGGTCCGGTCCCGGGGAGGCACGGTGGTGGCGACCGGCGGCTGCTTCGACCTGCTGCACGCCGGGCACGTGGCCACCCTGGAGGCGGCCCGCCGGCTGGGCGACTGCCTGGTGGTGTGCCTCAACTCGGACGCGTCGGTGCGCCGGCTCAAGGGGGAGGGGCGGCCCCTGGTGCCGGAGCGGGACCGGGTCCGGGTGCTCGAGGCGCTCGAGGTGGTCGACGCGGTGACCGTGTTCGGCGAGGACACCCCGCACGCCGTGCTGGACGCGCTGCGTCCGGACGTGTGGGTCAAGGGCGGCGACTACGCCGGCCCGGCGCTGCCGGAGGCCGAGCTGCTCGCCGGCTGGGGCGGCCAGGTCGTGGTCGTGCCCTACCTGGCCGGCCGGTCGACGACCCGGCTGGTGCAGACCGCGCAACTGACCGAGATGACGACTGCTGGGAGGCAGGATGGGTGAGCGTCCACTGGGGACGGTGCTGGTGACCGGAGCGGCGTCCGGGCTGGGCGCGGCGACCGCGCTGGCCGTCGCGGACCGCGGCGGCCGGGTGCTCGCCATCGACCGGGTGTCGCCACCGCCGGAGATCGAGGATGCGGTCGCCGACGTCGAGGTGGCCGACCTGGCCGACGCGCGGGCGGCCGAGGCCGCGGTGCGCGCGCTGGCCGAGCGGGCCGGCGGCCTGGACGCGGTGTTCACCCCGGCCGGGACCGACAAGTGCGGGACGCTGGCCGAGGTGGACGGCGCCGACTGGGACCGGGTCGTGCTGGTGAACCTGATCGGCACGGCGGCGGTGGTGCGGGCGGCCCTGCCCTACCTGACCGCGTCGCACGGGACGGTCGTCACCTGCGCCTCGACGCTCGGGTTCCGGGCGCTGTCGGACGCCACCGCCTACTGCGCCTCGAAGTTCGGGGTGGTCGGCTTCACCCGGGCGCTCGCGGCGGAGCTGCAGGGCACGGTCGGCGTGACCATGCTCGTCCCGGGCGGCATGCAGACGGCGTTCTTCGACGACCGGGACGAGAAGTACAAGCCGCCGGCGGACGCGAAGCTCAACGACCCGGCGAACGTGGCCGAGGCGGTGCTGTTCGCGCTGCGCCAGCCGCCCGGCTGCGAGGTGCGCGAGCTGGTGATCACGCCGTCGGTGGAGAGCTCGTGGCCGTAGCCCTGGTCCTGCGGGCGCTGGGGCTCGGGGACCTGCTCACGGGGCTGCCGGCGATGCGGGCGCTGCGCCGGGCCAGGCCGGCCGACCGGGTGGTGCTGGCCGCGCCGGCGGCGCTGGCCCCGCTCGCCCGGCTGTCCGGTGCCGTCGACGCGGTGCTGCCGCACGCCGGGCTGCACGACGGTCCACTGCGGACCGACCGACCGCCGGCGCTCGCGGTCAACCTGCACGGCCGGGGACCGGAGTCGACCGCGCTGCTGCGGGCCACGGAGCCGGGGCAGCTGTGGGCGTTCGGCCTCGGTCCACAGTGGCGGGACGGCGAGCACGAGGTGGACCGCTGGTGCCGGCTGCTCGGCCACTACGGCGTCCCGGCCGACCCGGGCGACCTTGCCCTGCCGCCGCCGGACCGGCCGAGCCCGGCGCCGGGTGCGGTCGTGCTCCATCCCGGCGCGGCGGCCGGGTCCCGGCGCTGGCCGGTGCACCGGTTCGCCGCGGTGGCCGCGGCGCTGGTCGCGGACGGGCACCGGGTGGTGGTCACCGGCGGTCCGTCCGAACGCGACCTGGCCGCCGCGGTCGGCGCCGAGACGCTCGTCCCCGACCTGCTCGGGCTGGCCGCGCTCGTCGCCGACGCGGCGCTGCTGGTCTGCGGCGACACCGGGGTGGCCCACCTCGCCACCGCGTACCGGACGCCGTCGGTGCTGCTGTTCGGACCGGTCCCGCCGGCCGAGTGGGGCCCGCGTTCCGGCCCGCACACCGTGCTCTGGAAGGGCAGCGGCCACGGCGACCCGCACGGCACCCGGCCGGACCCGGCGCTGCTCGCGATCACCGTCGACGAGGTGCTGGCCGCGGCGAGGAGGACGGCCCGTGCCCCGGTTGCGCCGTAGCGACCCGCACCGGCCCGGCTACACCCGCCGCCGGGCCGGCCGCGGCTGGGTCTACCTCGACGCCGACCGGCAGCGGATCACCGACCAGGCGACGGTCGAGCGGATCCAGTCGCTGGCGATCCCGCCGGCCTGGCGGGACGTGTGGATCTGCCCGTACCCGAACGGGCACATCCAGGCCGTCGGCACCGACGCGGCCGGCCGCCGGCAGTACCGCTACCACGACGTCTGGCGGGAGCACCGGGACCGGCTCAAGCACCTGAAGGTGCTGCAGGTCGGCGAGCGGCTGCCGGTGATGCGCCGGCGCTGGGCCCGCGACCTGCGCCGGGACGACCTGGACCGGGACCGGGTGCTGGCCGCGGCGGCCCGGCTGCTCGACCTCGGCCTGTTCCGGGTCGGCGGCGAGGAGTACGCCGAGGAGCACAACACCTACGGTCTGGCCACGCTGCGCCGGGAGCACGTGACGATCCGGCCGGGCCGGCTGGTGTTCGACTACCCGGCGAAGGGCGGGCTGCGCCGGCAGGAGGTCGTCGAGGACCGGCTGGTGGCCGGGGTGGTGACCGCGCTGCGCCGGCGACGGGACGACCCCAACCCGGAGCTGTTCGCCTACCGCGTCGGCGACTCCTGGAACGACGTGAAGAGCGCCACGGTCAACGACTACCTGCGCGAGGTGTCCGGGCTGGACATGTCGGCGAAGGACTTCCGCACCTGGCACGCCACGGTGCTGATGGCCGCGGTGCTGGCCCGCGAGCCGGTCCCGGCCAGCCGGCGCGGCCGGGACCGGACCGTGCGGTCCGGGTACGTCGAGGTGAGCGAGGCGCTCGGGAACACCCCGGCGGTCTGCAAGGCGTCCTACGTCGACCCGCGGGTGGTCGAGCTCTACCACGACGGCACGGTCATCGCGCTGCCGCCGGCCAAGCGGTCGGACGACGCGATGCGCACCGCGCTGGAGCGCGAGGTGCTCGACCTGCTGCGGGTCGATCCCGACTAGCGCGGGTCCGGCGGTGTCAGTTCAGAGACACCCTCAGCGGTCGAGCCAGCCGACGACCTTCTTGCGCCGCAGCGCCTTACGGGCCGCCGGCAGCCTGGCTTCGATGTCCTGCGCCGCCGCGGTCTCCGCCGCCGACAGCATCCCGTAGGTGAAGCCGTTCTCGCCCGCGCCGTGCGCCTGCATGCCGGCCGTGCGCAGCAGCTGCCGGGTCACGACCGAGTCGTGGTGGTCGCCGAGCAACTCCTGCAGCTGCTCCATGGCCGCGGCCAGCTCGGTCGCACCGGAGCCGCCGACCGGCACCGCCGCCTCGGCCGCATACCGCGCCTGCTTGGCGGCCTTGCGGGCCTCGTGCAGCGCGGTGTCGCGGTCGAGCACGCCCGGCAGCGGCGGGCCGCCGGGGCGGTCGTGCTCGGCGGTGTCGAGCAGCTGCTCGACCTTGCCGACCGTGCGCCGGACCCGGCGCGGGATGAACTTCCTGGCCGGCCGCAGCCCCTTCTCCGTCGGCGCGGCCGCGAGCAGCGCGTCGAGCTCGTCGAGCAGCGCCGCGTAGCGCCGGCCGTTGAGCGCGCTGACCAGCGCCTGGTGGTCCTTGGTGCCCTGGGCCCGAAGCCCACCGGTCAGCCGGTTGGCGACCGGACCGACCACCTGCTCCGGCGGCAGCTCGCCCAGCGCCCGGTGGAGCCGGGCGGCCATCACCTCGGCGTCGCGGACCTTGCCGAGCACGTCGGCCAGCCACTTCAGCTCCGCCCGGAGGTGGTCGGTGGCGGCCCGGTCCCACAGTGGCCGGTAGGACTTCATCGTGCTGCGCAGCCTCCGGGTGGCGACGCGCATCTTGTGCACGGCGTCCGGCTCGTCCCGGCGGACCCGCGGGTCGTACTCGACGATCGCGTCGCGCTGCGCCCGCACGTACTCGCCGATGACCGCGGCGGCGCTGCCGGGCGGGCCGGCCGGCGCGGGCGGGTCGGGCCAGCGCCCGTCCAGCGCCCGGACGATCTTGGCCGGGTCGGCCGAGCGGGCCGCGCCGGCCCGGCGCAGCCGCTTGTCCACCGCCCGCAGCAGCGCGCGGTCGCCGTCGACGAGCTCGACCTCGAGCTCGCGCCAGTGCTGCGCCGCCGCGGGGTCGGCGATCAACTCGGTGGACACGTCGTCGTCGGCGACCAGCGCCAGCACGGTGCCGTCCTCGGCCAGCAGCGGCCACTCGGTCCGCCGGGTGATCATCCGCACCGCCGGTCGCAGCACCTCGCCCCGGCTGATCGCGCGCACCTCGGCATTGACCGCGGCCGGGATCGAGCCGCCGCGGCCCGCCGGCAGCTGCACCTCGTCGCGCTCGCCGGGGCCCCGGTAGCGCTTGACGTGCCAGCCGGCGTCGTGCCCGCCGGTGCGCCGGCGCAGCGCCACGTTGTCGGCGGCCAGCCGCAGGTCCGCTGTGTCGTAGTAGGTCGCGGACAGCTCGTGCCGCTGCGGCTCGCCGAGCCGTACCCCCTCCACGGCCACCCGGTCGTCGACCGAGAAGTCCGGCGGCACCTGATACTTGTTCTCGATCTCGCTGGCCACGGCGCTCCCCTTCCCGGACCCCCTTCGTCCCCACCGAAGGCTACCGGGGGATCACCGTTCGATCAGGATCAGAACCGCTCGGTCTCCTCGTGCAGTCCGAGCGCCTGGACGACCGCGCCGAGGTGGTCGTAGGTCCGGCCGGACGGCAGCTGGCTGACCAGCTGTCGCAGCCGGTCCGGGGCGTTGGTGTCGACCAGGTGCGCGAGCAGGCCGGACTCGTCGGTCGGGAACACCGAGCGGGGCAGGTGCTCGCCGAGCTCGCTGCGCAGGTCGATCTCCTCCTGGGTCATCCCGCGCGGGACGCCGGGCTGCTGGCCCGCGGGCTCCTCCAGCCGGCCCGGGTCGGGCTGGTCCTCGCCCGCGGGCTCGGGCTCCAGCCACTCCTCGGCCCTGGTCGGCCGCTCGGCCGTCATCATCCCGTCGACCTCGTGCTCCATCTCGTCGTCGAGGCGGGGCGAGTGCTTGTTGCTTCCGCGTTCCATGGTCAGTCGTCTTCCCTCAGTCGGGCCTGCACGGAACCATCGGGGTCGATCCTGACCTGCAGCACCGGCTGCGGGTATGTCGTCGGGCCCCGCTGCACCTGCCCGTCCCGGAGCCGGAAGGTGCTCCCGTGCCATGGGCAGGTGATGCACGCCGCGTCGCCGGCGCCGGACAGCTCGCCCTCGGACAGCGGACCGGACAGGTGTGAGCACAGATCGTAGAGCACGTCGACCTGCCGGCCGCGGCGCAGCACGAAGACCGGGACGTCGCCGAGCGTGCGGCGGGTCGGCCGGCCGTCGGGCAGCTCGTCCAGCCGGCCGACCGGCGTCCACTGCTCGGGCAGGATGTGCGGGGCCTCCTCGGCGTGGTTGACCATCGCGCCCTGCCGGTAGGCCAGGTGCCCGCCGAGGTACGCGGCGGCGCTGCCGAGGCCGAGCGCGGCCACGCTGAGCACGGCACCGCGGGTCTGCCGCCCGCGCCGCCGGGCCTGCCAGGAGGCGAGCTGGAGTCCGATGGACAGCACGTTGGCGGCGGCGTGCACGAGGCCGGTGCGCTGCTGCTGCGGATGCAGGTCGGACCAGTCGGCCCAACCGGCGGCCGCGGCCGGCAGCGCGCTGGCCACCCCGACGCCGACCAGCGTCCGGGCCGCGTCCCGGCTCCGGCCGGGGAGCAGGTCGAGCACGGTGGCCGACATCCAGCTGCCCATCGGGACAAGGATCAGTGCCGGGTGCAGCGGATGGCCGAGCCAGACGCCGTGCAGCGTGTCGCGCACGGCGGCGTTGGGCAGTGTCGACCGCCTTCTTGACCAACTGAGCCGTGGGGTCGAGGGCCTTGGCCCGCTCGATCTCCTCGACGGACCGGTCCAGCTGCGGCAGGGAACGCATTCCTGAATCGTGACCCGCAACGGTGCGGGCAAACCCATGATCGGGGTACGGATCGGGATGGGAGGCCGAATACCTGCGGCGGTTCCCGGAGCCGGAGGTCGACCCGGCCAGGCTGCGTGACGGCGCCCGCCGGCGCTGCTGAGGGATCAGACCGTGGGTCGGTCGACGGTGCCGCGCCAGCCGCCTTCCGCGGTCCCGCGGGACTCGATGAACGCCTTGAACCGCTCGAGGTCGCCGGCGATGCGGTGACCGACGACGCCGAGCTTGTCGCCGACGGTCTCCAGCACGCCCTCCGGCAGGATGTCCAGCTGCAGCATGACCCGGCAGGTGGTCGCGTCGACCGGGTGGAAGGTGACCAGCCCGGCCTGCTTCGGCCCGGTCACCGAGGTCCAGGCGATCCGCTCGTCCGGGCGCTGGTCGGTGATCTCGGCGTCGAACTCGCGGTGCACCCCGCCGATCGTGGTCACCCAGTGGGTGGTCGTCGGCGAGGTCTGGTCGACCCGCTCGACGCCGTCCATGAACTGGGGGAACGTCTCGAACTGCGTCCACTGGTCGTACGCGGTGCGTACCGGGACGCCGACCTCGATCGACTTCTCGACCGTGCTCATGGGTGCTGCCCTCCGGTTCGGGGTCGTTGCTGGCCACCTGCCCGGCGGTGCCGGTGGCAAACGGTCGGGTTGCGGGCGTGCCCGGCCGGGTACCGGACCGGGACGTGAGCGCAACTCCGGACCAGGTGGCCGGCGCGGCCGAGCACGCGGTCGACGCCGACCTGCTGGAGACGGTGAAGCGGGCCGCGGTCGAGCTGAAGCGCGCCGACCTGCGGTTCGCGCTGTGCGGCGGCTGGGCCGTGTACGCGCGCGGCGGGCCGCGCTCGGAGCACGACGCCGACTTCGCGCTGCTGGACCGCGACGTGCCGCGGGCGATCGACGCGCTCACCGCGGCCGGGTTCACCGAGGAGACCGGCTCGCCCGAGGACTGGCTGGCCAAGCTGTACGACCGGGGCAACCTGGTCGACCTGATCTTCCGGCTGTCCGGGGAGCCGGTCAGCGAGCAGATCCTCGACCGGGTGGAGACCATCGAGGTCGGCTCCGTGCAGATGCCGGTGCTGGCGGCGACCGACCTGGTGGTGACCAAGCTGCTCACCTTCCGCGACCACTACGCCGACTTCGGCAGCGCGCTGCCGATGGTCCGCGCGCTGCGCGAGCAGGTCGACTGGGCCGAGGTGCGCCGGCGCACTGAGCACTCGCCGTTCGCGGAGGCGTTCCTGCTGCTCTGCGACCGGCTCGGGCTCACCGACTGAGCGTGGACCGGGCGGTCGACCGCCGGTCGACCGTGGTCGACCGCCCCTGGGAGATCCCCAGCGGGATCAGGTCGTGACGCGCCGTCCGGACAGCGGGGTGCGCGGGACCAGCACGGGGCTGCGGTTGCCGGTGCCGTCGGCGAGCGCGGCCAGGAACTCCCGCAGCACCTCACCGGTCGGGTGCCGCGGCGCCCAGCCGAGCTCCCTGGCCTTGCCGGTGTCGAGCACCGGCGCGTTCATCGCCATGTCCAGCCAGCCCGCGTCGGTGGGTTGCAGGTGCAGCCGCCAGGTGCCGGACACCAGCGCCCGCGGCAGCCGCGCCGGCACGTCGACGCCCCGGGCTTGCAGCAGGTCGGCCACCAGCGGCCGGGTCAGCAGCGGTTCCGTGGCCACGTTGAGACCGCCGGTCGCCTTCGCCAGCAGGCCGCGGACCAGCGCGTCGGCGAGGTCGTCGGCGTGCACGATCTGCCCGCGCAGCCCGTGCGGCCACGGCAGCACCGGCAGCAGCGCCGGCCGCAGCAGCGACACCGGGACGAGCGGACCGAGGAAGAACCGGGCGATCTCGCCGGCCGCCGCCGGTTGCAGCACGATCGCCGGCCGGACCCGCAGCACGGCCAGCCGGCCGGCGTCGACGCCGTCCAGGAACTGCTCCACCGCCGCCTTCTGCCGGCTGTACGTCGAGCTGGCGATCCCGGTCGCCGGCCAGCTTTCGTCCCGCGGCTGGTCGCCCGGCGACGGCGCGTACGTGCCGATCGAGGAGGAGTAGACCAGCTGCGGCACGCCGGCGGCCAGCGTCGCCTCGACCACCGCCTGCGTCCCGGCGACGTTGACCCGCTCCAGCGCCGCGACGTCCCAGCTCGGCTGCAGCCGCCAGGCCAGCGAGACCACCGCGTCCGCGCCGGCCATCACCTCGGCCAGCCGCTCCCGCGCGCCCGGCCCGGCCACGTCCACGGCCGTCCAGCTCACCAGGTCGTACGGGGCGCCGGCCCCGGTCGGCGGGCGGCGGGCCACGCCGACGACGCGGTCAACGGCCGGCTCGTCGAGCAGCCGCCGCAGGACCGCCGTACCGACGTTGCCGCTCGCTCCGACCACCACCACCCGCACGGCCGCTCCCTACCCGGACAGGCCGCGGTCACGCCACCCGGTGTTCACCCGATCGACTTAGGTTCCCGGCAATCGGGTAGGTGTTCCTCGCACCGTTCAGCGCCGTGCGGTGTCGCAACGAAGGGGGTTACGGCAGGTGCCTGCCGCCGCGCTGACCGTGTTCGTCAACGCCGGCCCGTGGCTGCCGGTGCCGCCGCCCGACTACGGCGGCATCGAGAACGTCGTCGCCACGCTGGTCCCGGAGCTGCGCGCCCGCGGCCACCGGGTCGTCCTGGCCACCGTCGGGGACAGCACGGTCGAGGCCGACGAGGTGCTCAGCGTGTTCCCGCACGGGCAGTTCGCGGACATCACCGGCCCGTACAACGCGATGATGGGGATCGCGCACGCGCACATGACCGCCGTGCTCGACCGGCTGGCGGTCGGCGACGTCGACCTGGTGCACGACCACCTCGAGGTGGTCGGCCCGGCGCTGTACGCGGCGGCCGGCGACGCGGTCCCACCGGTGCTGCAGACGCTGCACTGGGACCTGGCCAAGCACCCGGACTTCTACTCCCGGTTCGACGGGCGCGGGCGGGTGTTCTTCGCCGGCGTGTCCGGTTCCCAGCTGGCCCGGGCGCACCCGACGCTGCGCCGGCAGGCGCTGGGGGCGATCCCGCTGGCCACCCCGATGCCGGCCGGGCCGCCGGTGCCGCCGGCCGGGCACCTGCTCGGGCTCGGCCGGCTCACCCCGGTCAAGGGGTACGACCTGGCCGCCCGGGTGGCCCGCCGGCTCGACCTGGAACTGGTGCTGGCCGGGCCGGTCGCCGGCTGCGCCGGACCGGACGAGCTCGCGGCGGCGCCGTCGCTGCCGGACGTCGGCTACTTCCGGTCCGAGGTGGAGCCGCACCTCGGCGGACCGGTGCGCTGGGTCGGCTCGGTCGGCGGGGCGGCCAAGGCCGAGCTGCTGCGCACCGCGCGGGCGGTGGTGTTCCCGCTGCGCTGGGACGAGCCGGGCGGCACCGCGGTGGTGGAGGCGCTGTCCGCCGGCGTGCCGGTGGTGGCGATGCGGCGCGGGGTGCTGCCCGAGCTGGTCGACCACGGGGTGACCGGTTGGCTGGCCGACGACGACGACGAGTTCGCCGGCTACCTGCAGCGGGTGGACGAGCTGGACCGGCAGGCCTGCCGCGCGGTCGCCGAGCGGCGGTTCTCGCCGGCGGCGATGGCGGCCCGGTACGAGACGTTCTACCGGCGCGTGCTCGGCCTGGCCGGCCGCCGACCGAGCCGCCACCCCACCCTCTCCACCGCCGCGGCGGGCTGACCCGGCCGGCCGGGGCCCGCCCGGTGGGCCGGGTCAGGGCGTGAAGACGGCCTGGAGGACGTGGCGGCGGCGGGCGGCGAGGTCGGCCAGCAGCGCCGGCGCCCCGGCCAGCGGGAGCCGGTCGGTGACCAGGTGGTCGGCGACCGCGCGACCGTGCGCCCGCAGCAGGTCGATCGTCTCGGCCGACAGCCGGGCCCGGTCCCACAGGTGCCCCTGCCCGCGCGGCACCCGACCGATCTGCGCGCTGCGCAGCGAGAGCCCGTTGTGGTGGAACTCCTCGCCCAGCCGCACCGCGTCCGCACCGCCCTGGTAGAACGCGAGATCGACGACTGTCGCCTGTGGACGGACGGCGGCCAGCGCGAGCGCCAGTGCCGCCGGCTGCCCGCGGCACTGGAACGCGACGTCCGCGCCGTGGTCGGCGGGACCGTGCCGCCACCGTCGCTTGAGGACGGTCGGCACGTCGTCGGTGAGCGGCAGCGCGGTCAGCCCGAGCGCCTCGGCTACCGCCAGCCGGCCCGCGGTCGCGTCGACCACGGCGACCTCGGCCGCGCCGTGGTGGCGGGCCAGCAGCCCGGTCAGCAGCCCCACGACGCCGGCGCCGACGACCAGCACCCGCCGGCCGGCGACCCCGTCCGCGAGCGACCGCACCGGGCCGCCGACCGCGTCTGCGGCCGCGTGCAGCACGCCGTTCGCGCAGATCGGCCCCATGTGCGCGACGTACACGCCGAGGACCGGGTCGAGGTCGGCGGGCAGCGGGACGACGTGCTCGGCGGCCGGGTCGGCGACGTACCCGGTGGCGTGCCCGTACGGCGCGGCGACCCGGGTGCCGACCGGCAGCGCCGCGGTCCGGCTCTCCACCACGGTCCCGGTCTCCATGTAGCCGAGCCGGGTCACCGGGAACGGGCTGGCCGGCTCGCCGGGTGCGAACACGCCGAGCTCGGCGTCGAAGTGTCGGCCCAGGAACGGGTTCGTGCCCTTGTACCAGGACAGCTCGGTGCCGGCGGACAGCCCGGTGAACGCGGTGGCGATCCGGACGCCGCCGTCGGGCAGCTCGCCGTCCGGCTCCTCGACCAGCTCGGCCCGGCCGGGACCGGGCAGCACCAGCCGCAGCGTCACGGCCGGACCAGCTCGCCGGTGTCCGCGGCCGCGGTCATGGCCAGCCCGAGCCGGTGGGTCGCCAGGGCCTGCTCGTACGGCGCCCTGGTCGAGGTCCGCTCGCCCGCGACCGCCTCGAGGAATTCGCGGTCGACCGCCTCGTGCCCGTTCACCGCCGGGGTGAGCACCTCGGGCTCGGCGCCGGGTCGCTCGACGACCAGCTCCTGTTCGGACAGCTCCAGCCGCAGCCCGTCGGCCGACACCGTCTCCAGCGAGGCCCGCCGCTTGGCCGGCAGCAGCGAGCTCGCCGTGAACGTGCCGACCGCACCGGAGGTGAACCGGGCCGCGATCGCGCTGGCGTCGTCGACGTCGCCGGCGGAGTCCGGCGACCGGGAGCCGGCGCCCCAGACCGCGTCGACCTCGCCGACCAGCACCCTGGCCAGGTCGAGGACGTGGGTCAGCTGCTCGACCAGCTGCCCGCCGGACCGGTCCCGCCGCGACCACCAGGGCGGCGGCGGGACCTTGTCCAGCCAGGCACCGGTGACCAGCCGGGCCGGCGAGGCGGCCAGCAGCTCGGTCGCCTTCTGCACGGTGTCCAGGCAGCGCCAGTGGTAGCCGGTGCCGGTGACCACGCCAGCGGCCCGCACCAGCGGGGCCAGCTGGGCCGCGGTGGCCAGGTCGGCGGCCAGCGGCTTCTCCACGAACAGCGGCAGCCGCCGGGCCAGCACCGCCCGTTCCGGCGCGCCGTGCGCGAACGGCGGCACGCAGACGTACGCGGCGTCCACGGTCTCGGCGTCGAGCAGGGCGTCCGCGTCGGGGTAGGGCGTCGCGCCGCAGCCGGCGGCCAGCCCCCGGGCCGCCGCCGGCACGGGGTCGGCCACCCCGACCACCCGGGCGCCGAGACCGGTCAGCACCCGCACGTGCCGGGCGGCCACCGCACCGGCGCCGATCATGGCGATGCGTGCGCTCATGAAGTGGGCCCTACCCACCGTCCCGGTGGGTTCACAGGAATTTATCAGCGTGGTACGGCAGGCTGGTCGCATGGGTCTGTTCAGCCGGCGCGGCCGGCCACGACGCGGCGACGCCGGTGCGGGCGGTGTCCGGACCCTCCTCGACCGGGAGGGGACCAAGGAGGACCTCGCCCACCTCCGCCAGTTCGCGACCACCCGGCAGGGCGTCGAGTTCTACGTCGAGCCCGAGACGACCGCGACCGACACGACCGCGGTCGCCGTCGCCGCGGACGGGGAGTGGACCCGCCGGCGGGTCGGCTCGCCGGCCAACATCGGCAAGCTGGCCCGGGAGCTGCGGCTGCCGGTGTACGAGGCGGCCGTGGTCGGCTACCCGCAGCGGATGCGCGACTGGAACGCCCGCCGCAAGCGGGAGAGCGGCCTGTAGGGCAAGCTCTGAGTACCTTGGCCCCATGCATTCGTCCAAGCGGATCGGCCTGGTGCTGCACCCGCGCCGCGACTCGCGCGAGGCGGTCCAGGCCATCATGGACTGGGCCTACCGGCACGACGCGAGCCTGGTCGGACTGCCGGGCGAGGTCGACCGGATCGGCTGCGACATCCAGGAGGTCGAGCCGGACGAGCTGTCCGGACTCGACCTGCTGATCAGCCTGGGCGGCGACGGGACGATGCTGCGGGCGCTGCGGCTGTCCCAGCCGACCGGCGTGCCGGTGCTCGGGGTCAACCTCGGCCGGCTCGGCTTCCTGGCCGAGATCGACGTGCCCGAGCTGGCCGACGCGCTGGCCGAGATCGACGCCGGCCAGCTGACCGTGGAGAGCCGGGTCGCCGTGCAGGTCGAGTTCGACGGCGCCACCGCGTACGCGTTCAACGACGTCGCCGTGGTCCGCCACCCCGGCCAGCCGGTGGCCGCGGTGGAGGTGAAGGTCGAGGGCCAGCCGTTCGTCCGGTACGCGGCCGACGCGATCGTGGTCGCCACCCCGACCGGGTCGACCGCGTACAGCTTCTCCGCCGGCGGCCCGATCGTCTCGCCCCGCGCGGAAGGGTTGCTGGTGATCCCGGTGGCACCGCACTCGGTGTTCAACCGGGCGATCTTCCTGTCCGCCGGCGAGCCGGTCGGGCTCGACCTGCTGCCGACCAGCGGCCGGCTCGCGGTCGAGGTCGACGGCCTGCTGGCCGGCACGGTCGAGCCGGGGCAGACCGTGCGGGTGTTCCTGTGCGCCCGCGCCGGCCGGGTGGTCCGGCTCGGCTCGACCACGTTCTACCAGCGGGCCCGGCGCAAGCTGCGCCTCGCCGACCCGGCCGAGCTGGACGAGGTGGACATCTCCCGTACCGGCTGACTCACCGGCTGAAGGTGGTGATCAGCTGGTCCACCGGGGCGTGCGCGTCGGTGAGGACCTGCGCCCGGCCGGCGAACGCGGCGGTGGCCCGCTCGTCGGCGACGACCCACGCGGTGCGCCCGGCCAGCCGGTCCCGGATGGCGGCCAGCGGCAGCGGCCGCCGGGACGCGACCAGGATGTGGTTGCCGCCGCCCTCGCCGGCCACCGTGACCGGCGCGCCGAGCAGCACCACGTGCCCGAACACCGATCGCAGCGTCGCCACCTCGGCCCGGGCGAACCGGTCCGGCGGGTAGTCGATGACGTTCACCGCGTACACGCCGTCGCCGGTGAGCACGTCCCGGACCTGCTCGGCCACCTCCCGGGTGGTCAGGTGCCAGGGCACCGCCAGCCCGCCGAACGCGTCGCCGACGACCAGGTCGAACCGGCCGCGCGGCTGCTCCCGCAGCCCGGTGCGGGCGTCGCCGACCCGGACGGCCAGCCCGGGGATCGCGTCGACGCCGAGCTCCTGCCGGCCGAGCGCGACCACGCCGCCGTCGATCTCCAGCACGGTGCTGCGGGTGCCCGGCCGGGTCGCGGCCAGGTAGCGCGGCAGCGTGAACCCGCCGCCGCCGATGTGCAGCGCCTGCATCGGGGCGCCGGCCGGCCGGACGGCATCGGCGACCGAGGCGATCGCCTTGGTGTAGTCGAACTCCAGGTACTCGGGGTCGGTCAGGTCGACGTACGAGTGCCGCAGCGTGTCCAGCTCCAGCGTCCGGCCGCCGGGTCGGCCCGGGTCGGCGACCACCCGCGCGCAGTGGTACTCGGTCTCCTTCTGGCACGGGTTCGGCGCGACGACGACCAGCAGCAGCGCGACCGGCAGCAGCGCGGCCGCCGCGCCCGGCAGCCGACCGGCGCCGCCGCCCCAGCGGCCGGTGCGCTGCCGCTCGTAGCCGAGCACGAGCGCGCCGACGACCGACACGACGACGGCGGTGGCGATGAGGATCGTGCTGGTGGCGAACGCGGCGACCAGCACGAACCCGGTGGCGAAGGTGGCCACGATGCCGCCGAGCGTGCCGATCCCGGACAGCTTGCCGACGATCGTGCCGGTCTCGTGCAGGTCGCGCAGCTGCAGCTTGGCCACCACCGGCGCGACCGCGGACAGCAGCCCGGCCGGCAGGATCACCGCGGCCATCGCCAGCAGCAGCGTCGCCGAGGCGTCGCCGGTGTCCGTGGTCGCCCGGCCGACGTACCGGACCGCCGGCAGGGTGAGCAGCGTCAGCGCGGCGCCGGCCAGCAGCATCGGCCCGATCAGCCGCAGCGGGTCGGCGACCCGGTCGGCCGCCCGCCCGCCGGACCACGCGCCGGCCGCGATCGCCAGCAGCGCCGCGCCGATCACCGCGGTGTTGGTCTGCAACGTCACCCCGACGTACGGGGCGATCAGCCGCAGCGCCAGCGTCTCCAGCACGAGCACGGCGGCCGCGGCGACGAACACGATGACCGCCGCGAACGCGTCGGGCAGGGCGAGTGGCCGCGGTTGCACCTCGGTCGTCCGGTTGTCCACCGGGCCAGGATCCCGGACCTGGCTGTGCCCCGCGCTGCGGGACTACTGGCAGCGGGGGGAGGACGGGCCGTAGCGCTCCAGCCGGATCCGGGACCGGTCGTAGCCGGCGCCGGCCAGCAGCGCCGCCGCGGTCTCCACGAACCCGGACGAGCCGCACGCGTACGCCGCGCCGCCGTCGAAGGCGACCGCCGCGATGTCCGCGGCGGTGATCCGGCCGGCCGGGCGCGGGTACCCGTCCGGCGTGCGGCGGGTGTAGACGACCGTGGTCTCCTCGCCGAGCTCGTCGGCGAAGATCAGCTCCGCCGGCGAGCGGACCGAGAACAGCAGCCGCGCCGGCACGTCCGGCCGGGACAGCCGGCGCGAGCGCAGCATCGCCATCACCGGCGCCACCCCGGACCCGCCGGCCACCAGCAGCAGCGGGCTCTCCCCGCGCCAGGCGAAGTAGCCACCGATGGGGCCGCGCAGCTCGACCTGGTCGCCCGGGACCAGGTCCTCGGTGAGGTACGGCGAGACCTCGCCGTCGGGCAGCCGGTCGACGGTGAGCTCGACCACGCCGGTGTCCTCCGGCGGCGAGCTGACCGAATACGACCGGCTGGCGCGGTAGCCGTCCTCGGCGGTCAGCCGGACCACGTAGTGCTGGCCCGGCAGGTGCGCGCGCCACTCCGGCACCTTCAGCCGCAGCGTGACGACGTGCGCGTTCTCCGGCCGGATCGCCTCCACCGTCGCCCACTGCCAGGGCCCGGGGGCCGGCGCCTGCGCCGGCGCGTCCCCGATCACGCCGGACCGCCCGGCAGGACCAGGTACCCGGCCGCCACCCGGACCGCCCCGCTCCCGCTCGGCGCCGACACACCGGACCGAGGCCGGGGGGTTCCGGGGGCGTGCCTCCGGATGTCAGTCACCCTGGTACCGCTGCTCACGCCACGGGTCGCCGCGGTCGTGGTAGCCGCGTACCTCCCAGAAGCCCGGCTCGTCGTGGTCGAGCAGCGTGATCGACTCGATCCACTTGGCGCTCTTCCAGAAGTACAGGTGCGGGACGATCATCCGCACCGGGCCGCCGTGCTCGATCGGCAGCGGCCGCCCCTCGTGCTCCCAGACGATCCACGCCTTGCCGCCGGTGATGTCGTCGATCGGCAGGTTCGTGGTGTAGCCGGTCGTGCTGGTGGCCACCGCGAACGTCGCCTCCGGCCGCGGCCGGACCGCCTCCAGCAGCGTGTCCACCGAGATCCCGGTGAACGACGTGTCCAGCTTCGACCAGGTGGTCACGCAGTGGATGTCGCCGCGGTAGACCGAGCCGGGCAGCTGCTGGACCTCCTTCCAGGTCCACGTCAGCGGCGTCTCGACCCGCCCGTGGACGGTGATCGTCCACGAGTCGAGGTCGACCCGCGGGGTCAGCTCGGCCGTGAGGACCGGCCAGTCTGCGCCCACGTCGTACTGTCCTGGGGGAAGGCGGCCGGGCTCGGCGATCCGGCGCCGCCCGGCGAAGCCCCGCGAAACTCGCACGGGCTGAATCTACCCGGACGCGACGGCGGGCGGGCGGTCGCGCAGCACCCGGCGCACTCCCGCGGCCAGCAGCAGGCCGCCGACCGGGGCGACGAGCGCGCCCGCGATCAGCAGCCCGAGCCCGAGCCGGCGCAGGAACGGCGCCCGCACCGACAGCGCGGCGGTCACGTCCACCCCGGCGCCCGCGTCCGCGTTCATGATCACCAGCCGCTGGCCGCCGTCGCGGACCGGCACGTCGATGGTCTGCTCGCCGGCGCCGGACGCGCTGACCGTCCACCTGGGACCGTCGGCCGGTGGAGCCGGCGCCCCGGTGCCGTCGCTGGGCACGAGCGTGGCCCGCAGCGGCGACAGCCGGACCTCGATCAGCTCGTCGTACGCGGTGCCGGCGAGGTAGCGGTCGACGTCCGCGGCCGGCGCGACGCCGACGAACACCGGGCCGCCCCGGTCGGAGCGGACCCGGACCCGGACGGTCGCGTCGAGCCCGCCACCGCCGAGCCCGGCCGCCTGGGTCACCAGCGCGTACCGGTCGGTGGACAGGGCGGACTCGGCGCCGCCGAAGGTGGTGTCCCGGCCGGTGAGCAGCAGCAGGACGACGCCGGTCGCCGCGAGGGCGAGCCCGAGCAGCGCGCCGACGGCGCCGAGGGCCACCAGCAGCACCCGTCCGGCCACACCACGCTCCGCCCACGCCTCGTCGGGACGGCCGCCGGGACCGCCGGCGCCGTTGCCCGACGACCCTAGTGCGGTCCTCGCCAGGCCGGATCCGTCCGATTAGTTGTGGCCCCCCGAGGGCAGGCCTAGGGTCGGCGCGGGCCGGCGGTGGCCCGCATCCAGACTCGACGAGGGAGGCTGCGCCGATGGCGTTGGACGACGACGACATGATGACGTCCGGACCGGGTGGCGAGGGTCCGGCGGACGGGGGCGCATCCGGCACGCCCGGCG
>Ga0207678_10000368_pt1 | contig 41033 bp, 30 predicted proteins | sample KBSC63metaG_FD_184319 | JGI IMG/M metagenome (GOLD analysis project Ga0207678, IMG submission 184319) | Corn rhizosphere microbial communities from Kellogg Biological Station, Michigan, USA - KBS C6-3 metaG (SPAdes) (version 2) | ecosystem: Host-associated > Plants > Roots > Rhizosphere > Soil ... | reverse complement strand
CACCGAGACGGCCGCCCCCGTGGGCGACGACCCGATCCGCGACCACGTCACGGCCTGCTGGACCACACTGCGCACCCACCGCCCCACGGCCATCGCCCTGCTGCAGTCGGCGACCGCCGCCGCCCCGGCCTCCGGCCGGTTGCGGGACGAACTGACCACCTGGACGGCCCCGCTGCGCAAGCACCTGGAGGACCGGCGCGACCGCGGCGAGCCGCTCCCCGGCGACCCCGAACTGCTGGCCGCGGCCGTGGGCGTCATGCTCGCCGGTCTCAACCACGCCCTGCCCCCCGATGGCCCCGACGACAGCCGCGTTGCCGTCACCGTCACGAGCCTCGTCCTCCACGGCCTGACCTCTCTCGGTCAGACGGTCGCCAGCGGGTGAGCGTGGCGAAGCCGGATGCTCTTGGCGGACAGGTAGCGGCGGCGATCGGTGACCAGGATCGAGACGAGGGTGCCGACCACCAGCCACGCGGCGAGCTGGGCGACCCCGGTGGTGAGGCCGGTGCCGTCGGTGGCCGCGGCTCGCAGCGCCAGGACGGCGTCGTGGGTCGGGAGGTAGTCCGCGAGGGCGTACAGCGGTCCGGGGAGCGTGGAGACGACGCCTGTTGCGCCCGCCAGGACCAGCACGGCCAGCGAGGCGATCCGGCCGGCGCGGCCGAAGATCGCCGTGGCGGCCTGGTTGAGCGCGACGAACGCGGACGCGGCCAGTAGCGCGATCAGCAGGAAGCCGAGTGCGCCGGCGAAACCGAGTTTCAGGACGGGCACGGCGATCGCGGTGATGGCGAGCGCGGCCAGGGCCGCCGCGGTAGCGCCGGGGATGGCGGCGCGGAGGATGATCCGCCACGTGGGCTCGCGCGCGGTCAGGACACCGTCCGGCACGGCCCGGGTGACGATGTAGGTGGCCAGGGCCAGCGCCCAGAGCGCCAGCGCGGCGAACAGGGTCAGGGCCAAAGTGCCGATCGGCGTGCCGTCGGTCGTGGCGGTACTCGGATCCGCGGCGACGGTCTTGAGGTGCGCGCGTTCGGCGTCGGTGTAGCTGGGCACCTGGTCACGGCCCTGGTCCAGCTGAGTGGCGAGTTCCCCGGCGCCGTCGGCGACCTTCTTGGTCCCGTCCTTCAGCTGTCCGGCGCCGGAAGCGAGCTTCTGCGCGCCGGAGTTCGCTTGCCGGACGCCGCTGTCGAGCTGCCGCGCCCCGCCGGCGGCGGACGCGATGCCGGCGGCCAGCTCCCGGGACTTCGACGCGAGCTGCGCGGTGCCGTCGGCGACCTTGCGTGCCCCGGTGGCCAGTGCCTGGACGGAGTTGCGGGTCTTCACGGCGTTGGCGCGGACGGCGGCCTTGACCCCGTCGATCTTCCCGGCGTCGGTGGTGAACCGGTCCGCGGTCGCCCGGAGTTCGCCGCAGAAAGCCGCGGTGCCGGTGCACTCGTCGGCGAGCTGCCGGAACTGCTTGGCCGCACCGGCCGCCGAGGGAACGGCGTCGATCGCGGCGATGATCCGGTCGGCCAGCGGCACGACGACGTCGGCGAGCTGTTCGTTTCCGTCGGCGACCTGGTCGGCGCCGTCGGCCAGCTGCCGGGTCAACGCGGGCAGCTGCGCGGTGTCGCGCTCGGCCTCGGTGAGCCCGGAAGCCAGCTTGCCGGAGCCGGTGGCGAGCTGCGCGGTCCCGGCGGCGAGCTGGTCGGCGCCGGTGCGCAGCTGCCCGGCGGCGTCGTCCAGCTGACCGGTTCCGTCGGCGAGCTGTGCCGCGCCGTCCGCGGCCTGGCCGACCTTCTGGTGGAGGGTCGTGAACCCGACGTACACGTTGTCCAAATAGGTCTGGACGACTTGCTGGTTCAAGGTCCGTTGCGTGGCTTGGGCGATGTGGTCGGCCAGGCCGGGATCGCTGACACCGGCGGCGTCGGACGTCCGCACCTGCACCTGTGCCTGGCGGGCTTCGAGAGGCTTGGCGGTGGCACTGGAGGTGGCGCGAGCGGAGAAGTCCTTCGGGATCGTCACGGTGGCCGCGTAGCTGCCGTCGGCGAGACCGGAAGCGGCGTCGTCGGCGTCGGTGAGCACCCAGTCGTAGGCCGAATCTTCGCTGTGGGTGAGGTATCCCGCGAGCTGCCGGCCGAGCGGGATGGTCTGGCCGTTGACCTGGACGGGTTCGTCGTTGTTGACCACGGCGGCCTTGGCGGTGCCGTGGTTGGCCTCCGGTGCCCAGAACGCCCACGTGAGCAAACCCATGATGATGAGCGGCACGGCGATCAGACCGGTCCAGGTGCGCCAGGTCAGCGGCCCGGCGGCGAAGGCGCGAGCGGAGTTGGCGAAGGGCTTGAGCATCAGAAGACCTCGGCGGGCTGGACGGCGGTGAGGGCGAGCAGGTGAGCGTCCGCGGGCAGCAGGTCCCGGATGCGCTCGAGGTCCTGGCAGGTCAGCACGAAGGTCGTGTCACCCCGCTCGGCGACGAGCCTGCGGACGTGGTCGCGGAGATCCGCGCGCAGCACGAGGTCGACGTCGTCGACCACGACGAGCCCGGCGTCGCCGTCGCGGGCGATCTGCCGGGCCGGGTCCATCGCGGCGCGGCACGGGACGACGGCGACCTCACGGCGCAGGGCGTGCGTGTGCTGGGGCAGCACCCGGCCGAGCACCTTGAGGTCGCCGGTGAACGGGGTGACCCGCCCGGCGAGCGTGTACGCCAGCGCGGTCTTGCCGCAGGCCCCGGTGCCGTGCAGCACCAGCACGCCGCCGCGAGGGACGTGCAGGTCGATGTCGCGGTACACCGGATGGCCGCGGTCGTCCTCCAGGCGCAGGCCGCGCGCGCTGATCGCCTCGTCGGTGCCGGGCCAGCCGGCGAGCCGCAGCTCGTGGACCAGGGCGTCGCCTTCGGCGTCGAACACCGGCAGCAGCCGGTCGAGCTTCGGCGGCAGCCCCCAGGCGCGGCGGCCCAGCAGGGCCAGCACCGCGGGCACCAGCGTCATGCGCACGATGAAGGCGTCGATGAAGACCCCGACGGCGAGGCTGAACGCGATGGGTTTGATGGTCGCGCTGCCTTCGGGGACGAACGCGGCGAACACCGCGAACATGATCACCGCCGCCGCGACCACCACGCGTGAGGCGGAGACGAACCCGGATTCGATCGCGTCGTGCGGATCGCCGTGGTGGACGTAGTCCTCGCGGATCCGCGAGACGAGGAAGACCTCGTAGTCCATGGCGAGTCCGAAGAGGACACCCATGAGGATGATCGGCAGGAAGCTGATCACGCTGCCGGTGTGCGTCACGTTGAGGGCGTCCGCGAGGTGTCCTTGCACGAACACGAAGGAAGTCGCGCCGAAGGCCGCGGCGACCGAGAGCAGGTAGCCGGCGGTGGCCTTGATCGGCACCCAGATCGAGCGGAACACCATGGCCAGCAGGATCAGCGAGAGCCCGACGACGAGGATCCCGAACGGCAGCAGGGCGCTGCCGAGCTGGGCGGAGACGTCGATGCCGACGGCGGTGATGCCGGTGACCGCGGTCTGCGTGCCGTAGACGTCGAGGAAATGCGGCTCCAGGCCACGCAGCCGGGCCACCAGGTCGTCGGTCTGCGCGGAATCCGGTGCGGTGTTCGGGACGACCTGGATGATCCCGGTGTCGCCCTTGGGGTTCGGGGTGGCCAGGGGGACCGAGGCGACGCCGGGGACGTGCCGGATCTCGTCGGCGATCCTGTTGACCAGGCCGATCGGGTCGGTGCTCGTGATGATGTCGGCGGTGACGATCAGCGGGCCGTTGTAGCCGGGCCCGAAGTGTTCGCTGACCACTTCGTAGGTGTCGCGGGCCGGGCTGCCGTGCTCCTCGGTGCCGCTGTCCGGCAACGCCAGCCGCAGGGACGTCGCGGGAATCGCGCAGACAGCGAGCCCGGCGACCACGACCAGCACGGTGACCAGCGGTGCCTTCGTCACGGCACGAACCCACCAGCGCGCGATCTGCGGCTTCCGGCGGCGCCGCTTCGGTTTCGGGACCCGCGGCCGCAAGCGCTTGCCCGCGAAGGACATCAGCGCCGGTACCAGCGTGACGGCGATCGCGACCGCGAGTGCCACGGCGACCGCCGCGGCGACGCCCATGGTGGTCAGGAACGGGATCCCCGCCACGGCCAGCCCGAGCAGGGCGATGACGACGGTGAGACCGGCGAAGATGACCGCCGACCCGGCGGTGGCGGTGGCCCGGGCGATCGACTCCTCGACGTCGAGCCCTTCGCCGAGCTGGTCACGATGGCGCGACAGCAGGAACAGGGCGTAATCGATGCCGACCGCGAGCCCGATCATCACCGCCAGCATCGGCGCGGTCGAGGAAATGGGCGTGGCCGGCGTGGCCAGGAAGATCAGCCCGATGGCGACGCCGACCCCGAGGATCGCGGTGACCAGCGGCATGACCGCGGCGATCAGGGACCGGAACATCAGCACCAGGACCAGCAGCGCGATGAGCAGGCCGATGCCCTCGGTGGGACTGAGCTTCGGAACCCGGTTGGAGAACGCGTCACCGCCGGTGTACACCTTCGCGCCGGTGGCGGTCCCGAGATCCGCGGCGATCGCGGAGAGCTGCGTTTTCGTGGCCGGATCGACCTGGGCGAGCTGCACCTTCAACGGCACGGCGATCAGCGCGGCCCGGTCGTCGTCCGACACCGCGCCGGTGACGTTCTCGTCGAACGGGTTCACGACGGTGGCGACCTGGTCCAGCTTCCCGATCCGCGTCACCGCCTGCGCCACCGCGGCGCGGTTCTGCGGGGTGTCGGCCTTCGCGCCGTCCGGGACCACGAGGACCAGCTGGGCCGACGTGCCGCTGACCTCGGGGAAGACCCGGCCGAGGTGGTCCAGCGCGTCCTGCGACTCGGAGCCGGGGATGGCGAAGGCGTCGTCGGTGCCCTGGTTGAACACCAGTGCCGCCCCGCCTGCCGCCGCCAGGACCACCACCCACAGCGCCAGCACGAGCACCCGGGCACGGGCGGCGGCGCGGCCCAGCCGGTAGAGGAACGACGACACGAGGACTCCTGACCACGTTGGATACGCCGTGTATCGTAATACAGGATGTATCCGATGCAGAGTGCATCTCGTCACTCCTCCGGGTGGACCAGGGAAAGTAAGGTGACGACATGACGACCAGCGAGGCGAGCCCGCGAGGGATGACCCGGCGACGCGCGGAGACCCGGCGGCGGGTCGTCGAGGCGGCGCACGACGTCTTCTCGGAGATGGGGATCCGCGACGCGCCGGTCGAGCTGATCTGCGACCGCGCGGGGTTCACCCGCGGTGCCTTCTACTCCAACTTCGCCAGCAAGGAGGAGCTGTTCCTGGCGGTCTACGAGGTGCAGATGCAGCAGCGCACCGAGCGGCTGCGCGCGGCGGTCGCCGAAGCCACCACGGCCGTCGATCCGGCCTCCGCGGACGCCGTCACGCGCGTCCTGCAGGAGGCGGGCGCGCTGTTCATGGAGTCACTGACCGCGGACGAGACGTGGTACCTGCTCAACGCCGAATTCCGGGCCCAGGCCTTGCGCCAGCCCGAACTGCGCGCGCCGACCGCGGCCGCCGAGCGCCGGTTCCACGACGCCCTCGCCGGGATCCTGCTCGACCTGCTCGGCCGGCTGGGCCTGCGCCTGACCGTCGAACCCGAGAGCGCCGTCATCACCATCGTCCGGCTGTACGAGACCATGCTCGAACGAGCGATCCTCGGCGAACTGCCTGACCGGGCGGACAACCGCTACGTGACCGAGGTGCTGCCCCGCCTGCTGACCGCCCTGGTCGCGCCCAGCGACGGCTGACTGCCTCGTCCGACCACAATGCGGTGGTGGCGATCACCGCGCGGTCAGGCCGGCCAGAGCTGGATCAGCCATCGTTCGATGCCTGTTGCGAAGCTGCCTTCGCCGAGCTGGGCGGCGTCGCGTTGGTCGCCGACGTGTACCCGGACGTGGTGTGCGCCGGGCCGGTTGACGGGGAGGACGTGGTCGCCGGGAGAGGCGGTCACGGATTGCAGCCGTGCTTCGGTGGCGAGATCGCAGGTCAGTTCGAGGATTTGGGCCCAGTTCGCGGAGCCGGGTTCGCTGGTTGGCGTGCCGTCCCAGAGCTCGACGCGGATGGCAGGTGAGTGGTCGGTGGCGGCGCTGTGCAGGAGCAGGCCACCGGGGCCGCCCACGGCGGTCCAGGATCCGGTGGGGACAGACAGGGTGAGCGCGTTGCGGGTCATGGGAAGTTCCTGCAGCACGAACTGGCCATATTCGACGTCGACGGTGTCGTCGATGGCGTTGATCAGGCGTGGCATCCCCGGCTCCCGGTGACTCGACCGTCTCCGCGGATGGTAGCGGGAGCCGCCGGAGCACGGCAGGTCCCGCCGGCCGGTGGCGCCAGGGGACTATGGCGAAGGGGTGTTCGTCGCAGTGGCAGGCTTGCCCGTTCAGCCCGACAGCTGGGCAAGCCGCCGCTCAAGCCGGGCGGCTTCGTCGGTTCGCCGCTGCGCTCGGTACAGGTCCGCAGCTTCCCCCCACGCCGCACGAGCCTGCCGGTGGTTCCCGGCGGTCGCATACGAACGACCGAGTTCCTCGAGGGTGTTCGCCGTCTGGTAGAGGTCGCCCAGTTCGCGACGAACGGCGATGGCTTGCCAGTAGAAGCCGGCAGCGAGTTCCGGGTGGCCGTCGTGGTCTTCGATGTAGCCGAGGCTGTCGAAGATGTGCGCTTCGCCGTCGCGGTCGTCGAGGCTGCGGCACAGGGCAAGAGCGATTTCGCAGTACTCGCGGGCCTCGGCGTACCGGCCCAGCCGGGCAGCGCTCCAGCCGAGGTTGCTCACGGTCTGGGCTTCTCGCACCGGGTTGCCCGCGGCCCGGAACAGCTCGTAGGCCCGGCGGGTCTGCTCGAACGCGCGTTGATGGTCAGCCCGCCGGTCCGACAGGGCGCCGAGGTGGCCGTGGACATAGGCTTGAGCGACGAGGTCGCCCTCGTGCTCGGCCAGCGCGAGTGCCTGCCGGAAATGGTGTTCGGCGTCCTCGTCGTGGTTCAGTTCGCCGAGCACCCGGCCCAGCATGCGCAAGACCAGGACGCTGACCGCCGGTTCGCCGAGGCGGTGCGCGTTGGCGAGTGCGGCCTGCCAGACGCCCAGTTCGTCGTGCAGGAGCCCGCGCCGGTGGTGCACGGTGTTCAGCACCCAGGCCAGCTGCCACACGTACCGATCGTCGCCGAGTGCGATGGCGGCCCGCTGCGCTGCCAGCAGGTTGCCGTGTTCCTCGGTCAGCCAAGTGAGCGCCGCCGCGCTGTCCGGCAGCTCCAGGGGTGCGCACGCCGGGGAGGGCCCGGCCAGGCCGATCGGGTCGCGTTCCGGAGCGAGGAGCCGGTCCGCCGCATATGCGGTGTGGAGGTAGAAATCGAGAATCCGGCGCAACGCGGCGTTCCGCTCGGCGCCGTCGAACTCCTGCCCGGCCGCGTAGCCACGGATCAGCTCGTGCATCCAGTACTGGCCGGCGGCGCCCTCGGCGAGCAGTGACGCGTTTTCGAGGTCGCGTAGCGCTGTTCGGGTCGCACTGGCCGGACGGCCGGCGAGGCACGTCGCCGCCGGCAGCCGGATGCAGGGGCCGGGCGCGATGCCGAGAAGGGCGAACATCCTGGTCGATTCGGGGCGCAGGGCGCGTTGGGACCAGGACAGCACAGCCGGGAGGCTCGCGGCCGGGTCGTCGTGGTCGAGCGCGCTGAGCCCGGCCTCGCGCAACTCGGTGGCGAGGTCGGCGAGGCGCAGGCGCGGCCGCAGGTGGACGTGCCCGGCGACGATGCCCAGCGCGAGCGGGAAGCCGCCGCAGAAGCCGAGCAGCTCGTCGACGGCGGCCGGTTCCGCGTCGACGCGGGCGGCGCCGAGCCGGTCGGCCAGCACGGCGCGGGCTTCCGCGGCAGAGAGCACGTCGAGCAGGATGGGCCGGGCGGCGTGCCCGGTGAGCAGGCCCGGCATCCGGTTGCGGCTGGTCACGATGACGGTGCAGGTGCCGCTCCCCGGCAGCAGCGGCGTGACCTGGGCGGTGTCGGCGGCATTGTCGAGGACGACGAGCATCCGCTTGCCTGCGACGAGGCTGCGGAACAAGGCGGCCTGGGCGTGCAGGTCGAGGGGAACGCGGTGGGGTTCGACGCCCAGGGCGTCGAGGAATCCGCGCAGCGCGATCATGGGGGTCATGGGCGGTCCGGCGGGGCTGAAACCCTGCAGGTCGACGAACAGCTGCCCGTCGGGGAACTTTTCGAGGTACCGGTGGGCCCAGTGCAGCGCCAGCCAGGTCTTGCCGATCCCGCCGGCGCCGGCGATCGCGGAGATCATCACGGTGGTCCGGCCGGCGGCGTCCCGCAGGGCGGCGCCGAGCCGGTCCAGTTCGTCGCGGCGGCCCACGAACGGCACCGGTGTGGCGGGCAGTTGCCGGGGCACCGGCGCCGGTGCGGGCACGGGGGTACCGGCGAGGCTGGGATCGGAACCGAGGAGCCGCCGGTGCAGGTCCTGCAGCGGCGGGCCGGGATCGGTGCCCAGTTCCGCCACCAGCCGTTCCCGGACCTGCTGGTAGTACGCCAGTGCCTCGGCCGGCCGGCCCGCCTGGTGCAGCGCCAGCATGTACTGCGCGGCCGCCCGTTCGTCCAGCGGCTGCGCGGCGACGCGCTCGCTCAGCCCGGGCAGGAGCTCCGGGCCTTCGCCGAGACGGAGCCGGAAGTCGGTGAGGGTGTGTTCGGCCACCATCCGTTCGTGGTGCAGGCGGTCGCGTTCGGCCTGCGCCCATTCGCTGTCCAAGCCGGTCAGCGCTTCGCCGCACCACAGTGCGAGCGCCTCGGTGAGCAGCCGTTCGGCGTGCCGGCCGTCGGTTTCGCCGCGGGCACGAGTGCACAATTCGCGGAACCGGGCGAGGTCGGTGTGCCCGCCGACCAGCACGTAGCCGCCCGAGCGCCGGACGATGTCGGCACCGTCGTCCCCGGCGAGCGCCCGGCGCAGGCGCGTGAGGTAGCTGTGCAGGCTCGCCCGCCGCCGGCCCGCCACCTCCGGTGTCCACACCCGCGCGGCCAGCTGTTCCGGCGTGACCACCCGCGCCGCGTCGACCGCCAGCGCGGCCAGCACGCACCGCTGCCGGGGCGGCCCCAGGTCCACCTGCCGCCGGCCGGCCTGCGCGGTCACTTCGCCGAGCAACTGAATCGCCACCATTTCGTCCCCTCCCCTGTCCGCCCATTTTCCGGCCCGCGACGGGGATTGGCCAGCACCCGAATCGGCAGTCCCGCGCTCACCTGGGCTTTCACGACCGATTCAAGAATCGGGCAAGACACCGCGCGCAGGATCGCTTCCGTTCGACGAACAAGGGGATCCAAGATGACTCTGCGCAGGAAACTCACCACGGCCGCACTGGGGGCGGCAGCACTGGGGGTGCTCGACCCGTGTGACTCGTACGGAAGCGTGCCCGGCAACACGACCGGCCTCCCGTTCCGTGCGGTGCGGACGCAAGTGGTGCCCGCCGTGAATTGGTGACGTCGCCGGATGCGCCGGACGCACCTGACTGGCCCCCAGACGCGCACGGAAAGGTCGTTCGATGAGGATCAGGGAGAGGCGCCGCTTCCGGCGGGATCCGCTGGAGTACCTCGGGGACCTCCGCGGGCGCAGCGCGGCAGAGGTGGTCCGGTTGCCGTGGGGCGGGTGGTGCGTCAGTGACGCAGATCTGGCCCAGGCTTTGCTGCGCAGCCCGGAATTCAACGCCGGCCGGTCGGGCTTCTTCGCAGATCTGCTGCCGACGCGGGCCGCGCAGGTCGACGTCGGTCACGCGGTGCGGAACTTCCTGCGGAAACGGTTACCGCAGTACCGCGCCGAGCTGGCGGCGGCGGTGGCCGAGTTGCCGGTGGCCACGCGGTGGCCTGCCGCCGGTACCGGGCTTGTGTACCGGTGCCTGGCAAACCTGCTGCTGCACCCCGACGCCCCGGCCGCGGCACGGCGATGGATGACGCAGGCCGTGCACGGTGGCGTGGTGTTCCGCGCCCCGCACGCATGGCAGCGGGCGCGCGCCGAGCTCCTGCGGGCCAGGCTGGTGGCGGCGGTGACCGAGCAGGTCCGGCAACGCCGGCAACACGGCGTCGGAGAGGCGCGTGACGTGCTGGACGCCGTGCTCGGCGCCTGCCCGGACGAGGTGACCGACCGGACCGTGGCCGAGGTGCACCTGATGATGTTCCGATCCATCGTCGCGCCCGTCGGTGCGACCCTGGCGTGGTCGGTGCTGCTGGCCTGCCTGCACCACGTGGACGACTCACCGTGGCCGTGGCCCGCCGATCAGATCGTGCGGGAGGCGCTGCGGCACCGCCCGATGGTGTGGATGCTCGGCCGCACCCTGAGCCGCTCCGCCGAACTCGGCGGCACCGCCTTCGACGACGGGGACGTCTTGTCGGTCAGCCCGTATCTGCTGCACCACGACAAGCACCACTGGACCGATCCCGCGGTGTTCCGGCCCGGACGCTGGGCGGAACCGGGCGAGCGTGGCCCCTACGTTCCGTTCGGAGCGGGCCCGTTCGCCTGCCCCGGTGCGTCGGTGGCGCAGACGTTGATCGCCGAGGCGCTGATCGCCCTGGCCGACCACGCCCGCCTCACCGTTACCGGAGGCGACACCCGTGCGATCAGGATCGAAGGCAACGTTCCCCGTCCCTTCACCCTCCACCGCGCCACCTGGCAGCAAGCAACCACGACCTCGGAAGGAGGTGAACAACCATGACCGCGATGCTGCGACGCATTTTCGACACCAAGCCGGCCCGCGAATGGCTCTGGCCGTAACACCCGGCACCCGGCCCGCGGGCGTGGACATCCAGCTCGGCCGTCCACGTCCGCAGGCCGGGTTCACACCGGAATGACGTTGTTCTTCACCGCATTGTGCTCATCTGGCAGCAATAGCCGAGTCGCCGAGATCGATCCTGCCGGGCAGGAACCGACCCCGGGTGGTCTTCGGCTCAGACAGCGGCAATCTTGAACGAATCGAACGTCACCGTGCCCGCCTTGGCCGCATCCGGATAGCCGTCACCGTCGGTGTCCCGTCAGGCGCCGCCGGCTTCCGCGAACCGGGTGGGCACCGTGCCGAAGGTCGACAGGGTCGTCACCGGGCTGACCGGCGCGATCGACACGGTCCTCGTCGTCAGGAACAGCTGCTTCTGGCTGACGTAGCTGATGTCGACGGTGACCTTCGCGGGGGCCGGCGAGGAGAACGCCGGACTTCGTCGAGAAGAAGTTGCCGTCGAGCACCGAACCCGGCATGGATCCGAGGGTGTAACATCCCCGCCATGTCCCGGTAGACGATCCCGTTGTCGTGCACGGAGTTGTTCGTGACGGTGATGTTCCTGACGGTCATCGCCGGATCGGCCGGGTGGTGGGCGTCCTTGCGGATTCCGCCGACGACGACACCGCCCGCCACGTTCTGCGCGAGTCGTCGAGCACGCACTGACGAAGTTTTGCCGGAACGTGACGACGTCGGCGAACCCGCAAGCTGCGGCGACCCGGGCGACGGGCGTGCTCGTGGTTCGAGCAAGTGCCGGGCCTCGTCGATCACTTCCGGCCCCGAGAGGTCGCGGCCGCCGAGGCCTGGGCCGCCCCGGTGTCGACGTGAAGTCGGGATCACGTTCGGCCGGCTGCGCTCGACGAGGCCCTCCGACAGCAAGTGCGACGTCGCCCGCAGACCCGTTCGCGTTGCGGAACGCCTCGCGGGAACTTTGCGGCGTCACCAGCCGACTCCTGCTGAGAGCAACCCGATTCGCTGGAGGCAGGCATGGCGCAGGCGAGCACCGAGACCACGCGCGGCACAGCGGGGTTCACGTCCCTGCTGACCGCCGCGATGACGTGGTCGATGCTGCCGCTGTTCCTCCTCGGTGCCCTCGGTCCGTACCTCGTCGCCGAGTTCGGGATCGCGACGCCGCTGCTCGGTGTGCTCGTCTCCGTGGGGTTCGCCGTCGCGGCGCTGCTCTCGCTGACGGCGGGGCCGGTCGTCGCCGGGGTCGGGGCGCGGCGTGGCCTCGTCGGCTTGTTCGTTCTCTCCGCGGTCGCGCTCGCCGTGTTCGCCGCTGCTCCGGCCTACGGTGTCCTCGTTCTCGCGGTGGCCTTGTCCGGGGTGCCCCAGGCGCTGGCGAACCCGGCGACGAACCAGCTGATCGCCACCCACGTCCCCGCCGAGCGGCGGGGCGGGGTCACCGGGTGGAAGCAGTCCGGCGTCCAGTTCGGCGCCTTCCTCGCCGGGCTGCCGCTGGCCGCGCTCGCCGGGGCCGCGAACTGGCGGGTTGCTGTCGGTGTCGCCGCCGGCACCGCGCTCGTGGCCGGATTCCTGGTGCTGACCCTGCCCGCCGACGCAACGCCGCTGAGCAAGCCGCGTTGGAAAGCCATCCGGCCGACCCGGGACGCGGTCCGGCTGGGTGGCTTCTCCGTGTTGCTCGGGTCGGGGATCTCGGCCGTGAACACCTACGTCGCGCTGTTCGGGGCGCGCCAGCTCGCCTTGCCGGCCGGGGTCGCCAGCGCCCTGGTCGCCGTCCTCGGGGTTGCCGGGATCGGCGGCCGGATCGGGTGGTCGCGGGTGGCGGCTCGCTCGGCCGCGCCCGGGTCGTTGCTGCCGCCGCTGGCCGTGGGCGCCGCGGTCGCCGCGCTGGCGCTCGTTGCCGCCGCCGGCTGGGGCCGGGGATGGGTGTGGGTCGCGGTGGCCGCGTTGGGCGCCTTCGCGGTGTCGGCCAACGCCGTGTCGATGGTGACGGTGGTCTCGACGTCGCCGAAAGCCTCGGTGCCGCAGGACTCCGCCGTCGTGTCGGCCGGGTTCTTCGCCGGGTTCGCGCTCGGCCCGCCGCTGGCGGGTGCGCTGGTCGACGCCGCGGGCGGGCGCTACCAGTACGCCTGGACGGTGGTCGCCGTCGAATTCCTTGCCGCCGCAGTGATCGCCTGGTGGTGGCGGCGGTGACCGCGTGGGCCAAGAGCGCGCTCAGCCGTCGGCTGGCCGAGCTGGAGCGAACGGAACTCGCCGTCGGTGACCGGTTCCCGCTGTCCGCGGACCCCGGCACGGGGACCTGGACGACCACCAGGAACGGGTCCTGGACGGGCGGGTTCTGGGTCGGTCAGCTGTGGCTGCGGGCGCGGCTGACCGGCGATCGGGCGCACCGCAGAACGGCGGGTCGGTGGGCCGGCCGGCTGGCGGATTTCGCCGCGGCGGACAGCGTGACCCGTGGCCTGGTCCTCTGGTACGGCGCCGCCGCGGAAAGCCGCTTGGGCCTGGGCACCACCGCCGAACCGCTGGCCCGCGCCGGCGCGTGCGCCCTCGCCCGCACCGCCGACCCCGTCGCGGGCGTGCTGCCTTGGGGGACGGCGTTCGGTGATGCCGCGGAGCCGGTGCTCGCCCGCGCGGACGGCGTCCCGGGGACAGTCCCGTTGCTGGCCTGGGCGGGGAAGAAAGCCGTTGCGGCGCAACACCTGCGCACCCACCTCGAGCTGGAGGACCGGCCGGGCGGGCAGTCCTGGACCCATTCGGGGCGAGCCTGGACCCGGGCGGCCGACCCACCGGCCGGCTGGACCCGAGGTGAGGCGTGGACGCTGCTCGCCCTCGCCGACGGCGCCCACTGGCTCGATCCGGTGCTGGGTGAGGTCGGCCGGATCCGCGTGGCCAAGGCCCCCACGGACTTCCCGGCCGTGCGCGATGTTCCCGGCAGCCCGCCGGACTCGTCCGCGGCGGCGATCACCGCCGTCGCGCTCGCCAAGCTGGGCCTGCGTGACGACGCCGCGGACCTCGTCCGGTGGGTGCTGCGGACTCATGTCCACAACGGACGGCTGATCGGGGGCTGTCACGACCTGCACCGCGGCCGGGCGACCGCACACCAGCTGGTGTGGGGCGATTTCTTCCTCACGCTCGCCCTCGCGATCCTGACGGGAGCGGTCGACCCGGCGGCGGTCTGAGCGGATCAGGCGAAGGCGTCGGTGAGCAGCTTCGCGTTCTGCCGGTAGACCGGCAGCAGGTCCAGGTCCTGGCCCGGGTAGTTCACAAGGCTGATCTGCTTCGCCGACGTACCCGGCAGCACCGTCCCGGTGCTCATGGCCTCGTTGTCGAAGACGTACTGCGGCTGCTTGGCCGACAGCTCCGCCAGCTTGCCCGCGGTCACCGGCTCCGGGCCGTAGGTGGCCAGCACGTTCGCGCCGGACAGCTGCGCCGCGAACCCGACGAACACCTGCTCGATCACCTGCGGCTGCTTGCCGCCCGGCCACTTCGCCTTGACCTCACCGGAAAGCCGCGTGTACTCCTGCCCGAACCCGGTGATCCACTTCTCGGCGGCGGCCTGGGTGCCGAACATCCCGGCCAGCCGCCGGACCTCCTTCTCGACGTTGTCCTTGGTGTTGTCCAGGTTCAGCTCCACCGGCTTGGCCGTGGACCCGGCGGCGTCCTTGAGCTTGCCCGCGAACCCTTCGAACGGCGCGTAGAGCACGAACTTCGCGCTCGCCACCGCCGCCAGGTCGGACGGCTTGGGGTCGTAGTCGGGGGCGTGCTTGATCGACGGCGGCACGATCACCGTCACCTCGCCCGCTCCCGCGGCCTTGGCGAAAGCGCCCTCCCACGTGCTCGCGGCGACCACCGCCGGGCCCTCGGATGTGGTGCCGCTCGGCGGTGGCGTGGCCGCGGACTGAGCGGCCGAGCAACCGGACAGGAGCAGCGCGCCGAGGATCAGTGCGCCGAAGCGGGGGAACGGTGCCATCGTTGTTTTCTCCGATCGGGGACTACGTGGAGGACGAGCGTGACGGTGCCGGCGAGCAGCACGAGGACCGGACCGGGCGGGAAGTCCAGGACCAGGGCCAGCAGGAAGCCGGCGATGTTGACGACGAGACCGATGACGACGGCCGCGAAAACCATGCCCCGCAACGAATTCGCGACGCGCCGGGCGGCGAGGGCGGGCAGCAGCGTGAGGGCGTCGACGAGCAGCGCGCCGGTGAGCCGGATCGCGCCCGCGACCGCCACCGCGACCAGCAGCAGCAACGCGAACGTCAGCCGGTCGACGCGCACTCCCGAGCAGGCCGCGAGTTCGCGGTCGTGCAGCAGCAGCGCGAGCTGACGCCGCCGCAGCAGGAACAGGCCGGGGATCACGACGGCCAGCACGGCGAGGAGCACGACGTCCGGGGTGCGCGTGGCGAGGATCGAGCCCCAGAGCAGCTCGAAGGCGCCGTTGGCGTTGACGCCGGACACCGACAGCACGAGCAGCGCCGCGGCGATGGCCAGGCTCATCAGCAGGCCCATCGCGCCGGACAGCCCGGACGGTGTACGGGCCAGCGGCGTCAGCGCGGCGCCCGAAGTGCCGCACGCGACCAGGGCGCACAACAGCGGATCGAGACCCACCAGCATGCCGACGGCGATGCCGAACAGGGCGACGTGCATCATCGCGAACCGCACCGGCATGATGTCCAGCCCGATGATCACCACGCCGACGATCGGCAGCCCGATCGCGCCGAGCACCAGACCGGCGAGGCCGCGCTGGACCGGGACGAGCTGCAGCAGCTCGCCGAGCGACGCGCTCACAGGGCCGCCTCGGCGCTGGTCTCGCGCAGCTGTCCGTCGGCCATCTCCAGCACGCGGTCGCAGCGTCCGGCCAGCGCCCGGTCGTGGGTGACTACCAGCAGTGTCACCGGCAGCGACGCGAGCAGCTCCGCGGCGTCGTCCTGGCCGGCGAAGTCCAGCGCGGCCGTCGGTTCGTCGGCCAGGAGCGCCTGCGCACCGGCCGCGACGCAGCCGAGGGCCCGCGCGAGGTACATGCGTTGCAGCTGGCCGCCGGACAGCGTGTGCAGCGGCCGCTGCACCAGGTCGCCGACCCCGAGCCGGCCGGCCGCGTCGGTCGCTGCGGGCGCGGCTCCGCTGCTGGCCAGGAGTTCCCCGGCGAGCAAGGGGAACCGGCCGGTGGCCTGGCGTTGCGGGATCCACGCGGCGGCCCGGCGCCGCCGGTCCCAGTCGGCGGCCGTGCGGGCCCGGTGGCCGTCCACCGCGATCGTGCCCGAAGACGCCCGGTGCAGCCCGAGCACGGCACGCAGCAGCGTCGTCTTGCCGGAGCCGTTGGTCCCGGTGAGCGCGACCCGCCGGCCCGGCTCGACGACGAGGTCGACCGAACGCACCACTTCCTGGCGGCCGTGCGCACAGCACACCGCAGCCAGCTCGATCCGGGCGCCGTCGGGCACAGTTCTGCTCCTGAGGTCGGGTTACGAATGCACTAGTCGTCCACGCGACCGGTTCGGTTCCCGGGAAGCAGAAGAAGTTTCAGGACCGCTGGTAGGAGCGCAGCAACCGCCGCGCGCCCGAGGTGACGTGCAGCTCGTCCGCGCCGTCGAGGATCCGGGCGGCACGGGCCGTCCGCAGCAACCGGGGCAGGCCGGTCGCGGTGGTGAGCCCTTCGGCGCCGTGGACCTGGATCGCGCCGTCCACCGCGGCTTCGAGGGCCCTCGCCGCGGCGACCTTCGCCAGGCTGACCTCGACCGGAGCCCGCTCGCCTGCCGCAACCAGAACCGCGGCTTCGGCGGTGAGCGAGCGCGCGGACCGCAGCTGCAGTTCGGCTTCGAACAGCAGGCGTTGCACCAGCTGGTGATCGCCCAGCACTCCCCCGGCCAGCGCCCGGCCGGCGGCCCGGCGCGCGAGCAGCTCGACCGCGCGCTGTGCTTGGCCGACCCAGCGCAACGCCCGCAGCGTGCGGCCGAGCGCGAGCCGTTCCCCGGCCAGGGCCAGGCCTTTCCCCGCCTCCCCCACCAGGTTCGCCGCGGGCACCCGGGTGTCCTCGAAGGCGATCTCGTACTGCCCGCCCGCGCCCAGCACGTCCAGTTCGCGCACCACCCGGAACCCGCCGGCCGGGACGGCGAACAGGGAAAGGTCGTCGCCGGTGCGGGCCATCACCAGGACCAGGCCGGCCCGGGCGGCGCCGGTGGTGAACCACTTGCGTCCGGTGATCCGCCAGCCGTCACCGGCTCGTTCGGCCCGGGTGCGCATCGCGGCCGGGTCGGAGCCGGCCACGCCGGGCTCGGTCATCGCGTAGCTGACGGCCAGGTCCCCCGCGACCAGGGCGGGCAACCATTCGGCGCGCCGGCCGGGGTCGGCGTGTGCGGCGAGCATGCGGAAGTTGAGCAGCGACGACGAGCCGAGCACGTCCGGGCCGTGATCGCTGCGGCCTTCCTGCTCGGCGACGGCGAAGTAGCCGGTCAACGCCAGTCCGGCGCCGCCGTGTGGTTCGGGTAGTGGCAAGGCCCACAACCCGGCTCGCCTGGCTTCGGCCCGCAGATCGCGCAACCGCGCCGGGTCCCCGGCGTCCAGTGCGTCTTCGGCCGGGACGATCGTCGTGTCGACGAAGTCACGGATCTTCTCGCAGAGTGCTGCCTGATCGTCCATAAGCACCAATCACACTTTCGAGGGAACTTAACCGGCCGATCAGCCGACTCTTGTCACGACGATGCTCGCCGGGGTGAAAGGGAGGCTAGCTCAATGACGGGTAGCGACACGGTGGCCGCACCGGCCGGACGGCTCTTGACGGGAGCCACCGCAAGGGTTTCCGGCGCATCGGCGACCGCGGGGGTGCTGCAGCGACATCTGCGAGCCTTCGGTGCCGACGTCACCGTCAGTGACATGGACCTGTTCGGACTGCCGGCCGCGGCGGACATCGAGCTCGCCGACGGGCGCCGCCGCGAGATCATCGTGAGCTGGGCGGGACCGGTCCGGGAACCGGGGCTCACGGGGGAACCGGCCGTGCAGGCGGTCTGCGGGGTCATGCACGTCAACGGCCGCAAGCACGGCGCCGCGCGCCCCCTCGACGTCGACTACTGCGCCACCGCGGCCGGCGTACTGGCGATGACCGGGTTCCTGGCGAGCCTGCGCACCGAGGCCCGTCAGTCCCGGGTGGACACGAGTGTCGCCGAAGCCGCTCTGCTCGCGATCTCGCAGTACCTCGCCGGGGCCGGCGCCGAAGATCCCGAAGCCGTCGACCTGAGCCCGGGCGGGCCCCCGTTCGCCGGCGCCGACGACGTGCGCTTCGAAATCGAGACGCTGCAGCCGGAGCCCTGGGCCGAGTTCTGGCGTGCCCTCGGCGCCGACCCGGCCGCGATCCGCGGTGGCTGGCGGCCGTTCCAGTTCCGCTACGCCACCGCGACCGCCCCTCTGCCCGAAGAGCTGCATCGCGCAGCCCTCGCCCGTTCCTACGCGGAAATCCAGGCCATCGGCGCACGCACCGGAGTAAGCGTTTGCCGGGTTCACACGAAGGCGCCGCCGCTTCCCGAGCTTCCCTGGCACCTCGAACCCACCGGGGGCGTGCCCCGGTCCACACCCGCCGGGACGGCTGAGAATCCGTTGCGGGGCTTGACCGTGCTCGAAGCGGGACGCCGGATCCAGGCCCCGCTCGCCGCGCACGTGCTGCGCATGCTCGGCGCCGACGTGACCAGGATCGAGCCGCCGGGTGGAGATCCCCTGCGCGGCATGCCGCCGTGCACCGGCGGGCTCTCGGCTCGCTGGCTCGCGCTCAACCGCGGCAAGAGCGCCGTCGAACTCGACATCAAGTCCGCTGTGGACCGGGATCGGCTGCGGGAACTGGCCGCTGACGCGGACGTGTTCCTGCACAACTGGGCGCCGGGCAAGGCCGAAGAGCTCGGCCTTGGCCCGCATGACCTCCCGGGCGGGCTGGTCCACGCCTACACCTCCGGCTGGGCCGGCTGCGCCGAGCCGGATCTCCCGCCCGGCACCGACTTCATGGTCCAGGCCCGGTCCGGTCTGTCCACAGTGGTCGGTGACGACGGCGCGCCGTCGCTGATGACGGTGCTCGACGTCCTCGGTGGCCTGCTCGGCGCCGAGACGATCACCGCGGCGCTGGTCGAACGCGACGCCCGCGGCACCGGGATCGCCGCGGAAAGCAGCCTGTTCGGTGCGGCGGCGGAGCTCCTGCGCAGCGGCCGGCCGGCCGCGCGTCCCGCACTGGAGATCGACGTCACCGACGACCTCGCGGCCCTGCCGGGGGATCCCCGCATGGCCGCCGTCCTCGGCCGTGACACCCACGGCTGTCCCGCTCTGGAGACCCCCTGGAGGTTTTCGTGACCACCGTGCCACGCACCCGCACGACACCGGCCTTCCGTGACCTGGTGCCGGCCGAAGTGCGGCGCAGCTGGCGGTACCCGGACCGGGACCTCTACACGCTGTTTTCCCGGCACTGCGTCGACCAGCCGGACAAGGTCGCGGTCATCGACGCCGACGGCGACGTGACCTACGCCGAACTGGACGACATGGCCCGCCGGCTGGCGACCGGACTCGCCCGGCTCGGGGTCGACCCGGGTGACGTCGTCGCCGTGCAGCTGCCCAACGGACGGCTGGCCTGCGCCGCCGACCTGGCGATCGCCGCACTCGGCGCCGTCTCTCTACCCTATCCGGTGGGGCGGGGTCAACGGGATGCGGCGAGTCTCCTCGCGCGTTCCGGGGCCGTCGCGGTGCTCACCGTCGTGCGGCACGGGGACTACGGCTGCGCGGAGGGAATCCGCACACTCGCCGCCGAGCTCCCCGAGCTGCGCGCGGTCGTCGCGGTCGGCACCGAGACCCCGCGCGGCTGCGTCCCGGTCCACGCCCTGCTGGCAGCGGACGCGACCGGGTTCCGGCCGGTGCGCCCCGACCCGGACTCGGCCGCGCGCATCCTCGTCACGTCCGGCTCCGAGGCCGAGCCGAAGATGGTCGCCTACTCGCACAACGCGCTCTCCGGCGGCCGGGGCACCATGATGGCCGGGCTCTGCGACGGCGACCCCGCCGAAATGCGGAACCTGTTCCTCGTCCCGCTGGCGTCGGCGTTCGGCAGCAGCGGGACTTCGGTCACGCTCGCCACCCTCGGCGCGACCCTGATCCTGCAGCCGAAGTTCGCCCCGGCCCGGACGCTCGAGCTGATCGAGCGCACCCGGCCGACGCACCTGCTGGGCGTCGCGACCATGCTCCGCCAGCTCACCGACCGGCCCGAGCTGGCCGGCACCGACACCTCCAGCCTGCGTGCCGCGGTCGTCGGCGGCGCGGTGCTCGACGAACCGACCGCGCGACGCGGCCGGGAAGCGCTGGGGTGCCCGGTCCTCAACCTCTACGGCTCGGCCGACGGCGTCAGCTGCCACACCGCGCTCGACGACCCGCCGGAGCGGGCGACGACCGCGGGACGGCCCAGCCCGGGCGTGGCGGAGGTCCGCATCGTCGACGACCGGCTCGCCGACGTCCCGGCCGGGCAGACCGGCGAAATCCTCGCGCGCGGCCCGATGTCCCCGCTGTGCTACGTCGGCGCGCCCGAGCTGGACGCGCGCTACCGCGCCCCCGGCGGATGGGTCCGGACGGGAGATCTCGGCCACCTCGACGCCGAGGGCTACCTCGTGGTTTCCGGGCGGCTCAAGGACGTCGTCATCCGCGGTGGCCTGAACATCAGCCCCGCGGAGATCGAGGAGATCGTCATCACCCATCCGGCGATCCGGGACGTCGCCTGCGTGCCGGTGCCGGACCCGATGCTCGGCGAGCGGCTCTGCGCCTGCGTCGCCACGGATGCGCCGCTGGCGCTGCCCGAGCTCGTGACGTACCTGGAACTCCGGGGTTTGGAGCCGCGCAAGTTCCCGGAGCGGCTGCTGGTCCTGCCGTCGCTGCCGCTGGGCCCGGCGGGCAAGATCGACCGGCAGGCCCTGCGTGCGCTCGCGGCGGGGACGCCGATCTGAGCGCCTCCGACGGCCGGCATCGCTACCGGCACAACCACGCCTGCGGGTGCGGCTCGACCAGCCGGGTCAGCAGCTCCCGCCCCAGGCCACGCCCCTGGTGGTCCGGATCGGCCGCGCCGTACACGTTGGCGCAGAACGGGGTTTCCGGCACCTCGGGAGCAGCCGGCCAGCCGTAGATGACACCCGCGACCTCGCCCGCCTGGCGCGCCACGATCCCCTGCGCGCCGGGCGTGGCGAGGTGGCCGGCGAACCGGTGCGCGAACCCCGCGAACCGCTCGTTCGCCGTAGGTCCGCCTTGCCTGCGAAACGGTTCCATTGCCGTCAAATCGCGTTGCCGCGCTCGTCACGCGCGGCCAGCAGGTCCTCGCGGGCCCGGGCGACCCGGGACCGCACCGTCCCGATCGGGCAGCCGCAGATCTCGGCCGCCTCGGCGTAGGTGTACCCGAGCAACTGCGTCAGCACGAGGGCCTCACGACGTTCGTCGTCCAGATCCCGCAACAGCAAGCCGGCCTCGACGACGTCCTCGAAGCCGCTGCGGGCGAACTGCCCATCGACAGCGTCCGTCCAGTCCTGGCCGGACAGCTGCGGCCTCGCCGAGCGCGCCCGGAAGTGATCCACCACGGCCCGGCGGGCGATCGACAGCAGCCACGTCCGCGACGACGACCGCCCGGCGAAGCGGGCGAGCGCGGTCACCGCGCGGGCGTAGGTCTCCTGCGTCAGGTCGTCGGCGACGACCGAGTCGGACAGGTGGGCCACGAACCGCCAGACGTCGGCCTGCGTCGACCGCACCCACTCCGCGTAGGCACGCTGGTCACCGCGCGCCGCCGCCAGGGCGAGCGCGGTGATCCGTTCGTCGTCACGATCCCGGCTGGAGTTCACGAAACGACACCGTAGCCCACGACCGGCGGGAACCCGGAGGGGTCGTTGCGCGACTATGTGGGGGTGAACTGCTCCGACTTCCGCGAAGCGCTCTCGTCCCGGATCGACGGTGAAACAAGTCCACTGCCGGACCCGGTGGTGGACCGTCACCTGGCGGGCTGCCCGCAGTGCCGGGCCTGGCAGGACGACGCCGTCCGGCTGCGGCGGCTGCTGCTGGTCCGCGAGGCGCCGCGGGTGCCGGACCTCACCGAACGCATCCTCACCGAGGTCCCGGCCCCGCCGGCGCAGCGCTGGGGCCTGCGGATCGCCCTGGCTCTCGTCGCGCTCGTCCAGAGCGGCCTCGGCTTGGCCGAACTGCTCGGCGCCGACGTCGGCCACGCCGAACACGGCGGAATGCTGGCCATGGCCGTCCACCTCGGCAACGAGAGCGCCGCCTGGAACCTCGCCGTGGGCTTCGGCCTGCTCTGGGCCGCCCTGCGCCCCGCAACGGCCTCAGGGCTGCTGCCGGCCCTGGCCGGTTTCGTCGCCGTCCTCGGCCTCATGTCCGGCATCGATCTCGCCGACGGCCAGGTCGCCCTGTCCCGCGTGCTGTCCCACGGCCTGCTCGTCGCCGGGGTCGGCCTCCTCTACGGCGTCCGCCGCCGACACCGCCGCACCTCGACACCGGGCCCCAGCACACGCGCGGAAAACACAACTCACGACGAAGTGACGCTCGGGTGGGAGCCATCCGCCACCAAGAGCACCGGGGGTGCGCGCCGCCGGTTCCCGCACCTGCCGGCCAGCCGCCGCCGCGCGGCCTGATGATCGCGGGGAACCAACCCGGCCTGCCGGACGACTACTCAGGGAGCCACTCAACCCCCGAGGAGCCGACGATGACCTCACAACCCGCCGACCTGCGTCACATCGCCACCTTCTGCGGCCAGTGCAACTGCGGCTGCCCTGAACTCTTCGTGGCCGAAGGCGCACCGCCGGAGCGCGCGATCGTCATCACCGACGACTTCGGCCAGCGGATCGAGATGAGCCTCGAGCAGCTCGAGGTGCTCGTCGCCGACGTCAAGGCCGGAGTGCTGGACAAGGTCCTCACCCCGGCGGCCGGCTGAGGCAGAAGCCCGGCTTTCACCGGCTGACCGCGTGACATCGGCATGATCGCCCTTGCCGGCAACCACACGAGCATCCGGCGGCGCAGTCACAGCGGCCGGGTTCCGACGATCCAGACCACCAGCCGGCCCGGGACGCAGTTCGGCCGCTTCTGCGCGCGGCCACCACCCAGGTGGGTGTCGTAGGCGGCGAGCAACGAGCTCGCGAAGTCCGGGCAAGGTCCGGCAGCGCGAACCCGCATCCGGCGCGTCAGGGCCACCAGCCGCTTCGCTGTCTCCCGGCATCCCGGACACCGCGACAAGTGGATCTCCGCGGCGGCTTCCTCGGCAGGCGAAGCTTGTGCGTCCATCATCGCCGACACCGCTTCCCGGCACCGCTGACAGTCCATGCCGGAGACGTCGGCCGGGACCTCCGCGAAGTTCCCGTGGGAACTTTCCCCCGCGCCGGGCCGACCACTGGGCGCCGAGCGGCCGATCGGCTTTTCCCTTCGCGGACATCCCGGGCCAGCTCGGTTCCCAGAGCGTCAAGCCGTTGTTCCCAGAGTCCGAACCCGGCGCACCGGGTCGCCGAAGATTGCGCACGGCGAACTACGCTGCCGGCCGCCGGTCACGGCGCCGCCACGCCCACCAGACCGGACCGGTCACCCGCGGACTGGAAGCGGGTCAAGCGCAGGCTGTTCGACACGACCAGGCAGCTCGACAACGCCATCGCGGCCCCGGCGATCATCGGGTTCAGCAGCCCGGCCGCGGCCAGCGGCAACGCGGCGACGTTGTAGGCCAGCGCCCAGAACAGGTTCGCCTTGATCGTGCCCAGCGTCCGCCGCGACAGCCGGATGGCGTCGACCGCAGCCATCAGGTCCCCGCGCACCAGCGTGAGGTCGCTCGCTTCGATCGCCGCGTCCGTGCCGGTGCCGATCGCCAGCCCGAGGTCCGCCGAAGCCAGCGCGGCCGCGTCGTTCACGCCGTCGCCGATCATCGCCACGACGTGTCCGCGTGCCTTCAGTCCCTCGATGACCTCGACTTTCTGCTCCGGCGAGACGTCGGCGATGACGTCGGTGATGCCCGCTTCGTGGGCGATCGCGCGGGCGACGGCTTCGTTGTCGCCGGTCAGCAGGATCGGCGTCAACCCCAGCCGCCGCAGCTGGAAGATCGCGGGCGCCGAAGTCGGCTTCACGGTGTCGGCCACCACGAGCACCGCGTGCGCGTGACCGTCCCAGGCCAGGATCACCGCCGTGTGCCCCGCCTGCTCGGCTTTCTGCTTCGCCGCCAGCAACGACGACGGCAGCCGCACCGAAAGCCGGTGCATCAGCTCGGGACGGCCGACGACGACCCGGTGCCCGTCGACCCGGCCCAGGACACCGAACCCCGCCACGTTGCGGAACTCCCGCACCTCGCCCACCGAGCCGAACCGCCGCAAGGCCGCCGACACCACCGCGTCGGCGATCGGGTGTTCGGACGCGTTTTCGAGTGCCCCGGCCAGTTTCAACGCCAGATCGGCCGGGACGCCGTCCGCGGTGCGAACCGCGACCAAGCTCATCTTGCCGGTGGTGACCGTGCCGGTCTTGTCGAGCACGACCGTGTCCACCCGGCGCGTCGACTCGAGCATCTCCGGTCCCTTGACCAGCACGCCCAGCTGCGCGCCACGGCCGGTGCCGACCAGCAGCGCCGTCGGCGTCGCCAGCCCGAGCGCGCAGGGGCAGGCGATGATCAGCACGGCGACGGCCGCGGTGAACGCGGCAGCGGTGTCCGCGCCCGTCACGAGCCAGAAACCCAAGGTGGCCAGGGAAAGGACCATGACCACGGGCACGAACACGGCCGAGACGCGGTCGGCCAGCCGCTGCACGTCGGCCTTGCCGCTCTGCGCGCGTTCCACCATCGCGGCGATCCGCGCGAGCCGGGTGTCCGCGCCGACGCGGGTCGCCCGCACCACCAAGCGGCCGCTCATGCTGACCGTGGCGCCGACGACGGAGGTCCCGGCCGACACCTCGACCGGCACGGCCTCGCCGGTCACCAGGCTCAGGTCGACCGCGGAATCGCCTTCCTCCACGACACCGTCGGTCGCGATCTTCTCCCCTGGCCGGACGACGAACCGGTCCCCGACGCGCAGCTGCTCGATCGGGACACGCTCTTCGCGACCGCCGCGCAGAATCGACACCGACTTCGCGCCGAGGTCCAGCAAGGCACGCAAGGCAGCTCCGGCCCGGCGCCGTGACCGGGACTCGAAGAACCGGCCGGCCAGGATGAACAGCGTGACGCCGGCGGCGACCTCGAAGTAGACGCCGCTCACGTTGTGGTCGGCGGCCAGGGTCAGCTCGAACTCGTGCCGCATCCCGATGACACCGGCGCCGCCGAAGAACAGCGCGTAGAGCGACCACAGGTAGGCGGCGGCGACACCCATCGACACCAGCGTGTCCATCGTCGCGGTCGCGTGGCGCAGGTTCGTCCAGGCCGCCCGGTGCAGTGGCCACGCACCCCACACCACCACCGGGGTGGCCAGGACGAGCGACACCCACTGCCACGCCGGGAACTGCAGCGCGGGGACCATCGCCAGCAGGATCACCGGTACGCCCAGCAGGGCCGAGCCACGCAGCCGCAGCCGCAGCCGGTCCGGCGGGGCCGGTTCCGTCTCGGTGGTTTCCGGTACCGGCGGGGCCGGTGGCTGAGCGGTGTAGCCCGCCGCCTCGACCGCGCGGACGATGTCGTCGACCGTGAGCGCCGCCGGTACCGAGACCAGCGCCTTCTCGGTGGCGTAGTTGACCGTCGCCGCGACGCCGTCGAGGCGGTTCAGCTTGCGCTCGATCCGCGCGGCGCACGAACCGCAGGTCATCCCCCCGATGACGAGTTCGACCTCCGTGCCGGCCGGGGCAACGGGCTGCGGGACTACCGGCGGCGGGGCTACGGCGTGCCGGACATCGGCATTCCCGGCATCGAGGGCGGGGATGGGGCTGGTGACGGGCTCGGGCCCACGAGGCTGCCCAGCAGCCACGCCAGCCCGAAGATGATGCCCAGCAGGAGCCCGAAACCGCTGACCTTCACCGTAGCCGGCATGACGGCCTGCCCTGGTCATCGGACGAGCTGGTAGCCCGCGACCTGCACCGCACCCTCGACCTGCTCCGGCGCCAGCGCACCGTCACTGGTCACCAGGACGCGGCCGGAAGCCAGGTCGACGTCGACCGCGCGGACCCCGGCCAGTTCGCCGACCTCCTCCTTGACCGACGCGACGCAGTGGCCACAAGTCATTCCCGTCACCACGTAAGTGCTCTGAGTCATCAGTTCACCCTTTCCGGCCTGTGGCCGCCTCGTGACGAGGCAGTGGCCTCGCCGTAACAAAGGGTCGGCCCGGACCGCGGGATGGTTCCCGGAACTTTGCCCGAAGTCGTTTTGAACCGTTCCGGACCGGGCGACGTACCAGCCCGTGTGAGGCCACCTTGCATCGCCCGGCGGGTGGTGGCCGACCACATCCGCGCTTTGCAGGCCCGGCCGCGTTCGGCCACGCTGGCCGACTGGCAGTCCGCCGGGCAAGGAACCGCCCCGGCGGAGCACACCGCTTTCGAAGAGCGGGTGCTGCTCGACCACCTCGTCGCCGCGCTCGAACCGGACCGGCGGGACGCGTTCGTGCTCACCCAGACCCTGGGCCTGTCCTACACCGACGCCGCCGAGGTGTGCGGCTGCCCGGTCGGCACGATCCGCTCGCGGGTCGCCCGGGCCCGCGACGACCTCATGGCGGCGATGCAGGAGACGCCCGTCCGGCGCCCCGCCGCCGGCTGAGCCCGCTCAGACCAGCGTGCGCCAGTAGCTCCAGAACTCCTGCTTCGCCATCAGTCGTGCCTCTCCTCTTCGCCGGAACCGTCGAACGAACGCAGCCGCAGACTGTTGGACACCACCAGCACCGAGGACAGCGACATCGCCGCACCCGCGATGAGGGGGTTGAGCAGGCCGAACGCCGCCATTGGCAGCGCGGCCACGTTGTAGCCGAACGCCCACGCCAGGTTGCCGCGGATGATCCGCAGCGTGCGGTCGGCGAGCCGGATCGCGTCCGGCACCACGCGCAGGTCGTCCCGGACGAGCACCACGTCCGCGGACCGCAGCGCGATGTCGCTGCCACGAGCCATCGCCATCCCGAGGTCGGCGGTGGCCAGGGCGGGACCGTCGTTGATCCCGTCCCCCACCATCGCGACCCGGGCACCGGCTGCCCGCAGTCCCTCGATCGCGCGGGCCTTGTCCGCGGGCAGCACTCCGGCCCGGACCTCGTCGACACCGATCTCGTCGGCGACCGCGCGGGCCGCGACTTCGTGGTCCCCGGTGAGCAGCACGGTCCGCAGTCCCTGTGCCCGCAGCGCGGCCACGGCCGCCGCGGCGGACGGCTTGACCACGTCCCGGACCTCGAGCAGCCCCACGGGCTCGCCGTCGACCGCGACGAGCACCGGGACGGCTCCGGCCGCCTGGACGTCGTCGACCTGTTCGGGCACGGCGACGCCGCGTTCGGCGAACAGCCGAGGGCTCCCGACGAGCACCACGCGGCCGTCCACAGTGGCCTCGGCGCCGAGCCCGGGCAGCGCGGTGAACTCGGTGATCCCGGGCAGGTCGGGCAGTTCCGCACGGGCCGCCGTCACGACGGCGGCGGCGATCGAGTGCTCGGAACCGGATTCGGCGGCCCCGGCGAACCACAGCAGGTCGCCGCGGCTCCGGCCGGGCGCCGGGTGGCACGCGGTCACGGTCATCCGTCCCGTGGTGACCGTGCCGGTCTTGTCGAGCACGACGGTGTCGACCTTCCGGCTGGCTTCCAGCGCGTCCGGCCCCTTGATCAGGATGCCCAGCTGGGCGCCGCGGCCGACCCCGGCCATCAGCGCGGTCGGTGTGGCCAGCCCCAAAGCGCACGGGCAGGCGATGATCAGCACCGACACCGCGGCGGTGAACGCGTCCCGGACCGGGTTGCCGGTCAGCAGCCACCCGCCGAGGGTCAGCAGCGCCAGCACCAGCACGACGGGGACGAACACCGCGCAGATCCGGTCGACCAGCCGCTGCACCGACGCCTTGCGGGCCTGGGCCTGCTCGGCCAGCGCGGTCATCTGCGCGAGCTGGGTGTGCGTGCCGACCGCGGTGGCCCGCACCACGAGCCGGCCTTCGCGGTTCCCCGAGGCGCCGATCACCCGGTCCCCCGCGGCGACCTCGGCGGGCACCGGCTCACCGGTGACCGCACTGATATCCACAGTGGACCGTCCACTATCGACGATGCCGTCCGCGGCGAATGCCTCGCCGGGCTTGACGACGAACAGGTCTCCGACAGCCAGGTCGCCGACCGGAACCATCCGCTCGATGCCGTCGCGCAGAACGCGGACCTCCTTCGCGGCGAGCGCGTCCAACGCGGCCAGCAGGCCTGCGGCGTTGCGCCGGGAGCGGCTCTCGAAGTAGCGGCCCGCCAGCAGGAACGTCGTCACCCCGGCGGCGACGTCGAGGTAGATCGCGTCGGCGCCGGCCGCGGTCGGCCCGAACCCGACCCAGTAGCCCGGCTCGTGCCCGCCGAACAGCGTCGCCCACGCCGACCACGCGAACGAGGCCAGCACGCCCAGCGACACGAGGGTGTCCATGCTGGCGGAGCGGTGCCGCAGGTTCCGCAGGGTCGCCCGGTGGAACGGCAGCGCCGCCCAGAACACCACGGGCACGGCCAGCGTGAGACACAGCCACTGCCAGCCGGGGAACCGCAGCGACGGGACCAGGGCGAGAGTGATGGAGAGGTCGCACAGCGGAACGGCCAGCACCGCGGCGACGATCAGCCGGCGGCGCAGGTCCCGCACCCGGGCCACCGTGAGATCTTCGTCGTCCTCACTCCGGACGTGGGCGCCGTACCCGGCCTTGCGAATGCGCTCGACGAGAACGTCGTCGCCGAGGTCGGCGGGCACCTGCACGGTGGCCCGCTCGGTCGCGTAGTTGACCGAGGCGCGGACGCCGTCGAGCTTGTTGAGGGTGCGTTCGACCCGCGCCGAGCAGGCGGCGCAGGTCATTCCCGTCACGGCCAGGTCGACCGTGCGGACTTCCCCGGTGGAAGGAGATCGCACGCCCGTCAACCCCGTCGTGCCGCGAGTTCGGCAAGCATCGCGTTGTACGCGTCACGGTCACTGTCGCCGTTGCGGTCGGCTCGCTTGGCCCGCCGCTCGTCGTCGCGCGCCCACTGCACGAGCAGGGCCACGACCATGACGACCATCGGGATTTCCCCGCCGGCCCAAGCGATCCCGCCGCCGAGGCGCTGGTCGGCGAGCAGGTCGCCGGCCCACGGCAGCGCGAGGTAGTGGTAGTAGGTGTAGGCGAGCACCGTCTGCTTGCTCATCAGGATCACGCCGAAGAACGCGTGGAACGGCATCACCGCGAACAGCATGCCCAGTCGCGCCAGGTGCGGGAGCTGCCGTGGGGTCCGGTCGGTGCCGACCGCAACCCAGGCGAACAGATAGCCCGTCACCAGGAAATGCACCTTCATCAGCTGGTGCGCCCAGTGGTAGAGCATCGCCTCGCCGAACAGCCCCGAGAAGTACAGCGCGTAGAACGACCCGGCGAACAGGATCGCGGCCACCGCGGGATGGGCGAAGAACCGCGTCACCGGGGCGTGCAGCAAGGAGGCGATCCACTCGCGCGCACCGGGGACGTCGCCGCGCGCGGGCAAGGCACGCAGGGCGAGGGTGACCGGGCCGCCCAGCACCAGCAGCACCGGCGCGAACATGTTCAGCGCCATGTGCGTGACCATGTGCAGGCTGAACGTCCCCGGCGCGTACACCCCGAGTCCCGACGACGTGACGACCACGACGATCACCCAGCCGCCGGCCCACGCGACGACGCGGCCGGGCGGCCAGTGGTCGCCCCGCCGCCGCAGCCGGCGGACGCCGAGCAGGTAGGTCGTCACGGCGATGACCGCCAGCGGGGCGAACAGCAGATCGGGACGCCAGTCTGCGATCAACCGGGCAAGCGTTTGCGGGGCGTCGAGGCCGTAGCCGAGCACGGTTTCCTGCACGGTGGCCGGGTGGTTGACGAAGGCGGGCGGGACCAGCGCGGTCAGCGCCGCCGACCCGCCGGTCCCCATCGCCAGCAGCACCAGTTCGGCGACGACGAACCGGACGCCGGACCGCCGGCGGCGCCACGCGGCGATCGCGATCCCGGCGAGCAGCAGCAGCACGGTCTCGATCGCGAGGAGGAGCCCGTACCGGCTGACGAGCCCGTCCGGCCGGGCGAGCACGAACCCCGCCACCACGCCGGAGAGGGCCGTGACCACGAAGCACGTCACCGACAGCCGGTGGTAGCGGCGCAGGACGAGGTCCGGGACCGGGGTTCCGCGCCGCAGCCGGGCCAGCAACGCCACGAGCGCGCCCAGCCACGCGCTCGCGGCCGGGACGTGCCAGAACATCGCGTTGGTGGCGATGTCGTGGCCCGCCCCCACCGACACGTGCCCGGCGGACACCAGCGGCAGCAGCCCGGCAGCGGCGGCGGCCGCCGCCGAAACGATCGTGCGCCAGGCCATCGCGGACCACGCCGTCGCCGTCGCGACGGCTGCCGCGATCGCCACACACAACCACGCCTTGGGCTCTTCGGTGGCAGTGAGGGTCGGGAGGAACACCTCCGGCCGCAGCACGCGCGCGACCGGCAGGCCGGAAGCTACCGCCGCAGAGAACGGCACGGCGACGACCGCTGCGGCGAGCCAGCCCACCCCGCAACCCGCGGCGAACCGGCTCGCCGCGAACGCGTCGGGAGACAGCGCGCCACCCCGGCGGCCGGGCGCGACGAACGCGGCGAACACCAGCCCGCCGAAGCAGCCCGCCGCCGCGGCGTCGGCCACGAACCGGACCACCGCGAACCCGTAGGTGGTCAGCGGCCCCGGATCGGAGTTGCCCAAGGGCGCGTACACGTCGCCCGCCGTCGCGACGACCAGCAGCACCAGGGCGAGCCCGGCCACCACCGCCGACACGACCACGGCGCGGAACCGGGACGTCGTCACCCCTCAGGCGTCGGACAGGCGAAGGCCGGAGTTCCGGACTGTGAGGCATCCCACGCCGCGCAGTGTCTACTGAGGACTACAACGGGTGCGGAACCACGGCGCTGCGCAGCCCGAACACCTCCCGCCACCCGCTCGGCGGTCAGGACTTCGAGCGTTCCCGATGAGACTCTGGCGGAAAGCGCCTCGGGTTCGGTCAGTCGCCGACGTGGCGGTGGCCGAGGTCCCGCGCGGTCCGGGGCCGGATCCCGGGCTGGGTGCTGGCCGGGTCGAGGGTGTCGAGGATCAGGTCGTCCCAGTTGCTGCCGGCGAGCCAGCCTTTGCCCATCAGGTGCGCGGTCCAGTGCAGGTAGGCCGGCCACGTCCGGATCCGCTCCACCGCGATCCGGTAGCCTTCGCCGGGTTCGCAGCCGTCGTGGGTGACGCGCCAGCGGGCACGGTTGTCCGACGCGGCGAGCAGTTCGTCCAGCAGGAACTGGCCTTCGTCGAGCGGCGGCTCGGGCGGCTCCGTCTCCGGGCGGCACCACACGGCGCCGTCACCGTCGTCGATCAACTGCAGGCACACGTCGCACACGGCCAGCAGATCCGGCTGGGCCTGTGGCTGCGACCCGGTCATGGCCGGGGCCGGAGCAGGTGGCCGAAGTTGTCGACGGCGTCGACGGCCTGGCCGTGCACCAGTGCGGCGACGAATACCGCGTCGAAGCCGTCGTCCGGTTCCGGGGCGGCCGGTTCGTCGGTGAGGCGTTCGACGGCGCGGCGGCCGGCGCGGTCCGCTCCGCGGCCGGCGCGGTCCACTCCGCGGCCGGCGCGGTCCACTCCGCGGTCGACGAACAGCCGGCTGCCGTCTGTGCCCGGCTCGACCGCGTACCGCGGTGTCGTCTGCGTCATCCGGTCGCTCCTCCCACGGCCGCATCTTCGCGCGCCGGTGGTTTCGTTTTTACACCGGCCACCCCGCCGGCCACAGGAGTCCGAGGTGACGGGCGCCGCCTGGGATCTACTCGCCGTGGCCGAGCGCCCTGTCGGGCCCCGCGTCGTGCGGGCGATCAGCCCGCGGAGGTTCGTGGACCGGCCGGGACTGCACAGTGTCCGGGTGCCCACTCATTCGAAGGACGGTCACCGGTCCCGACTCCGCTTGAGCTCGAAAAGCCGTCAGAACCAGGCCGTGGCGAGAACTGCCTCAACGACCGCTGCCCCTCGTGGCGGTCATTTCGGCCATCCGGCCGCACAAGGGTCACCGACCCCTCCAGCCGGTGAGACGGCCTGCCGGGTTCGCCGAGCTGCCCGGCAGGCCTGGCCGACCGGCAGCGGGTCGGGGGGACACCCGCATCGCCGGACGACGTCCACCGAGAATGGCGATGACACGGGGTATCTACCAGAGTCGAACGGCTCTGGTCGTCGCGGTCGTACGCCGGAGTACCGAACGGCTCCGCTCATCAGTGGCTGGAGCGGCAGCTTCCGCGCCAGACCCAGGTGGGACAGTCCAGCCGGACGGCCGGACAGCTCGAGCGGGAAGCCCGCCGCCTTGATCAGCCACACACACAGCTCCACATCGGACAAACCGCGTCGACGTCGAGATCTTCTTCGGCTCCATCCAGACGCCACCCGCCGCAGGCCGTGACGGGACGTCTACCCACCTGAACCGCTACGCCGGATCGCTTCTGCCAGTTGACCGACAAACTCGGTCAGCGACGGGGGCCCTCCGAATGCCGCCACGTTGGAATTTCCGTTGCTACCTGCCTGTGGGATATTGGCGGCGCCTGACAGATTCGCGCTGCACTGGAGGAAGGCCGTGGTGACGGCAGCCAATGACTCGGTTCGCGCTACGGACGCAACTGATCGGCAACGGACATCGGCAGTGATGATCAAGGCCACGGCGACGGCCCCCGCCGCGAGGATCAGCGCAACGCCGCCGACGATGACGAGCCGAAGAGCGAGATCCAGATTGCCGAACTGGGACAGCAGGCCACCGCCGGCGGTGAACGTCGCACCTCCGGCGATGATCTTCGCCCATGTTCGTGAGATAGCCAGTGAGCCGGCCTTTATCACCTGATGACTCTCGGGTGTCGCGGCGTCGACACCTGTCGGGTCGGTGGACATGAGGCCGAGGCCGGCGAGAAGGTTCTTGGCGGGCTCAAAGAGATCGTCACCGGACTGTGAGACAGGGTTCGCCGGCCATTGTACGTTGACCATTTTGTCATCCTTTCGAACTTGAGTTGACGGCGCGCAGCAGCCGCTTTCACCACGGGTGACGCGGTCCTGAAGTTCTGCAGCCGCAGCTCGGAGCTGTGCTCGCGGTCGACGACCCAGTCGGTCGCACTCGTTCTTGCCGCGCAACTCACCATCGAGAAAGCAACGTCCGCTTGCGCGGCGGTACGGCCCTGCTCCTACCAAGATCGGGAACAGAGGAAGCCTCGTTACATCGAAATATGACAAATCGGCCACTAATTGCAGACAGCAAGGCAACACGGGCTTGCGATAGTTCGCCGGCAGGTTGTCCGGTCCGCTGGAAGCTGATCTCGTGGTGGTGCAGGAACTGCCGTTGCGAAATCTGACAGACCGACCGAACCGTATCGCGCGGCAGCCAGTGAGCGTGATTCGCTTTCATTTTGGTGGCGGTTCGAGCGGCTGGCGCGCGGCGGCGTGGGGGCTTTGGGCGACGAGTGCGACGCCGGTCGCCGCGAGGGCGAAACCCAGGAGGGCGGTCAGGCTGAGGTGCTGGCCGAGGACGGGGGCTCCGGCCAGGGCGGTTGCCGGGGGGACGAGGAACAGGTAGCTGGTCGCGCTGGCACCGGGTTGTCGTTTGAGAACGTAGAAGAGCAGGACGAACGCGGCGATGGATCCGACCAGGGCGAGCCAGACCACGGAGCCGACAGCGGTAACGGTCAGCGGCAGCGCGAAACCTCCGGAGACCAGGGTGACGGGGATGATGCTCACCGTGGCGGCGAGCATCTGGACGAACATGCCGGTCCGCAGGTCCATGTCGTCGCCGAAGCGCTTCTGATACAGCGTGCCACCGGCCGATCCGGCCAGACCTGCCACCGCCGCGAGGACACCGGCGGCGGTGCCGACGCCGGCCAGGTCCGAACTGACCGCCGCGGCGACGCCCGCAAACCCCAGGATCAGGCCGACGACCTGCCAGAACCGTAGCCGTTCCCCGAACAACGGGACGGCCGCGACGGCGACCACCAGCGGGGTCGCGTCGGTGATCAGGGACGTAATCCCCGCCGAAACCCCCAGCCGCAGTGCCACGAAGACACCGACGAACTGACACGTCTGCAGCAGAACGCCGGACACGATCAAGTGAGCCCACGCGGCCGGACGTCGGGGCCATTGCCCCCGCCCGGCCACCGCGATGACGCCGAGCACGGCCGAGGCGACGAGGAACCGCCAGAACCCCAGCGTCCCCGGTGCCACGGTGCGGGTACCGATGCTGCCGACGAGAAACCCGCTGCTCCACACCGCAACGAACAGAACAGCAAACGCGGCCGTGCCCAACCAGGTCCGGAACCGGCCCCCGGAGTCGCGGACGTCGTGGCGTGCCGCGTCCTGTCCCGCCCGGTTCGGCGCCGTCATCGACCGTTTCCCTCCCCTTGTGCGCAGCGTGCCTTCGGCGGGTACCCGGGCAGCCGTGATCTTGCACAACGATCCTGCTGCCGGGGTCAGCGATCACCGGTCCACGAGCGGCCGACGCCGGTTGCCCACCACGACAGGGTGCCGAGGTTGGCGTGCAGCCACGCGTCGGCGGCTTCTCGAAGGCCGGCCGGTCCAGCTGGACCCGGTTGAACGCCTCGCCTGGGTTTTCCCCGGCGGAGACGGTCTGGTCGGGGTGGTTTCGGCGCGTACGCCGTGTGGTCCGCGCTCCGGGGCACGCATCCGCGCCAGGCGCTGCTGCCGAGGTCATTCCCCTGGTCATGGCGGCCGATCCTGACCAACGGACGAGAAGACCGGCCGGTTGCGAGGGCGGGCGCGCGGCTACAGGAAGATGTCCTCGCCGGTGGTGATTTCGACCAGCATCGCGCTCCAGGCGGCCACGGGGCTGACGTTGAACAAGACCACGTGATCACCGGTTCGCCAGCGGTTCGCGCCGAGGGTCGTGGCGAGGTTCAGCAACGCGTCCGCCGGGCCCAGGTGGCCGTGGTTCCGGAGGTTCTGCGCGCAGGCGTCTTCCATGGCCACGCCGAGGATTTCCTCGTAGAAGCGCAGTGTGGCGAGGGACAGGTTCTGGCAGACGTAGCCGGCGATGTCCTGCTCGCGAAGGCCGCTGCCGTCCAGCAGACGGCGGTGTATCGCGCGGAGCCGGTCGCGGGTGTGCAGGGCCAGCCGGAAGCTGTACTTCGGGATGTCGGCGCATTCTTCGCGCCAGCGCTCGACCGGCACGTCCTGGTAGTCGACGCGGAACAGGTCGGCGTAGTCGCCGTCGGTTTCCAGGACCACGTCGAGGATGCGGACGGGTCCGTGCCGGGACAGCACCGCCGCAAATCCGCAGTCGCCCTGCACGGTCACCGGGTGGCGGTACCGCCGGGCCGTCGGGGGCTTGCTGCCGTGGGCCACCAGCACCGTCGAAAGCCCGGCGTCGGCGCACAGCAGCCCCCGGGCGGTCAGCACGGCCGGGGCGATCGACGCGCAGCCCAGGCCGCCCACCGAGAACGACAGCGCGCGCGTCGCGCCCAGCGCGGCCTGCACCGCGGTGACGTCGGAAGCCAGCAGTGTTCCCGGCACCCGGGGCTCGACGAGGATCAGGGCGTCCAGCTCCGCCGCCGTCAGCCCGGCCTCCGCCAAGGCCTGCCGCGCGGCGTGCACGGCGAGGGTGCGGCTGTCCGCCTCGCCGTCGGCCGGGACCCGCTCGATGCCCAGCTCCGCGCAGAACTGCCGCTCCGGCACGGACAGTTCGCGCAGCTCGAGAAGATCGGCCACGGCGATCCCCTGCTCCGGCAGGCACCAGCCGGTGGCCTGGATCGCTACGGCCGGCACGACGGACCCGGCTCCGCGAACGCCGCCGCCACTTCGTCGGCCAGCACTTCGATCTCCTCGCCGGTGAAGCGGGCGTCGTACATGATCGACACGGCCAGGCAGCCCTCCCGGACGGCGGAGATCAGCACCAGGGAAAAGCGGTCGGTGACCGATCGCGGCGGTTCGGGATAGAGGTCGCCGCGGACGGCGAAAGCGGTCAGCCCCGAGTCCAGCCCGGTGCCGTCGTTGCCCTGGTGGCCGACCATGATCGCCGGTTCCGGCAGCGACCGCAGCTCGGTGGTCGCCGGCGACGCCGGGCTCAAGTGCCGCAGGACGCCGTAGCCGACGCCGTCGTGGGGGACGGCGCGGAGGGCGGCGGTCACCGCGGGCAGGCTGGCCGCGGGGCCTCGGGCCGGATCGACCGGCAGCACCACCGGGTGCAGGCTCGTGTACCAGCCGATGGTGGCCCCGCGTTCGACCGGCCGGTAGGGGTTCGGCGTCGCGGCGCCTTCGACCATCGCGGCGACCTGCGAGGTGTGCTGCCACCGGGCCACTCCGCACGCCAGTGCGCAGATCGCCGCTTCCTCGCCGGCGAAGCCCGGCGGCACCGCGACCTGCCGGTGCACGGACCCGCCTTCACCGGCAGAAGCCGGTTCGCGCACCGGCGCCGAGGCGCCGGCCCGGAGGGTGGCGGTCCAGTGGGGCAGCTCGGCCGCCGCCGTGTCCGACCGGGCCATGACAGCCAGGTGCCCCGCCCACTGCCGCCAGGCCGGTGGGCGTTCGGCGGGCGGCGGGGCGCCGGGTGACCGGCGCACGGCGGCGTCCAGGTCGTCGAACAGCACCACGGCGGACATGCTGTCGGCGATGAAGTGGTGCAGGACCAGCAGGACGAGCGGAGCACGGCCGGCCCCCCGGTCGTAGAGCCGCGCGCGCAGCACCGGCCCGGTCTCCGGGTCGATGGCCGCGCTCAGCTCCGCGCAGCCACGCTCGACGACCGTGCGCTCGTCCTCCCCCGCCAGGGCCCGGACGTCGAGGAGGTCGTTCCCTTCCGATGCGACGCAGGTGAGGTACGGCCCGAAAGCGTTGTGCCGCAGGCGGAAGCGCAGTGGCTCGTGCAGTGCCGCCAGCTCCTGGACGGCCGTCCGCAGCGTGCCGGGATCCAGGTCCCCGGTGGCCTCCAGGACGTGCGCCTGGACGAAGCCGGGCACGGCGTCGAGGAACTGGTGCATGATCGGGCTCAGCGGCACGGACGTGGCCGGTGGCGTGGCGCCGGCCGGGTCCGGCGGCACCGGCTCGGCCGTCAGGTCCCGCAGGGTGCGGTGACGCAGCAGGTCCTGGGGGCTGAACCGGATGCCCGCCTTCGCCGCGCGCGTGCCGAAGCGGATGCCCAGCAGGGAGTCGCCGCCGAGCTCGAAGAAGTTGTCCTGCGGGCTGACGTGGTCGAGCCCGAGCAGCTCGGCGCAGAGGCCGGTGACGACCTGCTCGGCCACACCGAGGTGCGCGGCCGGGCCGGCCGGGCGCGCGGGGAGCGTGCCCACGGCCTGCCGCGCGCGTTTGCGGTCCAGCTTGCCGTTGACGGTGGTGGGCAGGCTGCCGCTGAGCAGCACGTGGTCGGGCACGAGGTAGGCCGGGAGCGCGGCGGCGGCCCACGCGATCACGTCGGCGGGGTCCGGGTCGGGTCCGCGGGGCACGACGTGGGCGACCAGGCGGTGGCCGCCGGTGGCGGTGGCCGCGCCGACCACCAGCGCTTCCGCGATGGCCGGGTGCCGCCTGAGCACCTGCTCCACTTCGGCCGGTTCGACGCGGTAGCCGCGGATCTCCACCTGGTCGTCGGCGCGCCCGTGGAACTCCAGGACACCGCCGGGCAGGCGCCGCCCGAGGTCGCCGGTGCGGTACATCCGCGCCCCCGGCGGTCCGGCGAACGGGTCGGCGACGAACCGGGAGGCGGTCAGTCCGGGCAGTCCGTGGTACCCGCGGCCGACCACGGCTCCGCCGATGTGGATTTCGCCCAGCTCGCCTTCGCGGACGGGATGACCGTTCGCGTCGAGCAGGTGGACGACGGTGTCGCTGATGGGCACCCCGATGTCCGGCAGCGCGCCGCCTGCCGAGGGCGTGGGTGCCACCTCGCCCGCGGTCGCCACGATCGTGCACTCCGTGGGGCCGTACATGTTCAGCAGCCGGAACGGCAGCCGCGCGCCGGGGCGGACCCGCAGCTGGTCACCGCCGGTGGTGAGCACCCGCAGCAGCAGCCCGGCGGGCGGCTCGACCTCGGTGAGGAGCACGTCCGCCAGCGGAGTCGGTAGGAACGCCGCGGTGGTGCCGTGCTCGGCCATCCAGTGCAGCAGGCGACCCGGGTCGCGGATCGCCGTGTCGGCGAGCTGCAGGGTCGCGCCGGGATCGAGGGCGGCGAAGACCTCCATGATGGTGGTGTCGAAGCTGGGCCAGGCGCCCTGCAGGACCCGGTCCGCGCCGGTCAGCTCGAGCTCGTCGCGGTACCACCGGATGACGCCCGCGAGCTGGCCGTGCTCGGTGGTGCAGCCGTGGGGACGGCCGCTCGAACCGGAGGTGTAGCAGACGTAGGCCAGCGCGCGCGGGACGAAGGCCGGGGTCAGGTCTTCGTCGTCGGCTTCGGTGGTGTCGGCGTCGACGACGAAGGGTTCCGCGCCCGCCGGCGCGGTGTCGACGCTCCGGCCGAGCACCACGGCGGAAGCGCCGATGTCGGCCAGGATCGCGTCGACGCGCGGCCGCGGCGAAGCCGGGTCGACCGGGACGAAGGCACCCCCGGCCTTGGCCACGGCCAGCCAGCCGACGACCAGGTCGGCGTCGCGGTGGGCAAGCACGGGCACGGGGACTTCGCCGGTGACGCCGCCCGCCACGAGCCGCCGCGCGAGCCGGTTGGCCCGCCGGTTCAGCTCGCGATAGGTCAGGCTGCCGCGCTCGTCGACGACCGCCGGGTGGTGCGGGCGGCCGGCGGCGTGCCGAGCCACCCGGCGCCAGAACGGGACCGGCTCCGCGGTGGCACGCGCCCGCACCGGGTTCCGCCGGCCGAGCCGGCGCCCCGGCTCGGCCAGCACCTCCTCCAGCAAGGCGGTGAAGCTGCCGGCGAGCCCGATGGCGGTGCTCCGGTCGAACAGCGCCACGGCGTATTCGACGTAGCCGTGCATGGCGCCGTGTCCCTGCTCGACGACGCCGAGGGTCAGGTCGAACTTCGCCGTGCCCGGCGCTACGCCGGACAGGATGCCGCCGGACTGGCGGTCGCTCTCCAGCCCGGGCAGCTCCGCGACCTGGGCGGGGGCGTTCTGGTGGGTGTAGGCGACGTCGAAGACGGGATGGCGGGCCGGGTCGCGCCGGCCGCCCAGCGCCGAGACGATCTTCTCGAACGGGATGTCGTGGTCGAGCACTCCGGCGGCGGTGCGGGCGCAGCGGGCGACGAGGTCGGTGAACGACAGCTCGCCGGTGACCTCGGTGCGGAAGGGCAGCGCGTTGTTGAAGTAGCCGATCAGCCCCTGGGTGTCGGGGTGGTTGCGCCCGGACGTCGCCACGCCGATCGCCACGTCCTCCCAGCCCGCCCAGCGGTGCAGCAGGGCGGTCAGCGCGGCCAGCATGGTGATGAACGACGTGACGCCGTGACGCCGACCGAAGTCACGGACCTGTTCGGCCAAAGCGCCGTCCACGGTGAACTCGACGAAGTCGCCGTCGAACTCGCGCACCGCCGGCCGGGGACGGTCGAGCGGCAGCTCGGCACGCCGGAGCCCGGCGAGCCGGTGCCGCCAGTAATCCAGCCCCGGTCCCGAAGTGGTGGACCAGCGGGCGCGTTGCCAGGCCGCGTAGTCGGCGTACTGGATGGGCAGCGGCGCCGGCGTGTCCGGCCGGCCGGTGCGGCGCGCCCGGTACAGCCCGGCCAGCTCGGGGAAGAAGATCGACGGCGACCAGCCGTCGAAGACGATGTGGTGCCAGGTGAGCAGCAGGACGTGGTCGTCGGGGGCGAGGGTCAGCAGGCGGCTGCGCCACAGCGGCCCGGACGCCAGGTCGAACGGGCGGGTCGCGGCCTCCGTGACCAGTTCGGCGACGCGCCGGGTGCGTTCGGCTTCGGGCAGCGCACCGAGGTCGGTGACCGGCAGGCCGGGCGGCGGCGCCGAGGCGAGGACGAAGGGATCGCCGTCACGGCTGGGCAGGCAGCTGCGCAGGACCTCGTGCCGCCCGGCCAGGTCTCGCAACGCGCCGGCGAGGGCAGCCACGTCCAACGGTCCGGTGAAGCGCAGGTCGACCGGGATGTTGTACAGCGGGCTCTCCGGGACGAGCTGGTCGAGGTACCACAGCTGCTCCTGCCCGAACGACAGCGGCAGGGCGCCGCCACGGGGCACCGGGGCGATGGGCGTCAGGAGCGGACTGCGTTCCGCCGAGGGCAGGTGCTCGCGGATCCGCCCGGCCAGCCGCGCCGGCGTGGGATGCTCGTAGAGATCGGTGAAGCCCAGCTCGACGCCGAACTCCCGCTCGATGTCCCGCAGCACGGTGATGCCGGCGATCGACGTGCCGCCCAGGGCGAAATAGTCCGCGTCACGGTCCACCTCCGGGACCTTGAGCGTTCGCGACCACACGGCGGCGAGCCCGCGCTCGACGTCGGCGTGGCCGGAACCGGTGGCGCCGCGCGGCTTGGCTGGTTCCGGGGCGGGTTCGGTGACGCGGGTGTCCGCGGCCGCGCGGTACCAGCAGTGGACCGGCTCGAAGGGGTACGTCGGCGCCGGGATGCGGGGCACGACGGCGCCCGCGTAGTGGCGTGCCCAGTCGATGGCGGCTCCGAGGGTGTAGAGCCTGCCGAGCCGCTCCAGCAGGAACCGCCGTCCTTCTCCGTCCGCGCAGGAGACGACGGGCAGGCCGGTCAGCGGGCGGATCGCCTCGGACAGCCGGCCGCCCGCGCCCAGTTCGACCAGGACCACGCCGTCACGTTCGAAGCCGGCGACGGCGGCGCGCAGGCGGACGGGGTCGATGCCGTGCTCCGGTTCCACAGCGCCGCCGACCTGCCTGGCTTCGGCCGGGGTCAGTGCTCCGCGGACGACGCCGATCACCCGGTTTCCGATGCCACAGCCCACGAACCGGCTGACGGAAAGCCCCAGCGACGCGAGCAGTTCGTAGCGCGCGTGCAGACCGGTCACTTCCGCGTCCACAGTGGACTGATCTGCTGTGCTGTCCCCGCCGGAAAACAGCAGGACCACCGACCTGGCGGAGGGTGCAGGCTGGTCCGGCACGCTCGCCGTGGCGAGCGCGTCGGCCAGTTCCACGGTGCTGTCCACCACGAAGGCCAGCCGGTGGCCGTGGTCGTCGCGGCCGCGGTTGAGCGCCTGCGCCACCACCGGAAGCGGATGCGTGGTCCTGTGCAGGAAGTCGGCCCAGCGATGGCAGTACCGGCGCAGTGCGGCCGCCGTCTTGGCCGACAGCGTGACCAGGTGGGGCCCGGCGACACCCTGGTCGTCGCT
>Ga0207678_10000366_pt1 | contig 41117 bp, 38 predicted proteins | sample KBSC63metaG_FD_184319 | JGI IMG/M metagenome (GOLD analysis project Ga0207678, IMG submission 184319) | Corn rhizosphere microbial communities from Kellogg Biological Station, Michigan, USA - KBS C6-3 metaG (SPAdes) (version 2) | ecosystem: Host-associated > Plants > Roots > Rhizosphere > Soil ... | reverse complement strand
AGTGTTTCACGCTATGCGGAACTTAATAAGACCGATGGATTTGGCCGCGTGGCTAGGCGCAAACCGCAGCGATACCCGTGGTATCGCGAGGATTTGCAATGACGTCACGGGGCCAAAGACGCGGACTTATGTTCCGTATAGCGTGAAACTCTGCACTAGCATCTTTGGAGGCCTGCTTCGTGCCGACTGCAAAGCCATCCCGTCTTCTCCATTGCTCCTGTGGCCATGAATGAAGCACTTCGTTTTCTGCGCTTCTCAGTATCCGCTTGGCGCTTGTTTGCGCTCCTTTTATGCTGGATCGATTCGGCGTCCGCGCTGACGGTGGGGTTCGTCAACCCTGGACGTCACGACGAAACGTACTGGGTCGCCGCGACCGAGGCAATGCAAGCAGCCGCGAATAGCCTCGACTTGAAATTGGAGGTTCGTTATGCCGAGCGCGACCATCTCCGCCAGATCGACATCGTCCGCGATTTCGCTTCCCGTCCGCGAACATTGAGGCCAGACTATCTCGTGCTGGTGAACGAGCGCCGCATGGGCGGCGAGATGCTGAAGATTGCGGCGGCGGCGAATATCAAGTGCTTGTTCGCCTACAACACCTTGATGCCCGAGGACCGTGCGTCCTTCGGATCGCCGAGACAGATGTATCCGCAATGGCTCGGCTCCGTGGTGCCGCACGCCGAAGATAGCGGCTATCTCAGCGCACGGGCGCTCATCGATCGAGGCATGCGCGAGAATCGCTTCAGCGCCGACGGTAAATTGCACATGATCGCCATCGCCGGCGACCGCTCGACAGAGTCGTCAGTGCTGCGCAAAAAGGGAATGGAAAGGGCCGTCAGGGAGAACCCTCGCGTTGTCCTGGATCAGCTGGTCCATGCAGACTGGCAGCGCGAGTCCGCGCGGCAGATGGCGTCGGAGCTGTATGGACGCTATCCCGATGCGACGCTGGTGTGGGCCGGCAACGACGTCATGGCGCTGGGTGCGATGGATGCCTTGGTAGCACTGGGCAGACAGCCCGGCAAGGACCGCTGGTTCAGCGGAATCAACACATCGCAGGAGGCGATGCGTGCGGTCATCGACGGGCGAATGGAGGCTTTGGTCGGTGGCCACTTCATGGCGGGAGCCTGGGCAATGGTGATGATCTACGATCATGCGCACGGCCACGACTTCGCGTCCGAAGGGCTTGAACTCGACTTGCCGATGTTTTCAACCTTCGATGCCACCTTGGCGGCACGTTATATGAAGCGGTTTGCAAATGGCATGCCGACCTTGGATTTCCGCCTGCACAGCAAGACGCTGAACAATTCGCTGCAGCAGTACGATTTTGCCTTCGCGAAGCTGCTGTAATGCGATCACGCGACCGCACTCGCAACTCATTTCGCCCCCTCGCCGCCCGACTCGTGACGGCCGTGATCGCAGTCTGCGCAGGCTGCGCTGTCCTGGCGACGCTCATCCTGACCGGCCAGGCATGGCAGGACTCCGTGCTGATGCGAAAGCGCGCGATGCAAGAGATTTCCGACAGTCGCATGTCAATGCTGACATCCGCCTTGTGGGACATCGATCGCGCGACCGTGCAGAGATTGGTCGATGACATTGCACGCCACCCTCAGGTATCGGGTGTCCAGCTTCGCACCGCGGGAGGCCAATATTTCATGGCCGGCGGGCCGATCGCCACAAGCCAGCCCAGCCTCGAAATGCCCGTACCACACCCGCACCGTGGAGGAGCGCCTCTCGGGTTACTGGCTGTCGCGTTCAGCTCCGCGTATGAAACCCATCACTTGATGACTGCGTTGCTGCGTACCGCAGGCGGCGTGGCCCTGTTCTCGGCGCTCGCTTGCGTTCTCCTCGTGCGCCTGCTGAGGCGCGAACTGACCGAGCCGTTGCAGCAAATCGCCGGCTACACCCGAAGGCTGCGGCTCGACACGCTTGCTGTCCCTCTCACGCTCACGCGACGACGTCGTGCCTGGAAGGACGACATTGACCTTGTGGCCGAAGCATTCGGCACGCTTCACACGAGCATCGTTCAGTACGTCGCCGAACGAGACGCGGCCCTGCACAAGCTCAGCGTCGAGCGAGACCAGCTCGATGCGACCGTACGCGAGCGCACCGCCGACATCGTTCGGATGAACGACTTCCTCGCGCGACTCGCCCAACTCTCGGCCGGCCTGATCAACGTGCCACTGGAGCAGTATCCGGAATCGCTTCGAGGTGCTCTCTCTCACATCGCCAACGCGATGGGTGCGCGTGCCGGCGCCATCGCCGAACGCGATGCACATGGGCGATGGGTGTGGCGCCTGACTGGCGGCATCGCGCCCGAGTTGGCGCCCGAAGACTGCGAGCTGCCGCGGTTGCCCTTGCCTTCATTGTTTGTACCGCTTGCTAGCAGCCACGACGAACTGCGCGACACGACGAAATTTGGCGAAGCATCCTGCGCGCTATCTATCGCGACGGGAACGAAATGCCTCGTTCTAGGCTATCGAAACAAAGCTCTCGAATGTGGCCACCTGCTGGCCTGCTTTGGATTAGATACTTCGAATACGCTGCAACCGCGGCGCGAGGAGATCGACCTCATCGCCGAGGTTGTGTTCAGCGCGTTTCTGCGCTGGAAGAGCCTCGCCGAACTTGACGAAACCCGGCAGAAGCTCCTCTCGCAATCACGCACCGATTCACTCACCGGTCTCGCGAACCGGCGCGAGTTCGATGAACGAAAGCATGACGAACTTCGGCGCGCATGCCGCGCGGGCCAAGCGCTGTCGGTCATGATGGTCGACATCGACCACTTCAAACGCTTCAACGACACGTATGGGCATGCTGCGGGCGATGAATGCCTCGTTCGCATAGGAAAGTGCCTTCATTCGTTGTTCCTGCGCTCCAGCGAGTGCGTAGCGCGAATCGGCGGCGAAGAGTTCGCCGTGCTGCTTCCCAGCTTTGACAGCGAACATGCGCAGGCGCAGGCGAGCCGCTTCCTTGAAGCGCTGGCACATCTCGACATTGCCCATTCGGGTTCCTTGACGGGCCGAGTCAGTGCGAGCGTGGGCCTCGCCACGATCCTTGCCACCCATGGGCAGCCCACGGAGGGCCTGTTCGATTGCCTTTTGAAGGTCGCCGACAGGGCGCTCTATGAAGCCAAAGCACGAGGGCGCAATATGGTGGTGGCGCGCGTGCTTGAAGGCCCGGAGGACGCCTGCGCTCGACCGGCTCTTGCTCATTGAAGTGCTTCGCAAATGCTTGCACGGCTTCGGATCCGCCGTGAAACACGGAAGAGCAAATTCATAAATTGGCCGAATCGCCACTTCAAACACGAACATGAATCAGGAGCAGTTTCAGGCCGAAGTTTTCGCCCCGGCCAGTACAGGGTCGAAATCCGAGGCGCTGGTGGCACTGATCGACCGCGAGTTCTCAGCCATCAATAAACTGCCGCCGGGCATTGAGCGCCGCAAGGCGCATGTCGCGACCTTTCTGCAATTCAAAGACTTTCTATGCGAAGTCGCGGCCCCCGAACGACTTCTGGCGGAATCAGGCGAAGTCCTCGACAACGTGGCCCGACTGCAGCTTGAACTGCAGCTGATGAGAAGCGGCGGTGCGCGCTGGCAGTCGCTGATCAAGCAATATCGCCACGCCGAGCGCAACAGGGTCCATCGGCGCACGTGGCGCCAAAAGCTGTGCGGCGACTACCCATTCCGCGACGTTGATCACGGGCCTTGTCACGTGCTCGACGCCGACGACCTGAGCAGGCCCGCCAGATCGGGACGCAGGTATTCCTATGTCGACGTGTTCCCCTTTGCATGTCCGAGCACTTCAAAATCGGGGCGAGCGGCGCTCTACAACGACCTCATGCAAGTGCGTGTGCTGGTCGAGCAAGATCTGAAAACTCCGGACGAACAGGCGCTGATTGGCCAACGCGGCGTGTTCGCAAAAGTACAGATCGCCGCGGGCACATGCCTTGGCATCTATGGCGGACAGCTTCTGGACGAATACGACCTCTTCGTCGTGATAGACGATCGCTATCTTCTCTCGGCATCGAACGAACCCGAGCGCGTATGGGTCAATGGGGAGACCATGCTTTCGCTTACCAATACTTTGTTTGTCGCCGATGAGAAGGGCGAGAAAAAGCGCCATCCGCCAACGGGCTACAACATGGAACTCGCCTTCTTCCCTGCCAAGCTCTTGCATGGATGGGCGATCTCTGTGCCCGCCCTGTTTGCCACGGAAGACATCGCAGCGGGCGAAGAGTTGCGATGGAACTACGGGCTCGGGTCCCTCTGACGGGTCGTCCTTCGCGCGTATGGCGCAGATGCCGGACGGCCCGCACGATGCCAGCGATCGACCGGATTCGCTTGGTTCAATTGAAAGTACTTCGTAATTGCTTGCACGACTTCGGATCCGCCGTAAACACGGAACAGCAACTTTATAAATTGGCCGCATCGCCGCTACAAAGCCGAACATGAATCAGGAACAGATTCAAGCCGCTGTTTTCGCCCCGGCCGGTACAACGTCGAAATGCGAGGCCCTGGTGGCCCTGATCGACCGAGAGTTCGAAGCCATCGACAAACTGCCGCCGGGCATCGAGCGCCGCAAGGCGCATTTCGCGACCTTTCGGCACTTCAAAGACTATCTATGCGAACTTGCGGCCCCCGAGCGACTTTTGACAGAGTCAGGCGAGGTCCTCGACAGCATGGCCCGCGCGCAGCTTGTGCTGGACCTGATGAGAAGCGGCGGTGCACGGTGGGAGTCGATGGTCAAGCAGTATCGTCACGCCGAGCGCAACAGAGTCCATCGGCGCATGTGGCGCCAGGATCTGTGCGGCGACTACCCATTCCGCGACGTTGATCACGGGCCCTGTCACGTGCTCGACGCCGACGACTTGAGCAAGCCAGCCAGATCGGGACGCAGATATTCCTATGTCGACGTGTTCCCCTTTGCATGCCCGAGCACTTCCAAATCGGAGCGAGCGGCGCTCTACAACGACCTCATGCAAGTGCGTTCGCTGGTCGAGCAAGATCTGAAAACTCCGGACGAACAGGCGCTGATCGGCCAACGCGGCGTGTTCGCAAAAGTGCAGATCGCCGCGGGCACATGCCTTGGCATCTACGGCGGACAACTTCTGGACGAATACGACCTTTTCCTCGTGATGGACGGCCGCTATCTCCTCTCGGCATCGGACGAACCCGGGCGGGTATGCGTCAATGGGGAGACCATGCTCTCGCTTGTCAATACCCTGTTTGTCGCCGATGAGAACGGCGAAAAAAAACGGCATCCGCCAACGGGCTACAACGTAGAAGTCGCCTTCTTCCCTGCCCAGCTGTTGCATGGATGGGCGATCTCCGTGCCCGCCTTGTTTGCCACGGAAGACATCGCTGCGGGCGAAGAGCTGCGATGGAACTACGGGCTTGGGTCCCTCTGACGGTCGTCCTTCGCTCGTGTGTTTAACGCGCGTGCGTTTAATCTTCTTCGCATTGGCGCCGCCGAGCTACTCCGCCCGCTGCTGCATGGACTATTTTCGATGCATGCCTGGGCGCGGACTGCACCGTGCGGTCCACGAGCCACGGCGAGGTCGCATATCTGCTGGTCTTTTGGCGACCTCAAGTGGCCGGTCGCACTGGCACTTCGACAGGCTCACTGTGAACGGACGTTGCGTTGCCGTGTCGCATTGAGCATTGGCTGAACTTCGGTTGCTCCAGCATCGCTTCGCATTCGAGCCGCAGCAAAGCGCTATGGCGGGCGATATTGCATCGTGCAAGGAGAGTCTCTATGACGACAGTGTGCTTTTCGCGCGACTTCGGAGAGGAAGACATTTCGGAGCGAGCCGCGCAGACCTTCGCCAAATTTCGCGGCGATGCCGAATCCGATCCGATTCTTTTCTGGCCCAGCATCCCTGGCGAGCTAGATGCATTGCCTTCTTCGTCATCGGCGCCCAGCCTCAATGTTTCTCTGCGCGAAGCTGACATCAGCGACGCGCCGCGCATTGCCGGTCTTCGCGATGACTTCACCACGCGCAAGGCGCATGAGTGGATCGAAATGCACAAGAATTCCAAGCGCCCACTGTGGGTCGCGCAGATCTCCGATCGCTGCATCGTCGGGTATTTCAGTCTCCTCGGCTTTTCCGAGCGCCAGGGATGGGAGCGAACCGCCGAGATCCAGGTTCTCGTCGGGCATTCATGGCGAGGCAATCGCATTGGTAGCAAGCTCCTTGAACACGCGCTGGACTGCGCGCCGTCGATGGGCATCGAGCAGATGCTGACCTTCGTTCGAATGGATGACGCCGTGGCTCAGACGCTCTTTCGAGCCCGCCGCTTTGAACAGTGGGGCGGACTGCCGGGCGTCCTCCGCTCACCATTGGGGCGTCCTCATGACGTGATGCTGCTCGGACGCGCCATCTCATAAGCTGCTTGATATTCATCACCTCTTTGGCCTTCGTCTGACATGCGTCATCGTTACTGCCGCAAACCGGACCCCATTTCGCCGACAGTCCATGGTCACCAAAGCCTGGCACTGCTCCTGCTGCGTTGAGCGCAAGACAGGCGTCACGCACGCGGGCCGGATCGATCAGCGTTGCTGGTCCCGCCTGGATTCCGATGCGTTGACTCGTTGGCGCGCATGCGGGCGATCGCGATCTGTTGCTTTCACCACGTCTTCGTTTGAGACTGCAGTGCTGATCGACGAGGCCGATTTGTCGAAGTATCTGAGCACGAACCCGAGTACGCAGCAAACCGCGATGGCGGCGAAGAGCGTCGTCGCAACAGCGGCAGCACCCCCTCCACTCGCGACGGGGCTCGGCGTGTGTCTCGCTTGAGGAGGCACGAGCTTTGGCACCGGGTCGGGTCGCGCTTCCTTGGCATGCTTCGGCGCACCCGACGCCACAACCCGCAAGCGCAATGAAGCCGCGTCGTTGCCCGATGACTGCTGCGTCACAGCGCAATCCTTGCCGGGGCCATTGGCGGCGGCATCCCCTGCGGCCCTTCGCGCCGTTGCGATGCTGACCGCGGCAGATGGCATTCCTGCTGCACGCTCCTCGTCACGGGGGGGATCGTCTACCGTCGGCTGCGCTTCTGCAGGGAAATCTTGCTGCGATACGGTAAGCGCATCGCCTTCGATGAAGACCTCGACGTCATCGTCGTTGCGAAGCCGGAATTTGGCGTTCAAAGCTGCCGCTGCCCGCCACACGATAAGGATCGCTGCGCGACTCTTGATCGGTAATTCCTTGTAGGCCTGGTGTTCAGCAGTGGCCAAATCGGCCCCAGGTCCAAGCACAGGCGGCTTGATTTTTTGGCTCATTGCCGGGCTTTCATTCGCAATCACACTAGTGCAGTGTTCCACGCTATGGGGAACTTATAAGATCGATGGACTTGGCCGCGTGGCTATCCGTCTAGCGTGAAACACTGCACTAGTGTCGCTTCCAAACACAAGTGTCGGTTGATCGCGCCGGTGTCGGAGCGCACAACTGCAATGCGCTTCGAGAGCAAGTGAGCAGCCGGAATTCGTGGCTTGACGCGACACCAGTCTTGCACATTCCTCAGCAACATCGCGTCAGTGCGTCGCCTTCGATCCATCATCCGTATCGCCCGCATCGGCGCGCAGCATGGCCACCACCATCTCACCCACCGAGCTTCCCATGTCGAGGTCGCGGGCGACTTCACGGGGTTGCGTCGACCAGTCCATCGGGGAGAGTTGAAGAAGACCTTCGGTCGAGCTTCCGAGAAACCAACCGAGCTGTTGGCTTACCGCGGTCTGGATGGTCAAAAGCTTGTCGGCCCGGAGGTTGCGGATCTCGGTTCCATCAAAGGGAAGCAGCACTTCGGGCTTTGCCTCCACACCATTTCCCACGCAACGCGCGTGGATGCGGCAGATGGTGCCCACCGGCCCCACGAAGGTCTCGTCGGCACGCAAAGGTGCGCCACCACGCCCCTCTAGCTCGAGATACTGCGCAAGCTCACTGAAGAACGCTTGCAACACGTCGTTCGCACTCGGAAAACTCTCCGCATCCGTGTCGAACTCCTGAAGCATACCGATGCCGGTGTCAACATACGTGTCGTGCCAAGTCACAGCCCATGCATTTTCCATCGCGGCCTACTCCTCTTCATCATCGGAATTTGAAGCCTTGCCGCCGGACACAGAAGGGTCGGAGAGCATGCTACTGAAAAGTTGACTCAGAGAGCTGTTCATCGCTGCCTGATCGGTGGGATTGCTCGACATCGTGGACCCGTCGAGAGCCCGTGCGACTGGTATCGAGGATATGGATGCGTCGATCATGAATCGTTCCTTTCCGGCAGTGTGAGCATGCTAAGACTTGTTACTTGCTATGAGCATAGAAGCCGGACTTGTGTACGTGCATGGACGCACGAAACGCAGCAAGCAAATCCGAAGCTGGCATCGTCTGGCATTCGCATTCACGCTCGTATCCAACGGAATTCTCCGGAGCAGACGCCGGCAAACATCTCGTCGCCCGACGTGATGATGGTCTCGCGCCAGTACTTTCCGTGCTCGAAGTAATGATGAAGCGTTTCCGCTAGCCACTCTCCGGTCACGCCACTCGTCATCGGAACTCGCACGATCAGATAAATGCAAGTGCTGTCGGCATCCATGCCGAGCTGGGCCTGATCCTGAGCGTAGATCGACAGATTGGCTTCCAGCATGAGCCGAAAGACACGCAGCGTCCGCCCCGCCGGCACGACACCGAAGTTCAAGCTGACATACATCGCCGACGCGTCGGTCTCGTAGTTGTTCAGCATCACCTCGTAGCCGCCCGTCTCGACGCGGCCACGTTCGAGGACGCCAGCAACATCGGGCACCTCCAGCACGCCACAAAGGTCTGTCACCAAAGACTGGAAGTGCTCGTAGCTCATCTTGCCCTGACGTCCAGCGTCTTGCTGATGAAATCCATGCGGCCGATGGCCGAGCTCCGCTGGCTCGCGGTCCGCCGCAGTCTTGACTGGAGCACGACGAGAGGCAGCAGCGCGAAGCGATCTTCATCTGCTGCACTGCGGGCTTCGCCTTTGTCCCGAGTGCGCATGTCCTGGCGCGCGACGAGCAGTCTCTTCACATGCGCTATGGTGTCGTCGCGTTCAGTCAGAGGGGGCGTGACGTTGCGCTCGACAAACGACTGCACGGCAAGCATCTGAAGATGCGAACGCGACAATGGCGACGACTTGCCAGCACTTTGCCGGTCCCCGAGTACCAGAAGAAAGTCGACGAGTGCCTCTTCTCGCTGGCTGCGGGACGCGTTCCGTCCCTTAGCGCCGAACAGCACCGCAGCCCCGGCCAAGGACAGAATTTCCTCGCTCAGGCGGGGGACTGAAGCGCCACCTCTGGAAACAGCGTCAGCCGGCAAGACCTTCGAGCCGTGGCCGTCCTGCGATCTGCGACTTGCCGACCAATTCTCGCCGAGGCTCAGTTCAGTGGAAGCCGCGTCGGGCACATGCGATGCGCCACTCGACCCGCGGTGGTCACCCCCGCGATGGTTGTCAGAATCGTGACCGCCCCCCTCGCCACGAGAATTGTCTTCCATCCCCGGCTGCTGCGCGTCGGAAAGCGGTGCGACGCCGTCGGCTCCCTCGTCGGGTGGAACCCAGTTGAACTCGTCTTCGTTGTCACTGCCCGCGAGTGCCGGGCCTCTGGGGTTGCGGGGCCGCGGGCGCGGACGCAACGGCAGGTTCTTAGAGGGGCCGGGGGGTCGCTGGTGGGCTGGCCTCCCATGCCCGCCGTGATGATGTCGCCCATGTCCATCGTGGACTTGCTGTGCCGGGTCCAGCGGCTGATCCGGGTTGGGCACCTCCACGCCGGGATCTCCCGGGCCTCGCACAATTCTCATTTGAACATCACCCCCATCACCTTTTCAGCGAAGCGCATCAGCGTTGTTCCGGCCCACGGCGCGGTGAAAAGCACCACGACCGTCACGCAAACAAGCTTCAGGCTCTGCGCAATGCTGGAGTCTTGCAATGAAGTGATGGCCGAAATGAAAGCGACGAGCAAGCCGACGATGGACGATGTGAGCACGGCCGGCAGAGATAGCAAAAGACACAATGTCAATGCTTCCGAAGCCAGCTGAAGGACTGCGTCATAAGGCATGGCAGTGGGCCCTTCACTGGTAGGTCAGCACGAGGCCGTGGATCAGACGTGACCAGCCGTCCAGCACGACGAACAGCAGCAACTTGAACGGAATGGCAACGTTCGTGGGCGTCACCTGCGAAAGTCCCATCGAGAGCAACACGTTCGCAATGACGAGGTCGACCACCGTAAAAGCCAGATAAATCAAGAAGCCAATCTTGAAGGCCGCCGTCAGCTCCGACAGCAAAAAGGCCGGGGCAATGACGAGGAAATCGTCCTTCGAGAGTTTTTGTGCTCGCTCCGCCGGCCAGATGGCCAGGGCCGAGCGCTGGAAGAACGCCTTCTCTCGCTCGGCAGCGTGCTTTTGCAGAAAGCGGCGGAACGGCTCGTAGGCAGCGCTCGCGCCCTTCACTATCTGTTCCGCCATCGTGGTGTTGCCATTGGGATCATTGAACTTGATGCGATCGGTGGCCTCCATGACCACCGGTGCCATCACGTAGCAGCTGACGATGATCGCCACACCATTGAGCACCATGTTCGGCGGCACCTGCTGCACGCCCAATGCGTTGCGCAGCAAACCGAGCACGATGGCAATCTTGGTGTACGAGGTCGCCACCATGGCCGCGAATGGCAGGAACCCAAGCCCCACCATCACGAGGAGTAGCGATATCGGATCTACGTTAGGCAGCGGCATTTCCGCTCCAGTTCATTGTCTCGATGCAAATGCCAAGCTGGTCGCCCACCGCGATCAACTGTCCTTTGCCGAGCACTTGCCCATTGCAAGTCAGACGGATCCCCGCCTTCGACACTGGCACGTCCAGGGACACGATGTGCCCTGGCCTCAATGCGGCCAGGTCGTCGAGCCGAAGGTTCGACGAGTCGAGTTCGAACTGGATCGGCAACTCCAACTCGTCCATCCATTCCCCGTGATCGATCTTTACGCTTGACATCTCTTGCTCCATTTCATGTCTGGCCAGGCCCGACTGCAAGCGGATCTGGCTACTTTCGAACTCCAGCATGCCGCTGGCTGCCATGCATCCATGTGCGCCCACGCGCCATTCGACCTGGAGGGGTCCCGCCCCGAGCAGCATGAGATCGCCTGCCTCAATGGAACGAAGGACTGCTCCATTGAGCATTCGCCAGCCGAAGATGCATCTTCCGCGCAGCCTCAGGTCGTGCAGAGCTTGAGGCACCGGCACGGTATGCCCCCGAAGTTCCTCGCTTGCGAACAGGCCGAAGCCCCCATCTATCTCGACGAGCCGCATCAACATGCCCGCGACTTCGACAACAGGCGCGAACCGTGCCTGAATCACGTCGCCCGGTGCAAGTGACACCTTGCGAACCTTGAGACCCAAGGGGTCGACGCGCCATTGCTTGGCGATGCCATCAATGAATTCACTGACGAGATCGCGTGCGGTGCCTTGACGCGCAGGGTGCTGGGCGAGCCGAGCGATCAGCGACAGAGCAACGGAATCGCGCGGGTCAAGCTCGACGCTGATATCACCCGCCAGCGAGCTCAACTCGATGCGAAGCGGCATTGAACGCGTCGTTGGCTTGCCAATACGCACGGGTCGCCCTCCCACAAGGTTGCCGATGACACTGGCAAACCTCGCATCGAAAGACACGCGTGCCGCTGCTGCCGTCGGAAGCGGCACACGCGGCAGCATCCGCTCCAACGCGGCGGCACCGGTTGACGAGTTGGCATGAGTGATGTTTCTGTCCATGTTCAGATTCACTCGAGATCGATGTCGATCTGGCCCTTCATTTCGAGTGTGTCCTCGAGGGAGCGCTGCAAGACCTGGGTATGCTCTGAAATTAATCGCGCCGACTCTGGCGACTGTGTACAGAAGCGAAGACTCATACGCTCAAGCGAAGCGCGGATTCGAAGCTCAGTGTCGGGGAGTACCTCAGGGTCCATCGGAAGATGAATCGACCATGACTCGAAGGAACGGCTGCGGCGACGCATAGCCCCGACTCCTTGCGCCAATTCCTTGAACCATCCTTCCATCTCAGCCGCAGGTGGAGGAGCAGCACATTCGCCGACGCGCTGGCTGCTGTTCCCGCGGTGATCATCGACGTCGCTCATGGATCGCTGAGATCGCCTTGCGGAACCGATGCCGTTGATGCCCTCTCGCAAGTCTCGGCGCCGCGAGAGCGAGTCAGCGCCATGTCGCACTTCCTTCGGCTCTACCCGCACGCCTTTGTCGGACTGGCCTTCAGATCTGGGCGAGAGCGGTTCAGCACTACATGGTTGCTCCTTCTCATCCCCGGGCACGCATTCATCGGGTTTGCGGTCATATCCTTCCTCCCCATCGAGTAATCCGTCAAATTCACCGCTCGCCTCTTCCTCGCACGCATCCTTTTCTTCAGCGTCTTCAAAATACGAGGGGAGCCGCCGCGTCGGGCTTCCCCGCCACGACAAATTCAGAATTTGTGCAAAGGCATGCGCTGCATCCGGAAGCACTCGTTCTCCAGACTGCCGTCGCGCGAGCCGCTCGGTCGCCTCATCGTTGGCGTCCGCAGACGTTCTTCTAAACATGTCGTTCATTTAGACCACCACTTGCCCGATCGGTCGCAGCTCAACCATGTTGCCGAGTTCCTGGAACGAATAGACACCCAGCCAGTTGATGCGCGGCTCGATCATCTTTCTCACATAGCGCCTGATGTCCATCGAGGTCACCATGGCCACGCCCTGGCGCTGCTTTTCCCCCGCGATGCGGATGATCTGGTCGGTCAGCGCGGCAGAAGCATCGGCGCTGATAGCAAGGAAGTTACCCGCAGGCGTCGGCTTGATCGACTGGCGGATCAACTGCTCGGCCTCTTGGTCCATCAGGATCGCCTCGACAGCCGGCGCGCCCCCCGAAGCCTTGTAGGCCAGAAAGCGACCCAACTCCCCGCGAATGTATTCGGTGAGCAGCAGCATGTCTTTCTCCTTCGGCCCCCACACGATCAGTCCTTCGAGAATGGCGCGCACGTTTCGAACGGGGACCTGCTCTTCAAGAAGTCTTCGCAGCACTTCGGCAATTTTCTGTGCAGGCAGAATCTTCTGAACTTCGGTCACAAGACCCGGATACTCGCCCGACACGCGCTCCAGCACCCATTGCACTTCCTGCACGCCCATGAACATGCTTGCGTTCTGCTGAAGCGCGGCAGTGACGTGACGGGCAATGACGCGCTCCATGCCGATCACGTCGCGCCGCGTATCCTCATTGATGGCGCTTGGCTCCACCCAGAGCGTCTCTTCCTTGTCCAGCAGCGCCCCATGCCGCTGCGCCTTGGCGGCGAGCGTTGACTGTGGGTTCTCGAGCAGGAATAGCGGCCCCGGCAGGCTCACCTCCTTGGTCGGCACGTCGTTCAAGAGAACGTCGAAACTGAGACCGTCGAGTTGGGCCGAGAGAAACATCGCCACGCCGGGAAACGGCAGGCCGAGTTTTTCCTGAAGCTGTTGCCGCTCTTTGGTGATTGCCTCATCGAGCGCATCAGCCTCCAGCAAGAGACCGAGCTCCCGGGACATGCGCACCGCGAGCGGCTTGGCAAACAATGGGGGGTCCATGCGAATCGATGGCGGCTCGCCTTTGCCCCCGTCGCGCTGCAAGGCGGCAATTGGCTTTGAGATCGCCACCTGCTCCAGCTTGCGACGGCGCCTGTCCAGGACGTACCCGGTCCCGCTCAAAGCACCCGCAAGCGCCAGGAACTGGACGGCCGGGAAGCCCGGCACGAGCGCAAAGGCCGTTACGAGACCTGACGCCATGTACATCGATCGCACATTGCTCGTGATCTGCAAGGTGATTTCCTGCCCGAGCGAGCGTGGCCGCCTTTCTTCATCGGAGACGCGGGTAATCAGCACACCGGCTGCCACGCAGATGAACAACGAGGCGATCTGCGAGACCATTGCATCGCCGATCGACAGGACGGCGAAGCGGGCTGCGGCCTCGCTGGCCGTCATGCCGTGGTACATCACCCCAACAACGATACCGGCCACCAAGTTGACCATCGTGATGATCAGTCCCGCGATGGTGTCGCCCTTGACGAACTTCATTGCGCCGTCCATGCCACCGTGCATCTGACTTTCCATGGCCAGGTGCGCGCGCTTGCGCCTCGCTTCGTCGCCTGTCAGAAGTCCGGCGCGCAAGTCCGCGTCGATGCTCATCTGTTTGCCTGGCATGGCATCGAGCGTAAAGCGCGCGCCAACTTCCGCGACGCGCTCCGAGCCCTTCGAGATCACGATGAACTGGACAATCGTGATGATGAGAAACACCACGATGCCCACCACGAAGTTGCCGCCGACGACAAGTTCACCGAAGGTCTCGATCAAGTGACCGGCATCAGCGTGCAAGAGAATGGATTTCGTCGATGCAATGTTCAGTGACAGCCGGAACAGCGTCGTGAACAAGAGCAACGATGGAAACGTCGACAAGGCGATCGCGTTCGGTATGAACAGCGTCGTCATCAGGAGCAGAACGCTTGCCGCGATGTTCACCGCGAGCAGGGTGTCGATCGCGAAAGTCGGCAACGGAAGAATCATCAGACTAACGATCGCGACGACGAGCGCGGCCATTCCGAGGTCGTTGCCAATGCCATTGCCAGAACCGAAGCCGAATGACATGAGAAATCCCCTTTTAAGTGCGGCCGGGGGCCGGCAATTTGGAGCCGCTCTTCACATACTCGACCCAGCGCAAGACAGCAGCGACAGCATCGAACAATTTCTCCGGAATGCTTGCCTGCAGGGGCAGCATGAATAGCGCGCGCGCAAGCGATGGCTGGCTCACGATCGGCACGTTGTGCTCTTCGGCAATCATTCGAATGAGCAATGCCTCACTATCGACGCCTTTGGCGACCACCATGGGCAGCGCTGTTTCCCCAGCCTTGTACAGAAGCGCCACTGCGTAGTGCGTCGGGTTTGTCACGACGACCGTTGCGCCAGGCACCGTTTGCTTGGGTGGTGGCGAATTCGCCATCTCTTGGGCGATCTGCTTTCTCTTGCCCTTGAGCTGAGGATCCCCCTCCGCGTCCTTGTGCTCTCGCTTGACCTCGTCCTTGGACATCTTCTGGTCTTTGATGAACAGGTACTTTTGCAGACCATAGTCCACAGGACCGATGACGAAGAAGACAAGCACCACGCCACCCAGTACCTTCATGAATGCAGCCCATCCCACCGCGACAATCGCCGGTGCAGTGAGATAAGCCGATCCCATCAGCAGCGGCAGGAGCCCGCGAATCACGACCCACAAGACGGCCACGATGGCAATCGCTTTGACGACGGTCTTGATGAACTCGATCAACGACTTCATCGAGATCAGCTTCTTCAAGCCGCTGGCGGGATTGATCTTGTCGAAGTTGGGCGTCAACGGCTCGAAGGTGATGTTCAAGCCGACCTGAATTACCTGTCCGATGATTCCAGCAAGAAACGAAACGCCGATGAATGGCAAAAGTGTCACGAGCCCATCGACCATGGTGGCCGCAAGCATCGGCGTGAGCTGCGTATCGGCATCCGTCTTGCCTATCGAGTCGAGCATTCTGGAAACGAGCGCCATGATGCGATCACCCGTCATGCTGGCCGCCGAAGAAAAGCAAACGATCATCGCAAGCAAGCTCAAGGCAGTCCCGACGTCCTGGCTCTTGGAATGCTGCCCCTTCTTCTTCGCATCCTCCAGCTTCTTGTCTGTCGGTTCTTCGGTCTTTTCGTCGGACATCTCTGAGCCTCTGAAGCGGTAGACCGCGTTGTATTACTGCCTTTGATGACGCATTCATGACCGAATGCGCATCGCCGTTTGTGTTCAATCTAGAGGCGTTCTCAGAGGTCATGTACCGACGATGCGAAGTCGTGGCGCTCCATGCGAAGCTTTGTAGGTTGGCTTCGCACACGCGCGCCATGCGCGCAATGCGCACCATGCGACCCCTCCGGATGTTTAGTTTCGCGAAAAAACCTATTGACATGTTTATCGGTGCGAAGAAGCAACGTCGGATTGTTGAGACTTTTTTCGCACCGGGTTCTTAAGCTCTCTTCACCTGATCGCAGATCGCTGATCACTGATCGCTGCAAGTAGGAGAGACAGATGCAAATCTCGTTGGCATTGAGCGTAGTTCGCTGCCGGGCTGGGTGCCCGGAATCGGCCGACCGGATACTTCGTGGACAACTGGGCGAGGCAGTGAGGGTCGCAACACAACGTCTGAACAGACTGCAAACGTCGGGTGGCGTCGCCATGGAGCGTGCGTTGCTTGGTCAGATGCTGGGACGCACTCTCATAGCAATGGGGCGTGAGCAGGAGGCACAGGAAGTCCTGCAGGAAATGCGGAAGGTCTACGACACGGTGTCCAAGCAATGGGTACGCTGGTGTGCATCGCTGGATCAAGGTTGGACCTTCCTCGGCCTGAATCGTGCAGGCCGTGCGATCGAGTGCTTTCGCTCAGTGATCGACGATCCCGACGTGCCCGACGAGATTGCGATCGAAACACTGAACTGCATGGCCGATGCGCTTCACTCCTTGGGCGAGTCCAGACGCGGAATGATCTGCATTGAGGCAGCTCTCGAGCGTTGCTATAAGGCAGGACTCTCCGAGATCGCCGAACTCGTCGATTGCCATCGTCTGGAGTTGCTCGTGATGCAGGCAGCGCGTCAATCGAGTGAACTCTCCGACCATGTGCTTGCTACGAGCTATCGCGAACGGGCCGAATCGATTCCAGATCCGGCCTCACTGCGCCGTGAGCTGGTCGAGCGCGAGCAATCGCTGGAATGCGCCGAACTCGTCACGCAGCGTCTGCATCACCTTCAATTGATGCTGACCTGCATTGCTGGTGGCGGAACCTCACCGAAATTCACCGAGGTCCTCGCATGGCTCAAGGAGCGTCGGCTTGCGGGCCTCGAGTCCAACGCACGCATCGACAGTGCAATGGCCCTTCTCGCCGCGAATTCCCCGCGTGCGGCGAGCGAAGCACTCGGCACGCTCGTGCACACCGAAGCGCAAACTCGCCAGAGTCGATATGCGATGGACCTGCATTACTGCATGTCGAAGCTTTATCAAGTGCAAGGCCAGATGAACGATTCCATCCGCGCCTACAAGCAGCACGTTGAGCAAGCGGTCTACGTGATCCGCCGCGACTACTCGCAAGCAGCAGCGCTTTCTTCCTCTTTTTCTTCCTCGCCCTCATCCAGCGAGGCTTCCGAAACGGCCGATGCGGCAAGACTAAGACTGCCGCTGAAATACCGTTGTGCATACCAGTTCATCGTCGAAAACATCACCGACAAGGCTCTGTCCGTCAAGCACGTCGCGGCACACGCCGGTGTGACCGAGCGTTCATTGCAGCTTGCATTCCGTGCGCATCTCGGCATGACGCCCGCCGAATTCATCCGAAAACGCCGCATGGAATGCATTCGAGGCGAATTGCAATCCACCGGCTCTATCGGCGCGAAGGTCAGCGTTCTGGACGTAGCCGCACGCTGGGGCGTGAGCAACCGCTCGACGCTGGCCCAGAACTATCGCCAGATCTATTCGGAAACCCCATTCGAGACCTTGCATGGCAAGGCCCGAATGACAGGCAGCGAAAAATGAGCGCGGGCGGCGTGTTGCCGGGCCTCGGGCGCAAAGCTGGCTGCATTGCCATCGCCATTGCGCTGGCCGCACCGATGCCTGTATTTTCTCAGCGATCGCTTGCACCCGCGGACGGCAGCATCGTCTCGAACGAGCTGCCTCGAGGATTGGGGCGCTTCATTTACAAAGCCGACGGCAAGCGCTTGTCCGATGTCCTGAGTGACTTCGCCGCCGCACAAAGCGTGCCCGCAATCGTCGATTCTCGCGTGGAAGGCGTCGTCAGCGGCAACTTCGCCACCTCGCCCCGCGAGTTTCTCGACGGCATCAGCCGCGCCTATTCGCTGCTGTGGTACTTCGACGGAACTGCTTTCTTCTTCTACCCGTCCAGCGCGATCCAGAGCAGGATCTTCCGACTGAAGGGCTACAGTCGAAAGCAGGTAGTCGACCTGCTCGATTCACTCCACCTGTCGAGCACCCGCTACCCCATCCGCTTCGATCCGGCCAACAGCACGCTGCTCGTGTACGGCCCGCCGCGCCATGTCGAGCTCGTCGGCCTCGCGGTCGAATCGCTCGACATCGGCGCCATCGAAGGCAACAAGCGCATCGTGCGCGTGTATGCGCTTCGCCATGCGTCAGCAGGCGATCGACAGATGGGCTCGACCACCGTGCCCGGCATCGTTTCGACCTTGCAGTCGGTGTTTGGCAGCGGACGCAAGACCGTCTCAGCGCAGGCCCAGCGCGACGGAGCTCGCATGTTGGAACCAGTGAACAAGATCATGCAATCCATAGCCGGAAACAAGTCAGGGAAGTTCATGCCCGACTTCAACCCGTCCGAGAGCAACGGCACAAGCACCGACAAGTCGGGATCGACCGGCTCGCCGCGAAGCGTGCGCAGCCCCGTTACCGAAGACATGGATGAAGACGCACCAATTTTCGAGGCCGATGAAGGCTCCAACTCTGTCATCGTCTATGCGAAGGCCCGCCGCATGGAACAGTACGAACAGGTCATCAGAAAGCTCGACGTGCAACCCACGCTCGTGGAGATCGAGGCGACGGTCATCGACGTCAGTACCGACAACCTCAAGAAGCTCGGTGTCGACTGGTCGCTTGGCGGCAAACGAGCGCAAGTCTCACTGACCTCTCCTGGCAGCTCCGGGGGCGCGGCGTTGAATAGCGGCATCAGCAGCACACCGTTCCAGATCAGCACGCTCGTGGGCAATGCAGGTCGTGAGCTGCTCGCGCGCATCCAGGCGCTCGAGGGTGATGGCCGCGCGCGCGTCGTCTCCAAGCCGCGAGTGCTTGGCTTCGCGAACCGCCCCGCTGTCATGACCGACAAGCGCATCGCCAACGTGAGAGTGTCCGGCAACCTCGAAGCGAATCTCTTCCAGGTCGAAGCAGGAACCATGCTCCAAATCACGCCGCAAGTGACCAAGGGAGCCTATGGAGTGCCACCACAAATCAAGCTCTCGCTCTACATCGAAGACGGCTCCTTCGAGTCTGCGATCGTCGACCAGGTTCCTGTGGTGAAGAAGACAGAGATCCGCACAGAGGCACGCGTCAACGAGGGCGAAAGCCTGCTCATCGGCGGCATCAGCGTCGAGGCGGATCAGGATGGCACGACCGGCGTACCGCTGCTGAAGGACATTCCGTATATCGGCGCCATATTCCGTAGCACCTCGCAGCGTCGCGCTCGCATGGAACGCATGTTCCTGCTTACACCGAGAGTCATCGCTGCGCCTGAAGCCTCGGGCGGGACGGCCACCGTACCGCCTGACGGGGTCATGCCTGCGGCGCCATCGGCTTCGGCCGCGTCTGCTCCTGCCGCCGGCCCTGCAGCGATCGAGCGTCCTGCGGCCTCCTCCAAGGAAACGATTCCGCGAGCAGCGGACATCCCGTCATCGAGCCCTCGCCCAAAGACCGAAGACGAATGCCTTGCGAACCTTCTTGGACGGATCTCTTCAGGCTCCGGCCCTGTGTTTGGCCCGCACCCTGAGCGACTGCAGCCGAAGGTGGCTCAGGGCCGCACGGGGTCAGGATCGTCCGATTCGTGTCGCTGACGAGTTTCGCAAATCATGAAACAGCTTCGCGTTTTGACCGGAAGGCATGCAGGCACAGACCTAACCTTGTCTGCAGGACGCTACAGGATCTCATCCGATCCCGAAGCGGACATTCAGATCATCGATTGGACGGACGAGGAACTGACCCTGGAGTTGTCGCAAAGCGGCGAAGACATGACCACAGCAACTTTCACTTTGGGAACATCAGGACGTGCAGGCGCGTTCGTCGATTTCATCCCGAACAAGTTCGCTGAGATTGTCCTTTGCCTTGGTTCGGTCTTGCGCGAGCAGTGGCCATCGGACATCTCTTTGCTGCAGAGTTTGCTCGACCCCCGGTCACCCACCGCCTCTGACGCCGACACCGTCGACAAAGCAGCGCAAGAATCCACTGCAGCGCAGAAAACTGAGCCCACGGCTCGTGGGAAGCGCCGCTGGCTTCCTTGGGCTGCTGTCTCAGCGGCTGTTGTCATGGCGGGCGGCTTTTACGCGGTCGTGAGCAACGCGGCCCGCGCGGCGCAGGAGCGCGAGCCCAAAGAGCCCCCCATCGCCAGGGCTCAGCGGGCCATCGAGCGAAGCGGCGTCCACGGCGTCATCGCCAAGAAAATGCCCAATGGTGTCGTTGTGGAAGGCATGCTTGCCACCGGGTCCGAGGTGGCGAGGCTGCGCGCGGAACTCTCGGAGTTTCCGGCCGGCACGATACAGCATCGCTACGCCGCAGCCAGCGAGATCGCCCAGAACATTTCAGAGGCACTCGGCGCTCCCGGGATTCGTGTCTCTTATGTCTCGCACGGGGACTTCCTCGTCACTGGCGAAGCGGTCTACGCGAAAAAGCTTCAAAGCGATGCACAGCGGCTGCTGAACGACCTCGCACCGCTGGTCCGCTCCATTCAAGTCACGGTAACCGATCTGCCACCCCCGCAAAAGATGCCCACTGGCGCCATGCTGCAGGCAGACGGCATGGAGTACGTCCAAAGCCGCGACGGGACGAAATACGTCTCGATTTCAACCGCGCCCGTATTGGAGTTGAAGAACTCTGAGAGTGGGCGATCCAACCGCAGTGTGAACACTGAAACTCAAGGAGTGAAACATGAGTGATACCGCAGCCGAGCAATCCATCTTCGGCGACATGAGCGATCTCGAAAATACTCTTTCCCAGGACTTCACCGGCGACAAGGTCAGAGCCATGGTTGAGTACTTCCAAGGCATCGTCGAAGCGACACAGCGCATGCTGACCAATGCCCGCGAGGCAAACCAGCGCCACCTCATTAACCAGCTTCTGGCTGGCTTCCAGGCCGCTGAACGGGTGATCCGCCAGATTTGGGAAACGATTCACGGCACCGTGCTCGTGCTGTGAATCCAAGCCGGATCTCCATTCCACCAATGTCGAGGAACACCATGGAAAAAGACACTAGCAGCAACATGTACCGCGAATTGATGGCGGTCGGACTTCTGGGCACGCTCTACCGTGCGACCGAAGATGCCGAGGTCATCAACAACGTGATCGAATCAACTTTGGCCACTCCGTCCCAATACCGCATCTGCAGAGCCGTCGTGAGCGGAATGGCAGGCAACGCAGCTGTCGCAAAGGGTAGCCTGAGCACTCACGTCGAAGCGAATCCCGATGACGAGGTCGCCCGCCTGGCTCTCGCTCTCTCACTCGCTCTTGCTGGCGACGCGGAAGGTAAGCGAGTGATCGAAGGCCTTCTCGTCACGACGGACGACATGGGCATTCGGCAGACAGCCAATGCGATGCTCGAGCACATTCAACGCGAGCCCGCGCTTCTGAACTGAATGCGCGCTTTGACCGACGAGCGAGCAGTTCCAAGACCAGTCGGCAACCTCGCAGCACGACAGCTGCATTCATTGACTCAATGTAAAAGGAAATCAAATGGATCCAACATCAGGCGCCAGCGGAGTCTCCGCCCCGTCCACGAATCTCAGCATGGGTGATGTTAGCGGCTCAAGCACTAAAGCAGTCGAGGAATCTCTTTTCGCTGGCAAGCTAGCGGAACAACGTGCCTGGGCTGAAGCAATCGCAAAGAATTGGAAGGCTGGAGCCGACTCGGTTAAGGGCCTTAGCGGTTGATGGCCTTAACTATGTGACATAGGCAAAGAAGCCTATTCGTCGAATCAATACCCAATGAGAGGAATTTAGACATGTGTATATCCAGCATAACGAACGGTATGGCCGAAATGGCTCTTCCGTTCGCACTTTCATGCAGCCCATTGGGGCAGATGTTTGCACCGAGCTATGGCCAAACTCCGTTCAGCACATTCATGCAGAACTTTGCGAGCGGCCTGCCGCAAGCGGCGATGGCCGCCTTGGTGCCGCCCCAGTATCAAATCGCTGGCCAATTCTTGATGGGCGCGGGTCAGCTGATGCAGCAATTGAATCAGCGACTCCAGTACTGTTCCCAGATGGGGTCGCCGTACGGACAAATGCCATATTCGCCGTACGCACAAATGGGCAACTTGCCGTACGCTCAAATGGGCATCTCGCCGTACAACATGTACAACATGGGCATGCAGCCCGCGACCCTGGCCGCCCTGCAGAACATCAATATGATGCTGGGCCGACCGAGCCCATTCCTTTTCGGTCAACCGTCGTTCGGCATGGGATCTCAGGTCGGCGTGTCGGTCAACGTTCCGCCGAATGGCAACATGCCCTACATGCCCATGGGCTCGCCGATGATGGGCATGGGACCTCAGGTCGGCGTGTCAGTCAACGCTCCGCCGAATGGCATGCCCTACATGCCCATGGGCTCGCCGATGATGGGCATGGGACCTCAGGTCGGCGTGTCAGTTAACACTCCGCCGAATGGCATGCCCTGCATGCCCATGGGCTCGCCGATGATGGGTGGCGGCGCCAACGTCGACGTGTCGGTCAACGTTCCGCCGAATGGCGGCATGCCCTACATGCCCATGGGCTCACCGATGATGGGTTCTGGCACCCACGTCGACGTATCGGTCAACTCCAACGTTCCGACGAATGTCGTCATGGGCGGTATGCCGATGGGTATGCCGATGGGTATGCCAATGGGCGTACCACCGTTCACCACACAGGACGGCAAGCAATACGGCGTCATGCCGCTGCCCAATACCATGCCGCACGTCAGCATGCCCGGCATGCCTTCGCAGGCTGACCAAGTCATACGCATCATCGATCAGAACTTCGGCCAGTTGGCCCACGGCAAGAAGAACTTCAACAAGGGCGATCTTGAATGTGCCGCGAAGGATCACTCAAATCCGCAACTGGCCGCTGCCGCGCAGTATTTGCTCGACAATCCGATGATGATGGATGGCTTGGACACCGCGGAGGGGAACGCGAAGGGCTGGGCGTTCAACAAGCGAGACGGCAAGGTCGACCATAACGACTTGCGGTCGGCGCTGAGCAAGACGAAGAATACGATGGCCGATGACGCGACCCTCGGGGTGCTTCTAAAGTACAGCAAGGATCTGTTCGGCAGCAATTTACTCCGCCATCTGCGAACCAAGGGCGACTTCGCGCAGATTGCCAATTCCGGCAAGATGCCCAACGGTAGTCAAGCGCCGGCTGACCTGCAAGCCGCTTGCAAGAACCTGATGGCAGACAAGGCGCTGTGGGACAAAGTCGACTCGGCTATAACGCACAAGCAGTGGTGGGCGGTGGGCGGGAGCGGCGACAACAAGATCTCCCTTGACGATCTGCAAAAGGTTGCAAAGAAGACCGACAACAACTTCGTGCCGCCTGCACTGCAGATTCCGGGCGGAAACTATCAGCAAAATCCATTTCAGTATCCGGGTGCCGGGTTCAGTAATTGCGCTTTTGCCGCCATGCAGAACCATCTGGCTGTGACCGGCAGCGATCCAATGATGCTGAACCTGATGAACCAGAATGCGTCCATGTTCATGCCGCCTTACATGCAGCCGCAACCATACTTGCAACCGCATCCTGTCTACTGATCCAGCGTAATCGCTTTTACGGACCGGCCCACCCATAGGGCCACGGCTGGTCCATTTATTTCTCATTCGATTATCTCGAAGGGCACCCTATGAACCTGATGATGAAAGTCAAGGAGCGCAAGTTTGTCCATGGCCTCATGGATGTCCTTGCTGCGGCGATGTCTTACAACTGCATTGAAGACTCCGAGGTTCTTCTTACCTGCATCCGTCAACTGCGCCCGCATCTCGACCATCTCGACTTCTTCGAGGGCTGGATCGCCATCCAGAAGAGAGACTGGCAGACCGCCACGCGGCTCGCACGCGGCAGCATCGAGAAGACGAACGGTTGGCCCTACGCCTACGCGCTGCTCGCGTTTTGCCAGTACGCAACGGGCGAGCCGCACTGGATGCTCACGGCAGAACGTGTCTTGAGCCAGAACGAAGCCCCGGAAGCAAAGCAGTTGGCGCGGCTGCTGCTGGGCCGCACCGACCCGGAAGACACCGCTCCCAACTTGAATTTCACGGATGGGTCGATTGCCGACGACTACTTTCCGTCTCATCAGCTCCCCTGAAAATCAACTTGGCAAAAGAGGATCATCATCATGACACCCGTCAATGGCATCAGCGGAATCAACGGTCTCGATGTACAGCACTCGCTGGATCATGCATCCTCCCCTAATGGACACTTGCAGTCGCTGGCCAACAGGTTCTCCGATCTACTTTCGAAGGATCCGTCGTCGCAGCCCGTTCCGGAAGTAGGTGCGCCTTCGGTACTTTCGCACGTTGTCGGCGAGCACGAGCGCATGTATCGCGGCCTGATGCAGGATATAGCCAAGACCTCATTGGACATCGATAAAATGACACCGCAGCAAGCAACAGCGAAGCAGGTGGAGATGATGTTCCGCACAGTGAACGTCAACATGCAGCACAACGCATGCACCTATGTAGCCCAAAGCGCAAAGAGCGGTCTTCAGACATTGATGAAGAATCAATAGTTCCTCACGGAGTTGTGCGATGAACTTGGCTTCAGCAAGTACCCGCCTTCACGGCTGGCTGCGCACACTTGCAGCCATCTTGTTGGTCCTCGCTCTTGGCGCCTGCCGAGTGGATCTTTACACCAAGCAAACTGAAGTCGACGCGAACCAGATGGTGGCGGCACTTCGCGAACAAGGCGTGAGCGCGCAGAAGCAGACGCCTGACAGCGGCAAAACATGGACCGTCACTGTCGAAGAAGATCAGATGGCGCGCGCAATGACCGTCCTTCGCACCGCAGGATTGCCCCAGGAGCGCTACTCCAATCTTGGCGAGATGTTCAAGAAGGAAGGAATGATCTCGACGCCCACTGAGGAACGAGTGCGCTTTATCTTCGGCATCACGCAAGGTTTGTCGGAGACCCTCAGCCACATTGATGGCGTTGTGACCGCGCGAGTGCACGTCGTGCTGCCGCAGAACGATCCTCTGGCGCCGTCGCCCAAACCTTCCAGTGCATCGGTATTCGTGAAGTACCGGCCCGATGCGAACATCGACGCCCTTGTTCCCGCCATCAAGAACATGGTGGCACGAAGCGTCGAGGGCCTCGTCTATGACAACGTTTCTGTGACGCTCGTGCAAGGCGAGATGATTCGCCCCGCGCCTGTCGAAACCCCGAGCCACTGGGGCCTGTGGGTGCTTGGCGTGGTCGCATTCCTGCTTGCACTTGTGGGTGGTGGAGCGTACGTCGTGCTGGCGCGCCCGGCATGGCTTCCCAAGGCCATAGCCGATCGGCTGCCCGTGGTGACGCGCATTCGCAAGTCGCGCTCTCTCGCCTGAGACGCTGAGGTCACACGATGCCGAGCCCACGCGAACTTGCCAACGTCGCACGCGCCTTCGAGGCGCGCCTGAGCTGTCTCGATGCATCGGCCGATCCCCAATGGCGTGATCATTTCGAAGGCATGTACGGCGCGCTCCCTGCGACGATCATCGCGCCCGGCTCGCGGCGCGGCCAACTCGCCGTCTTCGAGGCGCTCTGCGGTCCAGTGCCCGATGTCGAAACGCTGATCACGCCGGTGGGCCGATGGACACTGCTGCCTCGCAAAGAGCTGCTGTCTCGCTTGTGCGCGCTCGCGCTGGCGCGCCGCCCCGGCATTCTGCGCTCGTGCGTTCGACGAACTGCCAGGCTCGCACTCGCCGACATGGTCGGCAATGCATACGAGCCATTGCGAGAGCTGCCTGTCACGGGCCCCAACGTGTCGGGCCAGGTCGCTGAACGTCCTCCGATCGACTGGGCCATCGTCGGCTATCAGGATCTGACCTCCCGAGGCCTATGGCCCGACCGGAGCATGCGCCGGTTGGCGAGATTTGCATTGCCGCGCGTCACGGCACGTCACATCCTGCCGCCCGAGACGCATAACCGGCTGCCGGACACGCTAGACACTGTGGCCCGGGTCGAACCCTGGTTCGCTGCCTAGGAGAGCAGGTCATGTGGATCTGGGTTGCTGCAGGTGATGCCCAACTGGGTGCCGAACACGGACTGGTCAAGCGTGATCAACTGAAAACTTACACCGACTCGGCGCAACTGCTCAGCACGCTGGGCGATGAATGCAAGCGCGTACGCGAAGAAGGTCAGTCCCGTGCTGACGCGGTCATCGCTGAAGCGGAAGCCCAGGCCGAGACCATCGTCAGAGACGCAGAGGCCCAAGCCAAATCCATCATCGATGGAGCCCACGCGACGGTGCAATCCCAGATGAAGGAGGCCTACAGCCAGGGCCATGCGGAAGGCACCGCCAAGGCGCTGGACGAATGGCATGCGAGACGCCTGGACTTTGCGCTCGAACGCGCGTCGGCCGTAGAGCCCCTGACGCAAAACCTCGCCAAAGTGGTTGCCACCGCAATCGATCGCATCATTCGCACGGAGTCGATGCAGGTTCTATTCGAGAAGTGCTTAGCCCAGGTATCTGACCTCCTGCGCGGCTCGACTTCGGCCATGCTGCGTGTGAATGAAAACGACAAGGCTGCCGCGCTCGAAGCCGTGCGGCGGGTGCCACAGTTGAACTCAACGCGCGTGATGTTCGATGTCGTATCCGATCCGTCACTGCCCCCGGGGAGCAGCGTCTTCGAATCCGACGTCGGCGTCCTCGATGCAAGCCTGGATGTTCAGCTCGGGGCAATTCGCGGCGCGCTCGACAAAGCGCTCGAGCGGCTGGGCATCGAGGACCTTTCGGACAACGCAGACGAGACCGCTTCGCATCCGAGCCATCATCGCGGCGATTCCGACTTTGAAGACGACGAGGATGATTTCGACGACGACTACGACGACGAGGACGATGAATTGTGAGAGCGATGAATCACCTCACCTCACTGATGGAGTCGGAGGTCGCCTCCGTGCCGCTTGTGCGTCGCACGGGCAAGGTGGTGGAAGTGATTGGCACCCTGATGAAGGTGACCGGCCTCGACGCCAAGCTAGGTGAACTCTGCGAGCTGATCGATCACTCGGGCCGCGTCGTGCAAACCGCCGAAGTGGTCGGCTTCTCCGGCGGGCGCAGCATTCTTTCGCCCTTCGGTTCCATACTCGGCGTGGGTGCCGGCAGCCGCGTGGTGGGGCTCGGCGAGGTTCTGTCAGTGCCCGTGGGCAAAGGCGTGCTCGGCCGCGTGGTCGACAGCCTCGGCCGCCCGATCGACGGCAAGGGGCCTGTCAGAACCACCGAGCGCCGCCCTGTATTCGCGCTGCCGCCCACGCCGATGGAGCGCGAGATGATCGAGCAACCCTTGTCCACCGGCGTAAAGATCATTGACTCTCTGCTCACGCTCGGCGAGGGCCAGCGCATGGGCATCTTCGCCCCTGCCGGCGTCGGCAAGAGCACACTCATGGGCATGCTTGCGCGAGGCACCGCCTGCGACGTCAGTGTCATCGCCCTCATCGGCGAACGCGGTCGCGAAGTGCGCGAGTTCATCGAGATCATCCTGGGCAAGTCGGGCATGGCTCGCTCGGTCGTGGTTTGCGCGACTTCCGATCGATCATCGATTGAACGCGCCAAGGCAGCGCACGCCGCCACGGCCATCGCAGAGTACTTCCGCGATCAGGGGCTCAAGGTGCTGCTGATGATGGACTCCCTTACCCGGTTTGCCCGCGCTCAGCGCGAGATCGGCCTGGCTGCGGGTGAACCGCCGGCACGGCGCGGCTTTCCCCCATCGGTGTTCGCTGAGATTCCACGGCTGCTCGAACGAGCAGGCATGGGCGCCACCGGATCCATCACCGCGCTCTACACCGTACTGAACGAGGACGAGTCTGGCAGCGACCCTATCGCCGAGGAAGTCCGAGGCATCCTCGACGGCCACATGATCCTGTCACGCAAGATCGCTGCAAAAAATCAGTACCCCGCCATCGACGTACTGGGGAGCCTGAGCCGCGTAATGTCGCAGATCGTGCACAGGGATCATCAGCACGCGGCAGCCAAGTTCCGGCGCCTGATGGCGAAATACGACGAGATGGAGATGCTTGTACAGATGGGCGAGTACAAGGAAGGAGCCGACCATCTTGCCGATGAAGCGGTGGCAAAGATCGACCATATCCGCGACTTTCTGAACCAGGCAACCGACGACCTGTGGGATTTCGACGCATCCATCGATTCAATGGCCGGCGTCGCACTGGGATGAGCAGCATCGCCTCATGGCGTACCTTGCTGGGTATCAAGGAACGCAAGATCACGAAACAGGAAGAAGCCATCCAGCGCTCGCGCGAGGAGCTGGCGGCATGCGAGGCATCGCTGGAAGCTGCCAATCAAGAACTGCAGCGCCAATGCGAGCATCGCGACAAGTTCAAGTTCGCCTTGCGCGATGCAATGACCGGCACGAAGACCTTCAGGCCCGATTTCGTCACGACGCTTCGCTACCAGATTGAAGATTGCGATCGCAAGGTCGAAAAGGCGCAATCGACGGTGACATCCGAGGAGTTGCAGGTCGCATCGGCGCAGGATGCACTGCAAGCCGAGCAAATGTTTCTCAAGCGTTTGGAGCATCAGAAGAAAACGATGCAAGAGCAGCTAGACAAAGCCATCCAGGCGCGCGAGAACGAGATCGAAGACACGCAGGACGAAGACGCTGAGGAAACAGCCGTCGCCCGGCTGGTCGCCGCGGCCGCCGCGGCCAATGGAGATTCCGATGCTAAATGGGTTTGAGCGTTGGGCAGACCTCATCAACCATGGCGACGAGATTCGCACCATGCTTGCGCTGGTGTCTCTGTGCTCCGCGCGTTTGCTCGCCGCGATGATGGTTCTGCCGCCTACATCAAGCTCGGCGATTCAGACGATGACCCGCAATGGCCTCGTGGTTTGGATTGGATTGTTTGTCGCATGGGGCCAACCGCTGGACGTGGTGCGCGACATATCCGTTCTCATGCTTGCAGGCCTGCTGCTAAAGGAAATGCTTCTCGGCCTGATGATCGGCTTCGCCACGGCAACAATCTTCTGGACGGCCGAAGGCGTTGGCTCGATGATCGACAACCTCGCGGGCTACAACAGCGTGCAGCAGAAGAACCCGCTCAGCGAGGATCAAAGCACGCCGGTGGGCAACCTGCTCGCTCAGTTGGCCACCTTCGCGTTCTATTCGCTGGGCGGCATGATGGCCTTCGTCGGCATCATCTTCGGCTCGTACCGCTGGTGGCCTCTCAATCAGCCGCTGCCCCAGACGTCTCAATTGCTGGAACGATTCGCCGAGCTGCAGGTGTCACACTACATTGAGTCAGTCGCCCGCATAGCAGCACCAATGCTCTTGACGCTGCTGCTCATCGACATTGGCTTCGGGCTGCTCACGAAAGCGGCCGAGAAGCTCGAACCGTCCGGGATGTCGCAGCCCGTCAAAGGAGCCGTGACAATGGTGATGCTGTCGCTGCTGATCTCCGTGTTCTTCCACGAAGTTCAGGACCAGTTCTCACTACACGGATTCGAGCAAACTTTGATGGCCTTCTTCCATATCGGGAAGTGAGCCGGGTTGAGTCTCAGGGCCCGCGTCGGTTCCTACGTCGAGCTGATAGCCGTGTCCGTAAACCGCGCGGATCGAAACGCCGCGTGATGACCCGAGTTGGAGCTTCTTGCGCAGGCGGTGCACATGCTGCTCCAGGGTGCGGTCCGAGATGTCGGTTTCCACACCCCACACGGTTGTGCTGATGGTGCGACGCGAGACGCAGGTCCCGGCACGCGAAAACAACAACCAAGCCAGCGTGAATTCGCGGCTGGTCAGGTCAATTTGCTTGCCCATGTCGAAGAGCTCATGGTTGGAATGCCGCAGTTCGAACCCGCCCATCGACATCGTGCGTTGTACCCGGCCCACCGACCGATGCCGGCGAATCACGGCCTTGACGCGCGCCACCAGTTCGGTCGGACCCGCGCTGCGAACGATCACGTCGTCGGCTCCAGCATCGAGCACGCGCTTCACGCGTTCGGCGTTGTTGTCTCCGAGTTGGATGATGATGGGCCTTCTCTCGAAAGGCTGATGGTCTCGGTTGTCCAGCCACGACAGGATGCTGCGCTCGAACTCCGATTCACGCAGGCAGTGAATCAGAACTGCATCGACATTGCGATGACACAGCGCTCGAATCAAGGACACGTCGCTGTCAAAACGCTGCGGTGACAAGCCATTACTGGCCAGCAGTTTGTGAGCCCAACGGTAAGTTATGTCTTCTGGAATGAGGCAAGCAATGTCCATGGTCGTGCCCAGGCAAAGCGTGGATGGCGGCGCACCGTGCACTCATCTGCATCCACACATCACTTAACGCAAAAAAAGCGGACACCCGGGCATTGAATGCCCGGGTTGCCAAATGGTCATTCCGCGGTCAACTTTCAAAAAGTCGCTGCGGTTCAGCGCATGAATCTCCCCAACAGTTTCTCCAGGCCCTTGGGCTTCCGTTCGGCTTCGCGCAATTGATTCGCCTGCGTCTCAAGCTCCCGTAAACGGCGCACGGCGTTGACCTCAGCCACTTCTGTCCCTTCTTTCGCTACGGACTTGGCTTTGCCCACTTCAACTCTCAAGGCTGCGATATCCGCGTCGAGACTTTCCAAATCGGGAGAGCCGGACTCAGTCCCGAATCGTCTCTGTCTGAGCGCAATGAGGCGCTCCCGCAATTCTTCATGCGTGGACCAGGCTTGCGTATTGGCCCTGATCGCGGCTTCAGCGATCTGACGTGCCTCAGCGACTCGCTCGTGAATGCTGCGCGGGTCTTCAGTCGCGACAACGGAGGTTTCGATCTTTTCCGCGACCAGCTCAGCCTCCTTGCCGGCCACTTTGGGCAGCTCTTGCGGGATCTGCTGATTCTCTTCCCGCGACGCGCGCTCGGCTTGCGGATAAGCCGGCCGGATCTCGGTCCAGTCTTCGATCAGCCGTTCTACATTCTTCGCGAACGCCTCTGCAATTTGTTCTGCCGTGTCGGCCTCGGTCGCTGCCGCTTCCGCCTTGGCTTCGGCCTCGTCCAAGATCCCGATTAGTTCATCGCGCTCGAGGGCACTATTTGTCGAATCCCCTTCTCGCGCCCTTTGGATCTGAGCGACTTGTATGCGGAGCTCCTCCAGGTTGGTCTGTGCTTGCGTCGCGGCACGGCGTGCGGCTTCAGCGCGACGATTTGCATTGAAGGCCTCAGCTCGGGCGCGATCCACATCGAACTCGCTGACGATGCCCTGATCGACTGGCGGTGAGTCGGCACCGCTGCCAGACGACGAAAACTCACGGTCCGACACCATATCGCGTGTACTCCGCGGCTCGGACCCTGAGAGCGAAGATGTCAATCGGCTACGCTGCACCGCAGCTTCAATGATGCCCACTACTTCTTTTGCGCGCGCATTCGCTGCATTAAGGAGTTCTTGCACCTCAAGGTGCACCAGCGCGCCATTTAGATCGACGAACTCACTGATTTTTTGCGCCGCATCGAATGCGCGGTCCACGGCTAAGAACGACATTTGCGCTTCCAACGCAAGTCTTTGTGCTTTTTGCACTGCGCCGCTGACATCTGCTGCCTCTGCCGCTTGGAGTGCGGCCTCTGCATCGATCAATCGCTGTGCCACGTAAGCTAATCGCCAGTCGATCGCCGCGGTATCGCGTGATTGTTCCAGGGCCTCGTTCCGCTGCACCTCGATCTCGTCGAGAAGTCCCTTCAGCCAGGCAACGGCGTCATTCGCTCGAGTCACGGCAGTGTGCAATGCATTGGCCTGTTGAGCTGCATCGCGGGCTTCCCTATACACGACGTGCAAGGTTTCGGAGCTATCGATGATGCTCCGTACTGAGTCCGTAGCAGTGGAGATCAGCTTGTCGAACTCCTTGTCGGCCTCCGCCGCCGCAGCGAATGCGACGGACTCCGCCTCCATGACATTGAGCGCAATTTGCTTGTCCAACCGGCGCGGGGATGCATTTGAGGCAAAGGTCGCCTGATCAATCTCCTCCACTGTCTGCTTGGCATCCTCGTGTGTCGTCACCAGCTTCTGCAACTGCTGCTCGACCGCGGCAATGCCATCTAAGCGCGCTAGGTCGAGCATGATCGACAGAAGGCCGCTGTTCTCATCGGGTAGCCAGCCAACGACGTTAGGGTCGATCGCGGCCAGGTCCAAGCCCGTCGTCTCGGGAGGCGGCAGTCGACGGATTTCGTCGAAGGCGGGCATCTTGTCGTTCAAGACTGCGAGCCACTGCTCCGTCGCCTCGCTTATTGAGCGTGTCGTGCCGCGCAAGCGGATCTCGTCATCCCGGGCGGTGTGCTCCTCGAGCTTCTTCAGCAACTCCGCTTTCCGGTTCGCACGCGCCTGCGTTCTGGATTGCTCATCCGCGGAGGGGCGCAACTCCAATAGCGGGGCCGTCTCCTCCACCAACAGCTCGCCGCTGAGCTCAGGGCTGAGCTCACCGCTCAGGTTCAGGTTGGCCAGCGCGGCAGTCCTGTCGAAAGCAGCATTCATCGAAGCCGCCCGCCTCAGCCCCGCTGCGGACCAGGGCGGCGAGTAGGTGCCGGGAACGACACCAGGAATGTTGGGCGTCTTTCCAACTTTATGCTTGCCCAGCGGGAAGAAGAGCTCCAGGTTTGTCGTCTCCGATGCAGTCTTCGCCGAGACCAAGCCGAGCGACGCCGATTTCGAAGTCTCTGTCTTGGCCTTTGACTTGATCTGGATATTCAAGGCTGTCCAGGCGCTGTCATTCAATAGAAGCGCCTGGGCATCCTTGCGATGGTTCGCGACCCTGGCGAGCGCCTCCTGGGCCCCGTCGTGATCGCCCCGGCGCACAGCATCCTCGGCATCCCGTTCGGCCAGCGTCGCGAGTGCGCTCAGCATGTCATAAGTCCGCGCCATTTCATCACGCAGTCGCGTGACCATGATGAAAGCCATGTTGGGACCGGCTTTACCTTCGGCCTGCTCGATCACGTTTTTCAAACGCTCATGGGCTCGTGCAAGCTTTTCGTTCGCAGTCGCCCCAGGCACCGTGTCGTTGTTTGCAAGCAAAGTCAGATATTGGTGCTGTCGAGGACCAAATTCCTTCAGGAAGTCTGCGACCTCTTCGAATTCACGAATCTGCTGCGTCTGCAGCGCCCACGTCGCGCCCTTGTGCGTGACCAACCGCACGGTGCTTTCCACACCGCTGTTCATCAGTTGTTTACGGTACTCGAAGCCCGCAAATTTGACCTGCGGGTTGAACTTCGTATCGCGGTTCCATTTGCCGACTGGCCCCTGTTGCACATTGGACGGCAGCAAACTCTCAGGCAGCCGAATCGCGGCGCGGAATTCTGTGCGCTGCTGCGCTGACATCTTGAATTCCTCGAGCTTCAAAGCTCCGCCGAACTCGGTTTGAGTGCAAGTTTGTCTCTGGCTCTTTCCCGAAAGGTAGGTCTGACCTCCGTACCCGGTTGCGTCGTGAGCCTCGCGCGAGGCCTTCTTGCCCCGTCGAACTACTACAGCGACCCCGCCCGAGGATTCGAACGTATTTGTCCTCTTCTCAAACTGGACGCCCGCGACACTCAGCCTTTCATGCCGATCGAGCAGGGCCTCAAGTCGATGTCCGTCGAAGTCTTCGCGAACCAGGTCGCACAGGATGTCGCCTACTTCCCGGCGCATCTGGTCTTCTTGCTGGCTGACACGCGGGACGCGCAGGACCAATGCATCCGCAAGCGCCCACTCCCTGCCCCCCTCCCACTTGGCGTCGAGACGCGCTGTGACACCGAGCATGTCCATGTGTCGGTTGATTTCGTGATCGTCCATGCCCAGCATGCCGCGCAAGCCCGCGTTGACACCGCCGAAGAGGAGCGTCGACTCGGTGTTGCCGATAAACATCTGCATGGTCGCCCCGTTCATGCTCATCTCGACAAAGTCGTCGTAGCTGTGGGCCAATCCCAAGATAGGACTCACCATTCCTAAAGCGCCATGAGAGCCGACCAGCGAAACGCCCCTTCCCACGTTCACGCCCACTTCCCGGGCATGCGCTCCCCTGACCTTCTCGCCGAGAGAGAAGCGATGGGTGAGGGATCGCATTGCCGCCATCGCATCTCGGCCGCAGCGCACATCACTGAACGTGGTGACAGCATCGGCCACGGCCATCTCATAGCGGTTGATGTGAACGTCATCCTGCAAACGGGCCAAGGATGCAGCAGCCTTGTTCACCTCGTCATTCGCTGAATCACCTGCGCTGCTTGCCACTTCATGAATGTTGTCGAACAAGAGTCGCATCAGACGCCCGGCGTCGGGCGCTTGCTGCTTGAGGTCGACCCACTCCTTGCGCAATTCCTCAGGCCAGGTCGCCAAGACGTCGTCCACGCTCTTGGTCGAACCCGTACGCTCGGACAACTGCCTCGCGAGCTTGAATTCCACACTCTCCAGCACGTCGATGCGCACTGCAAGGCGTGCCGCCGATGGCAAGGCCTTGCCGTCGCTGTTCTTCTGCACACCGACGAGCGCTTCGTGAGCGGCGACCGCCAAGTCTGCCATTCGCAAGCGATCGGATTCCCCTTCGCTGACATCGCCTCTCGCGACAGTCTGCGCGCGTTTAGCCACACGTTCGAAGTCATCCATGGCCTCGAGCACCAGCCTGTCGCTGCGGGCGCCGATCTGTAGGAGGCTTGCTCCTGGCTTGCCAGCCGCCTCGATGTCATCACGCAGGTTCAGGTGTTCATTGATGAGAAGAAGCACATGAGCCACGTTCGGATGAGTTCCCTTCATCGCCTCCCATGCGTCTTTGAAGGCACCCGGCAAGCACGCCATAGTCTCTGGGCCCATCGCACTTTCCACAGACTCGAAGAATGCCTCGCCAAGGTGCTTGAGCGAGTCTTCGGGAACAGGGGAATGGTGGTCGATCCTGCCCAGGCTGACTGCGTCGAGCACACTCCCCATCATCCGACCCAGGCTTTCGAACGTGGGGTCCCCATTGGCTTTTTTCAGTCTCGCCGCGGCGATCCGTCGCGCGCCACTCGCCGTTTTGTCGAGCGAATCGATGACATCTGCGCGTATGGGGAACATGCTGTTGTTCCCAAGGTCTGCCGTCACGCCGCGAAGGTTGCTCTTTCTCCAAAACGTGCGCTCGCCTGCGACGGAGCTGACCCAATTGATTGCCCGCCCCGTCCGCCCGGATGCGGCCCGCGCATTGCGCTTGCCCGTGTGGGGAAGTTTCCGTCCCGTGAAGGCATCAAGTCTTTGCGAGATCCGCTCGAAAGACGATCCGGATCCACTGCTCATGATTCCATTCTGGACCGCGCGATAGGCTATTCGCTCCTGCTTTGAGGAATCTCGGGCTTTGTCAGCAATGACTCGCCCCGAATGCCGCACAGCGTCTTGCAAAAAGTCTTTCTGCTCAAGGGCGATTTTGCCCGTTAACTTTATCCCGTCCTGCATCGCCGATGCCGCGAGCAAGGCCACCCGCAGCGCTTCTATCTGCTCCGGCTTCTCCGTCGAGTCCATCGCTTCCGCAAGAAGCCTGCACCCACCTTCAAGTCCGCAGATTTCCACCGCAAGCCGAGTTAGCGGATTCGCGATGCCTACGTTGGTGTTAACCCCGCGCGCGTTACTTAAGGCTTCCGCAACGCCCTCCACAAGTTTTTTGCAAGTTGCATTGGACAGCTCTGCCAATGCCTCGCTCATCTCTTTGGGATTACCGCGGAACAAGCGCAGGGCAGCCTCGGCGATGGTCTTTGATGCGAGGACATCAGGCAACCTGATTCCATTCTGGCCCACCACGACACCGTTCTTGTCGAGCCTCGGGAACAACTTTTCCATGGCCTCATGAATGGTCTTCATGTAGCCCGCGGCCTCGATGGCCTCAGCCTCGGAATTGAGACCATCAAGTGCGGGTTCCAACGAGCGCACGACCGCCGCTCGCTGTTCTTCCGTCCTTGCCCGCATCTCAACCGCGGCCGCTTCATGCTTGGCCGCGAGATCATTCTTTATATCGTTGACTTTGGACAAAGTATCGTTGTCGCCCGCAGCTGCGGCCTCGGCGAAGCGGATGCCTCCTGCAGCGACTTCGACGTCTGCCCTCGTGTCGATGTAGGCATGCAGTGGCTGCAGATCCGGCGTGGGACCACTTTTTGTGTCGGTATTGGCTCCGATGCGCGTTAGCTCGGCCAGATTCATCACGTCGGAACGTCGCGTAGCCGGCCCCTTACTGAGGCCGGCGACAGCGAGACCGTGCTGGAGACCGTGCTGGGCAAGGCGTTTCACCTTGTTGGCGATGCCTTGCCGTGCGGATCTTGACTGGCCGACGGCGTCTACGGCCTGCCTGACCTCATCTCCCAGCTTCTCTTGTTGCGCTGCCGAAAGCTGGATCTCCCCCTTCCCATCAAAACGCGGCTCTTTGATTTTTTGCCCGGGTCTATTCGGCTTTTGCTTCGCCTTCGACGACATGAGCGATGCGAAGGCCGGCATGCAAGTACTGCGGCCATCTCTGATCCCCTGGGCCGCCGACTTCAATCTCGACGTGGCATTTCTTCCTGGCCGTCGAGTGAGATCGGCGGTCTCAGGAAACTCAGGCGCTTTTCCTGGAGCCCCTTCAGGGCGCGCGGTGCTTTGCGTTGTGCCTGCGGCTGGCGTCGAAGAGATACCAGACGCGTCTGGCGATGGGGTAGCAACTGGGACGACGGCAATCAGATCGGTGGATCGCAGCATGAGCTGTTCCTGGGTTATGGACCGGGCATGAATTCTTCCAATTTGTCAGCTTCAAAGCCGATCAAATGCGATGCGATGCCCAGGTATGCGAAATCGAACGCACCAAAATCGCTCATGGTGGCGTCAGGCAACATCAAACTGCTACATGCCGGCGGCGTCTTGCCTGGTGGTCTCAGCCTCGAACCTCGGGTCATCGCGAGAGAGCACGTCGCGCGCTCCGCAACTGCGGGCCCACATCCTCTGGGCCGGATCGGGTTGGCACGACAAAAGGTAGACGGGCGTATTCGGGGTGCACCGGCGCAGCGCCCGCGCAATCTGCGGCCCGCTCATTCCATCCGCCACGCAAGCAAAGTCTACGAATATGGCGTCGAAAGGTCGCGTGGCCGCCGCGATCAATGCCGCCTTGCCCCTGGCAATGTGAGCCGCCCAAGCCACCTTGCCAAGCGATGCATGCACCGAGACAAGCATCGAACTTTCAGGCTGGACGTGCATAAAAGTCTGAGGCATTGGCTGTCTCACGCGCGCACCTCAGAGGCTGAGAGTTTTTCGAGCGTGCCCGAGCAGCACGTCAAAAGGCGCCCGATCTAGGCGCAAAGCGCAGCCATAGCTCGTGCTATGGCGAGCATTTGCAACGACGAGCGGGGGCCTTTTGGCGTGATGAGCGGGCATGATCGAAATACTCTCGGCCTCTCAGCCGGCGGCACTCATGAGTGCCGCGAACCGCCTGCCGGCTGCACCCTCGATCACTGAACGCTTCAAGTGCATCGGAAAAAGCACAGCACAAGTCTGCGGAAGTTTGGCGATCGAAGGCGGCAAGCCTGCAAGGGCATCGCAGCCACGAAGGTCCAGACGCTGAAGCTGACGAAGGCGACCGAGCGAGGAAGGAAGTACCGCAAGGCTCGAGCACTTGGAGAGGTCGAGCACGCGCAGATCCTCAAGCAGGCCGACTTCCTCTGGCAGTTCAATCAAGGAACTGCAGCGGCTTAGAACAAACTCGCGCAGTTGGCCAAGACGAGAGATCGCAGGGGAAACGCGCAGAAGTCGCCTGCTGCGGCTGAGGTCCAGCGTCTGGACCTCACGCATGTGCCAGAGGGTAGTTGGCAGATCCGTTCCTTCATAGTTCCACAGGCGCATGCTTCTCGCGTCGTCCATCGGCAACATGCCGTTGTGCAGGGGGCGGTCGGCAAGCACGCCGCCCAGCTTGGGCCCGAGAACGGACGCGGCCCTTCCCCTTTCGCGCACAACCTCCGTCAACAGCGGTACGCCCGGCGAGGCAAGAAGCGCAGCACCGCCAATGACCTTGTCGTTCGCAAACGCTGGCCCCGCAGGACTTTGGAGGTTCATCATGGAAATATTCCTTTGGTGAGTGCCTGTTGCGCGTTGTAGAACGAAAGCACTTGCGCCACATACGCCCGCGTTTCAGGGATTTTCGGAATCATGTAGCCGGCTTTGATGACGCGGCCTTCGCCCGCGTTGTAGGCCGCGACCACCAGCTCAGTCCGATTGAACATGGCAGATAGATCACGCAGGTAGCGCACGCCGACGTCGATGTTCACTGCGGGGTCGCGCAGTGCGGCGGCGCTCATCACGCCGTAGCGCTGGCCGGTGGCCGGCATCACCTGCATGACGCCGATGGCTCCTTTGGGCGATATGGCTTTCGGGTTGCCTCGCGATTCAGCGTGAATGACCGCATGAACGAGCCGATAGTCCATCCCATAGCGGTGGCTGGTCTGGCGCACGATCCCGTCGAGGTCCTTCGACACCTTGGGCGGTACGATCGCTGGTCCTTCGATGGTGGTCACCTCGGGCTCGGCCTGCGGCTTCGGTTGCGGTTGCGGTTGCGGTTGCGGTTGCGGTTGCGGTTGCGGTTGCGGTTGCGGTTGCGGTTGCGGCTCAGCTGACACCGCAATGGTGGACGATGCGACATTCATCGACGGGTTCAGCACCTTGCACCGCTTGACCGTGAGCGGAAACGCGCTGCGCATGTCGTTAGACACCGTGAGCCTCGTGCCATCGAAGAATTCACATTGGTATCGAGGCGAATGAGGCGCCGAGGGCGGCTGCGCAGCAGACGCCTGAGACGCCACAACAAAGACCGCAACAGCGACAGCGCGGTGGCGGCACCTTGCCAACAATCGACGATGCTGACCGCAACTCGCAGCCACAGCGCTGTCTGCCATGACATCACTTCTTATTGGCTTTGGCGTCCTTGATTTCTCGGGTAAGCATTTGGATTTGCTTGAGGATGTCATCCATTTGCTCTTGCGGATTCTGCGAGCCCTGCTTCTGGCCGGACTTTTGTGCTTCCTGCAAATGCTGGAGCATTTCTTGCAGCTCCTTCATCTTGCGCTCCAACTGCTGGGCGCTCGCGCGCTGGGCCATCATCCCATCAGGCTGCTCAATGCCTTTGGGAGAGGTCGCAGAGGGCGTGAACGGAGTTTGGCTCGAATGAAAGGAGCCGACGGAAAAACTCATTTGACATCTCCAAACTGGATGTGGAATCGCATCAAGCACCGGGGGTCTACCGTCACTTGCCGCACGTACGAACTTGTCAGAAGGACCGATTAGTTCGCATGGCAAGAGTAGGCAGAGCACGACACGCGAACATCCGGACAAGCGAAGATCTGAACTGAAATGCGAACCGCGCGTGCGGTTCATTCGTTTCGCCGACGAAACCAACTTCGTACATCCGCATCGGATGCACATGGAAGCTATCTCGCGTTTTTCGTCGCGTGACCGCGCGCCGCTGGCAGGCTTTGGTGCAAAGCCGTTCATCAATACTCGGAGCACACGCCAACGGGTTCGAAGCTTTCAATTCATTCGCGTGCAAAACGAATGGACCTTGCTGGTGATTGAGCTGCTCGCAAGCTGTGCGCCGTCTTCAAAACAACGATGAAGGACGCGAGGGCAAAGATGCCACCTCACAGCACGTCAGCCTGGGCTATGAAAGCACCGTTGCATCCGACGGCAAGCAATTGCACTCGCCGGCCTGCTGGGCAGCACGACTGCCATCGAGCGACGCCGGGTGGATCTGGACCTGATCAGCGCGTCAGGCGCAAGTCGCCAGTCGCCTCTCATCTCGACCACACCGGCCTATGTCGCGCACTGCAAATTCACATTGGTGATGCGGGTGAGGCGCAGTCGGGAGGCGATTAACCACTGGGCTAAGGGTGGCAGCGGGAACATGTCGGTGCGACGCACCGGCATTCAACAATCGGGTCAGTGACAAAACAAAAACAGCGCAGTGGTGAAGTGCGGTGCACTCTGCCAGCCATCGATGATGATGGCCGACAATCACGGCCACTGCGCTGCGCAGTCATGACATTAGTTCTTGTTGGCCTTAGCTGCCTTGATGTCTTTGGTCAGCTGTTGGATTTGCTTGAGGAGGTCATCCATTTGATCTTGCGGATCCTGGGAGCCCTGGTTCTGCTCAGACTTTTGCGCCTGCTGCTCCTGCAGTTGCTGGAGCAGGTCCTCCAGCTTCTTCAGCGCTTGTTCCAGCTTCTTGACGTCACCGCCCTTGCTGGAGGAGTCCGTCGGAGCGGACTGAGGATTGAAAGAAATGGTGAAACTACCGGCCTGGCCGCCTTGAACGGAAGAAACGTCGCTCATCTGTACTCTCCTAGCTGGATGTAAAAAACGCGTCACGCAACGGTGGATAGCGTCGCTTGCCGCACCTGCGAACGTGCCGGAAAGACCGGCTCATTCGCATTGCTAGAGTAGGTAGACCTCAAGACCCGAACATCCGAACAAGCGAAGTGTTGAGCCGAATTGCGAACCTTGGATGTGGTTCATTCGCTTTGCCGCACAGCCACTGCGGTGCGTCAGCAGCTCGGCCACTTTTCACGCTTTTCATACGGATTCGCACAGAAGCGCACGCCCCTTATGCCCATCCATTTCAAAGTCTTGTATTGGCTCCGCTCCCCCCTGGGGAGAAGTCGCGAGGGGGCTGCGGTGATGGCAACCCATGGCTTCATTCACAGCCCACGCCCCTCCGAGGAAGAGGGAACGAAGACCTGGAAAAAGGTGCCCCTTAAGCCAACCCTTAAGCCCTCGGGGCAATCGACATGGAATCTATTCCTTAGCGTATGAAACCTTGCTGGTCATCGAGCTGCTCGCGAGTTGCTCGTCGTCGGGCAAGGCGACGATGAAGGCCGGGCCGGCAAGGATGCCAACTCACAGCGCGTGAGCTTGGCTCGTACTAAGACCGTCTCAAGTAAAGCCTCCGAAATTTGTTTGAGGGGATCCCGCCAGACCGTTTCCACATGACTCCCTCTCCCTCCGGGAGAGGGAGCAATACCTGCCAGCAATACTGCCGGAGAATGAGGTATTACTTGTGGCAGGTCTAGCGAGGCTTCGCCTCAGACCGACGAGAGTAAGGTAGCCCCGGTCGAGCCCATCTGGGGCGTGCCCAGAGATCATTTGGAGCTCGAAGCTCAATTGGGGTCCGAAGACCCCGCGGTCGACCGGAGCCAGTGATG
>Ga0207678_10000361_pt1 | contig 41325 bp, 34 predicted proteins | sample KBSC63metaG_FD_184319 | JGI IMG/M metagenome (GOLD analysis project Ga0207678, IMG submission 184319) | Corn rhizosphere microbial communities from Kellogg Biological Station, Michigan, USA - KBS C6-3 metaG (SPAdes) (version 2) | ecosystem: Host-associated > Plants > Roots > Rhizosphere > Soil ... | reverse complement strand
GTTCGTCCTGGCCCAGCCGTCGGCCATGTGCGTCGCGCCTTCTTCGTGCCGGACGATGAGGTGCTCGATCGGCCGGCCTTGTAGGGCGTTATACAGCGGGAGGATCGCGGCGCCGGGACAGCCGAAGACGGTGTCGACGCCTTCGCTCTCCAGGACGTCGACAACTGCTTGCATCGCGGGGATTCTGGGCATGTCACACCTCCGCCGGGACGCGGCCCGACAACTGTTCGACGACCTTCAGCAAGGCCGAGTGGTCCAGGGAGCCGTAGCCCATGGCCCGGCCGGCGGCGACGAGCTGGGCGACCAGCCCGGTGAGCGGAAGCGCGACATCGGCCTGCCGGGCGGCGGCCAGCGCGATCCCCATGTCCTTGTGGTGCAGGTCGATCCGGAAGCCGGGCGCGAACTGCCGGTCCACCATGGACTTCCGCTTGAGTTCGAGGATGCGGCTGCCGGCGAGCCCGCCCGCAAGCACGTCGAGGCCCCTCAAAGCGTCCACACCGGACGCTTCCAGCAGCACGATCGCCTCGGCGACCAGGCCGTAGATCCCACCCACGACGAGCTGGTTCGCCGCCTTCACCACCTGGCCGGCGCCGTGCGGGCCGACGTGCACGACGGTCCTGCCGACCACTTCGAACACCGGCTTCGCGGCTTCGAAGTCTTCTTCGAAGCCACCGACCATGATGGACAGCGACGCCTGCTCGGCCCCGGCCTGCCCGCCGGACACGGGAGCGTCCAGGACCCGGATCTTCCGGTCCCGCGCGGCTTCCGCGACCGCGATCGACGTCTCGGGCCGGATCGTGCTCATGTCGATCAGCAGCGTGCCGGGCTCGGCGGTGTCCAGCACGCCGCCCGCGGCCAGCACCACCGCCTCGACCTGCGGGTGGTTCGGCAGCATCGTGATGACGACGTCCGCGCCGGCCACCGCGTCCGCGACGCCGGTCGCGGCTCGCCCGCCGGCGGCCCGCAGCTTCTCCCCCGCGGCGGGAGCGACGTCGTAGCCGCTGACGTCGTGGCCCGCCGCGACCAGGTGCGCGGCCATCGGGGCGCCCATCACGCCCAGTCCGATGAATCCCAGTTTCATGCTCGTCCCCTTCGGGTTTTCGGCAGCCACTGCAGCGACGTGACGGTGTCGGGCTCCGGGACGTACTCGATCCCGACGAACCCCGCGTAGCCCGCGTTCTGCAGCCTCGCGAGGTGTCCCTCGATGTCCAGCGAGCCGGTGCCGGGCTGGTGCCGGCCGGGCGCGTCGGCGATCTGCACGTGCCCGATCCGGGCGAGGTGCGTCGTCGCCAGCGCGTCCAGGTCGTCTCCGTTGACTGCCAGGTGGTAGAGATCGGCCAGCAGCCGCACGTTTTCGCGCCCGAGGTCGTCGAGCACGGCCACGGCGTCCGCGGCGGTCTTGAGCGGGTAGCGGTCCGCGCCGGAAAGCGGTTCGAGGACCAGCTGCGCGCCGATCCGCGCGGCGGCGTCGGCGGCCTTGTCCAGGTGCCCGCGAGCCAGGTCGTCCTGCTTGGCCGGGTCCTCGCCGTCGAGCCGGTTGCCGTACAGCGCGTTGAAGCTGCGGCAGCCGGTGCGTTCGGCGATGCCGAGAGCGACGACGAGGCTGTCGGCGAACTCGGTCTCCCGCCCGATCCACGAGACGAGGCCCCGCTCCCCCGCCGCCATGTCGCCGGCGAAGAAGTTCAGCCCGCGCAGCCGGACGCCGGCGAGGCTCTTCACGAAGGCGTCCACCTCCTCGCGCGCCGGGACCGCGGAGCCGAACGGCCACCAGAACTCGACGTCGGTGAAGCCGGCATCCCGCGCGGCGGCGGCGCGCTCGAGGAGGGGGACCTCCTTGAACAGGATCGACAGGTTGGCGACGTACGGCAGGGAGTGCCCCTCTTCAGGCATCGCGACCTCGAATTTCGCTATACGGAATCTTTCTTTCGCATATCGAGAATAGCTTGCCGATCGTCGCGGGGTCAACGGCCACCGGGGAACGGGCAGGCGCCCGCCCGGCTACCGCCGAAAGGTGTGTGGCGCGGTGATCCTTCACACGGCGCCGCCCGGTAATGCCCCGCCACCAGCGGCGATATCCCCCGCGGCGCGTCCGATTCGCGGACCGCGACGAGTGGGGGGATTCCACTGAAGAGACAGCGAAGGTTGCTGCGCGGCGGGCTCGTGTGGGCGCTGGTGGCCGCCTTGACGATGCAGTCCGGCGTCGCTCTGGCCGACACCGATCCGGACGAGCCCGCCGACATGAGCCTCAGCCCGCGGGCCAAGGTGCTGATGATCTGGCGCAGTGCCGGGTCCCAGGTCAAGCTCGCGGCCGAGCAGGCGCTGACCGGCACGGACGCCGACGTCGACGCCTTCCTGACGCAGAAGGTGAGCCGGCTCGCCGGGCTGGACGACCGCCTGGCGGTCAACCAGATCCTCGCCGCCGGCGGGCCGACGGTGAAGGCCGCCGCACAACGCGCGCTCGACGCGACCGACACCGGGTTGCTGCGGGCCTTCCTCGACGGGGGCTGGACCAGCGCCTCCGACACCGACCTGCGCATCCGCGTCGACCAGATCATGGCCGCGGGCGGCCCGCAGGTCCGGGCGGCCGCGCAGAAGGCCCTCGACGCCCAGACACCGCAGGCGCTCAAGAACTTCCTCACCACGACGTCGGTGCGGGCCGAGGCGAACGACCTGCGGATGCGGGTCAACCAGATCTTGGCCGCGGGCGGGCCCGAGGTGAAGGCCGCCGCCCAGACCGCGCTCGACACCGAGACCACCGAGGCGCTGCGGCTGTTCCTCGCCCGCGAGTGGGAGGTCGCCGAGGCCCGCGACCAGGAGACGGCGTCCGTCCAGCAGCTGGCCGACGCGGCGAAGATCGCCGGCCAGCAGGCCGCCGAGGAAACCCAGGCCGCCAAGGACTCCGCCGACACCGCGCTCAAGGAAGCCGACCTGGCGCGCCAGGCGAGCGAGCTCGCCGAGGCCGCCGCCGAAGCCGCCAAGGACAACGCGCAGGGCGCGGCGGACGCGGCCAACCGCGCCGCCGACGCCGCGAACCGCGCGGCGAGCGCCGCCGTGACGGCGATCGGCGCGGCCAACGCGGCATCGTCGGCGGCCCGGGTCGCCGCGAGCGCCGCCACCCGTGCCGCCGCGGCCGCCGCGAAGGCCGGGCGCGCGTCCAGCACCGCGTGGGGCTTCGCGGCCGCCGCGCGCGTCGACCGCGGGAAAGCCGGCGATGCCGCGAAGGCCGCCATCGACGCTTCCACCGCGTCCAAGAGCGCCCAGGACGCCGTCGCCGCCATCGACCTCGCCAAGACCTCGCTGGGGCACGCGCGCGACGCCATCAACGCGGCCGACTCGGCCGGGCAGAACGCGACGAAGTCGGCGGACGCGGCCCAGCAGTCGGTGAACTGGGCCAAGGCCGCCGGGGCCGACGCGAGCAAGGCCGAAGCGGCCGCCGCGACGGCGCGGCGGCAGGCCAACCTCGCCAACCGGGCCGCCGCGTCCGCCCGCGCGTACGCCGACGAGGCCTCGAGCGCCGCCGACCAGGCCCGCGTGCTCGCCCTGCGGGCGGCGACCGACGCCGCCCTCGCGGCGGCCGCCGCCAACGACGCGGCCCAGCACGCGGTCGATTCCGCGCGGGCCGCCGAACTCGCCACCCAGCACGCCAACTCGGCGAGCGCGGCGGCGCAGATCGCGGTCGACTCGGCGAACCAGGCGACCCGGATCTACACCGCGGCCCGCAAGGCGGACCAGGACCGGATCGGGCTGCAGGCCGACCAGGCCACCGAAGCGGCCCGGCAGGCCCTCGACGTCCAGGACCACCTGGGCCTGACCCGCAAGTGGAACGCGGCGCAGGAAGCCCAGCGCGACGCCGAAACCAACCGGCTGCTGGCCGAGGCGGCAGCCGCGGGTACCGACCCGGCGCTCGCGGCCATCGACGGCCGCAAGGTCGCCCTGCGCCTGCTGACCACCGGTGGCCCGTGGACGCAGGCCGCGGCGCAGACCGCGCTGACCGGCTCCGACGCCGAGGCACGCGAGTTCGCCAAGTCCGGCGTCGCCCAGGTGGCCTCGCTGGACGACCGGGAGACGCTGCGCGAGCAGATCGACGACGCCGTCGCGGACAAGAAGGCCGCCGGCGAGCGGGCACTGGCGGGCAGCGACACCGATGTCAAGCGGTTCCTCGCCTCACCGGACTACCCGACCGAAGGCAGCGACCTCCGGTTGCAGGTCAACCAGGTCCAGGCCACCGCGCGCGCCGAAAGCAACGCCATCGTCGTCGCCGAAGCGCAGAAGGCGCTCGACGCCGGGACCGTGGCCGCGTACCGGCAGTTCCTCGACACCGGGCAGAACATCGCCCGCGAAAAGGACGACCGGATCGCGCTGAACCAGCTGATCGCCAACACGGCGACCGGGCCGGAGGCTCGGCTGCTCGCTCAGGCGGCGCTGGCGGGCTCGCCCGACATCGTCCGGCAGTACCGGCAGAACGGGCAGTACGTCGCGGCCCGCCACGACCGGGAATCGGCCGCGCACAACGCGGTCGTCGCCGGGCTGGTCGCGCAGGCCACTTCGGTCGCGGCCAAGGCGTCCGAGAACGCGGCAACGGCGCAGTCCGTGGCCGCGACCGCCCGCAAGGCGGCCGCCGAAGCCACCGACTACGCCAACCGCGCCAAGGGGTTCGCCACCGACGCGGGCAAGTACGCGGACCAGGCCCGGCAGTCGGCGCAGCAGGCGCAGGACTCGGCCCGGGAAGCGGCCCGCTCCGCCGACCTGGCCAAGCAGGCGGCGGCGCGCGCGTCGCAGTCGGCGGTCAAGGCCACCCGGTCCGCGACCGCGGCCCGGCACTCGGCCAACCTGGCGAACAGCTACGCGCAGAGCGCCATGGTCGCCGCCCACGAGGCCTACCAGGACGCCGTCGCTGCCGGGAAGGACGCCCAGGCCGCCGTCGACGCCGCCAACAGCGCGCGGGACGCGGCGATCGCCAAGGCGAACGCCGAGATCGACGCGGCCAAGAAGAAGTTCGCCGACGACGTCAACAAGACGTGCGAGAGCGTGCCCGCCGGTCCGGACCGCGACGACTGCGTGGCCCGCGCCCAGCGGATGATCGCCGACCCGAAGGGCGAGTCCGAGCGCAACGTCGCGGTCTGCAACCAGCTCAAGCAGTACAGCGAGCAGGTCTTCAACGACTGCCTCAAGGGTGCCTACGACCCGAGCCTGACCTACAAGATCAACTCGGCGATCGCGGAGGCGAAGCAGAAGGCCCAGGACGAAGCCGACTCGGAACGCTGGTGGTCCATCGCGGGCACCATCGTGGCGGGCGCGGTGATCGTCGGCGCCGGCATCTTCTGCGCCGAGGTCTGCACCGCACCGCTGGTCGGCGCCCTCGTCGGGGCGGAGGCCGGGTTCCTGGCCGAAGCCGCGGGTGCGGGCATCGGGCTGACGATCGGCGCGGACTTCCTCGCCGGCGTCGCCGCCGACTCGTTCCTGGCCTCCCGGCTCGGCGCCCTGAGCGCCGAGGAGTTCCTGAGTGCCACGGCGATCCGCAACGGGCTCGCCAACCTGGAGCAGAAGGTCGCGAAAGAACTGGCCGACTGCAACAGCTTCCTGGCCGGCACGCAGGTGCTCATGGGCGACGGTTCACGCCGGGCGATCGAGAAGGTCGCCGTCGGCGAGACGGTCGTCGCGACCGACCCGGCCACCGGGGCCACCCGGCCCGAGCCGGTCACCGACCGGATCGCCAGTGGCGGGCTCAAGCACCTGGTCGACATCCGGGTGCACGGGACGGTCCTGACCGCAACGGGCCACCACCCGTTCTGGGTCGCCAACCGGCAGGCCTGGGTGAACGCGGACAGCCTGGTGGCGGGCGACCTGCTGCGGCGGCCCGACGGCGGCACGGTCACCGTCGACGGCATCTCGGAACGCACCGAGGAGCAGCGGGTCCGGAACCTGACGGTCGAGGAACTGCACTCGTACTACGTGGTCGTCGACGGTGTTCCGGTGCTGGTGCACAACTCGACGTGCATCCAGCTCGGGAAGAGTCTCGGCGTGGCCGAGCTGGCCAACCCGCTGATCGACAGCCTGCAGCAGACCGGGCGGCTCCCGGCGAACTACGTCACGAAGGCCGAGGCGGTCGCCGCCGGGTGGAGCAAAGGCAAAGCGCTCGGCAACTATGTTCCCAACGGGCAGATCGGCGGCGACATCTACCAGAACTCCGACGGTCTGCTCCCCAGCGCTGCCGGACGGGAGTGGAAGGAAGCCGATGTCGGCCTCAACCCCGCCATGAGCCGCCCCAAGCAGCCGGGCTACCGGCTGGTGTGGTCCAACGACGGGCTGGCCTATGTTACGTTCGACCACTACAAGCCCATGACCTTCTACCAGCTGCCGAACTGGAAGTGAGCCGTGCGGGTCACCATCGACGGCAATTCCGTCAAAACCCAGCAGGACGTGCACGACCAACTGAAGGCCCAGCTCGACTTCGGGCCGTACTACGGGGACAACCTCAGTGCCCTGTGGGATCGGCTCTACCGGGACATTCCCGGACCGCTGGAGCTGGTGTGGGAAGGCTCCGAAGCGAGCCGGGAAAACCTCGGCGAGGAAATGTACGACCGCGTTTCCGGAGTCTTCACCAAACTGATGGAACTGAGTGAGCAGGAAGAACCACCGGAAGACCGGTTCACCGTGCGGTTCGCGTGAAACGGGCCCCCGCCGACCTCGGCCGGCGGGGGCGCTTCACTTGTTCTGGACGTGCTGCCAGCCGAAGCGGCCCTTGATGCACAGGTTTCCGTGCGTCACCGAGCTTTCGTGCGGCGAAGTCACCTTCACGATTTCGTTGTCCTGGACGTGCAGTGTCAGGTTGCAGCCGACCCCGCAGAACGTGCAGACCGTCGTGGTCTGCTTCTGCCGCGACTCGTCCCAGGTGCCGTCCTCACGCTTGTCGTACTCGCGCTTGAAACTCAACGCACCCGTCGGGCACACCTCGACGCAGTTGCCGCAGTACACGCAGGCGCTGTCCGGCAACGGGTTCGAGAACTCCGTCGAGATCCGCGCGTCGAACCCGCGCCCCGCGACAGTGATCGCGAACGAGTTCTGCCACTGCTCGCCGCACGCGTCGACGCACTTGTAGCAGAGGATGCACTTCCCGTAGTCCCGGACGTACAGCTCGTTGTCCACCAGGGCCGGCTGTGCCACCGTGGCCGCGTCCGGGCCGAAGCGGTCCGGGTCCGCGCCGGTTTCCGCCAGCCACTCCGCCACACCCGGCGTCGTCGACAGGTCCGTCGCCGAGGCCAGGAGTTCGAGGACCACCTTGCGGCTCGTGCGCGTCCGCTCCGAATCCGTGCGGACGACCATCCCGGGCTCGGCCTTGCGGGAGCACGACGGCACCAGCGTCCGCGCGCCTTCGACCTCGACCATGCAGACGCGGCAGGCGTTCGCCGGTTCGAGGGTGTCGCCGTAGCAGAGGGTCGGGATGTCCTTGCCCGTCGCCGTGCACGCGTCGAGGATCGTCGACCCCTCCGGCACCCGGACGGTCTCACCGTCCACAGTGAACTCGACCAGCCGCTTGGGGATCCCGATGTCCACAATGGTCATTTCAGTGCTCCCAACCGGTCGATGGCGGACTCGATGGCGTTCCAGGCGGTCTGGCCGAGCCCGCAGATCGACGAGTCGCGCATGACCCCGCCGACTTCGCGCAGGAGCGGCCGTTCCTCCGTCCCGGACGCCAGGACACGGCGGATCGCCTCCTCCTGCCGCACGGTCCCGATCCGGCACGGGACGCACTGGCCGCACGACTCGTCGCGGAAGAACTCGGCGATCCGCAGCAGGAACCCGCCCAGCTCGGCCAGGTCGTCCAGCACCAGGACGACACCCGAGCCGAGCGTCGTCTTCGCCGCCCGCGCGTCCTCGAACGTCAGCGGCAGGTCCAGCTCCTCCGGCCGGACGAACCCGCCGGCCGCGCCGCCCAGCAACACCGCTCGCAGCGACCGGCCCTCCGGCACTCCCCCGGCCATCGCGAGCAGCTCCCGCAGCGTCGCCCCGAACGGTACTTCGTACACACCCGGGCGTTCGACGTTCCCGGACAGGCAGAACAGCTTCGGCCCGGCCGACGCCTCGGTGCCGATGGCCCGGTATGCGGCCGCGCCCTCGGTGAGGATCAGCGGCACGTTGACCAGAGTCTCGACGTTGTTGACGACCGTCGGCTTGCCGAACAGCCCCTGTTCGACCGGGAACGGCGGCTTCGTCCGGGGCTCCCCGCGGAAACCCTCGATCGAGTTGAAGATCGCCGTCTCCTCGCCGCAGATGTAGGCGCCCGCGCCGCGCCGGATCTCGATGTCGAAGGAGAACCCCTCGTGGCCCATGATGTCCGCGCCGAGGAACCCGCGCTCGCGGCACACCTCCAGCGCGTTGCGCAGCAGCCGCAGCGCGCGCGGGTACTCGCCGCGCAGGTAGACGAACCCTCGGGTCGCGCCGATCGCGTACGCCGCGATCGTCATGGACTCCACCAGCGCGAACGGGTCGCCTTCCAGGAGCACCCGGTCCTTGAACGTGCCGGGCTCGCTCTCGTCGGCGTTGCACACCAGGTAGTGCGGCCCCGCGGGCTGGGCGGCGGTGGCCGCCCACTTGCGCCCGGTCGGGAACGCGGCGCCGCCGCGGCCGAGCAGGCCGGAGTCGATGACCTCGCGGATCACCGCGGCCTGGCCCATCCGCAGGGCGTTGCGCAGGGCCGCGTAGCCGCCGGTCGCGCGGTAGTCGTCCAAACTGGACGGATCGACCACGCCGACCCGGCGCAGCAGCCGCAACCCGTCCTTCTGGTGGATGACCGGCGGCGCCCCTTCGCCCGCGGGCTTTCGCCGGGCGGCGAGCACGGCCGAGGCACCGGTCGCCGGGGCGAGCAGCTCGGCCGTCGCCGGGTCGCCGGCCTGGAACGTCAGTGCCGCGGGGGCCCGTTCGCAGACGCCGAGGCACGGGCTGCGCAGCCACGTGACCCCGCCGCGCGCCTTCCCCGCGGCGCCGACGTGCTCGGTGAGGACATCGCATACAGTATCCGCACCGGTGATCCGGCAGGCCAGGTCGGTGCACACGTGCACCACCCGCTCCGGCCGCTCCTCCAGCGCGAACAGCGAGTAGAAGCTCGCCACGCCGTACGCGTCGGCCGGCGGCACGTGCAGCGTCTCGCAGATGAGGTTCAGGGCGCCCTGGCTGATCCAGCCGACCCGGTCGTTGACCGCGTGCAGCGCGGGGAGCAGCTGGTCCCGGCCGCCGCCGCCGAACCCGGCGACCGCCTCCCGCTCTTCGTGCGACGCGATGGCGTCGAGCAGTTTGAGGTCCACGTCAGACCTCGGCCGGCAGCTTGTCGACGCGGATCGCCGCGGCCTTGTACTCGGCGGTCCCGGCGATCGGGCAGGTGGCTTCGATGGTGATGACGTTGACGTCGACCTCGTCCGGGAAGTGGAACGTCATGAACGCGAGCCCCGGTTTCAGTCCCTTGTCCAGCCGCACCGGCGCGATGATCTCCCCGCGCCGCGACGAGATGCGGACCAGCTCGTCGGGTTCCACACCGAGCGACCGCGCGTCCTCCGGGCAGAGGTCGAGGGTCTCCCCCTTCCGCAGCGGCGAGGGGAACCCGCTCGACTGGACGCCGGTGTTGTACGAATCGAGGCGCCGCCCGGTGGTGAGCCGGAGCGGGAACTCCTCGGTGAGCAGGTCGACCGGCGGGCTGTGCTCCAGCACGGTGAACGGGGCCGGGCGGCCGCGGCCGGCGGGATCCTCCGCCCACAGCCGGCCGTGCAGGAACGTCGGCTCGAGGGTGTCTTCGGAGAAGCAAGGCCATTGAATGCCGCCGAGCTCTTCGAGCCGGGCATACGACATCCCGGCGTGCATCGGCGACAGCGAGCGCAGCTCGTCCCAGACTTCTTCGCCGCCGGTGTAGTGCCAGTCGTGCCCGAGCCGGCGGGCCAGTTCGGACAGCAGTTCGATGTCGTCGCGCGCGCCTTCCGGCGGTTCGAGGGCCTTGCGGACGCGCTGGACCCGCCGTTCGGAGTTGGTGAAGGTGCCGTCGCTCTCGCACCAGGCCGCCGACGCGGGCAGCACGACGTCGGCCAGCTGCGCGGTCTTCGTCAGGAAGATGTCCTGCACGACCAGGTGGTCGACGTTGGCCAGCCGTTTGATCGTGTGCTCGCAGTCCGCCTCGGACTGGACCGGGTTCTCGCCGATGATGTACACGCAGGTCAGGTCGCCGCGTTCCATCGCGTCGAGCATCTGGGTGAGGTTGAGGCCCTTGTGCGGCGGGATCGACGAGCCCCAAGCGGTGTCGAACTTCGCCCGGACGTCGGCGTCGAGGACGTCCTGGAAGCCGGGGAGCCGGTCCGGGATGGCGCCCATGTCGCCGCCGCCCTGCACGTTGTTCTGTCCGCGCAGGGGGTTCAGCCCGGCGCCGTAGCGGCCGACCTGCCCGGCGAGCAGGGCCAGGTTGATCAGTGACAGCACGTTGTCGGTGCCGTTGTGGTGCTCGGTGATGCCGAGGGTCCACGACAGCTGGCCGCGGTCGGCGCGGGCGTAGGTGTGGGCCAGTTCGCGGATCAGCCCGGCCGGCACGCCGGTGGTCTTCTCGGCCACCTCGAGGGTCCACGGCTCGACCGACGCGGCGAACTCGGCGAACCCCTCGGTGGCCCGCTCGATGAAGGTCGTGTTCGCGAGTCCGGAGTGGATGATCTCGCGGGCGATGGCGTGGGCCAGGGGGATGTCGGTGCCGACCTCGAGCTGCAGCTGCCGGTGCGCCCAGCTCGCCGTGCTGGTCTGCCGCGGGTCGACGACGAAGAGCTTCGCTCCCTTGTGGACGGCCTTGAGCACGTGGTGGAAGAAGATCGGATGCGCTTCGCGGGGGTTGCCGCCCCAGATCACGATGACGTCGGCGTCCTCGATCTCCTGGTAGGAGGACGTGCCGCCGCCGCTGCCGAAGACGCGGGCCAGCCCCGCGACGCTGGGCGCGTGGCAGGTGCGGTTGCACGAGTCGACGTTGTTCGTGCCGATCACCGCGCGGGTGAACTTCTGCGCGACGAAGTTCATCTCGTTGGTGGCGCGGGCGCACGAGAACATGCCGAACGCCTCGGGCCCCTTGCCGTCGAGGGTGCGGCGGATCCCGGCGGCGGCCCGGTCGAGGGCTTCCTCCCAGGTCGCCGGCCGCAGCACGCCGGAATCGCGCACCAGGGGCTGGGTGAGCCGGACGTACGGCTCGGTGTTCCTGCGCTTCACGGGGACCTCCGGTCAGTGCGACCCGACGGGGACTTTGCTGGTGTGGTCGAGCAGGGAGACGGCGGCGTGGACGTACCGCAGGGCCGGTGCCGGGACGCCGGTGAGGCCGGCCAGTTCGACGACCGCGCCGATGATCGCGTCGATCTCGAGGGGCTTGCCGGCTTCGAGGTCCTGCAGCATCGACGTCTTGTGGTGGCCGACGCGCCAGGCGCCGTCGATGCGCTTCTCGACGGAGATCCGCGGGTCGGCGCCGGCCGCGCGGGCGATGGCCATGGTCTCGGTCATCATCGTGGCGACGAGCTCGCGGGTGTCCTCGTGCTCGCACATCTGGGCCATGGTCGCCCGGGTCAGCGCCGACAGCGGGTTGAAGGCGACGTTGCCCATCAGCTTGATCCAGATGTCGTTGCGCAGGTCGGCCTCGACCGGCGCCTTGAGGCCACCGGCGATCATCGACGCGCTCAGCACCTTGCAGCGGGCGGAGATCTCGCCGCCGGGCTCGCCGAGGGAGAACCGGGTGCCCTCCAGGTGCCGGATGACGCCCGGCTCCTCGATGACCGTCGAGCAGTAGACGACGCAACCGATCGCCCGGTGCAGCTCGAGCGCCGCCGTCACCGAACCGCCGGGGTCGACGGTCTCGACCCGCTGCCCTTCCAGGGGATGTCCCTTCAGGCCGTGGAAGTACCACCACGGGATGCCGTTCTGCGCGGCCACGATCGCCGTTTCGGGGCCGAGCAGCGGGGCCAGCAGGTCGCCGCAGGTGGCGTAGGAGTTGGCCTTCAGGCCGAGGAACACGAAGTCGACCTCGCCCACCTCGGCGGGGTCGTCCGTGACGTGGGGGTGGGCGGTGAAGTCACCGCGCGGGCTGAGCACGCGGACGCCGCGTTCGCGCATCGCGGCGAGGTGGGCCCGGCGGGCGATCAGGTGCACCTCGGTTCCGCCGCGGTGCAGCGCGGCCCCGACGTAGGCGCCGATCGCCCCGGCCCCGAGAACAGCCACCTTCATGATGCGCCTCCAAGGTCCAGCGGGTATTGCATACAGTATCCTGGATCCTCCATGGAAACCAGCCCCCCGACTGCCGACCCACTCGGGCGGCGCAGCGAAGAGCGACAAACCGGGCACTTTGGGTTACATCGCCGGGGCAGAATTGATCCACATCGACCCAAAACCGCCCCCGGCGGGTGAGTTTCGGGATTTTGCATACCAAAACCTGTATCCTGGGGACAGATCACCGCTTTCCTCTCCGACTCGAGGTGTCCCGTGAGCCAGCCCGCTTCCCCGCTGCCCGACCGCGGCCCGACCGGCCGCCGCACGGCCAAGGGCTCGCTCAGCTCGAACGCCGCCAAGCGCGTCGAGCGGCCCGCGCCGCTGCGGCAGGTCGTCTACGAAGCGCTCGCCGAACTGATCATCAACCGCACCCTCGAACCTGGGCAGCACCTGGTCGAGGCCGACCTCGCCGAGTACCTCGGCGTGAGCCGGCAGCCGGTCCGGGAAGCGCTGCAGCGGCTGCAGAGCGAAGGCTGGGTCGACCTCCGTCCCGCCCAGGGCGCGTTCGTGCACCTGCCCACCGACGAGGAGGCCGACCAGCTGCTGAGCGTCCGCAGCGTGCTGGAGACGCACTCCGCGAAGCTCGCCGCCGGCAACGCGAAGGCGGAGGACGTCTTCCGTTTGCACGAACTGCAGCAGGCCGGGATCAAAGCGCTGGCCAAGGAGGACACCGAGGGCCTGGTCGCGGCCAACGCCGCCCTCCACGCGTTCATCACCGAGCTGTCCGGGAACAAGGTGCTGGCGGAGCTGATCGGCCTGGTCGACCGCCGGGTCCGCTGGTACTACACGCCGATCGCCCGGCCTCGCGGGCGGGACGCGTGGAACGAGCACGAAGAGCTGATCAGGGCGATCGCCGCCCAGGACGCCAACGCCGCCGAGAAGATCATGGCCAAGCACACCGAACGCACCCGCGAGGCCTACCACGAACGTCCGGAGGCCCCCCGGCCCTGATTTCGGCAGGGCCGGGGAGCACACCGGATCAACCGCCGGCTGACGCCGACGGCCGGCGCGCCACCAGCTCGGTTTCGGCGAGCTGGTGGCGCTTCCGGCCGGGCTGGCGCAGGAACAGCGTCAGCACCGCCGAGAGGAGCGCGATGCACCCGGCGAGGATGTATGCGCCCGTGTAGCCCCACACGCTGATGACCCCGGCGGCGAGCCCGCCACCGCCGACGCCACCGACCAGTTTCGCGCTGTAGACCAGCCCGTAGTTCGAAGCGTTGTTGTTCTCCCCGAAGTAGTCCGGCACCAGCGCGGCGAACAGCGGGTAGAACGCGCCGCCACCGAAGCCGGTCAAGAACGCGAACACCATGAACAGCACCAGGTTGTGCGTGTTCCCGGCGTAGAGCACGCCGAACTGCGCGACGGCCGCGATCACCAGCACGAGGGTGAGCGTCTGCCGCCGTCCGAGCTTGTCGGACGCCCAGCCGACGACCGCGCGGCCGGTGCCGTTCACGACGGCCAGAACCCCGGCCGAAGAAGCGGCGACGAACGCGCCGAAGTGGCTCACCTTCGCGAACGGCACCTGGAAGTTGATGCCGAACAGCGACACGCCGCCGATGATCACCAGGCACACCCACATCAGCGGCAGCATCCCGGTCCGGACCGCTTCCATCGGCGAGAACTGCTTGACCGCGGGCGGGTTCTTGGCCAGTCCCCCGGTCTTGGACTTCCGGTCGCGGACCCAGGTGAGCGGGTCGACGTCCTCCGGCCACCAGCTCTTCGGCGGATCCTTGAACAGGAACCCGCAGATCCCGACGGCGACGAGCATGTACACGCCCATGACGTCGAGGATCGTCGAATAGTTGGCCGGGGTGAGGAAGGCGGCGAACACGTAGATGAACGGGACGGCACCGTAGGCGAAGCCGCCGTTGACGAACCCGGTCCGTGCCCCGCGTTTCTCCGGGTACCACTTGCCGACCATGTTCACGCAGGTCGCGTAGACCAGCCCGGCGCCGATCCCGCCCAGCACCGAGTAGCCGGCGAACGCCAGCGCGAGGTTGCCGCTGTGCGAAATCGTGAAGTAGCCGACCGCGCTGCACACCGCGCCGGCGAGCATGGCCGTCCTCGCCGACACGATGTTCTTCTCCCGCAGGCGCCCGGCCGGGAACGCGACCGCGGCCTGGAACACCGCCCAGATGCTGGCCAGCCAGAACGCGTCCGACAGCGTCCAGCCGTACTTTTCCTCCAGGGTGCCTTCGACGGCACCCCAGCCGTACTCGAAGACGCTGACCGCCATCATGGCGATCCAGGGCAGCCACACCATCCAGCTCCGCGAGCGCCCCATGATGTCGTGCGGGGTCTCGCCGACCCGGTACACCCGTCCGTTCTCGTCGACTATCTCCTGGTATTGCGTTGTGGTCATGAGAAATCTCTTTCGTCCGCGCCGGTTCGTGTCCCGCAACTGCCGTGCCGGACGTCAGCCGGTGGCGGGCCGCGCGACGAGCTCGGTTTCGGCGAGCCCGGAGCGCATCCCGCCGGGCTTGCGGCCCGGCTGGCGCAGGAACAGTGCGAGACCGGCGGCGAGCAGGCTCGTCCCGGCGGCCAGGTAGAAGGCCGCGCCGTAGCCCCACCCGTCGATGACCAGCTTCCCGAGGCCCGCGCCCACGATCCCGGAGACGAGCTTCGAGCTGTAGACGAGGCCGTAGTTGCTGGCGTTGTTGTTCTCGCCGAAGTAGTCGGCGGTCAGGGCGGCGAACAGCGGGAAGATCGCGCCACCGCCGAACCCGGACACCATCGACGCCAGCAGGAACAGCGGCATGCTCCCGATCGAGCCGGACAGGTACACCGCGACCTGGGCCAGCCCGAGCACCACGCACACCAGCAGCAGCGTCTGCCGCCGCCCGTAGCGATCGGAGATCCAGCCGATCACCCCGCGGCCGGCGCCGTTGATGACCGCCTTGAGGCTCATCGCCAGCGCGACGATGCCGCCCGCGAAACCCATCTCCTTGCCAAACGGGACCTGCGCGGAAATGCCGAAGATGTTGACGCCCGCGGTGCACAGCAGGCAGATCCACATCAGCGGCAACATGCCGGTCTTGAGCGCCTCCCGCGGCGTGAACTGCTTGACCGCGGGCGGGTTCTTGGCCAGCGACCGGCGCACGCGCGGGTCGTCCGAGACCTTCAGCGGGTCGACCTGCGCCGGCCACCAGTTCTTCGGCGGGTCCCGGAAGAAGAACCCGCTGACCGCGACGGCGGCCGCCAGGAACAGCCCGACCGCGGGCAGGATGGTGCCGTAGTTGCCCAGGTCGAGGTAGTTCGTGAAGATGAAGATGAACGGGACCGAGCCGTAGGCGAACCCGCCGTTGACGAAGCCGGTCTTCCCGCCCTTGCGCTCCGGGTACCACTTGCCGACCATGTTGATGCAGGTCGCGTAGACGAACCCGGCCCCGCCGCCGCCGAAGAGGCCGAAGCCGAGGTAGGCCCAGAAGACGGTCGGCGCGTAGGCCAGCGCCAGGTAGCCGAGCACGGTGCCGGCCGCGCCGATCAGCATCGCCGACCGGGCCGACAGCCGGCCGCTCTCCCGCATCTTGCCCGCCGGGAAGGCGACCGCGGCCTGGAAGAACACCCAGACGGCCAGCAGCCAGAAGATGTGCGCGCCGTGCCAGCCGTGCGCCGAGGACAGCGTGTCCTCGGCCGAAGTGAACGCGTATTCCGAGGAGCTGATGGCCATCATGGCCACCCAGGGCAGGACGACCATCGTCCACCGTGGCCTGCCCATGATGTCCCGGTCGGTCTCACCGACCCGGTAGATTCTGCCGTTCTTGTCGGTGATCTCCTGGTACGTGGCTGCGGTCATAAGAGTTCTCTTTCGTCACCGTTGACTCATGTCCCTCTGTTGCCGTCGTGCGGTGGGATCCTCGTCCTTTCCTGGTGAGTGGGCCAGCCCCTGTGGAGGACGCTCAGAGCAGGCCGGCGGCCCGCGCCCAGCGGTACTTCGCGCCGAGCACGGCCACGGGCTTCTCGGTCGTGTACGGGTAGGCGACGACACCGTGGTCGTAGAGGTAGTCGCTGGCCTCTTCGACTTCGACGTCCCCGGACAGCGACGCGACGACGGGCTTGTGGATGCCCTTCGCCCGGTATTCCTCGACCACTTCGGACACCAGTTCCGCGAACACCATCGGCGGGGTGACGATGGTGTGCCAGTAGCCCAGGATCAGGGCGTGGATGCGGTCGTCCTCGAGGCCCAGCGCGATCGTGTTGCGGTAGGTCGAGGGCGGTTCGCCGCCGGTGATGTCCACCGGGTTGCCGGCCGCGCCGAAGGGCGGGATGAACTTCCGGAACGCCGTGTCGAGGTCCGGCGGGATCGCCATCAGGTCGAGCCCGTTGTCGACGCAGGCGTCCGAGAGCAGCACGCCCGAGCCGCCTGCCCCGGTGATGATGACGACGTTCTCGCCCTGCGGTGTGGGCAGCAGCGGGATGCCGCGGGCGTACTCGAGCATGTCGTTCAGCCCGGGCGCCCGGATGACGCCGCTCTGGCGCAGGATGTCGTCGTAGACCTTGTCGTTCCCGGCCAGCGCGCCGGTGTGCGAGCTCGCCGCCTTGGCGCCCTGGGACGTCCGGCCGGCCTTGAGCACCACGACGGGCTTGCGCTGCGAGACCCGTTTCGCCGTCTCCGCGAACGCGCGCCCGTCCTTGAGGTCCTCGAGGTGCATCGCGACGAGCTGGGTGTTGTCGTCCTGCTCGAAGAAGGTGAGCAGGTCGTCCTCGTCGATGTCGGCCTTGTTGCCGACGCCGACGATCGAGGAGACGCCCATCTTCGCCGACCGGCTGAAGCCGAGGATCGCCATCCCGATGCCGCCGCTCTGCGACGACAGGGCCACGCCGCCCTTGACGTCATACGGTGTACAAAATGTCGCCGACAGGTTTTCGGGCGTGTAGTAGTAGCCGTAGATGTTCGGCCCGAGGATGCGCACGCCGTGCTTGCGGGCGATCGCGACGACCTCGTCCTGCAGCTCGATGTTGCCGGTCTCGCCGAAGCCGGAGGGGATGAGGATCGCGCCGGCCACGCCCTTCCGGCCGGCTTCCTCGAGTGCCGCGGGGACGAACTTCGCCGGGATGGCGAACACGGCGACGTCGACGTCACCGGGGACGTCGGCGATGCTCGGGTAGGCCTTGCGGTCGAGGATCTCGGCGGCCTTGGGGTTGATCGGGTGGATCTCCCCCGCGTACCCGCCGTTGACCAGGTTCTTCATCACCGAGTTGCCGATCTTCCCGGCTTCGGCCGACGCGCCGATCACCGCGACCGACGCCGGTTTCATGATCCGGTTCATCGAGGCGAGGATCTCGTCCTGGGTGAACCGGTGCGGCTCCTTCGCCGCGTCCGGGTCGACCAGGATCCGGACATCGACCGCCGTGGCGCCGCCGGCCGTCGCGAGTACCGGGTTGAGGTCCACTTCGGACAGCTGCGGGAAGTCCGACACCAGCTGCCCGAGCCCGGTGATGACCGCGGCGAGGGCGTCGCGGTCGACAGGATCCGATCCGCGGACGCCCCGGAGGATCTCGGCCGCTTGGATACCGTCGATCATCGACAACGCCTCTTCGGTGCTCGTCGGCGCGAGCCGGAAGGTGACGTCCTTGAGCACCTCCACCAGCACGCCGCCGAGGCCGAAGGCGACGATCTTGCCGAACGTCGGGTCGGTGACCGAGCCGATGATCACCTCCTGGCCTTCGGTGAGCATCTGCTGTACCTGGACGCCGAGGATCCGCGCTCCGGCGTCGTAGGCCCGGGAATTGTCCACGATCTGCGTGAATCCGGCGGATACTGCATCCACGTCGTCCAGGCCGACGAGCACGCCGCCGGCCTCGGTCTTGTGCAGGATGTCCGGTGAGACGATCTTCAGCACCACCGGCAGGCCGATGTCTTCGGCGTGGGCCACGGCTTCTTCGGCCGTCGTCGCCAGCCGCTCGGCCGGCGTCGGGATACCGTATGCCTCGCAGACCGCACGGCCCTCGGGCGCGGTCAGCGACGAGCGGCCCTCGGCCGCCGCCTGCTCCAGGATCTTCTCGACCGCCGCGCGATCCGCCACGTCAGATCACTCCCGCCGCGCGGAACTTGTCGAGTTCCGCTTCGCTGTAGCCGAGTTCGGTCAGTACTTCGTCGTTGTGCTCGCCGAGCAGCGGAGACCGTTCGATCTCGACCGGCGAGTCGGACAGCTTGAGCGGGCAGCCGACGGTCTTGAAGCTGCCGCGCTCGGGGTGCGGGACCTCGACCACCGAGCCGAGCTCGGCCAGGGTCTCGTCCTCGATCAGCTCCTTCGTGGACAGGATCGGGCCGCACGGGATGTTGTGGGCGTTGAGCTTCTCCATCACTTCCCACTTGGTGTGCTTCTCGGTCCACTCCTCGACGAGCGCGAACATCTTGTCCAGTTTGGACAGCCGGACCTCGGGGGTGGCCCACGCCGGGTCGTCGGCCAGCTCCGCCCTGCCGATCAGGCGGGCGAGCGGGGCCCAGCCGGGTGGCTGGACGATCACGTAGATGTAGTCGTTCGGCCCGCCGGGCGCACACTTGACCGCCCAGCCGGGCTGGCCGCCGCCGGAGGCGTTGCCCGAGCGCGGGACCTCGTCGCCGAACTGGTCGTTGGGGTACTCCCCCAGCGGGCCGTGGGCCAGCCGCTGCTGGTCGCGCAGCTTGACGCGGCAGAGGTTGAGCACGGCGTCCTGCATGGCGACCTGGACGCGCTGGCCGCGGCCGGTGGAGGTCCGCTGGTACAGCGCGGCGAGGATGGCGGCCACCAGGTGGATGCCGGTGCCCGAGTCGCCGATCTGCGCGCCGGTCGCGGTCGGCGGCCCGTCCTCGAAGCCGGTGGTGCTCATCGCGCCGCCCATGGCCTGCGCCACCACCTCGTAGGCCTTGAAGTCGGCGTAGCGGCCGGGGCCGAAGCCCTTGATGGAGGCGTAGACGAGCCGCGGGTTGAGCGCGGCCAGCTTCTCCCAGGGGTAGCCGAACCGGTCGACCACGCCCGGGCCGAAGTTCTCCACCAGGACGTCCACACCGGACACGAGCTTTTCGAAGATCTCCTTGCCCTCGGCGCTCTTCATGTTGAGCGTGATGCTGCGCTTGTTGGCGTTCAGCATCGTGAAGTAGAGACTGTCCACTCCGGGCAGGTCGCGCAGCTGGCCGCGGGTGATGTCGCCGCGGCCGGGGGTCTCGAGCTTGATCACGTCCGCGCCGAGCCAGGCGAGCAGCTGCGTCGAGGACGGTCCGGACTGCACGTGGGTCATGTCGAGGACGCGGACGCCCTCCAGTGCCTTGCCCATGCCTTGGCCTCCGCTCACTTGTACATGGTCTGGTTCATGGTTCCGGGGGCGTACACGTCGGGATCGACCCAGACGTTGATCAGCGACGGCTTGCCCGACTCCCTCGCCCGCAGCAGTGCCGGGCCGATGTCGGCCGGATCGCGGACTTCTTCGCCGTAGCCGCCGAGCATGCGCGCGAACTCGTCGTAGCGGACGTCGCCGAGGGTGTTGCCGACGCGCTCGCGCGGCAGCCCGTACTTCGCGGCCTGGCCGTAGCGGATCTGGTTCATCGAGGAGTTGTTGCCGACGATCCCGACGAAGGGCAGGTTGAACCGCACCAGCGTCTCGAAGTCCCAGCCGGTGAGGCTGAAGGCGCCGTCGCCGAACAGGGCGACGACGTCGGCGTCCGGACGCGCATGCTTGGCGGCCAGGACGAAGGGGATGCCGACGCCGAGCGTCCCGAGTGGACCGGGGTCCATCCAGTGTCCGGGCGACTTGGGCTGGACGACCTGACCGGAGAAGGTGACGATGTCGCCGCCGTCGCCGATGTAGATCGAGTCCTCGGTGAGGAACTCGTTGATCTCGTGGACCAGCCGGTACGGGTGGATCGGGCTCGCGTCGGAGTGCTGCAGCGGCAGCCGCTTCTGCTTCGCCTTCTCCTCCACGGCCTGGAGTTCTTCGAGCCAGGTCTTGCGGCCGACAGCGCCGTTGTCGGTGCGCCCGGTCGCGGCCTCGGCGACCGCGGCGAGGACCTGGCCGGCGTCGCCGACGATGCCGAGGTCGACGTCGCGGTTCTTGCCGACCGTGCGGTAGTCGAGGTCGATCTGGACGACGGTGGCGTCCTTCGACAGCCGCTTGCCGTAGCCCATCCGGAAGTCGAAGGGGGTGCCGACGATGACGATGACGTCGGCGTTGTCGAAGGCGTAGCGGCGCGAGAGCTGGAAGTGGTGCGGGTCGCCCGGCGGCAGCGTCCCGCGGCCGGCGCCGTTCATGTACGCCGGGATGTTCAGCGCCCGCACGAGTTCGGTCGCCGGACCGGTCGCCCGGGTGGTCCAGACCTGACTGCCGAGCAGGATGGCCGGTTTCTTGGCGTGCACCAGCAGGTCGGCGAGCTTCTCGATGTCGGCGGGATCGCCCGCGTTCTTCGTGGACGCCCGGTAGCGGCCCGCTTCGGGGATCCGGGCCTTCTGCAGCGGCACGCGCGCGTCGAGGACGTCACGCGGGATCTCCAGGAAGGACGGTCCCGGCGCGCCGGCGTAGGCCTCGCGGAAGGCCATGCTCACCAGGTCGGCGACGCGGGCGGTGTGCGGCACGGTCGCGGCGAACTTGGTGATCGGCGTCATCATGTCCACGTGCGGGAGGTCCTGCAGGGACCCCATCTTGTGCTGGGTCAAGGCACCCTGGCCGCCGATCAGCAGCATCGGGCTTTCGGCGCGCAGCGCGTTCGCGACGCCGGTGACGGCGTCGGTGGTGCCCGGTCCGGCGGTGACCACCGCGCAGCCGGGCTTGCCGGTGATCCGCGCGTAGCCGTCGGCCGCGTGCGCCGCGACCTGTTCGTGCCGGACGTCGATGACCTCGATGCCTTCGTCGACGCAGCCGTCGTAGATGTCGATGATGTGCCCGCCGCACAGGGTGAAGATCGTGTCGACCCCTTCGGCCTTCAGCGCCTTGGCCACCAGGTGGCCGCCGGATATCTCGGCCGGCGCGGGCTCGGCGCCGTTCGTCGCTGCGGCACTCTCCCCCGCGGTGGTGCCGGAAGTGGTCAGCGCCATGGCTCAACTCCTCTGGTCCGCCACCGGATCTCTCTTGTCCGGCGGTGCGTGTCGCCTCTTCCTTCATCAGCTGAGTTCCGAGGTCAGCGGCCCCTTCGCGGCAGACTGTAGATTGCATACCGTATGGGGTAGGCATATAGTCACTCTTCTAGCTGGCTGTGTCCAGGGCCATCCGCAGGGTTTTTCCGGACTCGGAACCGGTCCCCGCGGACCACCGCTCCGCGCCCGGACACGGCGGACCTCCTTGCCCTGCCCCGCCGCGGAAAGGACGCTCCCGCATGGATCTCTTCGAACACGAAGCGCGCGATCTCTTCGAGAAGCACGGCGTGCCGGTCCCCCGCGGCCGGGTCGCCGCCGATCCGGCCGAGGCTCGTTCCGCGGCGGCCGCGCTCGGTGGCCCGGTGGTGGTCAAGGCCCAGGTGAAGACCGGCGGTCGCGGCAAGGCGGGCGGCGTCCGGGTGGTGCATACGGCCGACGACGCCGAGCAGGCCGCCGACGACATCCTCGGCATGGACATCAAGGGGCACACCGTGCACCGCGTCCTGGTGACCGAAGCGAGCTCGATCGACGACGAGTACTACCTCTCCTTCCTGCTCGACCGTGCCGGGCGGACGTTCCTCGCGATGGCGTCGACCGAAGGCGGGATGGAGATCGAGGAGGTCGCGGCCACCCGGCCGGACGCCCTGGTCCGCGTCCCGGTCGATCCACTGGCCGGCGTCGACTCGGCCGCGGTGGCCGCCGCGTTCCCCGCCGATGTCCGCGGCGAGGTCGCCGGCGTCGTCGAGAAGCTGTGGGACGTGTTCGTCGCCGAGGACTGCACGCTCGTCGAAGTGAATCCCCTGGCTCTGACGGCCACCGGGATCGTCGCGCTGGACGGCAAGATCACCCTGGACGACAACGCGTCCTTCCGCCGTTCGTCGTCGTTCGACGACACGTCGGACGGCGATCCGCTGGAGCGTTCCGCCCGCGCGAAGGGCCTCAACTACGTCAAGCTCGACGGCGACATCGGCGTGATCGGCAACGGCGCCGGGCTGGTTATGTCCACTTTGGACGTCGTGGCGGCGGCCGCCGCCGAGGCGGGCGCCCGGGGGCCGGCGAACTTCCTCGACATCGGCGGCGGGGCGTCGGCGCAGGTGATGGTCGACGGGCTGACCGTGATCCTCGGCGACCCGCAGGTGCGCTGCGTGTTCGTCAACGTTTTCGGCGGCATCACCGCGTGCGACGCGGTGGCGACCGGGATCGTGCGGTCGCTGGAAATCCTCGGTGCGCGCGCCACCAAGCCCCTGGTCGTCCGGCTCGACGGGAACAACGTCACCGAAGGCAGGCGGATCCTCGCCGAGGCCGCTCATCCCCTGGTCACCGTGGTGGCCACCATGGACGACGCCGCCCGCGAGGCGGCGAAGCTCGCGATCGCGGAGGTCTGAGCCGTGGCCATCTTCCTGGACGAGAACAGCCGGATCGTCGTCTCCGGCATCACCGGTTCCGAAGGCGCGAAGCACACGCAGCGGATGCTGGCCGCCGGGACGAACGTCGTCGGCGGCGTCAACCCGCGCAAGGCCGGGCAGCACGTGGAGCTTTCCGGTCGTTCGCTGCCCGTCTTCGGCACTGTCGCGGAGTCCATGGCGGCGACGGGAGCGGACGTCTGCGTGTTGTTCGTCCCGCCGCCGTTCGTCGCCGACGCCGTGATCGAAGCGGTGGACGCGGGTATCGGGCTCGCGGTGGTGATCACCGAAGGCGTCCCGGTGCACGACAGCGCGCGGCTGTGGGCCCACGCCGTCGCGACGGGCGGGCGGACCCGGATCATCGGCCCGAACTGCCCGGGCATCATCTCTCCCGGCAGGTCGAACGCCGGGATCATCCCGGCCGACATCACCGGGCCGGGGCGGATCGGCCTGGTGTCGAAGTCCGGCACGCTGACCTACCAGCTCATGCACGAGCTGCGTGACATCGGCTTTTCGACCTGCGTCGGGATCGGCGGCGACCCGATCGTCGGGACGACCCACATCGACGCGGTCGAGGCGTTCGAGAAGGACCCGGAGACCGACCTGATCGTGCTGATCGGCGAGATCGGCGGCGACGCCGAGGAGCGGGCCGCGGAGTTCGTGCGCGCCAACGTGTCGAAGCCGGTCGTCGGGTACGTGGCGGGCTTCACGGCCCCGGAGGGCAAGACGATGGGGCACGCGGGTGCGATCGTGTCGGGTTCGGCGGGGACGGCGGCGGCGAAGAAGGAGGCGCTGGAAGCGGCGGGAATCCGGGTGGGGCGCACGCCGAGCGAGACGGCGGCGCTGGCCCGCGAGTTGCTGGGCTGATGGAGCTCCGCCAGCTGGCGGTGGTGGTGGCGGTCGCCGAGGAGGGTGGGTTCACGGCGGCCGCCCAGCGCCTGCGTACGGTCCAGTCGACGGTGTCCACAGTGGTCCGTGCCCTGGAGCGCGACCTGGGAACGCCGCTGTTCCACCGCACGACGCACCGGGTGGTGCTGACGCCCGCGGGCGAGGCATTCGTCCCCGCCGCACGGGCGGCCCTGGAGGCGGCGGAGCGAGCACGGGCGGCGGCGGTGTCCCCGGTGGACGGCCAGGTGCGGCTCGGAGTCTGCCCGGGCTTGCTGGCCGACCTGCACCGAACCCTCGCCCGGCTGCGGCAGGCGCACCCCGGCCTGGGTGTGGAGGTCCGCCAGGTGCGGCCGGAGGAGGTGGCGTGCGGACTGCGAGAGTCCCTTGTGGACGTGGTGCTGACCTCGGTGGCGGCCGGCGGCGATCTCGCGGCTTTCGGCGGCGACGCGGCCGAATCGGCGGCACCTGCGGTAACCGCCACCCTGCTCCCCGTCGAAGAGCTGGTCCTCGCCACCGCACCCGGCGGCGCACGCTCGGCCCCCGCCGACCTCTCCGCGCTCTCCCTGGTCGACTTCCCGCCGGGCTGGGCGATCCGCGAAGCCGTCGACCTCGCCTTCCCGCACCGCCGAACCTCGCTGGAAGTCGATGATCTCGCCGCGGCCGCCGGGCTCGTGCGGGCCGGGCTCGCCGCCGGTGTCCTGCCCGCCTCCGCCGCCGCGCGGTTTCCCGAGCTCACCGTGCGGCGGTTCGAGCGTCCTCTGCCGTGGCAGCTCGCCGCCGTGCACCGGGGCGACGTCGGCGCTGCCGTGGCCGCCGTCCTCGCTCAGCTCGGCTGAAGACCCAGGCGGTCCGGTCGCGTGTAGACGTTCATCGACGTCCCGCGCAGGAAACCGACCAGGGTCAGGCCCATCTCGCCGGCCAGGTCCACCGCCAGCGAAGACGGCGCCGACACCGCGGCCAGCAACGGGATGCCGGCCATCACCGCCTTCTGCACCAGCTCGAACGACGCCCGCCCGCTCACCATCAGCGCCTTCCCGGCCAGCGGCAGGCCACCGTCCCGGGCCGCCCAGCCGACGACCTTGTCCACCGCGTTGTGCCGTCCGACGTCTTCGCGCAGGCACAGCAGCTTTCCCTCGGCGTCGAACAGCCCCGCCGCGTGCAGGCCGCCGGTGCGGTCGAAGACCCGTTGCGCCGCGCGGAGTTCGTCCGGCATCGTGGCCAGCGTCGCCGGGTCGGTGGCGAACGGGTCGGTGTCGACCGGCCAGGTGACCGTCGTGCGGACGGCGTCCAGGCTCGCCTTGCCGCAGAGGCCGCACGAGGACGTCGTGTAGAAGTTCCGCTCAACCGAGGCGTCCGGCGGCGCGACGCCGTCGGCGAGCACGACGTCGAGGACGTTGTAGGTGTTGCCCCCGTCCGCCGTGGCGCCGGCGCAGTAGCGGATCGACCGGATGTCGGCCGCCGCGCGGACCACGCCTTCGCCGACCAGGAAGCCGGTGGCGAGGTCGAAGTCGTCGCCCGGCGTCCGCATCGTGATCGTCAGCGGCTTTCCCGCCACCCGGATCTCCAGTGGCTCCTCGACGGTCAGCGTGTCCGGGCGCGCCGTCTGGCCGCCGTCGTGAACGCGCAGCACCCGCCGCCTGCTCGTCGTCCGCCCCACGTCACGCCGCCGGGAGCAGCGACTTCGGGCGTCCGGGCTGGGTCAGCCGCCCGGACAGCACCGCCGCGGCCAGGCTCAGCACGCCGGCCACGACGAACCCCTGCTCCGTGACGACGAGCGTGGCCAGCCCGATCCCGACCACCGCGCCGACGGCCTTGGCGCTGTACAGGATCCCGAAGTTCTGCGCCGCCGAGTCGTCGCCGAAGTACTCCCGCACCAGGCCGACGAGCAACGTGTAGCAGCAGCCGTTGCCGAGCCCGGCCAGCGCGACGCCCAGCAGCAGGCCGACGGCGTGCCGGTGCTCGCCGGAGTAGAACAGCACGAACTGCGCGACACCGCCCGCGAGCAGGGCGAACCGCAGGATCCGGGGCCGGCCGAGCCGGTCGGCGAGCCGTCCGATGAGGACACGGCCGCCGCCGGTGGCCGCGGCGAGCAACGCCAGTGCGGCCGCGGCGAGCCCGGGTCCGCTGCGCGCGGCCGTGAACGTCGCCAGGTAGGCCAGGTCGAACAGCAGCACGGCGGCGGCGAGCACGACGACGAGGTACAGCGAAAGCGTGGTGCCGCACCGGACCAGCTCCGCGGGCCGGTAGTGCCGGACGGCCGGGCGCCGGTTGTGCGCCCGGTCGAGGGCCCAGGCCCGCGGTTCGGGAGTGGCGGGCCACCAGTGCCGCGGTGGGTACCGCAGCAGCGCCGCGCAGCCGGCGATGACGGCGAGCACGACCGCGGCGGTGACGTCCAGGAGCACCGGACGCGCGGCCGGCAGCGCGGCGGCGAGCACGACGAAGGGCACACTGCCGCAGGCGAACGCTGCGCTCACGAGGCCGGCGCGGGGTCCGGTGCGGTCGGGGAACCAGGCGAGCACCGCGCCGACGCAGGTGGCGTACACCAGTCCGGTGCCGAGCCCGCCGAGCACGGAGTAACCGAGGAAGACGGTCAGCAGACTGGTCGCGTGGCCGAGCGTCACGAGCCCGGCGGCGCACAGGACCGCGCCGGCGGCCATCGCCGCGGGCGCGGGCAGCAGGCCGCGTTCGCGGAGCCACGCCACCGGGAACGCGGCCCCGGCCTGGCAGATCGCCCACACGGCGAACGCGAGCACGACCCCGCCGAACGTCCAGCCGGGCGTCCGGCTCAGCGACGGCACGATCGCGCCGAAGCCGTACTGCTGCACCCCGGCGGCGAGCATGGCCGCCGCGGCGAGCCAGGTGATCCACCTCCGCGGCCGGCCGAGCAGTTCCCGGTCGGACTCCCCGACGCGGTACCGCCGTCCGTAGACGTCCCGGAGCTCACGCACCTCGGCCATGGCGACCGCCTCCCAACACCAAACTGAAGATTGTATGCAGTATGGAGTAGGCCGAGTGTGCGCCTGTTTGCGTCAGAAGTCCACCGGGAGAGGGGTGCGGCCGCTCGGATGGACGATCGAAGCCGTCACAGGAGGGTGCCGCGCGGGGCGATCAGGCCGGAAGAGGGAGGCGGCCCGGTGGCCATCGAGGGAGGAGGCGGCCACCGGACCGGTGCTCCGCCGCGGTACCGGCCGCGCGGAGCACTGACAGTCTGGCGATCGGAGCCGCCTTCCGACAAGCTTTCGTCGTGCGTCGAATGGTGGACCGCCCGTTTGCCGGGCCGGAAACCACATCGGCCGTCCACATCGAACCGGCCGGGTCACGGTGAGACACCGAAGGAACACCGAACGCCACCTGCGCACTCAAGTGGCGACCGGTCGGCGGAGCCGCGCCTGGTGGCGCAGCTCCGCCGGCACGAGCACAGCCTTCAAGACTTCTTGCGGGTCGCTCGCTTGCGCGCCGGCTTGGCTTCGGCCGGCTCGGCCGCCGCAGCCTGGTCGGCCTCGAAGCCGGCGATGATCTCGCTGGAGAGGCGGCCGCGCTCGGCGACCTCGTAGCCGTTCGCCTGCGCCCATTCGCGGATCTGCCGGTTGCGCTCGCGGTCGGTGCCCGAGCCGGACGGGCCCGACAGCGACTGGCCGGTCGCGAGGCGAACCTTGCGGCCGCCGATGCGCCGCGCGGCGGCGACGTAGCGACCGAGTTCGTCCCGCAGCGCGGAGGCGTTCTCCTCGGACAGGTCGATCTCGTACGTCACCCCGTCGAGGCTGAAGGGGACGGTCTGCGAAGCCTCGCTGCCGTCGAGGTCGTCCACCATCTGGACCTGGACCCGTTGCGCCATGATTCGTCGTTCCTCATCTTCTCCAGAACACGGTCGGACAGACCCTAACCTGTCGAATCATGCCCGGCACGCGCGACACCCTGAAGCGTCCACAATGGCCGCCCGGACGAACGGGTCGCCCGTGTCCAGAGTGACCGCAACCGGGCCGAAATGCTCGTCGCCTTGTCGAGGATTCAATTTCGTGATATGCTCGAAATCGAATCGGTACCGTGACGGAACGAACACGGCCGAGTTTCCCGCTAATGGTCCCCGCGTCAGCCAGACCGCCTTCACGGGTGCCGGCGCGCGGGCAGCCTATTTGCTGGTCGATGCCGAGCCGCACCTCTTCTTCGACCCCCTCCCCGCGAAGCTGCCCGGCGACCGCGCCGAGGAACCTCCAGCCTGCCACCGGCTCCACGATACCCACCCGATGCCGGTCGTCGCGCGCGCCGAGGCGGTGTTCCGGAGCCGGGTTCGCCGAAGCGCGCCCGATGCGCCGCAATTCCGGTATAGACCAGTATGTGATTCCGGGCGCCGGGCTCGATTCGTCCGCGTATCGGACCGCACCCGGACGATTCCGCATGTTCGCGGTCGACCACCCGCCGACCCAGGCGGTCAAACGGGAACTGCGGCCGACGCGGACGTCGCCGAACCGGCTTCGGCCCGGTCGACTCCGAAGCCCCGGGAACGGCTCGTCCAGAGTGGACTCGACCCGTTTCGCCCCGTGTTCGTCAGCTGGCTCGGTGTCACCACCTCCCCGACCCGGACGGCGATTGCCGCGACATTGCGGGATCCGGCCGGATTGGATCGGAATTGGTGGCCGATCACCTGCCGCCCGGAACTGTGGCACGCGGCCGGGAACGCCTACGCCGGCGCCGTCGGGCCGCCGCGGTCCCCTCCCCCACCGCGCTGTCCACATCGCTGCGCGAGGCGGGTTTCGATGTCGTCGAACAGTGCGGGCTGCGGCAGAGCGTCCCCGCGCGCAATCCCCGCCGGCCCGGGGCGGCGCGCGGTTTCCCGCTCAGTCCGGCAGCATCGGCACTTCGAGGTCGTCCGGGCGGCCGAGCAGCACCGCCCGGGTGACCGCGGCCTTCCCGAACCGGTCGCGCACCGCGTCCAGCGCCGTGTCGAGCTCCGTCGCCCGCTGCGGCTCGAACGGCAGGGCCGGCTGGAACGGGTTTTCGTCGGCCAGGTTGGACAGCGCCGCACCGAGCAGGGTGATCCCGCGGTCGGCGATCAGCGGCAGCGCGGCGACGAGCAGTTCCCGCGCCGCGGCGAGCAGCACGCCGGTGCCGGCCGTCGGATCGGTCAGCGTGTGCGAGCGGGTGGCGCGGGAGAAGTCGGCGAAGCGCAGGCGGATCGTCACCGTCCGGCAGACGCGGCGGGCGGCGCGCAGCCGGCGGGCGATCCGGTCGACCAGCGCCACCAGGACGACGTCGAGTTCGGCCGGGGTCCGCCTGCCGCGCCCGAGGGCCCGCTGGGCGCCGATCGAGCGTCGCCGCCTGCCGATCTCGACGCGGCGCGGGTCTTCGTTGTGCGCCAAGTGGTGCAGGTGCGCTCCCGCGGCCCGGCCGAGCAGGCCGACGAGGTCCACGTGCTCGGAGGCGGCGAGCTGCCCGACGGTCGTGATCCCCCGGGCCCGCAGCTTCTCGGCGGTCACCTTGCCGACACCCCAGAGCGCCGAAACCGGCAGCGGGTGCAGGAATTCGAGCTCGGCGTCGTGCGGCACGACGAGCAGGCCGTCGGGCTTGGCCACCCGGCTGGCGACCTTGGCGAGGAACTTCGTCCGCGCCACCCCGACGGTGATCGGCAGCCCGGCCCGCTCGGCGACGTCCGCGCGCAGCCGTTCGGCGATGCGGCTCGGCCGCCCGCCGATCCTGGTCAACCCCCCGACGTCGAGGAACGCTTCGTCGATCGAGAGGCCCTCCACCCACGGCGTGGTGTCGTGGAAGACGTCGAAAACGGCCCGGCTTGCGGCCACGTACGCCGACATCCGGGGCCGCACGACGACCGCGTGCGGACACAGCCGCCGGGCCTGCGCCCCGCCCATCGCGGTGCGCACGCCGTAGGCCTTGGCCTCGTAACTCGCGGCGAGCACCACCCCGCCGCCGACGATCACCGGCCGCCCCTTCAGCGCCGGATCGTCCCGCTGTTCGACCGAGGCGTAGAACGAGTCGAGGTCGGCGTGCAGGATGGGCCCCTCGTCGGTCATAGAACATATGTTCGCATACCGGCGGGCCGAAGTCCGTTCACCCGCCCGCCGCGGCCGACGTGCCGCCGGTCGAAAGTCCGCGTTTTTCCGGTTGTCCACGCGCTGTAACCCCGCTCACACTCAAGGCATCGAACGACCCGACCACTGGGGGCGAACATGACCGACAAGTGCCAGTGCGGCGACCACCACGCGTGGGCCGCACCGAGCCCGCAGGACAAGCCGGCCGCACCACGCCAGCCGCTGCTGGCGGCAACGCTGGCGCGCGAAGACCGGGTGGAGGACGCCGGCGGCCTCGACGCGACGGACCGCGTCACGTGCCGCACCCACCGCCGCTGGCTGCACGACTGCGTGGCCTCACCGATCCACACGAACCCGGCGATCGGGTACCGCTGGTGCCGACGCTGCGACCACCAGGCTTTGGTGGCGGTGGACGAACTGGCCGGCGAAGTGACCATCCGCTGCGGGTTGTGCGGCCTGATGCCGCGCAGCCGGGTGAACCAGGAGCTCGTGGAGCTGTGCCGGCGGAGTCTTGCCCTGGCCCGCTCGGGCCGGTTTCCGGAGACCGCCGCCGCCTGAGGCTGTGGCGCGGTGTCCCCGCACTGCCGCGATGCGGGCCGGTTGCCGCGGCGCTGTCATGATGCGGGAGTGCCCGAACCCGGAACCACCGCGCTCGTGATCCTGCTTCCCGCTGCCGAACCGGTGCTCGCCGCGGCGCGGCGGGTCGATCCGGATTTGGTCCGCCCCGGTCTGCCCGCCCACGTGACCGCGCTGTACCCCTTCTTGCCGGATTCCTCGCTGACCGAGGAGGTCACCGCGGAGGTCCGCTCCTTGGCGGCCGGCTTTTCACCTCCCGAAGTGCGGCTCACCGAACTGGTGACCACACCCGGTTTCGTTGCGCTCGCCGCTCCGGCTCTTCAAGCGGTCGCCGATGCCGTCTGTGCGCGCTGGCCGGAAGTCCTCCCCTACGGCGGTCGGTTCGGTCCGCGCCCGCCCGCGCACCTGACGGTCGCGATGGGCGGCTCGGAGGCAGCCCTCGAGCAGGTGGCCCGGGACGTGCGGCCGCTGCTGCCGCTGACCGCTCACGCGAAAGCCGTCCAGCTGGTGGCGCTCACCGACCGCGGCTGGGAGCCGCGGCTGGAGGCACCGTTCGGCGGTTGAGCGGCTCGGAACCTTGCGCGGTTCCGTAGATCGCAGTCACTGACGATCATCGGCCGGTGCGCCGGCGGCCGGCGTCCCCTCCAGCTTCCGGTACGCGCGGGCGATCGCCCTCAGCCGCGCGACGTCCGCGGCGAACGGTTCCGTGGCCGCGGTGGGCGGCTCCAGCTCGGACGGCTCGTCCGGGACGTCGCGCACCAGCCCGGCCGCCGCCGCGGGCGCCATGTCCGGGGTCACGCCCGCCAGGATCAAGCCGTCGTTGGTCTCGCTCATCGCCGTCAGCAGGCGCTCGCGGCGGGACGGGCCCGCCGGGTCGATGCGGACGATCTCCGGGAACCGCCGCGTCAGGTGCGTACGCAGCGGCCGGAGCAGGCGGAACGTCCGGGCGTCGCGGCGCGAGGACACCAGCCCGGGCACCGCCGGGATCGTCAGGCCCAGCACGATCAGCAGCACCGACACGGCCGGGAACCCGACGTCGAGGGTGCACGGCAGCGTCGAGAACGGTCCCTTGCACAACGCCTTCGCCGGGTGGTCGGCCTGCAGGGCGCGGATCGTCGCGACCACCTTCCCGGTCAGGTAGGCGACCGCGAACGCCGAAGCCAGCAGCAACAGCGCCAGCCCGGCCCGCAGCGCTCCACCGCTCACCCGGATCGTCACCGCCGCCACGATCCCGATGTCGATCACCGCGAAGCCCAGGTACACCGTGTAGGTGAACACGTAGACCACGAGCGTCGGGTGCGTGCGGTAGAGCTCGTCGAACACGCCGATGCCGCGCGGCAGGCCGGGCGTGCCGAAGAACGTCACCACCAGCACCGTCAGCGCGACGCCCAGCGCGACCAACCGGGTGCGCCGGCCGCGGTCGCGGGTGCCGCTGATCTCCGCGACCGTCAGGCCGATGCCGTACGCCGCGACCATCGTCGCCAGGTTCGACAGCAGCCGGCCGAGGCTCGGGTAGATCTCGCTCTCGAACTGCTGCGCCCGGTTGGACAGGAAACAGAACGCCGCGCCCAGCGCGATGAGCGAAACGGCCAGGCCGGCGCCCGCGCCGGTGCGTCGGGCGCGGACCGCGCGCCAGATTCCGGCGAACAGGGCGAAGAGCCCGACTCCGACGAAAAGAATGTCGATCACGGGACGCGACTATCCCAGGAGTGCCGCCAGCCGCCTGGCCTGGTCCGCCGCACGACCGGACGCGCCCGGCTGAACGGCGGGCGGCTCGCTCGTCGCCGCGCTCATCAGCAGCACGGCCATCAGTTCGGCCTCGTACTCGTCGGTGCCGGTCGTGACGCGGGTGAGCAGGTGCGACAACGCCCGCGGCGCCAGGTCCGGGGCGAGCTCGGCGGCCTCGGCCTCCGACATCAGGCAGGTCCCGGTGTGCGCGCAGAGCATGTGGGCCAGCTCGTGCGCGATGATGTGGTCCTGGTGCAGCGCCGACGTGCGCTCGGTGTAGGCGATCAGGTCGTAGTCCGGGCGGGCCTGCCACGCACCGGACGGCTGACCGGGCCGGTACGCGACCGGGACGAGGTCGATCTCGCGCCCGCGCCACGCTTCGAGGGCGTCGACCCAGGCGTTCATCGACCACGGCCGCGGCAGCGGGACGGCGGCGAGCACCGCCCGCACGCGCTCGCGTGCCCGGTCGCGGAGGGCCGGCAGGCCACGCTCGTCGATGGGTCCTCCCCGCTCAGCGGGCGCCAGCCGGGTGCACCGGGGCGCGATCACGGACGAGGTCATCGTAGCCGAGCCGGGCGGGCTCACTCCGGCTTCCGCCGCCGCCCGGCGCGACGCCGGGTGTCGTCGTAGCTGCCGAGCTGATCCAGCAGGGCCGTCACGGTTTCGCGGTCGCGCGGCGAGAGCCGCATGGCCCGTTGAGCCAGGTTCCGCGCCTCGCTGTCGCGCCACGCCACGACGTCTTCGACCTGCCGATCGACCTGCCCGGCGACGTCGTCGTCGAAGAAGTACGTCACCGGCACGCCGAAGAACTGGGCGAGCGCCTGGATGTGCGATCGCTTGGGGTCCTTGCGCGCGCCGACGGCGAGCTGCTGCACGTGGGTCGCCGACATCGTCACGCCGGTCTGTTCGGCGACGCCGTGCGCGATCTCGCGGTAGGAGTACGGCTTGCGGTCCGGCGGGTGCACGGTCGCGATCAGGTGCGCCAGCCGTTCGGCGAAACTGCGCTCTTCGCTCACCACACACCACCTGCAGCCATGAAACGTGACACCGGACAGGGTAGCTGTCCCGAAAACTTGACACAGCATGTGCCGGAAAGACTACGATACGCCTGTCCGGTGTTTCGGAAACGTGACACCGGCCCGGGGTGGCGCAGCGGCCGCGGGTGACTCACGTGGCCGCTGGGGGTGGCCACGCGCCTAACCCTTTCCGCCGCGCCGCCCCTTCTCGTACTGCGGCCCGGCGGCTGGGCGACCGACGCACGATCCGGAAGGCGCTCGCCGGGGCGGGGCCGGTCCCCGCCGACTCATTCACCACGCCACCAGCCGGCCGTCCCCCGCCTCACCGCGCCAGCAACCGCCGGATCAGGCCCGGCGGGGCTCCGGCGTGCTCGCGGACCGTGCGGGTCAGGTGCGCCTGGTCGGCGAAGCCGAGGTCCGCCGCCAGTACCGCCAGCTCCCGCTCCCCCGCCTCCAGCCGTTCGAGGGCGCGGCCGACCCGGACCCGGTTGCGGTAGCGCGTCAGCGACACTCCCAGCTCGCGCGGGAACGCGCGGCTCAGCCGGTACGGCGACACCCCCAGCGACTCCGCCAGCGGGAACAGCCCGGCCGCCGCCGGGTCGTCCGCCACGATCGCCTCGCGCACCCGCGCCACCAGGACGCGGTCGTCCGCGTTGCCCGGCGAGGCCGGTGTCGGAGTGGGCGCCGCCTGCGTGATCGCGCGGCCCACCAGGACCAGCAGCTGTTCCGCCAGCGCGAAGTCCGGGTCGGCGGCCGAGGCGACCGCGCGCCGGTGGGCGAGCTCGAGCGCGCCGTCGACGTACACCGACGGCGGCGGCCGCCGGTCGCCCGCCAGGCGACGCCACAGCTGTTCGCCGAACTCCACCGACGTGCAGACGTCTCCGCCCGCCGGGTGCGCGAAACGCTCCTCGTCACCGTCTTCGGCGACGTAGGCCGCCGTGGGGTCGGCGTCCGCGACCACCCCGCGGACGCGACGGCGGAACCGGCCCCGGCGCACGAGCACGATCCGGTGGCCGGCCGACACCTCCGCCGCCGACCAGCCGGTGTGGTCGTCGGCGCACCGGACCACGCTCACCGAGTACCCCGGACGGGCCACGACTTCGACTGCTTCGCGCACGAGCCGGACGGTACGCCGGGGGTACGACGGTTTCCGGCCCGCAAGGATCTTCAAGACCGCTCCCCCGGACGGCGGGCAGGCTGCCGCACGACGAAAGGAGCCATCCGTGCCCGCAGAACTCACCACCGTCGTCCTCGACAGCGCCGACCCGGCCGCGCTCGCGGCCTTCTACGCCAAGGCGCTCGGCTGGGAGGTCACCTACACCGACGAGGACACCGTCCAGCTCGGCGGCGGCCCGGTCGGCCTCGGCTTCCAGCGCGTCGCGGGCTACCGCGGTCCCGCCTGGCCGGACGCCGCCAAGCACGCCCACCTCGACCTCAAGGTCGGCGACCTCGGCGCCGCTGTCGCCGAATTCGTGGCGCTGGGCGCCACCAAGCCGGACTTCCAGCCCGGCGGCGGCGACTGGACCGTCCTGCAGGACCCCGAGGGCCACCTCTTCTGCCTCGCCGAGGGCTGACACCGTGGTGGCCCCCCGGCACCGGGGGGCCACCACGTGCCGCGCTCAGTACGTGACCGTCACCGGCGCCCGTCCCGGGCGAACCGGGGCCGTCACCGTCAGGGTCTTCGTCGCCGCGTCCCACCGCCACGCCGACGACGGTGCCCAGCCGCTCCCCACCTTCACCCGGCTCGGCGCCGACGCCACGCCGAGGAACTTCACCGTCCATTCGCGAGGCACCACCTGGAACGAACCCTGCGCCGGCGCCACGGTCACCGTGTGCGCCCCGAAGCGCTCGCCGTAGGTGATCTTCGTCGACGCCGAGCGCGCCGACGAAACGCCGTTGTCCTCGTACAGCGAGAACGTCCCCGATCCGCCCGGCGCCACCGTCACGGTCGCCCGGTTGAGCGGGTTCCGGGCGTCGTTGGCGACGTCCGCCGTCCGGGTCACCGTGATGCCGCCCGCGCGGAGGAACACCGGCATCGTCCCGAGGTCGGACGTCACCTGCTGCGTCGTCCCGCCCGCGTACGTCCTGCCGGTGAAGTAGTCCGTCCACTGGCCCGGCGGGAACCACACCGACGTCGTCGCCGAAGCGCCCGGGGACGTCACCGGCGCCACCAGCAGGTCCGGCCCGTAGAAGTACTCGCTCTGGGCCGCCGCGTACGCGGCCGGCTCGTCCGGGTACTCCAGGTACGTCGGCCGCACCACCGGAACACCCGTCGTCGCCGCCTCCTGGGCCAGTGTGTACGTGTAGGGAACCAGGTTCTCCCGCAGGTTCAGGAACTTCGTCGCCGACGTCTTCGCCGCGTCGCCGTACTGCCAGGGCAGCCGGTCGCTGTGGTTGCTGTGCAGGCGGTCGATCGGCTGGAACGTGCCGAGCTGCACCCACCGCGCGTACAGGTCGTCCGGCAGCTTGAACGTCTGGCGCTGCTGCCCGCCGGAGGTGTAGGTCTCACTGCCGCGCAGGCCGGTCGTGTCGTTGTGGCCGCCGATGTCGTGGCTGATCGCCGACATGCCCGTCGCGGCCGACTCCGCCGGCGTGATGCCGACCTCCATGCGGAGCGTTCCCCAGGTCGAGGACGTGTCGCCGGTGAAGTGCAGCGTGCTGCGCTTGTCCGCCCACGGCCCGGTCGCCAGCCCGGTCGGGCCGCCGTAGCCACCCGCCTGCAGCGAGCCGTAAGCCCGCGAGATGACGAACCCGCGGCCGGTCGCGGGCGCCGCGAGGTCGGCGTACTGCTGGTTGATCCAGGCGTCCGGGGTCACACCCGGCAGGCTCGAACGCGAGGCGTCGCAGCACCAGTCGAGCCACCAGAAGTCGTTGCCCTGCTGCATCATCCCGGCGTGCAGGTCGAGGTAGGCCTTGAGCTGGTCCGGGTCGCCCCAGTCGAAGACGTAGCAGTCGGTCCCGCAGTTCGACTTCGCCAGCTTGCCCTTCGCCGTCGCCTGGGCGCGGGCGAACTGCGGGTCCGAACCCATGATGCTGGGGTGGATGTTGAGGTTGTTGTGCAGGCCCTGAGCCTTCGACCAGGCGAAGAAGCCGGCCGGGTCGGGGAACTTGGCCGTGTCGAACTGCCAGCCGTTCCACGTGTCCGGCGCCTTGAAGTCGGTGTCGGTCACCAGCACGTCGAGCGGAACGCCTTCGCTGCGGAAGCGCGGCAGGATCGTGTCGCGGTAGTCGGCCGCGGTGCGGTCGATGTACTCGGAGTACCAGACGCCGTAGGCCCAGCGCGGCAGCAGCTGCGGCGGCCCGGTCAGGGTCGCCAGATCGCGCAGCCCGGCCTTGTAGTCGTGACCGAACGCGAAGAGGTAACCGTCCTGGTAGGGACTCCCGCCGTGGGACGGCCGCTGCGTCACCGCCCGCGTCCGCGTGTCGTACAGCGCGGAGGGGCTGTCGTCGAGCAGGTACCAGCCGTCCTGGTGCAGCAGCCCTTCGGTGGTCGACGGCGTGCCGTTGTCGCCGTTCACGCCGTCGAGACCGCGCCGGTAGCCGCCGAGCGCGAGGTGCGGCGGCGGCGCCGCGCCCCCGGCCGGGGTGACGGCGACGGTGTCGACGTTGACGTGGCAGCTGGTGTCCTCGGGGCAGCCGAGGACGACGTCGTTCGTCCCCGCTTTCAGGTCCACCGGCACGGACGCGCTCTTCCAGGCGTCCCAGTTGTCGGTGACCGGCAGGGTCAGCGTGCGGGTGACGCCGTTCGCGGTGACCGGTGCGGTCCGCGTTTCGTGGCGGCCGTCGCCCCCGGTGCCGTTGGCGTACCGGACGTGCAGCAGGTAGGAGCCGCCGGCGGGCACGTCGGCGACGCGGTGGGTCAGCGTCGAGCCGCGGTTGAGCTCGGCGACGAACCCGCGCCCGGCGTACCCGGCGTGGTCGGTCGCCACGACGGCGGACCCCGCGCGCAGCCCGGATTCCGCCTCACAGCCGACACCCGTGGGACAGCCGGTGAACGCGCGTGCCGACGTCGGCGGGAAGGGCGCACCGGCGGTCAGGACGGCCAGGCCGTCGAGGTTGACGTTGCCGGAGTCGGTCGCGGTCCGTTCGACGCGGACGCTGTGGTGCCCGGCGCCGAGGGTGACCGGGACCGAGGCCACGGCCCAGGCGTTCCAGTCGGCCGTCACGGGCAGCGTGAGCTTCTGCGCCGCGCCGCCGTCGACCGAAACGCTCAGGGTGCGGGTGACGTGCGCGCCGTCGCCGCCCTGGCCGTTGGCGTAGCGGGCGGTCAGCGAGTACGTCCCCGCGGTGGGGGCGAGGACGTCCGCCGTCACCGAGTTCCCGGTGCTCTCGAAGCCGGCGAGGAAGCCTTCGCCGGTGTAGCCGGAATGGTCGGTCGCGACGCCGAGCCCGTCGGTCGCGAGGTCTTCGGCTTCGCACCGCGCGCCGGTCGTGCAGGTGAGGTGGCGCCAGGGGGCGGCGAGCACCGTGCCCGTGCGGATCTCGAGGTTGCCGCCGTCGAACGGGCCCGAGTTCAGCCGGTAGGTCAGCGTCGTCGCGCTCGTCCGGATGGTGAGCACACCACCGGAAACCGTGCTGGTGTACGGCGTCGGCGTGAACGCGCCGCGGCCCACGGCGTTGAAGGTGGCGGCGTCGGTGAACCGGCCGTCGCCCGCGTACTCGGTGCGGATCAGGGTCGGGGACAGCACCTGGAAGCGGGCGTTCCCGGCGGTGACGGTCTGGCGCGCGGGCCCGGCCACGGCCGGCGTCGCGACGGTCACCGCCGCGACGGCGCTCCCGGCGACGGCGAGCGCGCAGGCCCGCCGGATGGTTCTCGCTGTTCTGGTCCGCACGGCGGAACTCCGTTCCGGTGAAGGGGGCTCGGCGCCGTTGCCAGTCCGGCCAAAAGCAGGCCGCCCCCGCCATGGCACGTAACCATTGCCACGAAAGCCATGCGGCCGTGACTGTGGCCGGATTGGCAACGAATGTCTCAGTACAACGTTGGAAAGCTGAGCACAGCAGCTCCGCCGATGTCCAGACCACTGTCCGGAACTTGTCCCGGACAGATCAGCGGCCGGTCACGCCGTCGAGCTGCTCCCGCAGGATGTCCGCGTGCCCGGCGTGGCGGGCGGTTTCGCTCGTCATGTGGGCCAGCACCCACCGCAGCGTGTGGAACTTGCCGTCGATCGGCACCGCCAAGGGAGCGTCCGGGTGCCCGGCGGCCCGGATCGCCGCGTCGCTCTCCTCGATCGCCGCGCGGTAGCCGGCCAGGACTTCCGGGGCGGTGAGCCCGTCCGGCACGTCCATCCCCACGTCGCCGGGATCCGGGCCGCCCGCGACGTGGTGGCCGAACCAGACCCGTTCGGCGAAGGTCAGGTGGTGGACGAGGCCGAGCAGCGTCGTGCCCGAGCCGACCAGGACCCGGCGCAGCTGCTCCTCGGTGAGCCCGTCGGTCTTCTTGAGGACGCACTCGCGGGCGAAGGACAGGAACGCCGTGGCCGTGTCCAGTTCGCCGCCGTCATTGCGCGGCACGGGTTTCCGCTGGGTTTCGAGCATGCCGCCAACCTAGCGTCCGGCGCGTCGGCGCCCGGCGGGACCGGTAACGTGCCGGTGGTGGACGGGACGACGGACGTGCAGCGCTGGGTGCGCGGCTGGCGGCTGCGGCTGCTCGACGCGGGCCTGCTCGTCTATCCCGGCGTGACGCTGGCGGGCGTGTTGCAGCACTCGGCGGGTGCCGCCGCCGTCGCCGGCTGCCTGCTCGTGGCCGCGTTCGCCGTCACCTACCTCCTCGCCACCACGGTGGCACGGCCGGCCACGCGGCCGTTCTGGCTGCTCGTCGGCGGCTGTGCCGTGCTGTTCGCCCTCGCCGTCCCGTTCGCGCACGCCGACGCGTTCTTCCTGGCCGCGGTCGTTCTTTCGCTGGCCGTGCCCCGGCTGCCGCGGCGCGTCGCCTTCCTGCTGGTGGCCGCGGCCGCGCTCGCCGCCGTCCTCGGGCCGTGGCCGGGCGGGCCCGGGTGGACGCAGGCGGTCGCGCTCGTGTTCACCGTGCTCATGGTGTCGGCGTTCGCCGAGGCGATCCGGGCCAACACCGCGCTCGTCGAAGCCCGGGCCGAGGTCGCGCGCCTGGCGTCCGAGGCCGAACGCACCCGGATCGCGCGGGACCTGCACGACCTGCTCGGCCACTCGCTGACCGCGATCACGGTGAAGAGCACCCTGGCCCGGCGGCTGGTCACGGCCGAGGCCGCCCGCGCGGGCGAGGAGATGGCGGCCGTCGAGACGCTGGCGCGCCAGGCGCTGACCGACGTCCGCGCAGCGGTTTCGGGCTACCGGGACGTCACGCTGGCCGGCGAGCTCGCCCGCGGCCGCGAGCTGCTGCGCGCGTGCGGCGTCGCCGCGGACCTGCCGACGGCCGTGGACGTCGTCGGCCCGGCGCACCAGGAACTCTTCGGCTGGGTCGTGCGGGAAGGGCTCACCAACGTGGCCCGGCACGCACGCGCGACCCGCTGCGCGGTGACGCTCTCGGCGTCCACAGTGGAGATCGTCGACGACGGCGTGGGCGGGGCGGCCAGCGGGGGCTCCGGGCTCGACGGGCTGCGCGAGCGCGTCGCCGCGGCGGGTGGGTGCCTTTCGGCGGGGCCGTCGAACCCGCGCGGGTGGCGGCTGCGGGTGACGGTGTGACCATCCGGCTGCTGCTCGCCGACGACCAGGCACTCGTCCGGGAAGCGCTCTGTGCGCTCCTCGCGCTGGAAGAAGACTTCGAGGTGGTCGCGGCGGTCGGCCGCGGCGACGAGGTCGTCGCGGCGGCCCGCGAACACCGGCCGGACGTCGCTCTCCTCGACATCGAGATGCCGGGCCTGGACGGGCTGGCGGCCGCGGCGGTGCTGGCCGCGCAGGTCCCGGACTGCCGCGTCGTCATCCTCACGACGTTCGGGCGGGCCGGGTACCTCAGGCGCGCAATGGAGGCGGGCGCGGCGGGGTTCGTGGTGAAGGACGCGCCGTCCGACGTGCTCGCCGACGCGATCCGCCGCGTCCGGACCGGCGAGCGGGTGGTGGACCCGGCGCTCGCGGTGGCCACCCTGGCGGCGGGCGAATCCCCGCTGACGGCCCGCGAACGCGACGTCCTCATCACCGCCCGCAGCGGCGCGACGATCGCGGAGATCGCCGCCCGGCTGTACCTGTCGGAGGGAACGGTCCGCAACTACGTGTCGGCGGCGATCGCGAAGACCGGGGCGCGCAACCGGGTGGAAGCCGTGCGGATCGCCGACGAGCGCGGCTGGCTGTAGCTCGCGGAGGACGTGCGCGGCTAGGTTGGAGCCATGCCCGAACCGATCCTGATCTCCATCGCCGCCGCGCTGGCGGCGAAGGGTGCGACCGGCCTGTACGAACTGGTCAAACGCAAGTTCGCCAAGGACCCCGCAGCCGTTGCGCTGCTGGAGGCGGCCTCGGAAGCACCGGAGGAGAGCCGCCCGATCACGGCGCTCGCCGAGCGGCTGGAGGAAGCCGAGGTGGAGGACGGCGAGTTCGCCGAGGCGTTGCGGGCGGAGTGGCAGAAGGTGTCGTACCACCACGGGAGCGTGCACAACCAGGTGACGGGCACCGTCACGGGCAAGGTCGTGCAGGCGCGCGACGTCCACGGCAACATCAGCCTCTGAGCCGTGGAGGACGACCGGCCGCCGTCGACCTCCAACCGGATCGACGGCCACGTCACCACTGCCCTGCAGATCGGCACGGTCCACGGCGGGGTCTACGTCAACGCGGGCCCGCCGGAGCCGGAGCCGGTGGCCGATCCGCCGCGGGGGTGGGACGACCTGCCGGAGCTGCCGCCGGCGATCCGGGCGCTGCTGCGAGCCCAGGCCAAGTCCGCGGAGGACCTGCCCTACCGGCTGCCGGGAGCTCGACGGCCGTCGCTCACCGCCGTTTACGTGCGCCAGGAGGTCGGCAGCGGGACGGACAGCCGGCCGGCCGAACCCGTGCGCCCGAGGGCCGTCGCCCGGTTCGTCCGCAGCGACTACGCCGGGGCGACGCTCTGGCAGGTCGCGATGAACGGGCTGCCGGCGCTGGTGCTCGCCCGGCTGGGCGCCGCCGACGCCGCGGTGTACGGGATCGTGTGGACGATCACGATCTCGCTCTACCTCATCCCGTCCGGCATGGGCCAGTCGATGATCGCGCACACGGCGGGCGACCCGGCCCGGGCCGCCGCGGCCCGGCGCGCGATGGTGCGCCGGTCGCTGGCGCTGGTGGTTCCCGCGGCGGTGGTGCTGTCGGTGGGCGCGTACCCGGTGCTGTGGCTGTTCGGCGAGCACTACGCGCAGCAGGGCGCGTCGGCGCTGGCGCTGGCGGCGTTGTCGGCGATCCCGCAGGTGGTCACGGCGTCGAC
>Ga0207678_10000359_pt1 | contig 41383 bp, 42 predicted proteins | sample KBSC63metaG_FD_184319 | JGI IMG/M metagenome (GOLD analysis project Ga0207678, IMG submission 184319) | Corn rhizosphere microbial communities from Kellogg Biological Station, Michigan, USA - KBS C6-3 metaG (SPAdes) (version 2) | ecosystem: Host-associated > Plants > Roots > Rhizosphere > Soil ... | reverse complement strand
GCCGGACACCCTGGTCGCGAACACGTCGCTGGGCAGCAGCAGCACCGGCAGCCGGTTCACGGTCGCCAGCGCCGCGCCGGTGAGCATGTTCGACGAGCCGGGTCCGATCGAGGCCGTGCAGGCCCAGGTGGTCAGCCGGTTGCGATGGCGGGCGTACGCGGCGGCGGCGTGCACCATGCCCTGCTCGTTGCGCGCCGTCACGTACGGCAACGCGCCCGGGCTGAGCAGCTCCGCCTCCAGCAGCGCCTGGCCCACACCGGCGACGTTGCCGTGCCCGAAGATGCCGAAGCAGCCGGCGAACAACGGGCGGGTGACGCCGTCCCGCTCGCTGCGCTGGGCGGCGAGGAACCGGACGACGGCCTGCCCGACGGTGAGCCTCACGCGTCCCTCCCGAACGGTAGCCGCGGATCGATCGCCTGGTCGGCCCAGGTCGAGCGGACCCAGGCGTGCGCCGGGTCGTCGCTGATCAGCCAGGCCCGCTCGGCGGCGGGACCGGCCATCACGTTGAGGTAGTAGAGGTCGTAGCCGGGGGCGGCCATCGACGGGCCGTGCCAACCGTCCGGGATGAGCACCACGTCGCCGGTGTGCACCTCGGCCAGCACGGCCGAGCTCCCGTACACCTGCTGGTAGCCCGACCCACGGGGTGCTCCGCCCGCCGTGTCCCCCCCGCGAGCAGGCGCTGCCTCGATCGGCTCGACTTCGTAGTAGTAGATCTCCTCCAGCACCGACTCCCCCGGCCGGTCCTCGTCGTGCTTGTGCGGCGGGTAGGAGGACCAGTTGCCAGCCGGAGTCAGCACCTCGCAGGCGATCAGCTTGTCCGCCTCGAACGCCTCCGGCGTGCAGAAGTTGTTCACCTGCCGGGAGCAGGAGCCCGCGCCGCGCAGCTCGACCGGCACCTTGCCGGCCGGCTGCACCCGGAAGTCCAGCCGCCGCGACGCCCGCGCCGCCGGCAGCGCGAACCGGCCGCCGTCCACACTGGACACCGTCACGTCCGAGCCGACCGGCAGGTAGGCGAAGTCGGTCGGTCCACTCCGGACGGACGGTCGGCCGTCCAGCGCGGCGGCCGACCCGCCGCAGGTCACGGTGGCCGAGCCGGACAGCGGCAGCAGCAGCATCTCGTCCGGCCCGGTGTCGAAGGAGATCGACCCGCCAGCCGCCAGGTCGAGCACCCGCAGCCCGGAGTATGCCCAGCCGGCGGTCTCCGGGTCGACCACGCAGGCCCAGCCGTCCCGGGCGAGTGTCCCGTTCGGACGGTGCAAGCTCGTGCCGCGCCCGGTCATGCCGCCGCCTTCCGGTGCACCAGTCCGGCCGCGACGTCCACGGCTCCCGCCACGTCGCCGTCCGGCGGGTAGAGCAGGGTCCGGCCGACGACGAGACCGCGCACGCCCGGCAGCGCGAGCGCCTTCTCCCACTGGCCGTAGGTCTCCTCCGGATCGCCGTCCGGGTCGCCGCCGAGCAGCAGCGTCGGCAGCGTGGTCGCCGCCATCACCGCGTCCATGCCGGGCACGACCGGCAGCTTGAGCCAGCTGTACGCGCTCGTCGCGCCGAGGCCGGACGCGATGGCCACCGAGGTCACCACCGCCTCGACGGACAGGTCGTTGCGGACCTGCCCGTCGACGCGGTGGGACATGAACGGCTCCACCATGGCCATCAGCCCGTGACCGGACAGCCCCGTGACCGCCCGGGCACACGCCTCCAAAGTGGACACCGTCGCCGGGTCGGCGAGATCGATCCGGCAGAGCATCTTGCCGCCGTCGTAGCCGAACCGGGCGATCGTGTCGGCGTCGTAGCCGGTGAACCGGTCGTCCAGCTCGAAGCTCGCGCCGGCCAACCCGCCGCGGTTCATCGAGCCGATGACGACCTTGCCCTCCAGCGCGCCGAGCAGCAGCAGGTCCTCCAGCACGTCCGCGGTGCCGAGCACGCCGTCGACGCCGGGCCGGGACAGCGCGAGCACAAGCCGCGCCAGCAGCTCGGTGCGGTCGGCCATCGCGGCCGGCGCGCCGCGCACGCCGAGCGCGCCGCGGGCCGGGTGGTCGGCCGCGATGAGCATCAGCCCGCCGCCGTCGCCGGGCAGCAGCGGGCGGCGCCGGCGCCGGGCGGCGGCCCGCGCCACCGCCCGCGGGTCGCGGGCCCGCAGCTCCCGCACCCGTCCCACCGTGACCGCCTCAGCCACGCGCCCGCACCTCCGCCGCCACCGATCCGCCCGCCGGGCCGCCCGGTCCGCCCGCCGGTCCGCCGGCCGATCCGCCCGCCGGGCCGCCCGATCCGCCCGCCGGGCCGCCCGGTCCTCCCGCCGGGCCGCCCGATCCGCCCGCCGGTCCGCCCGCCGGTCCGCCGGCCGATCCGCCCGCGGGTCCGCCCGCGGGTCCGCCCGGTCCGCCCGCCGATCCGACCGGGGACCCGACCGTGGGTCCACTCGCCGATGACAGGCGTGCCGGGTGCCCGTCCGCGCGCACGGGGCGGCCGGCCGCCGCGTCCGCCAGCGCCGCCTCCACCTCGGCGCTGGTCGGCATGGCGGTGGAGCACTCCAGCCGGGACGCGACGATCGCGCCGGCCGCGTTGGCGAACCGGATCGTGTCGACCAGCGGACCCCCGGCCAGCAGGCCCGCGCACAGCGCACCGCCGAACGCGTCGCCGGCGCCGAGCCCGTTGACCACCTCCACCGGCACCGGTGGCACCTCGACCACCTCGTCCCGGGTCGCGGCGAGCACGCCCAGCGGGCCCTGCTTGACGACCGCCAGGTCGAGCCCGCGCTCCAGCAGCGCGGCCGCGGCCCGGTGCGGGTCGCGCTCGCCGACCGCGGTGTAGCACTCGTCGAGGTTGCCGACCGCGACCGTGACGTGCTCCAGCGCCCACTCCAGCTCCGCGGTCGCGGCCGCCCGGTCGGACCAGAACATCGGCCGGTAGTCGAGGTCGAGCACGGTCAGCGGCGCCCGCGCGCGGGCCACGTACGCGGAGTGCATCGCCGACCGGCTCGGCTCCTCGGACAGGGCGGACCCGATCGTCCAGAACACCCGGGTGCCGCGGACCAGCTCGGCCGGCAGCTCGGCCTCGGTCAGCTGCATGTCCGGTGCGGCCGGCCGGCGGTAGAAGTACAGCGGGAACTCGTCCGGCGGGAAGATCTCGCAGAAGGTCACCGGCGTGGGCAGGTCCGCCACCGCGGTGACGTACCGGTCGTCGACGCCGAGCTCGCGCAGCGCCGCGTGCACGAACCGGCCGAACGGGTCGGCGCCGGTCCGGCTGACCAGGGCGGCCCGGAGCCCGTGCCGGGCCGCTGCGACCGCGACGTTGGCCGCCGTGCCGCCGAGGAACTTGCCGAACTCGCCGACGTCCTCGAGGCCGACGCCGACCTGCAGCGGGTAGATGTCGACACCGGCCCGGCCCACGGTGACCACGTCGTAACCGGGCTCCACGAGCACCTCCCGGGGGGTCGGACCGGCTCGTTGGTGGAGCGTCGCGCAGGTGACGAGTTGTTGTCAAGAGTTCGTCAGAATGTCAAGACATACTCCCGTCCTGAGGAGAGGTCGTATGCGCTACGCTTGGCGCGGTCGAGGGGGGTCAGATGCCCGAGCTCATGCTTGACCTGGACAGGTCCAGCCCGGTGCCGCTCTACTTCCAGGTCTCACGGCAGATCGAGGCCGCGATCGATGCCGGTCAGCTCGCCCCCGGCGACCGGTTGGAAAACGAGATCAGCCTGGCCGACCGGTGGGGACTGTCCCGCCCGACGATGCGCCGGGCCATCCAGGAGCTGGTCGACAAGGGCCTGCTGGTGCGCCGGCGCGGGATCGGCACCCAGGTCGTGCACGGCCGGGTGAAGCGCCCGATGGATCTCACCAGCCTGTTCGACGACCTGGCCCGGTCCGACCAGAAGCCGACCACCCGGGTGCTCGACCGGGAGCTGGTCGCCGCCCCGGCCGCCGTGGCCGAGCGGCTCGGCGTGCCGGCCGGCACCCAGGTGCTGCACCTGGAGCGGCTGCGCTGCGCCCGGGAGGAGCCGCTCGCGGTGATGCGCAACTGGCTGCCCGCGGATCTCGCCCCGGTGCTCACCGCCGAGGCGCTGGAGACCCGCGGGCTGTACGAGCTGATGCGCGGCACCGGCGTGCACCTGCGCATCGCCACCCAGCGGATCGCCGCCCGCGGCGCGACCGCGCCGGAGGCCAGGCTGCTCCAGGTGCGCAAGGGAGCGCCGCTGCTGACGATGGAGCGGCTCACCTATGACGGTTCCGGCGCCGCGGTCGAGCTCGGCAGCCACGTCTACAACGCCGAGACCTACTCGATCGAGATGACCGTCGTCGAACGCTAGACCGCGGGCATCTCCCAGTCCCGCACGGTCTCGGTGAGCCGGCGGAACCCGGATCGCTCCAGGAACCCCGGCGCACCGCGATCCGCGTACCCGAGCAGCCGGTCGACCCGCCCGAGCCGCAGCCACTCCGCCGCCTCGCCGAGCAGCCACGACCCGACCCCACGGCCCCGGTGGGCCTCCTGCACCAAGAGGTTGCCGACGTCGGCCCAGCCCGGATGCCCGGCGATCGCCCCGGAACCGCCGATGCCGGTGTCGACCTCGACGAAGCCCAGCTCGCACTCGCCCCGCACCGCGGCGAGCCGCGTCCCGGCCGTGCCGAGCGTCCGCACCACCCGCAGACCTGGTGGCGGCGCCGGCCGGGCCAACGCCGCCACGTCGGCGAGCAGCACGATCTCGGCCCGCCCGCCGCGGCGGAACCCCACCCGGGACAGCAGGTCGGCGACATGCGGCCACTGCTCGGGGATGCCGTAGACGCCCGGTGCCGGCAGCGTGCCGTCGGCGCCGATGCGGGCCGGTCGCCACGCCCGCATCCGCGCGACCGCCGCCTCGGCCACCGCCAGCCCGGCGGCCGAGGCGTCCGGCCAGAACGGCGCGTCTCTCGCGCAGAGCAGCCAGCGGATCTCCGCCGCGCCGCGCAGCGCCCGGCCGACGTCCGGCCCCGACCCGTACCGGAGCACGTGCGCCGCGGCCACCAACCGGCCGCGCTGCTCGCCGACGAGCGTGACCCGCTCGACCACCCACTGGTCGACGACGACCTCGCCCGGCTCCCGCTCGAGCTGGCTCAGCACCGCGTTGACCGACACGGACACGCCCGGCACCACGGCCTGCACGTGCGCGTTGACGAGGTCGGTCAGCTGCTGGCGGTCGGACCGGCGGAACGGCCGCACCTCGATCCCGGACATGGCAGGCCCTTCTCCGTACGCAGGACGGTGGGCCGCTACCGGTGCGGTACGCCCGCAGCCTATACCCGGCGGCGGGCGAGATCGGCCGCGCCGACGAGGCCGGCGTCCGGGCCGAGCGCGGCCAGCCGGATCGGCGCGAGCGGCCGGAACCCGCGCCCGGTCAGGGAGCCGGCGAACTCCTCCTGGGCCGGGCGCAGCAGCAGCTCGCCCGCCTCGGAGACGCCGCCGCCGATCACGACCACGCTCGGGTCCAGCGCCGCGGCCAGGCTGGCGATCCCGCGGCCGAGCCAGCGGCCCATCGCGGTGAAGATCTCCACCGCCGCCACGTCGCCCTCCCGGGCGGCCGTGGTGACCAGCGTGCCGGTCAGCGCGGCCGGATCGCCGTCGGCGAGCTCCAGCAGCCGGTGCGCGGCGACCGGCGAGACCTCGGCCAGCTCGCGCGCGTCCCGGGCCAGCGCGGTGCCGGACGCGTACATCTCCCAGCAGCCGCGGTTGCCGCAGGCGCAGCGCCGGCCGTCCGGCACCACCTGCATGTGGCCCCACTCGGCCGCCACCCCGAACGCACCGCGGTAGAGCGTGCCGGACACCACGAGGCCGCCGCCGATCCCGGTGCCGAGCGTGACGATGCAGACCACCCGCTCACCGCGCGCCGCGCCGAACCGGTACTCGGCCCAGGCCGCCGCGTTGGCGTCGTTCTCCACCGTGACCGGCAGCCCGATGCGGCCGACCAGCGCCTCCTTCAGCGGCTCGTCCCGCCAGGCGAGGTGCGGCGAGAACAGCACGGTAGCCCGGTCGTTGGCGATCCAGCCGGCGGCGCCGATGCCGACCGCGACCACGTCGTACCGCTCGGCCAGCTCGTCCACGCAGCCGGCGATCGCGTCCTCGGTGCCGGCGACGTCGCCCGGGGTGGGGCGGCGGACCAGCGCCAGCACGCTGCCCTCCTCGTCGACCACCCCCGCGGCGACCTTGGTGCCGCCGATGTCGACCCCGATCGCGAGCCTCACGGGTCCTCGTCGACCGGGATCTCGTGCGCCGACGGCGACCGCGGTGGCGGCGGTGGCGGCGGCGCCGGCCGGGTGAGCGAGTCGAGCACCGAGGCGAGCGTGCCCGCCGCCGCGGTGACGGCGGCGGCCACGCGGTCGGCCACGTCCGGGTCGCGCAGCGCGGCGACGGTCCGGCAGACCGGGCACCACTGGCACTCGGCGGAGTGCGACTCCGGAACGGTACGCACGACCCAGTCCCGGGCCGCCTCGACCAGGGCCCGCGCCTCCTCGCCGAGGCCACCCACCGGCCCCGGTCCGTGCCCCGGCCCGGTCACCTGTCCCTCCCCGCGGCGCTACGGCTTTGCGGCACGAGGCGGAGCAGCGCCGTAGCCACCGCCGGCGGCACCCGACCGCTGATGGCGCTACCTTCCTTGGTCATCGGGAGCCTCATCGGTCCCCCTCCCGGGGCCACAGCGCCGGATCGGGCCGGAACCGGACCCGGACGGCGCCGTCCCGGGCGGACGCGCCGACCGCGATGCAGCGGCGCAGCACCGGCGGCAGGACCAGCCGGCGCAGCTGGTCGCCGACGGTCAGCACCAGCTCGTCGCCGGACCGGGCCAGCTTGACCTCCGACCTGCGCACGTACGGCAGCGGCACGGTCAGCTCGTACCCCGGTCCGACCGGCGCGACCGCGGGCTCGAGCGCGGGTGGGCCGGGCGCGAGCGGGTCGTCCGGCCCGTACACGGCCTCGCCGAGCGCGAGCAGCGCGGCCGGCTCGACCGGCGCCGAGGACAGGTACGGCGCCCGCCGCACCGGCACGTCGACGTCCAGCGCGGCCAGCGCGTCGTCCTGGCCGGCCCGCACCGATCGCGCCCAGGCCGACCGGCCGGCCTCCGGGGGCAGCACCCGGTTGGCGATCACGGAGTCCACCGCGTGCCCGTGCAGTGCGAGTGCGGTGAGCGCCGCGCGGGTGGCGTCGACGCCGGCCCGGGACGGGTCGATCACCAGCCGTACCGAGGCGGCCGCGAGCAGGTCGCCGGCCAGCGCCAGCGCCGCCTGGAGCGAGCTCACCACGTCTGTGAACGCTGACCTGTGCACGACCCGCGTGTGCTCCGGCCACAACCGCTCGACCGTGCCGGCGAGCGAGCCGAGCGAGAGCAGCCCGTCCAGCGGTGGCCCGTCCAGCAGCACCGCGTCCCAGTTCCCGGCCACCGCGCGGTCCCGCGCCTCGAGCAGGGTCAGCAGCTCGGCCGCACCCGGCGGCAGCGCGAGCTCGGCCGCGGACCCGGGCCAGCGGGCCTCGACGCTCGCCCGCACATCCACGTGCAGCACCTGCAGGTCGCCGACCGGCACCGGGTCCGGCCCGGCCGGCACGCCGAGCGCTCCGGACGAGACCAGCAGCACCTTGGCCGACCGCGCGGCCAGCATCGCGGTCGCGGCCGCCGCGGTGGTCCGGCCGACCCCGCCCTGTCCCGCGAACAGCAGCACCCGCAACGCGTCAGCCCTCGACGCGCTTCTTGAGCTCCTTGAGCGCGGTATCCATGATGACCTTCTCGGCCTTGCGCTTGAGCATGCCGAGCATCGGGATCACCAGGTCGACCGCGAGATAGTAGGTCACCTCGGTCGACGGCCCGCGCGGAACCAGCACGTACGACCCGCGCTGGCTCTTCTGCATGCCGGCCGAGACGAGGTTCCAGTCGACCCGCTCGTCACCCTTCCAGGTGTAGGCCAGCACGTACTCGTCCTTGACCGGGCCGGCGTCGAGCTGGAACTTCACCTGCTCGGCCCGGCCGTCAGGACCGCTCGAGAGCACCTGGGCCGATTTCACCGAGGCTGCCCACTCCGGGTATGCGGCGAAGTCGCCGATGACCGCCATGATCGCCGCCGGCGGCGCGTCGATGGTGATCGACTGGGTGGACTGGTCGGCCATGGCGGAAGGCTACCGCCCCCAGGTCAGCACCCACGGACGCCCCGTGGCCCGGAAGTGGCCGACGTTGACGCACTCGGTGCGACCGATCCGGATCCGCTGCTGCAGCGGCTGGTGCACGTGCCCGAACAGGGCGTACCTCGGCTGGGTGGCCCGGATCGCCGCGAGCAGCGCGGTGCTGCCCCGCTCGAACCGGCGGGCGACGGTGTCGTAGAGCAGCTCCGGCACCGCCGGTGGGATGTGCGAGCAGAGCACGTCCACCCGGCCGAGCGCGGCGACCTTGGCCGCGTACTCCTCCGGCGGCACCTCGAACGGCGTGCGCATCGGCGAGGGCAACCCGCCGCCGACGAACCCGAACCGCCAGCCGTCCAGGTCGACCACCTCGCCGTCGAGCACCCGCACACCCGGCCGGGCGAACTCGGCCCACACCGGCGGCAGGTCCACGTTCCCGTACGTGAGGTAGGTGGGGTCGGGGAACGCCGCGAACAGCTGCTCGTACTGCTCCCGGACCGCCGCGGCGACCGTCGCGTCCCGGTCGTCGAGCGTGGCCCACAGCGACCGGGTGAACGTCCGCGCCTCGTCGTAGCGGCGGGCGGTACGCAGCGCCACGAACCGGCCCACGGCCTCGGCGCCGAACAGCTCGCCCAGCACGCCGGCCCCGTGGTCGGCGTAGTCGACGAACAGCAGGAGGTCGCCGAGGCAGAGCAGCGCGTCGGCACCGTCGCCCGCCCGGGCCAGCGCGTCCGCACTGCCGTGGACGTCGGACACCACGTGGACGCGCACCCGTCCAGGCTAATGGGATGTCCGGGGCTCGCCGGGCCGGCGGTCCCCCTCCAGCTCGTCCTTGACCGCCCAGAAGATCGCCTTGGCGTGGGTCTGCCGGCGGCGGCGCTCCCGCCGGCTCACCGGCCGGCCGTCGCCGCGGTCGCAGCGCATGTAGTGGTGCAGCAGCACGCCGTCCAGGCACGGCTCCAGCCAGACCTCCATGCTGCCGGTCAGCGCGCCCCGCACGTTCCACCGCACGCCGGCGTCGCCGCGGTCCTGGAACACGCTCAGCCGCAGGTCGGGCCACCAGACCGGCCAGCGGTCCGGGTCCCGGACCACCGCGGCGACCGCGGCCGGCGCGGCCACCACGAACGTCTCGTCGACCAGATCCAGCTCGGGCACCCGCGCACTCTCCCGCGCGTCAACAGGTACGGCTACGTTGGGTCCGGCATCCGGGAGGTTTCGTGCGCGAACTGAGCGTTCCGGCCGAAGTGACCGTCGCCGACGGCGAGCGGCTGACCGACATGGTGATCGACAACGCCCGGGAGGTGCCCGACCTGGTCTCGTTCGGCCGCCGGCTGCCCGCCGGCGAGTGGGTCGACGTGACCGCGGCGACCTTCGCCACCGAGGTGAGCGCGGCCGCCCGCGGTCTGATCGGGTCCGGCGTCGGGCCCGGCGACCGGGTCGCGCTGATGTCGGCCACCCGGTACGAGTGGACGGTCCTGGACTACGCGATCTGGTCCGCCGGCGCGGTCTGCGTACCCGTGTACGAGACCTCCAGCGCCGAGCAGGTCGACTGGATCCTCGCCGACTCCGGCGCGGTCGCCGCGCTCGTCGAGACCGACGCGCACCTCGCGCTGGTCAAGGCCTCGGCCTCGGCGCCCGACCTGCTCTGGACGTTCGACCGGCTGGACGAGCTGGCCGCGGCCGGCGCCCGGGTGAGCGACGCCGAGGCCGAGCAGCGCCGCACCGCCGTCCGGGCCGACGACCTGGCCACGATCGTCTACACCTCGGGCACCACCGGCCGGCCCAAGGGCTGCATGCTCACCCACCGCAACCTGCTCGCCGACGTCAAGGCCGCGAACAAGGCGCTCCTGCCGGTCTACGACGAGACCGGCTCGACGCTGCTGTTCCTGCCGCTCGCGCACGTGTTCGGCCGGGTGATCGAGATCGGCTCGGTGCTGCAGCGGTCCAAGCTCGGCCATACCGCGGACGTCCGCGCGCTCCCGGCCGACCTGCAGGCGTTCCGCCCGACGTTTCTGCTCGCCGTGCCCCGGGTGTTCGAGAAGGTCTACAACGCCGCCCGGCAGACGGCGTACGCGGCCGGCCGGAAGCGGGTCTTCGACGCGGCCGAGGCGACCGCGATCGCGTACAGCCGGGCGCTGCAGGCCGGCCGGGTCCCGCCGGCGCTCCGGCTGCGGCACGCGCTGTTCGACCGGCTGGTGTTCGGCCGGATCCGGGCCGCCCTCGGTGGCCGGTGCACCGCGGCCATCTCCGGCGGGGCCGCGCTCGGCGAGCGGCTCGGGCACTTCTTCCGCGGCGCCGGCATCACCGTCTACGAGGGCTACGGCCTGACCGAGACCAGCGCCGGCGCCACCCTCAACCTGCCCGGCGCGATCCGGGTCGGCACCGTCGGCCGGCCGGTGCCGGGCGGGTCGGTGCGGATCGGCGAGGACGGCGAGATCCTGCTGCGCGGGCCGAACGTGTTCGGCGGCTACTGGCACAACCGGGACGCGACCGACGAGGTCTTCTCCGACGGCTGGTTCCGCACCGGCGACCTCGGCACCCTCGACGACGACGGCTACCTGACGGTCACCGGCCGGAAGAAGGAGCTCATCGTCACCGCCAACGGCAAGAACGTCGCGCCGGCGGTGCTCGAGGACCGGCTGCGGGCGCACCCGCTGGTCGGGCAGTGCATGGTCGTCGGCGACCGGCAGCCGTTCGTCGGCGCGCTGGTCACCGTCGACGAGGACGCCTGGCCCGGCTGGCTGGCCGCGCACGGGCGGCCGGCCGGCACGACCGTCGCCGCGCTGCGCGACGACCCCGAGTTGCGGGCCGCGATCCAGGAGGCGGTCGACGACGCCAACCAGGCGGTGTCGCGGGCCGAGTCGATCCGCGAGTTCCGGATCCTGCCGGCCGACTTCACCGTGGCCGGGGGGGAGCTCACCCCGTCGCTGAAGGTGCGCCGGTCCGAGGTGCTCAAGCGGTACGCGGACGAGCTCGCGGCGATCTACACCTGAGGCCGCCGGCGCATGTCGCCGCTGACCAGCACGCCGGCCGCGGCGGCCAGCAGCAGCGCGGGCACCAGCAGGAACGCGGCGTGCGTGCCGATCGAGTCGGCCAGCGCGCCGAGCGCGAACGGGGCGATGCCGGAGGCCAGCCCGGCCGCGACCGACAGCCGACCGGCGGCCCGGTCCGGCCGGCCGCCGCTGGCCGCGACCGCGCGAACGGTGCCGAGCGGATACTGCAGCGCGATGCCGAGCCCGACCACGACCAGGCCGGCCAGCGCCGCGATCGGCGCGGTGCTGGCCCAGAAGGCGGCGAACCCGACCAGCGTCAGCGCCACCGCGGCCAGCAGCAGCCACCCCGGTCGGAACCGCAGCGCCAGCCGCCCGCCGAGCAGCCGGCCGGCGAACATGCCGCCGACGATCGCGGTGATCGCCGCGGTGGCGGCCGCCGGGCCGGCGCCGGCCCGCTCGCGCAGCTCGTCCGCGGCCCAGAACGTCATGCAGAACTCGACGCCGATGCAGAGCAGCGTGACGGTCCAGGCCAGCCAGTACGCCGCCGGCAGCCGCCCCGGCACGTCCGACCCGGCGACGGCCGCCCGCGCCGCCCGGGCCGGCTCCGGTTGGCGGGACTCGCGCCGGGAGACCGCCCAGACGGTGACCGCGGCCAGCGCGGCGACCAGCAGGCCGGGCTGCCAGCCGATGCCGATCGCCACGCCCAGTCCCAGCAGCAGCGGCGCGACCAGGCCGGCCCCCGCGGCCGCGGCGTTCGCCTCGCTGAACGCCGCCGGCCCGGCCGTGCCGTGTGCCGCGGACAGCACCACCACGCTGCCGGTCACCACGTACGAGCCGAACAGGCCGCAGATCAGCGCCCCGGCCAGGGTTACCGGCAGCTCCGGCACCAGGCAGTAGAGCAGCGTCCCGGCGGCCAGCCCGAGCAACCCGACCCGCAGCGTGCCGGTCCGCCCGACCCGCCGGCTCAGCAGCGCGAAGGTGAGCCCGGCCAGCGTCGACCCGGTCGCCAGCGCGGTCCCGTGCAGGCCGCCGATCGCGCTGGACACGTGCAGGTCGTCGCGCTGCAGCGGTACCGACGGGCCGAAGCCGTACAGGAAGTAGCCGAAGACGGCCAGCTGCGCGTAGGTGAGCCAGGTCAGCCTGGTACGGAGGAACTCCGGCCCGCTCACTCCGCCCGCTCCTCGGACAGGTCTGCCGGCGCCAGCGCCAGCAGACCGGCCCTCGTCGCTCCCCACTCGCGCTGCGAGCCCTCGCGCTCGCTCACTCCTGCAGCAGCCCGCCGAGCCGGGCGGCCAGCCCGTCCCAGCGCCACTCGCGCTCGACCCAGGCCCGGCCCTTCTCGCCGGCCGCGCGGACCCCGGCCGGGTCGGCCAGCAGCATCGACAGCCGGGCCGCCACCGCGGTCACCGACCGGCCCGGCACCACCCAGCCGGTCTCGCCCTCGACCACCGCCTCCGGTGCGCCGCCCGAGTCGCCGGCGACCACCGGCAGCCCGGTCGCGGCGGCCTCCAGGTAGACGATGCCGAGGCCCTCCACGTCCATCCCGGCGCGCCGCGTCCGGCACGGCATCGCGAACACGTCGCCGGCCGCGTAGTGCATCGGCAGCTCGGCCCACGGCACGCCACCGGTGAACACGACGTCCCGGTCCAGCCCGCGGCGGCGGACCAGCGCGCGCAGCCGCGGCAGGTCCCGGCCCCGGCCCACGACCAGCAGCGCCGCGCCCGGGACGCGGTCGCGGACCGCCGGCCAGGCCCGGATCAGGGTGTCCTGACCCTTGCGCGGCACCAGCCGGGACACGCACACCACGGTCGGCCGGTCGCCCAGCCCGTACCGGTCGCGGACCTCGGCGCCGGACACGTCCGGCCGGAACGTGGCCGTGTCCACCCCGGGCGGCAGCCGGACGAACCGCGGCCGCGGCCCGTACCCGCCGGCCAGGCGGACCCGCATGTACTCGGTGAGATAGGTGACGACGTCCACGCCGTCGCCGATGCGGCGCAGCAGCCGGCGGCTGCCGGGCAGCGCGGCCCAGCCGACCTCGTGCCCGTGGCTGGCCGCGACGATCCGCTCCACCCCGGCCTCCCGCAGCGCCGGCGCGAGCAGGCCAAGGGGCGCGGACGCGCCGAACCAGGCGGCCGTGCAGCCTTCGGCCCGAGCCACCGCACGGACCCGGCGGGACACCTCCGGCGTCGGCAGCAGCATCGAGGTCGGGTGCCGCACGACCGGGAACGGCTGGGCCGCGTCGAACTCCGCCGCCCCAGGGGAGGTGGACGCGAACACCACCAGTGAGCCGGGCGGTTGCCGGATCGCCAGCTCGTGCACGTACGCCTGGATGCCACCGGCCCGGGGCGGGAAGTCGTTGGTGACGACGAGGGTGCGCCTCACCGGAACTCGGCCTGCACGCTGTGCCGCCACTGCGTGGCGAACTGGGCCGTACTGGCGTGGAGCAGCGCGCGCAGCTGCCCGTCCAGCGTCGCCGCCGGGTCGTCCGCGGTGCCGACCGCCCGGTAGAGCCGGAGCAGCCCGGCCGGCCCGGCCCGCTCGGCGATCAGCCGGCAGGCGCTCCAGGCCTCCTCGTACGCGAGCGCCAGCCGGGGCGACTCGGCCTTGAAATCGGCCGTTCCGGGAAGCCGGGCCGGCCAGTGGCCGGTGCCCAGCGCCGCGTGCAGCTGGTCGGCGACCTGGTGGGCCGGCAGCCCGCTGTCCCGGTACGCGACCCAGTCGGCCAGCCCTTCGACGAGCCAGATCGGCGTCCGCGGTCCGGTGAACCCACGGGTCGCCAGGTGGGTGATCTCGTGCTCGAGCACCACCCGCCGGCCCAGCTGGCCGAGCCGGTCGATGTTGACCGGGTTGATGACGATCCGCTGGCCCACGGCCCGGTCCCGGTCGGTGTCGACGGAGTCGGCCACCGCGACCGCCGCGATCGTGCCCAGCACCAGCCGCTCCCCGACCAGAGCGGCCATCTCCCGCTGGTCGTCCGGGACGATCACCGCCACCCGGCGGGGCAGCCGGCCGCCGACCGTCGCCCGCACCCGCGGCACCACCGCGTCCGCCGTCGCGGCGAGCTGGGCCAGCCGGCCGGCGTTGCGCGGGTGGGCGAGCACCAGGCTGGCGGTGCCGGCGCGGACCACCAGCCGGCCGTGCTCCCACGGCCCGCGCCAGGTCGTCGCGCCGTCCGCGCCACGCCGGTCGTCGGCGGCGGCGAGCCAGCGGCCGGCGCGGGAGACGAACGTGAGCACCAGCGGCCGCTCGGTCGGCGCCGGGTCGGCGTCGCGCAGCGCGTAGTGCAGGGTGACCCGCACCGTCCAGGCGCCACCGGCGTCGGTCCGGCCGGCCTCGTCGCCGGGCTCGATGGTGTAGCGCCAGGTGCGCAGCGGCACCGCGGCGATCCCGGTCAGCAGCGCCGCCTGCCGGGCCCGGAACGCGCTGGCGGCCGGGTCGACGCCGGCCAGCCAGCCGGCCCGGTCGTGCCGGAGCAGCGCGGCCGCCCGGGCCGAGAGCTGCGTGCGCACCGCCCGCAGCCGGTCCGCGGCGGCGCGATCGGCGGCGTCGACCGCGAGCGGCCGGACCGCCGCCGCCCGGGGCCGGTCGGAGAGCACGCCCTGCGCGGGGATCGCCGCCGTGCAGATGCCGGCGATGGCGAGCAGGCCGAGCAGCGGGCCGGCCGCCCACCGCCGTTCCCGACCACGCTCCGCCACCCGAGGCATCCTAGGGTCGACCGGCCCGGGCCGGGCCGCGGGTCAGCCCAGGCGCGTCGCGCCGACGAACGGCGAGCTGTCGATGTTCGCGACCTTGACCGGAACCCCGAACGTCGACGCGTGCACCATCTGGGTGTTGTTGATCGCGATGCCCACGTGACTGATCGGGCTGTAGAAGAAGACCAGGTCGCCGGCCCGGACCTGGGACCGGGAGATGTGCGTGCCGTAGCCGTACTGCTGGGCGCTGGAGTGCGGCAGCGAGACGCCGGCCGAGGCCCAGGCGTACGAGGTCAGGCCGGAGCAGTCGAACGAGTCCGGACCGGCCGCGGCCCACACGTACGGGTCGCCGATCTGGGCCAGCGCAGTCTGCACCGCCTGCTGCGCGGCCGGGCTGGCCGGGCCGACGTCGACCCGCGGCATGTCCCGGCTGGCCCGGGCAGCCTGCACGTCCGGCTGATCGTCGGCGCAGAGGTTCTGCAGCAGGCCGGTCAGCGTGGCCGCCCGCTTGCGCAGGTCGGCCGACTTCGCCGTCATGGTCTGCTCGATCTTGGTCTGCGCGGCGAGCTTGGCCTGCACGTCGCCCTGCGCCTTCAGCGCGCCGGCGCGGATACCGGCGAGCTGGTCGATCTGCTGGCCCTTGCGGCCGGCGACGTAGTCCATCAGCGCCATCTGGTCGGCGAACTCCTTCGGCGACCGGCTGGTGAAGAACACGGCGAACTGGCCGGCCGGCGCGCTCTTCAGCTCACCGGAGACGATCCGCTTGAAGTCGCGGGCGGCCTCGCCGTACGCGGCGCCGGCGGTGCGGGCCTTGGCGGTCGCCGCGGCGACCTGCTTCTGCGCCTTCGCCTTGGCGATCTTCGCGTCGTTGAGCTGCTCGGCGACCTTCTCCGCGGCCTGGCCGTTCGCGGTGAACTGGGCCCGGGTCTGCGCGCAGGTGCTCGGGGCCGGCACCGCCTCGGCGCTCACTGCCGGGACGGCCACCGCGGCGCCGGCGAGCGCCAGAACGGTGAGGGCGCGGATGACCTGCGTGCGTCCCGTGCTCGCCACAGACGCGGCTCTCCTCGTCGCTCGACCGCCGACCTCCCCGGACGATCGGCGGCGAACCGCGGATGCGCCGTAGCGGCGGGAACCCGACGGTGTCCACGGGATTCGGGACAGGAGCCGTCAGATCCGCGCGAACCTTACGGTCGGCCTCTCAGCGACACCACAACCGGTATGCGTGCTTCCGCAAGAACCACCCTTCTGGCGTAATGATCTCTCACCTCTCGTTGATTACCGCTCACGCCACGTGTGGACGACGCCGCCCGGGGCGGTGTTCTGGGACCAGCCGCAACGGCGGGATCAGACCGCTCTCGGCCAGCGCCTCGATCGCCCGCTGCTCCGCCTCGTCGAGCTCGACGCCCTCCGGCGGCGCGCCGAGCAGCACGGTGACCACGCAGTCACCGCACGCCGGACCCTTGGCCGCGCAGCTGTCACAGTCGATGTTCACAACTCCCCCTCCGGGTCGGTGACACCAGCCACGCTAAGCAGGGGGTACGACAATTCCGCCCGTGCCGGCCGGTCCGCCCGTGCCGGCCGGTCAGCCGGTGCAGGCCGGTCCACCGGTGCCGCCCGCTCAGCCCGTGCCGCCCGCTCAGCCCGTGCCGGGCGGTCCACCGGTGCAGGCCGGTCGGCCCGTGCCGGGCGGTCAGCCGCGGTCGAGGCGACGGAGCAGGAGCGCGGACGGCACCGCGTAGGCGCCGGCCCGGGCGACGTCGGTGGCGACCTCCTTGTCGGAGGAGACCACGATCAGCGGCCGGCCCTCCGGCTCGGCCGCGACCAGCCGGCGGATCACGTCGTCGGCGATCTCGCCGGGCGCGCTGAACAGCACCCGCACCCCGCGCGGCGCCGACGGCATCGCCGGCGGGCGGGTGGCGCCGTCGAAGACCACGGTCACCTCGACGCCGGTTCGGGCGACCAGCGCGCCGAGCCCCTGGATCAACCTCGACCGCTGCGCCGCCAGCGGCAGCTCGCCGTATCCCGACTTGGTGACGTTGTAGCCGTCCACGACCAGGTGCACCCGCGGCAGCCCGAGCAGCCGGTCGACCAGCTCGGGGTCGTCGCCGCGGGCCGCCTTCGCGTCCGGACGGGGCTGGCTGGCGGCCACCGAGTCGGCCGGTCGCTCGTCGGTCGGCGTCAGCGCCAGCTCCCGGCGCAGCCCCTGGGCCACGCCGGTGAGCGTGTCGAGCAGAAGCCACAGCCTGACCTCGTCGGCCTGGCGGGTCTCCCGGGCCGCCCGGCGGCCGGCCTCGACCGCGTCCCCGGCCTCGGCCAGCCGCTGCCGCAGCCGGCGCAGCTCGCCCTGGGTGCGGGAGGCCTCGGCCGAGGCCCGCCGGCGCTCCTCGGCCAGCGCTTCTTCCGCGGCCTCGCGGGCCCGCTCGGCCGCGCGGCGGGCGCCGGTCTGCTCGCGCAGCTGCCGGCGCAGGGTGTCCGCCTCGGCCCGGGCGGCCTCGGCGGCGGCGCGGGCGCGCTGGGCCTGGTCGCGCTGGGTCGCGTGCGCGTCGGCCAGCTCGGCCCGCAGCTTGTCCAGCTCCGCGTCGCGGGCGCGGTCCCGGGTGCGGGTGACCCGTTCCTCCAGCGCGGCCCGGCTGCGTTCGACCAGGCTGGTCCAGCCTGCCGGCCGGATCAGGTATGCGGTGGCGGCCAGCTCGACCGGGTCGGCCGCGCCGGGCAGCACGCCGGTACGCACCGCCTCGGCCATGTCCGGCGACTCGCGCTCGACCTGCTCGGCGGCCCGCAGCCGGAAGACCGCGTCGGCGGACACCGCCGCCGCCAGCGCCGGGCCGGCCAGCCGGACCCGCTTGCTCGGCGTGAACCGGGCCGCGGCCCGCAGCGGCGCCGGCACCTGGTCGGCCGGCAGCCGCCCCAGCGTCGCCGCCGCCACCGCCAGCACCCGAGCCCGCACCAACTCCGGCAGGACCGGCTCGGCCGCACCCCCCTCTCCGTCCGCCGGCGGCCCCGCCGTACTCCCGGCCGGCTCCGCCGCACCCCCGTCCGGCTCCGCCCCGGCCGGCGGCTCGGCGGCCGCGTGCGGTGGGGTGTCGGGATCGTCCCGGCCGCGGCGCGACGCTCGGCGCGGGTCGGGTGCCGCGGCATCGGTGGGCCAGGGGCGGGTGGCTGGGGTCGGCTCCGCAGGCGAGCCCGCTCCGCCCGCGTCCGGCGGCAGTGGAGCGGGCTCGGCGGTCACGGCCCGGCCGGGTGCTCCACCGGCTCGCCCGTCCCCGTGGCGTGCGCGCCGGCACCGGCGGCGCCCCGCTCATCCGGCCGCGGCACCACCTCGACCGAGTCCGCCCGTCCGCACCACCGGCAGACCACCCGCTCCACGGTCTCGGACAGCAGCTCCCGCTCCTCGACCACCGGCTCCCCGGCCAGCGACACGTGCACGTACTCCCGGGCCCGCGTCGAGCGCTGCACGTCGAACCGGGTCAGGTTGCCGCACAGCGTGCAGCGCCACCGGCTCGTCTCGGTCGGGACGGGTACGGGCATGCGCGCAGGGTAGCCCGCCGGTGCCGAGCCCGGCTCAGAGTTCTTCCACTCGCGCGCGGTACGCCGGCAGCAGCTCCCGCCAGCGGTCCTCGCCCGACGGCTGCCCGGAGCCGAGCACGTCGAGGAAGTCGTGCCAGCCGGCCGAGAGCCCGGCGAACTGCGTGACCGGCAGCCGGCTGTGGTCGAGCACGAGCAGCGTCCCGCCGCCGGTCGGCGTCAGCTCCACCCGTAGCAGGGTCGGCGGCTCCCCGTTGATCGTCCACTGCCACTCCAGCAGCCGCGGCGGCTTGTGCTCCTGCACCAGCAGGTCGACCTGCGAGTCGGGGTCGTCGCCCCACACCAGCCGGGCGGTGGACCCGGCCGCCAGCGTGCCGACCAGGCTCGCACCGAGCCAGCGCGGGATGCGCTCCGGCGACGTCCAGGCCGCCCAGAGCTCCTCCGGCGCCGCCGCGTACACCCGCTCGAACCGCACCGCGCCGAACGAGCCGTCCCGCCGTACCGTGCCGAAATCCGTCACCGGGTCCTCCGCAGCTCCGTGTCGAGGGCGTCCAGGCGCTGGGCCCAGAATCCGCGCCAGCGGGCGAGCCAGGCGTCGACCTCGTCCAGCGGCGCGGGGTCGACCGAGTAGAGCCGGCGCTGGCCCTCGCCCCGGGCCCGCACCAGGCCGGCCTCGCGCAGCACCCGCAGGTGCCGCGACACGCCCGGCCGGCTGATGTCGAACTCCGCGGCGAGCTCGCCCGCCGACCGCTCCCCCGACGCCAGCAGCTCCAGGAGCCGGCGTCGGGTCGGGTCGGCGAGCGCCGCGAAGACCGGCACGCCAGAAGCGTAACCGACTCCTTACGTAAGTCAAGGCGTACACACGATGTTTCGTCGGTGGCCGGACATAGCGTTGGTTCGTGCGCGACGCCTCCGCCCCGGTCTACGTCCAGGCGGCGTTCGACGAACTGGACGAGCCGCTGCGCGAGGTCACGTTCGTCGTCGTCGACCTGGAGACCACCGGCGGCGGCACCGACACCGAGGCGATCACCGAGATCGGCGCCGTGAAGGTGCGCGGCGGCGAGGTGCTCGGCGAGTTCGCCACGCTGGTCGACCCCGGCCGTGGCATCCCGCCGCTGATCACCGTGCTCACCGGCATCACCGACCTGATGGTCGCCTCGGCACCGCCGATCGGTGCGGTGCTGCCGGCGTTCCTCGACTTCGCCCGCGACGCGGTGCTGGTCGCGCACAACGCCCCGTTCGACGTCGGCTTCCTCAAGGCCGCGTGCGCCCGGCTCGACCGCCCCTGGCCGGCGCTGCGGGTGGTCGACACCGCGCTGCTGGCCCGCCGCGTGCTGACCAGCGACGAGGTGCCGGACTGCCGGCTGGCCACGCTGGCCGGGCACTTCAAGGCCGGCACCATGCCGGTGCACCGGGCCCTCGCCGATGCCAGGGCGACCGTCGACGTGCTGCACGGGCTGCTGGAGCGGGTCGGCCCGCTCGGCGTGCAGTCCCTCGACGAGCTGCGCACGTTCACCGCACAGGTCAGCGAGGCCCAGCGGCGCAAGCGCCACCTGGCCGAGCACCTGCCCAGCGCCCCCGGCGTGTACGTGTTCCGGGACGCCGCCGGCCGCCCGCTCTACGTCGGCAAGAGCAAGGACATCCGCACCCGGGTGCGGCACTACTTCGTGGCCAGTGAGCTGCGCTCGCGGATGGCCGAGATGGTCGGGCTGGCCGAGCGGGTGGACGCGATCGTGTGCGCGCACGACCTCGAGGCAGAGGTCCGCGAGCTGCGGATGATCGCCGAGTACAAGCCGCCGTACAACCGGCGGTCGAGGTTCCCGGAGCGCGGGATCTGGCTCAAGCTGACCCCGGAGGCCTACCCGCGACTGTCGGTCGTGCGGGCCGTCCGCGACGACGGCGGGTCCTACCTGGGGCCGTTCGGCTCGCGGAAGTCCGTCGAGCGGGCGATGGCGGCCGTGCACGACGCGCTGCCGATCCGCCAGTGCACCGACAAGATCAGCGAGGCCGGCGGCGGCTCGGCCTGCGCGCTGGCCGAGATGGACCGCTGCGGCGCGCCCTGCGAGGGCCGGATCTCGCGGGAGGAGTACGGCGCGATCGCCGCGCTGGTCCGGGACGCGGTCGCCGGCGACCCGCGGCCGCTGACCGATCCGCTGCTGCGCAAGGTGGCCCGGCTGTCCGAGGCGGGCCGGTACGAGCAGGCGGCGACGGTCCGCGACCGGGCCGGCACGTTCGGCCGGGCCTGCGCGCGGGTGCAGCGGCTGGTCGGGCTGACCTCGGTCGAGCACCTGGTCGCGGCCCGGCCGGACGGCAACGGCGGCTGGGAGCTGGCGGTGGTACGCCACGGCCGGCTCGTCGCCGCGGGCGTGGCCGTCCGCGGCGCCGCCGTCCGCCCGTACGTGGAGGCGCTGGTGGCGACCGCCGAGTCGGTGCTGCCCGGGGTGGGTCCGCTGCCGTGCGCGACCGCGGAGGAGACCGAGCGGATCCTGCGCTGGCTGGAGGAGCCCGGCACCAGGCTGGTCGAGCTGACCGGGACCTGGTCCTGCCCGGCCCGCGGCGCCGGCGGACTCGGCGAGCTGCTGGAGTGGCGCGCCGACGCCGCGGATCCCACCTTCGACCGCCGCCGCATCCGCCCGATCCCCCGCCCCGCCCGCTGACGCCCGGAATCACCGCCATCGCGTACCAGCTGCCGCTGGCAACGCAGGACGAGGACTACGCGGACATCCCAGGACTGCAACTGATCCGGCAGTGAGCGACGCGAGCCGCGCCCGTGGCGGGCGCGGGTCAGGCGGAGTCGCGGACGACGAGGTGGGTCGGGAGGATCACCAGGGACTCGTCCGGTGTCCCGCCGGCGATGCGGGTGAGCAGCATGCGCACCATCTCCCGGCCCATCGACTCGACCGGCTGGTGCACGGTGGTCAGCGGCGGGTCGGTGTGGGCGGCCGACGGCGAGTCCTCGAAGCCGACCACCGCGACGTCCTCGGGCACCCGCCGCCCGGCCGCCCGCAGCGACCGCATGGCGCCGATCGCCATCGCGTCCGAGGCGGCGACGATCGCGTCCAGGTCGGGGCGGCGGGCCAGCAGCGCGGTCGCCGCGGCGGTTCCGGCGTCCAGGCTGAAGTCGCCGGGCTCGACCAGCGAGTCGTCGGCGGTCAGCCCGGCCTCGGCCAGCCCGTCCAGGTAGCCGGCGTGCCGCTCCTGGCCCACGGTCATGTCGGCCGGTCCGCGGATCGCCGCGATCCGCCGCCGCCCGCCGGCCACCAGGTGCGCGACCGCCTGCCGCGCCCCACCCCGGTTGTCGGCGTCCACGCAGGCGGCGGGCCGCCCGGCCAGGGGCCGGCCACAGAGCACGGTCGGCACCCCGCGCGCCTCCAGCCGGCCCGGCAGCGTGTCCATGCCGTGCAGCGAGACCAGCAGCACGCCGTCGACGTGCTGCCCGGTCAGGTAATGCTCGAGCTGCTCCCGCTCGGCCGGTGACTGCGCCACCGCGAGCAGCAGTTGCAGGCCGCTGCCGGTGAGCCCGGCGGAGATCCCCCGCACGACCGCCGCGAAGTATGGCTCGGCGAAGAACCGCTCCTCCGACTCGGACACGACCAGCGCCACCGAGTCGGTCCGCTGGGTCACCAGCGTGCGCGCGGCCCGGTTGGGCACGAACCCGAGCTCGTCGATCGCCTTCTGGACCGCCTCCCGCGCCCGCGGGCTGACCTGCGGCGAGTCGTTGATCACCCGGGAGACCGTGCCGCGGGAGACGCCGGCCAGCGCGGCCACCGCCTCGAGAGTGGGACGCGCCGGACCCGGCTGCGGCTGGGCCAACCCGTCCACCTCCTCAGCTCACTGGCGCGGCCCCGTCGGCTGCGGTCTCAGGTCCATCATGGTGCTCCTCCGGGACGATCGTCGCGGACGGGTCCGGCGGAAGCGGCGCCGGCGCGTTGCGGCGGGCGCTCTCGGCATACCAGAGCGCGCTGTCCTTCAGCCGCCGCCGCTGGCTGGCGAACTCGACGTGGACGACGCCGAAGCGCTTGTCGTAGCCCCAGGCCCACTCGAAGTTGTCCAGCAGCGACCAGACGAAGTAGCCGCGCAGGTCGACCCCCGCCGCCACCGCGTCCCGGCAGGCGCCCAGGTGCGCGGCCAGGAACGCGGTGCGCTCGCGGTCGTGCACCCGCCCGTCGGCGGCCACCGTGTCGGGGAAGGCGGCGCCGTTCTCGGTCACGTACAGGGGTGGGGCGGCGTACTCGGAGGCGACCCGGGTGAGCACGTCCGTCAGCCCGGCCGCGTAGATCTCCCAGCCCATCGCCGTCCGGTCGGTGCCGGCGTCGGCGAACCCGACGTCCGCCGCGCCCGGGTACGGCGACGGCAGCAGCCGCCCGGCCGGCCCCGGCCGGGGCGCGCCGGTGCCGGCCCGGACCACGTGCCGGCTGTAGTAGTTCACCCCCAGGGCGTCCAGCGGCTGACCGATCAGCGCCAGGTCGCCGGCCTCGACGAAGTCGAGATCGGTCACCGGGGCGAGGTCCGCGACCACGTCGGCCGGGTACGCCGCGCGCAGCACCGGGTCGAGGAAGAACCGGTTCTGCAGCCCGTCGATCCGCCGGGCCGCGTCGGCGTCGGCCGGGCCGGCCGGCTGCACCGGGTAGAGGTTCAGGCTGAGCGAGACCCGGCCGCCGGCGGTGCGCAGCACCTGCGCGGCCAGCCCGTGCCCGAGCAGCAGGTGGTGCCCGGCCCGCACCGCGGCCGCCGGCTCCTGCCGGCCCGGCGCGTGCTCGCCCGAGCAGTAGCCGAGGAACGCCGAGCACCACGGCTCGTTGAGCGTCGTCCAGGTGTGCACCCGGTCGCCGAGCGCGCCGTGCACCAGCTCCGCGTAGTCCGCGAACCGGCCGGCCGTGTCCCGCTCCGGCCAGCCACCGGCGTCCTCCAGCGCCTGCGGCAGGTCCCAGTGGTAGAGCGTCACCCAGGGCTCGATGCCCCGGTCGAGCAGCCGGTCCACCAGCCGGGAGTAGAACTCCAGCCCGCGCCGGTCGGCCGGCCCGCGCCCGGTCGGCTGCACCCGGGACCAGGACACCGAGAACCGGTACGCCGACAGGCCGAGCTCGGCCATCAGCTCGACGTCGTCGCGCCAGCGGTGATAGTGGTCGACCGCGACGTCGCCGGTGCCGCCGCCGCGCACCCGTCCCGGCGTGTGGCTGAAGGTGTCCCACACCGACGGGCCGCGTCCGTCCGTTGTGGACGCTCCCTCGATCTGGTAGGCCGCGGTGGCGGCGCCCCAGACGAAGCCGGCCGGCAGCCCACCGCCGCCCGTGGTCGCCGGGACGGCGAGCAGCTCCTCAGTCATGCCTTCAGCGCACCTTCCATGATTCCGCCGATGATCTGCCGTCCGAACAGGACGAAGACCAGCAGCAGCGGCAGCGTCGCCAGCGCGGTGCCGGCGAAGATCTGGGCGAAGTCGGAGTAGTAGCCGCTCGACAGCGTCGCCAGCGACAGCTGCACGGTCGGCTGGTCCTGGTTGAGCACCGAGTACGGCCAGAGGAAGTCGTTCCAGGTCTGCATGAACGTGAACAACCCGAGCACGGCGGCGGCCGGCCGGACCGCGGGCAGCACGACGTTCCAGTAGATCCGCAGCGTCGAGCAGCCGTCCACCCGGGCCGCCTCGATGAGCTCGTCCGAGACCGCCGACGCCGAGTACTGCCGCATCATGAACACGCCGAACCCGGACACCAGGAACGGCACGATGACCGCCTTGAGGTCGCCGACCCAGCCGAGCTTGACCATGAGGATGTAGAGCGGGATCAGCCCGAGCTGCAGCGGGATCGCCATCGTCGCGATGATGGTCAGCAGCAGCACGTTGCTGCCCCGGAACGGCAGCTTCGCGAAGGCGAACCCGGCCAGCGTGGAGAACAGCACCACCGCCAGCGTCACGCTGGCGGAGACCAGCACCGAGTTGGCGAGCCCGCGCAGGAAGTGCGCGTCGGCGTTGTCCAGCAGCCGCTGCACGTTCTCGGCCAGCTGGCCGCCCGGGCTGAGCACCGGCGGCAGCCCGCCGATCGCGTCGTTCGAGCGGGTCGCCACGACGAACATGAAGTACAGCGGGAACACCGACAGGGCCGCGCCCAGCGCCAGCACCGTGTAGACCAGCGGGCCGGCCTTGCCGACCTCGGCACCGCTCTCCCGGCTGCGCCGCCGCCGGCGGGTGGTCGCGAGGTCCTCTCTCGCGTCGACCGGAGCTGCAAGCACCATCGTCGTCAGTCCTTCCCGCCCAGTCGCCGGACGGCGAGGAAGTTGAGCGCCGAGGCGACCAGGATGATGAGGAACAGCACCCAGGCGACGGCCGAGGCGTAGCCGAAGTCGAACTTCACGAACGCGTTCTCCCAGACGTACATGGCCAGGGTCTGGGACTGGCGCAGCGAGCCGCCCTGGTAGTTGGACGAGCCGGAGTTGAACAGCAGCGGCTCGGTGAACAGCTGGAACCCGCCGATGGTGGAGATGATGACCGTGAACAGGATCGTCGGACGCAGCAGCGGCACGGTCACCTTGGTGAACTGCTTCCATGCGCCGGCACCGTCCAGTGCGGCCGCCTCGTACAGGTCGCGCGGGATCGCCTGCATCGCGGCGAGGTAGATCAGCGCGTTGTAGCCGGTCCAGCGCCAGTTCACCATCAGTGCGATGGCCGACCAGGACGACCACTTGGTCGCCTGCCATTCGATCGGGTGCACGCCGACCCCGCCGAGTACCCAGTTGATGATCCCGAAGTCGCGGCTGAACAGCTGGCTGAACACGATCGAGACCGCGGCGACGCTGGTCGCCATCGGCAGGATCACCGACAGCCGGAAGAACGTCCGCCCGCGCAGTCGCCGGTTGAGCAGGCTGGCCAGGAACATCGCCAGCGCCAGCTGCGGCACGGTCGCGAGCACGAACATGCCGGCGGTGTTGCCGAGCGCGTTCCAGAACACCGGGTCGGTGACCAGCTGCCGGTAGTTGTCCAGGCCGGACCACGGGTGCTCGGCGCTGGCCAGCTCCCAGTCGTGCAGGCTCACCCAGGCCGTGTAGACCAGCGGGTAGAGCCCGAAGATGCCGAACAGCACGAAGAACGGTGCGATGTAGGCGTACGGGGAGACCTTCGTGTCCGCCCGGCTGCGCAGCAGCGCGAACCGCTCCCGCCGGCCCGGGCGGTCCGGGCCCGGCGCCGGTGTCGCCGCCGGGACCGGGGTCGTGACGTCGGTGCTCACTGGCGTCCCTCCGGTCCGTCGCTGGCTGTCGCGTGTGGACGGTGGTGCCGGCGGCGGCCAGGAATCGCCGCCGGCACCACCGGGTCTGCCCTTACTTCGCGGCCTGCTGCGCGTCCTTGACCGCCTTCGCCCAGGCGTCGGCCGGCTTCAGCTGACCCTGCTGCACAGCCAGCAGCGTGTTCTCGACCGCGTCCCGGACCACCTGGTTCTTCGGTCCGAAGTAGACCGGCTGCAGCTGCTTGGCGCCGGTGCCGAAGATCTGGCCGACCGGAGCGTTGTTGAAGTAGGGGTTGGTGAACGACTGCAGCGCCGGGTCGTCCAGCGCCGCCGGCGAGGACGGCAGGTTGTTGACCGCCTTGAACGCCGCCACCTGACCCGTCGGGCTGGTCAGGAACCGCACCAGCTCGGCCGCCTCCTTGGGGTGCTTGCTCTGGGTGGGCACCGCGAGCCACGAGCCACCCCAGTTCCCGCCACCGCCGGGCGCCGTGGTGACGTCCCACTTGCCCTTGTTGGCGGTGCCGGCCTGGCCCTGGATGTAGCCGAGCATCCAGGCCGGGCAGGCGATCGTCGCGAACGTGCCCTGCTTGAAGCCGGCGTTCCACTGGTCGGAGAACGACTTGTAGCCGGCCGACAGGCCGTCGCCGATCATCCCCAGCATCCGGTCGTACGCCTGCTTGATCACCGGGTTGGAGTCGATGACGAGCGCGTTGCTCTTGTCGAAGTACGTGTAGCCGGGGTCCTTGCCCGCGGTCTGCACGAGGATCGTGTTGTACGTGTTGGACGCGGCGTCGAACCACTTCGCGCCGGTGTTCTTGGCCTTGAACTGCTCGCCGACGGTCACGTAGTCGTCCCAGGTCGGCCAGAGCTTGCCCACCGCGTCGCGGTCGGTCGGCAGGCCGGCCTTCGCGAACAGGTCACGCCGGTAGCACATGCCCATCGAGCCGACGTCGGTGCCGAGGCCGATCAGCTTGGTGCCGTCGGCGGACTGGCCGCCGGCGAACTTCCAGGGCAGGAAGTTGGACCGGTCGTCGTTACCGCCGTACTGGCCGAGGTCGACGAAGTTCTGCGCCTGCTCCTTGAACTGGATCATGATGCCCTCTTCGAGGGCGACCACGTCTCCGGCGCCGCTGCCGGCGGCGAGGTTCTTGGTCAGCGCCGGCGTGTAGTTGGACAGGTCCGAGCCGGTGCCCCGCTCGGTGATCGTGATGTTCGGGTGTGCGGCCTCGAACTGCTTGTAGAGCTGCTCGTAGCCGAAGTTGCCGAACACGTTGACGGTCAGGGCGACCTTGCCGCCGCCGCTGGCCGACGCGGAGCCGTCGTCGCCGCCGCCACATGCGGTGGCGGCGACCAGGACTGCCGCCAGACCGGCGCCGAGCGCCGCCGGGCCGCGGCGACGCAATGAACTCGCACGGATCACGAGTACCCCCTCCAGGGCCACAGAGAGCGAATTGGTGTGACCGCCGCCACACCATGGGAGCGCTCCCAGCACCTTCCCGTTAGGCGCACCACAGTGTCAAGGGCTTCTTGGGAGCGCTCACATAACGACTCGGTCACGCCACCGACGAGACCGTCCCAAAGCCGCCCCAAGCCCCCACCGACCCGGCCGCGCCGGCGCCGGACCGAACCGCTCGGCCTGCACCAAGGCCGAGGAGTGAGCCGCCGCCGTGCTCGACCGCTGACGGCCAACCGCGCCGGACCGAACCGCGCCGGACCGAACCGCGCCGGCGGGACCGAACCGCGCCGGACCGAACCGCGCCGGACCGAACCGCGCCGGACCGAACCGCGCCGGCGGGGCCGGACCGTGCCAGGGGCGGATCGGCGCCCCGCCCGGCGCCGGGCGGGGCGGGTAGGCTGCCGGCGTGATCACCGCGATCGTCATGGTCACCGCCGCCACTGACGCCATTCCCGAGGTCGCCGAGGCCATCGCCGCCTTGGACGGGGTCAGCGAGGTCTACTCGGTGGCCGGTGACGTCGATCTCATCGCCGTCGTCCGGGTCCGCGAGTTCGACCAGATCGCCGACGTCATCGCCGGGCAGCTGGACAAGGTGTCGGGCGTGCTCGACACGACCACGCACATCGCGTTCCGCGCATACTCCCGGCACGACCTCGAAGCGGCGTTCTCCATCGGCTTCGAGTGACGTAGTCGGCGCCCTCTGGCTCGCCGAGGTTAGGAGAGGCTAACCTGACTTCATGACCGCCGTCGCGAGCCGACCGACCCCGACGGCTGTCATACCCGGCCACGGCTGCGCCACCGTCGCCCGCTCGCTCGGAGAGACGCCTGAGGGCACGGCGACCCCGATGCGGTCCTGGCTGCTGATCGAGCATCCCGAGGCGTGGGCCCGCGATGTCGCCGACCGGGTGCTGGACCGGGCGCTGCCCGGGCCGCGGCTGCGCGAGCTGGCCGAGCTGCGCCGCCGCTACGGGTTGCGGCCGCTGCTGGGCCGCCGCCCCGGCTACCGCGCCGGCCGGCCGGCCCGGCGCACGGTGCTCGTCGGCAGTGTCGGCGGCCCGGCCGGGCGCTGGCTGGAGCGGCTCGAGCTCGACGACCTGCACGAGCTGGCCGACCTCGACCTGGCCGCGGTCGCGACCGGTGCCGGCGGCGTCGGCACGCCGGTGACCGGCGCGGTGTTCGGCGTCTGCACGCATGGCAGCAAGGACATGTGCTGCGCGACGCTCGGCCGGCCGGTCGCCAAGGCGCTGGCCGACGCGGCGCCGGGTCGGGTCTGGGAGACCACCCACCTCGGCGGCGACCGGTTCGCCGGCAACGTTCTCGTGCTCCCGGCGGGCTTCCTCTATGGCCACGTCAGCACGGCGACCGCGGCGAGGCTGGCGGCGGCGACCGACGATGACCGGGTGCTGCCCGAGCTGCTGCGCGGGCGTACGTCGGTCGACATGCGGGCCCAGGTCGCCGAGATCGCGGTCCGCCGGGTGACCGGGCTGCACGGCATCGACGACGTCGAGCCGATCCGCACCGACGAGACCGGCATGGTCGTCGTCCGGGCCGGCGGCGCGAGGATGGGTGTCCGGCTCGGCCGGCACCCGCTCGGCGTCTGCGGCACCAGCCGCTGCGCCGGCCCCACCACCCCCTGTGGCTACTCGGTCGACGAGCTCGTCGACCTGACCTAGGGTCACCCGACGCCACCTGCCGCCCGGTACGGCCGGCTCGCCCTACCCAGGCCGCCCGCTCGGGTCAGGACGCGGCTGCCGCCTGGCTGACGCGGACCCAGCGGTCGAGCACGTCCGCGGCCGCGCCGCTGTCGATCGCCTCGCCGGCCCGCTGCATCCCGCCGCCGACCGCGTCGAGCAGCGGGTCGCGCAGCCCGTCGTACACGGCCAGGGCCGCGCCCGCGTTGAGCAGCACCGCGTCCCGCACCGGCCCGCGCTCGCCGGACAGCAGCGCCCGCACGACCTTCGCGTTGTAGGCGGCGTCGCCGCCGCGCAACGCCTCCCGCTCGACCGCCGGCACGCCGAGATCGGCCGGGTCGAGGCGTTGCTCGTCCACCTCGCCGTCGCGGACCACCCAGACCCGCGAGGTCGTCGTGGTGGTCAGCTCGTCCAGCCCGTCGTCGCCGCGGAAGACCAGCGCGGTCTCGCCCCGCCCGGCCAGCACCGCGGCCATGATCGGCGCCATCCGCAGGTCGGAACACCCCACCGCGAGATATGCCGGCCGGGCCGGGTTGGCCAGCGGGCCGAGGAAGTTGAACGCCGTCGGCACGCCGATCTCGCGCCGGGTCACCGAGGCGTGCCGCAGGCCCGGATGGAACACCGGCGCGAAGCAGAAACCGATCCCGGCCTCCTCGACGCACCGGGCCACGGCCGGACCGGGCAGCCCGATCGCCACCCCGAGCGCCTCGAGCACGTCGGCCGCGCCCGCGGACGAGCTCGCCGCCCGGTTGCCGTGCTTCGCCACCCGGGCGCCGGCGCCGGCCGCGACCAGCGCCGACATCGTGGACAGGTTGACCGTGTTGGCCCGGTCACCACCGGTGCCGACCACGTCGAGCAGCGGACCGGCGACCTGCACCCGCTCCCCCACCGCGAGCATCGCCTCGACCAGGCCGGTGTGCTCGGCCGGCGTCTCGCCCTTGGCCCGCAGCAGCACCGCGAACGCCGCCAGCTGGGACGGCGACGCCTCCCCGGCCATGATCTCCGCCATCGCCCAGGCCGTGTCGGCCTCCTCCAGCGCGTCGCCCCGCAGCAGCGTGCTGAGCACCGCGGGCCAGCTCTGGCCGCCGGTCACGGCGCTGCCCTACCGGAGGACCGGCACGCCGCGGGCGCGGTCGCGCAGCAGCTGCGCGACCGTCTCCGCGGCGGCGATCGGGTCGAGCGGTCGCTCGATCGTGGCGTCGGCGAGCGCCCAGGTGGCCAGCCACCGGTCGTCCCGCCGGCCGAGCAGGATGCAGACCGCCGGGCAGTCTTCTATCTCGTATTTCAGCTGCCGGCAGATGCCCATCCCGCCGGTCGGCTGGGCCTCGCCGTCGAGGACCGCGACGTCGATGCCGCCCTCGTCGATCCGGGCGATGACCTCGTCACCGGTGGAGCACTCGACCCACTCGATGCGACCGAGGTCGGGCGCCGGGCGGCGACCGACCGCCGAGCGGACCTGCGCCCGCACCGCCGGGAGGTGGCTGAAGACGAGGACGGTCGAGGGCGGGCCCGCTGCGGTCATGCCCGGGAGTCTAGGACCGGGCCCGCCGCATCAGTGGAGCCGGTGGGCGGCTGTGGAAAAGCGGCTCGGTCAGCGGCGCTGCCAGGCCTCGGGACGGCGCGAGGCGCTCGTCGAGTGAACGAAGCAGTTGGGACCCGGGTTGTACGCCGAGAGCCGCTCGCCGCAGACTGCGCATTCGCGCCGGGCCGTCGAGACCTTGCGCACCGCGCGTTGGGAGCTGCTGCCGGGACGGGATCCAGAGACCACGTCTCCTCCGCCTCCTAGACGGTCCTGTTTCGCGGCGAGGGGATGGCCGCGATCGGATGCGCGAACTGTAGGTCGGTCACGGCACGTGGTCAACGATGCCGCGGGCCAGCCGGCCGGCTCACCGCGCGACACGCCGTGCGAGACCCGGGATATCACCCGTTCGGCCCAGGGCAATCGGCGGCCTGCCACCCATTGCGGCGAGCCCTCGGCGTGCCCCGCGGCGACGCGCCACCACGCTCCCACGGTCGTCGCAGTGCGTAACCGAAGTGACCGTCACTCTCCGTACTTCGGATCGGGAGCCGCTGACCGTGTCCCAGCCGTCGCTGGGCGCCGGATCGGACCGCGGTGACGGCGTCCCTTACACCCACAGACCTGCGGGAACACGCACCGGACCCCGGCAGGTGTGGCCCGCGGGCCCGTGGAATGATGCTGCCGTGACGACGGCGACGTACGAGGGCAGCCGAGCGCACTCGCTCACGCGCCCCAACATGGTGAGCGTCGGGACGATCATCTGGCTGTCCAGCGAGCTGATGTTCTTCGCCGGCCTGTTCGCCATGTACTTCACGGTTCGCGCCGCGCACCCGGACGACTGGCCGATGCATCCCACCGAGCTCGACGTGCCGTACGCACTGGTGGTGACGATCTTCCTGGTCTCCTCGTCGGTGACGTGCCAGATCGGGGTGTTCAAAGCCGAGGCCGGCGACGTCTACGGGCTGCGCCGGTGGTTCCTGTTCACGTTCGTGCTCGGCCTGATCTTCGTGCTCGGCCAGGCGAACGAATACCGCAATCTCGTGCACGAGGGCACCACGATCTCGGCCACCGGGTACGGATCGGTCTTCTACATCACCACGGGCTTCCACGGCCTGCACGTCATCGGCGGCCTGTTCGCCTTCATCTTCGTGCTGGCCCGCTCGACGATGGGCCGGTTCACACCGGCCCAGGCCACGGCGGCGATCGTCGTCTCGTACTACTGGCACTTCGTCGACGTCGTCTGGATCGGCCTGTTCGCCACCATCTACCTCATCCAGTGACCGGCTATGTCGTCCAGTGACCGGCCTCCTGCCGACGACAGCGAAGGTGGAACCTCGATGACGGAACGCCCCTCGACGACGAAGGGCCGCAGGCCGCGCTCGCGGATGCGCCGCCGGATCACCGGCGCGCTCGCGCTCGCGGCCGCCCTCGGCTCCGTCGGCGTGGCGTACGCGACCGTGGCCGCGGCGGCGACCCCGAAGGCCCAGACCGTCGCGGCGGCCAACGCTCCCGCGAACGAGCCGGTCGACGTCCGGAAGGGCCGCCAGCTCTACGAGACCAGCTGCATCACCTGCCACGGGCAGAACCTGCAGGGCGTGCTCGACCGCGGGCCGTCGCTGATCGGCGTCGGCTCCGCGTCCGTCTACTTCCAGGTGAGCACCGGCCGGATGCCGGCGACCCAGCAGGGCGCGCAGGTCCCGCAGAAGAAGCCGAAGTTCGACGACAACGAGACGCGGCAGATCGCGGCCTACGTGCAGTCGGTCGGCGGCGGGCCGGAGATCCCGACCGGCGACCTGCGCGGGTCCGACGCCAACCTGGCCGAGGGCGGCGAGCTGTTCCGGCTCAACTGCGCCTCCTGCCACAACTTCGCCGGCCGCGGCGGCGCGCTGTCCGCCGGGAAGTACGCGCCGTCGCTCGAGGGCGCCAGCGACACGGTGCTCTGGACCGCGATGCTGTCCGGCCCGCAGAACATGCCGGTGTTCAGCGACAACCAGCTGACCACCGAGCAGAAGCAGGCGATCACCAACTACATCCAGACGCTCAAGGCCCAGAAGGACCCGGGCGGCAGCTCGATCGGGCGGCTCGGCCCGGTGCCGGAGGGCTTGGTCATCTGGGTGGTCGGGATCGGCGCGATCATGTTGATGATCCTCTGGATCGGAGCGAAGTCATGACCGACGCGGTGCGGCCGCCGTCGACCCGCGAGCAGTTCGACCAGCCCGGCGAGATCGACCTGGAGACCTACCGCGACCTGACGCTCGAGGAGCAGGCGGCGCTGGGCACCGAGCTCGACGGGGTCCAGATCGTGCACCGCCGGGAGCGCTTCCCGGTCCCGGGCACGAAGGCGGAGAAGCGGGCCGAGCGCGCGGTCGCCGCGTGTTTCGTGCTCGCCTTCCTCGGTGCGGTCGCGTTCGTGGTGTGCTACGTCGTGCTGCCCTGGCAGTACGACATCAACTCGAAGACGTACACGTGGTTCACCCCGGTGCTCGGCGTGACGATGGCATTGTCGCTGTTCGGGTTCGGGATCGGCGCCATCCTCTGGGCCAAGCTGCTCATCACCGAGGAGGAGACGGTCCAGGATCGGCACAGTGGCCGCTCCACGCCGGAAGCGCGAGCGACCACGGCGGCGGTGCTCACCGACGGCATCGCCATGACCGGCCTGCCGCGCCGCTCGCTGCTGCAGCGGGTGCTGGGGTTGTCGGTGCTGGCGCTGGGCGCGCTGGCGATCGTGCCGCTCGGCGGGCTCATCAAGAAGCCGCGGGACGCGCTGTTCGTCACCGGCTGGTCCACCGGAGTGCGGCTGATGACCGGCGACCGCCGGCTCGTGCGCCCCGGCGACATCGAGGCCGGCGGCATCGAGACCGTGTTCCCCGCCACCCCGGACGGGTTGAGCACCCAGGTGGTGGCCGACTCGGTCGTGCTGCTCATCCGGCTGCGGCCCGGCCAGACCGTGCGCGCCCGTCCCGGCCAGCAGGACTTCGGCTGGGAGGACTACCTGGCCTACTCGAAGATCTGCACGCACGCAGGCTGCCCCGCCTCGCTGTACGAGCAGCAGACCGGCCGGCTGCTGTGCCCGTGTCACCAGTCACAGTTCGACCTGTTGCAGGACGCGAAGCCGGTCTTCGGGCCGGCCGCGCGGCCGTTGCCGAAACTCGCGATCACCGTCGACGACGAGGGATACTTCGTGGCGAAGGGTGACTTCACGGAACCCATCGGACCCAGTTTCTGGGAGCGCAGATGAGCCAGACGACGACGGAACGACCCGCGGGCAAGCGGCCCACGAGCGCTCTGGGTCGGGCGGCCGACTGGGCCGACGAGCGCTACACCGCCTCCCGGTTCGTCCGCAGCTCGCTGAACAAGGTCTTCCCGGACAACTGGTCGTTCATGATGGGCGAGATCGCGCTCTACTCGTTCATCATCCTCATCCTGACCGGCACCTACCTCGCGCTCTTCTTCGACCCGTCGATGACCGAGGTCCGCTACGACGGCAGCTACTCGCTGCTGCGGGGCGTGGAGATGTCCCGGGCGTACGACTCGACGCTGAACATCTCCTTCGACGTCCGCGGCGGGCTGCTCATGCGGCAGATCCATCACTGGTCCGCGCTGCTGTTCGTCGCCGCGATGGTCGCGCACATGCTGCGGGTGTTCTTCACCGGCGGGTTCCGCAAGCCGCGCGAGGTCAACTGGCTGCTCGGCGTCGGCCTGTTGACCTTCGGCATCCTCGAGGGCTTCGCCGGCTACTCGCTGCCGGACGACCTGCTCTCCGGCACCGGCCTGCGGATCGCCTACGCGATCATCCTGTCGATCCCCGTGGTCGGCACCTGGCTGGCGTTCGGGCTCTTCGGGTCCGAGTTCCCTGGGGTCGACATCCTCCCCAGGCTCTACATCGTCCACGTGCTGCTGATACCGGGCATCATCCTGGCGTTCATCGCCGTACACGTCGGTCTCGTGGTGCTGCAGAAGCACACGCAGTTCCCGGGACCGGGGCGACGCGAGGACAACGTCGTCGGCGAACGCATGTACCCGCTGTACGGGGCGAAGGGCGGCGGGTTCTTCTTCCTCATCTTCGGGGTGACCGCCGCGCTGGCCGGGCTGTTCCAGATCAACCCCATCTGGCTGTACGGGCCGTACAACCCGGCCCAGGTCAGTTCCGGTTCTCAGCCGGACTGGTACATGGGCTTCCTGGACGGCTCGACCCGTATCTTCCCGGCCTGGGAGATCAGGTTCTGGAACTACACGATCTCGCCGCTGATCTGGCCGACGGTCGTGTTGCCAGGGATCTTGTTCACCCTGCTCGCCTTGTACCCGTTCATCGAAGCGCGGATGACGAAGGACAGATCGGTGCACCATCTGTTGCAGCGACCGCGGGACGTGCCGGTGCGGACGTCACTCGGCGCGATGGCGCTGGCGTTCTACTTCGTGCTGCTGATCTCCGGCGGCAACGACATCATCGCGGACAAGTTCGACATCAGCCTCAACGCCATGACATGGATCGGCCGGATCTCGCTGATCGTCCTACCACCGGTGGCCTACTCGGCGACCTACCTGCTCTGCCTCGGCCTGCAGCGGCACGACCGCGAGATCCTCGAGCACGGCGTCGAGACCGGCATCATCAAACGACTGCCGTCCGGTGAGTTCATCGAGGTGCACCAGCCGCTCGGCCCGGTGGACGAGCACGGCCATGGCGAGCTCGAATACGCCGGTGCGCCGGTGCCGAAGCGGATGAACCGGATCACCAACCCAGGCCGGAAGGCGATCGGCTTCCTCAAGCAGGTGCCGGACCCGGGCGAGGCGCCCGACCTCGGCACGGAGGCAGGCGAGACCGATCAGGAGGCCGCCCAGCTGGCCGGACGCCCCAAGAACCCCGACTGATCCGACACCGACGACGAGGCCCCGCCCGCACCCGCAGGCGGGGCCTCGCCCTTTCCCACCTCCGAGACCCTCCCGTCGATCGACCAAGGCGACGGCCGGTCAGGAGGACGTCGAGTCCGTTCCGCCGGTCAGTCGGCCGGCGACCGGCCGCGAGTGAGAGCCCGGTCAGGAAGTCCCGGTGAGGTGGAGTGGGGTGCCCGGTGTCGGTGGCCCAGCGAGCGGCCACCGGTTTGCGCACAGCGCCCCACCCGGACAGGCAGGCCGGCCGTTTCCAGGCGCCGGCACGGGCCGCCCGCGCGGGCGCCGCCGGACAGCATCCGCTCGGGCGGCTGCGGGCGACCAGCCACCTCGGCGGCCAGCTCCTCCCGGCACATCGGCGTCCCGGGCAAGACCGTCGGCACGGTCGCCGCTCGCGCGCCCCTGTCCCCCGGCGTGACGCCGAGGTACTCCTAGCAGGACATGGGCCGGAGAAGCCGCGGTGCCCAGCGCCGGCAAGGTCAACGGCCTGCAGCACGCCGCGCCGGACCTGGTGCCCTTCAAAGGTTCCGGAAAGGTGCGAGGACTTCTGACGGGGGACTAGAAGGTCGGGGAGGTGTGCCCGCGCGTGTAGTACTCGAACAGCAGGCCGCCGGCCGTGAACAGCACGCCGACGATGCCGAGCGCGAGCAGCCAGTATTCGGTGAAGGCCAGCCCGAGGCCGGCGATCGTCGCCGCGAGCGCGATCCCGACAGGCCAGTAACTGCCCGGGCTGAAGAAGCCGAGCTCGCCCGCACCCTCGGCGATGTCGGCGTCGAGCCGGTCCTCCGGCCGCGGGTCGATCCGCCGGGAGACGAACCAGAAGTAGCTGCCGACGATCAGCGACAGCCCCGCGGTCAGGACCAGCGCGGTGACGCCGGCCACCTCGACCCGGCCGTCCTCCACCCAGGTCCAGATGCCGTACATGGTCGCGAAGGCGACGAACAGCCCGCAGAGGACCGCGAACAGCCGGAACTCGGTGCGCATCGGTCCCTCCTCAGTTGTTGTTGGCCTGCGGATCGGACGGTGCGCGCAACGTCCGGTCGGTGTCGAACGGGTGTGTGGTGGTCGCCTGCGCCGGCTGCCCGATCGCGCTGAGCGCCTTGGCCTGCCGGTCTACGTCGGTGTTGCCGAACGAGGCCAACGCCTGCAGGTAACGCTGGAAGTCGGACGCGGACACGACCCGCATCTCGAAGTTCATCTGGGAGTGGTAGGTGCCGCAGAGCTCAGCGCAGCGCCCGACGTACGTGCCCTCGACCTCGGGCCGCATCTGGAAGACGTTGTTCTGGTTCTTCGTCGGAGCCGGGAAGACGTCGCGCTTGAACAGCGTCTCCGGCACCCAGAACGAGTGGACCACGTCGTTGGAGCTGACCACGAACCGCACGTTCTCGTTGACCGGGACGACCAGCACCGGGATCTCGGTGGCCGAGCCGACCGTGTAGACCGGCTGGCCCGCGCGCGGGTCGCGGACCTGGTCGTAGGTGAACTGCCAGTTCCACTTGAACGCGGTGACCGAGACGGTGGTGTCGGCCTTCGGAGTGGTGGTGGTGACGATGTTCTCGGTGACGACGGTGTAGTAGAACAGCACCGCGACGGTGATGAACGGCACCACCGTGTAGAGCGCCTCGATCGGCAGGTTGTATTTGGTCTGCCTGGGCAGCTCGGAGTCGCGCCGGCGGTAGGCGATGCAGGCCCAGAAGATGAGGCCCCAGACCAGCCCGCCGACCGCGAGCGCGGCGACGGCCGACCAGGTCCACAGACCGCGGGTGGCGTGCGCCTGGGTGGTGATGCCCAGCGGCCACCCGAACCCGAACGCCTTCTCCCACTGCTCCGTGGAGCACGCGCTGAGCGAGATCATGAGCGCTACCACGCCCACGGACATCCGTGCGACCCGCCCGGAACGACCGCGACCCACGAGCCCGCCCCTTCGCCGCCTACCTGCACCGACTGTTCGCGCACCCGGAACTTCCCAGGTCTTGCGAAGACTACTAGCCGCTTCCCGCCCTGGCCCGCCGGGGGTCCGGCGTGCCTCCACCGTTCCCCTCCCCCGGTTCGGACCCTGCCGCCGGGGTGTGTCGGTGGGGTCGGGGCGGGAGGATCGGGGGCGTGGGCAGCGTGTATCTGGACGCGGCGGCGGGGGTGCCGTTGCATCCGGCCGCGGCCGAGGCGCTGACCGCTGCGGTCGCGGACGGCTGGGCCGACCCGGCCAAGCTGTACGGCGCCGGCCGCCGGTCCTCGCTGCTGCTCGACGGCGCCCGGGAGGAGATCGCCGAGGTGCTCGGCGCCCGGCCGGACGAGCTGGCCTTCTGCGGGTCCGGCACCCAGGCCGCCCACCTGGCGATCCTCGGCGGCCTGGCCGGGCGACGCCGCGCCGGCACCAGGTTCGTGCATTCCGCGGTCGAGCACTCCTGCGTGCTGCACGCCGCCGAACGGCACGCCGCAGCCGGTGGCGAGGCGGTCAGCGTGCCGGTGGACCCCGACGGGCGAGTGGACGTCGCCGCGTTCGCCGCCGCCGCGGACGGTGCCGCGCTGGCCAGCCTGATGACCGCCAACCACGAGGTCGGCACGCTGCAACCGGTGGCCGAGGTGGCGGCGGCCTGCCGGGATCTCGGCGTGCCGCTGCACACCGACGCGGCCCAGTCGGCCGGCCGGCTCCCGGTCCCCGCCGGCTGGTCGCTGCTGTCGGCCAGCGCGCACAAGTGGGGCGGTCCGCCCGGGGTCGGCGTGCTCGCGGTCCGCACCGGCACCCGCTGGCGCAGCCCACTGCCGGCCGACGAGCGGGAGCGCGGCCGCGTACCCGGCTTCCCGAACGTGCCGGCCGCGGTCGCCGCCGCGGCCGCGCTGCGGGCCGTGCGCACCGAGGCAGCCGCCGAGAACGCACGGCTGTCCGCGCTGGTCGACCGGATCCGGGCCGAAGTCGCCGCCCGGGTGCCGGACGTCGAGGTGGTCGGGCCGGCCACCGGCCGGCTGCCGCACCTGGTCACGTTCTCCTGCCTGTACGTCGACGGAGAGGCGCTGCTGCACGAGCTGGACCGGCGCGGTTTCGCCGTCTCCAGTGGATCGTCGTGCACCTCGTCGACGTTGACCCCATCGCACGTGCTGGAGGCGATGGGTGTGCTCTCGCACGGCAACGTGCGCGTCTCGCTTCACCGCTACACGACCGAGGCCGACGTCGACCGGTTCCTCGCCGTACTGCCCGGGATCGTGGCCGACCTCCGCACGGGGCTGGAGGGCCTGTGATCACCCTCGACCAGCGCGGCCGCCGCTGCCCGCTGCCGATCATCGCGCTGGCCCGGCACATCGGCGACGTCCCGGTCGGCGAGCTGGTCGCGGTCGCGGCCGACGACCCGGCCGCCCGGCTGGATGTCCAGGCGTGGTGCCGGATGCGCGGCCACGAGTACGTCGGCGAGGAGGCCGGGCCCGACGGCGTACCGGTCTACACGGTGCGCCGGCGTCGGTAAATCGCTTGGTCCCGGCACCCACGCTTGACGCATGGGATGGGTGGTCGAGAAGGACATCGACGCGTACGCCGAGCGCGTCCTGCCGTGGCTGGGCCGCGACCCGGCCTGGAACTCGGTGGCGTCCACCGTCCTCGTCACCCACCGGGACGGAACCGTCCGCGGCGACGACCCGTGGCTGGCCTGGCTGCCGGACGGGTCCGGCGCGGTCGCCGCCGTGGCGCTGCGCACCCCGCCGCGCGGCCTGCTGCTGTCGAGGTTCCCCGCCGGCGCCGTCCGCGGCCTGGTCGACGTCGCGCCGGCTGACCTGCCCGAGGCGGTGGGACCGGCCGAGCAGGTCGGCGAGTTCGCCACCGCGTACGCGCAACGGACCGGAGCGACCCCCCGGCTGAACCGGCACGACCTGCTGTACGAGCTGACCGAGCCGGTCGAGCCGCCGCGACCGGCCGGCGGACCGCGCCTGGCCGAGGACGGCGACGCGGAGCTCTGCTCGACCTGGGTGGTCGACTTCGAGACCGAGACCGGTGCGGGGACCGGGCGCGACGTCGAGCGGTCGCGGCGGGTGATCGCGCAGCGCCGGGTCTGGTTGTGGGAGGTGGACGGCACGCCGGTCTGCATGGTCGCGCACTCGCCGACCGTCGCGGGGGTGAGCCGGATCGGGCCGGTCTGGACGCCGCCCGAACACCGCCGGCGGGGGTACGCGGCGGCCGCCACCGCCACCGTCGCCGCCCGGCTGGCCGAGCGCGGCCGGGTCGTCCTGTTCGCCGACCTCGGCAACCCGACGTCGACCGGGGTATACCTGCGGATCGGCTTCCGGCCGGTCGGCGCGTGGGATGAGTGGCTGCTGGAATACTGAGCCGCTGCGGTACCCCGACGATCGGAGAGCCACCCCGTGTGCGGCCTGCTCGGCTTCCTCAGCAACGACGGCACCGCGAAAGAGGTCCGCGACGATCTCGCGGCCGCGCTCGACCTGTGCCGGCACCGCGGCCCGGACGAGGGCGGCACGCTCAACGACGACGACATGGTGCTCGGCTTCCGCCGGCTGTCGATCATCGACCTGGACAAGAGCCACCAGCCCCTGCCGTACGACGACGGGCGCTACTGGCTGCTGTTCAACGGCGAGATCTACAACTACCTGGAGCTGCGCGAGCAGCTGATCCGCGAGCACGGGGCCGGCTTCGCCACCGACGGGGACAGCGAGGTGATCCTGGCCGCGTACAAGCACTGGGGCGAGCAGTGCGTGTCCCGGCTCCGCGGCATGTTCGCGTTCCTGATCTGGGACAGCCAGGAGCGGGTGCTGTTCGGCGCGCGGGACTGGTTCGGGATCAAGCCGCTGTTCACGATGACCGACTCGCGCGGCACGTTCTTCGGGTCGGAGAAGAAGTCACTGCTGGCGCTGGCCCAGGGCCCGGGAGGCAACGGCGCCGAGCTGGACACCCGGTCGCTGCAGCACTACCTGACCCTGCAGTACGTCCCCGAGCCGGCCAGCATGCACGCCGGCATCACCCGGATCGAGAGCGGCACCGCGTTCCGCCAGCGGCCCGGCGCCCCGGTGGAGAGCTGGCGCTACTTCGAGCCGACCTTCCCGATCACCCGCGTGGACGACGCCGAGCGGCTCTACCGACGGGTCCGCGAGGTGATGGAGGACTCGGTCGCCAAGCACATGCGTGCCGACGTCACGGTCGGCTCCTTCCTGTCCGGCGGCATCGACTCGACCGCGATCGCGGCGCTGGCCAAGCGGCACAACCCCGACCTGATCACGTTCACCACCGGGTTCCAGCGGGCCGGCTACTCCGAGGTCGACGTAGCGGCCGAGTCGGCGGCGGCGATCGGCGTCCGGCACGTGGTCAAGACCGTGTCCCCGCAGGAGATGATGGACACGCTGCCGCTGATCGTCTGGTATCTGGACGACCCGGTGGCCGACCCCGCGCTGGTCCCGCTCTACTTCGTCGCCCGTGAGGCGCGCAAGCACGTCAAGGTGGTGCTGTCCGGCGAGGGCGCGGACGAGCTGTTCGGCGGCTACAACATCTACCGGGAGCCGCTGTCGCTGCGGGCCCTGACCTCGCTGCCCGGTGGCGTGCGGCACGCGCTGGGCGCCGTCGGCCGGCGGCTGCCGGAGGGCGTGCGCGGCAAGGACCTGCTGCGCCGCGGCTCGATCCCGCTGGAGGAGCGCTACTACGGCAACGCCCGCATCTTCCGCGACGACGAGCTCGGCTTCCTGCGCACCCGCGACCCGAGCGTGTCGTTCCGGGACGTCACCGACCCGCTCTACGCGCGGATCGCCGGGGCCGACGACGTGACCCGCATGCAGTACGTCGACCTGTTCACCTGGCTGCGCGGCGACATCCTGGTCAAGGCCGACAAGATGACGATGGCCAACTCGCTGGAGCTGCGGGTGCCGTTCCTCGACCCTGAGGTGTTCCGGGTCGCCTCGACGCTGCCGATCGACGCGCGGGTGACCCGGGAGCAGACCAAGGTGGCGCTGCGCCGGGCGCTGGCCGAGGTGGTCCCGCCGCACGTGCTGGACCGGCGCAAGCTCGGCTTCCCGGTGCCGATCCGGCACTGGCTCAAGGACGAGATGTACGACTGGGCCCGGGACGTGATCGAGGCCAGCGGCACCGAGTATCTGCTCGACCGGGCGGCGGTGCTGCGGATGCTCGACGACCACCGCGCCGGACCGCACGACTACAGCCGCAAGCTGTGGACGCTGCTGGTGTTCATGATCTGGCACGGGATCTTCGTCGAACGCCGGATCACCCCGGAGATCCCCGCCACCGTTTACCCGGTCGCCCTCTGACCCTCCGCGGCGCCGGGCGCGCCGCGG
>Ga0207678_10000358_pt1 | contig 41445 bp, 46 predicted proteins | sample KBSC63metaG_FD_184319 | JGI IMG/M metagenome (GOLD analysis project Ga0207678, IMG submission 184319) | Corn rhizosphere microbial communities from Kellogg Biological Station, Michigan, USA - KBS C6-3 metaG (SPAdes) (version 2) | ecosystem: Host-associated > Plants > Roots > Rhizosphere > Soil ... | reverse complement strand
GATCGCGGCGCTGGCCGGGTGGCTGCTGCTGAGCCAGCCGCTCGGCCCGGTCGGCGCGGTCGCTGTCGGCGTCGTGGTGCTGGCCAGCGCCGGCTCGACGCTGTCGGCCCGGCGGGCCGAGCCGACCATGGACCACCCGGGCGAGCTGACCGAGCCGCCGCCCGCGGCCCCGGACCCGCCGCCGGAACCGGCGGCGCCACCGCCCGCCCGGACCGGGTCGCCGCCGCCGACCGCCGCAACACTGCCACTCGGAGCAACTACCTGAGGTCCGTTCGGGCGGCTGGGTGCGCCCGGTCGTACCCACGAGTTGTCCGGACAGCTGTGAAGGTTCCCAGACCGCGCGGGTCGGCGCTGATCTGCGACCGCGTAAGGGTAATGTTCGCTACATGGTCGCAGGATCGTCCCCACAACCGGCGGCGATCGGCCCTGCTCCGCGCTACCCGATCGAGTCGGTCGACAATGCGCTCGCGCTGCTCCTGCTGTTCGCGGAGCAGCCGCGGGTCCGGCTCACCGAGGTGAGCAAGCACCTCGGTGTGGCGTCGTCGACCGCGCACCGGCTGCTGGCGATGCTGCAATACCGCGGATACGTGCAGCAGGACTCGACCAGGGCGTACGAGGCCGGTCCGGTGCTGCGCCACATCGGCCTGGCGGCGCTGCGGCAGCCCGACCTCTCCGATGTGTCCCGGCCGGTGCTGAAGCGGCTGCACGACCAGCTCGACGGGGCGACCACGGTGGGCCGGCTCGAGGGCCAGCACGTCGTCTACCTCGACCAGGTGAGAAACGCCAAGGTCACGCCGCTGCCGGACAGGTCCATCCCGGCCCACTGCACGTCACTGGGCAAGATGATCCTCAGCCAGCTCGAGCCCGACGAGCTGCGCTCGCTCTACCCGCAGGAGCGGCTCGACCAGCTCACCCCCCGGTCGATCGCGTCCCGCACCGCGCTGGAGGCAGAGCTCAGGCTGGCCCGGGTGCGCGGGTTCGCGGTCAGCGACGAGGAGCTGCTGCCCGGCGTCACCTCGGTCGCGGTCGCGCTGCCCGGGCTCGGTGGCGCCGGATACGGGATGGTCGCGGCGTTGCCGGCCCGGCGGATGACCCCGCGCACCCGCGGCGGTGCGGTTCGGGCGCTGACCGGTGCCGCGGCCGAGTTGTCCGGAGCTCGCCTGAAACTCGGGATGGGTGCGGCGCGTTCGGGTAGGTGAGGATCGACCCGACGACAGGAGGACACCCGTGCGGAAGAAGGGCCTCTTCGCCGCCGCGGCCGCGTTCGCGGCCAGCCCCCAGGGGCAGCGGATGATCCGGCAGGCGAAGGACTACGTGCAGAGCCCGGAAGGGCGGGCGAAGCTGGCGCAGATCAAGGACCAGATCTCGCAGCGCAAGAACGCGCCGCGCCCCACCCGCGCTCCCGACATCCCGCGTTGAGCAGACCCCAGTGGGGCGCCGCACTACGGTGGCGCCCCACTGACGCGTGACGTTACGGCCTTCCGGGGGCGCCGGCGGTCAGCCGGCGCCCCCGGGGCTCAGTGGCGGGTGACGGTGAAGGACTTGGTGAGCGTCGCCGTCGACGAGTCGCCGGCGTACAGCTCGATCGTCCCCGGCTCCACGACGAACCTTCCGGCGTTGTCGTAGAACCCGAAGTCGGACCTGTCCACGGTGAACGTCACCGTGCGCGACTCGCCCGGCTTCAGCGTGACCCGCTCGAACCCGCGCAGCCGGCGTACCGGCTGGGAGATCGACGCGACCGGGTCGTGCAGGTAGAGCTGCACGACCTCGTCACCGGCCCGGCTGCCGGTGTTCCGCACCGTCACCGACGCCCGGACGTGCCCGTTCGGGCCGACCGTCGTCCGGTCGAGGCGCAGGTTCGAGATCGAGAACGTGGTGTAGCTCAGCCCGTACCCGAACGAGTACAGCGGGTCGCAGAACGGCAGGTCCCGGTACCGCGAGGTGTACTTCTGGGTCACGTCGCAGGGCCGGCCGGTCGGCTCGTGGTTGTAGTAGATCGGCACCTGGCCGAGCACCCGGGGGAAGGTCACCGGCAGCTTGCCGCCCGGGTTGACCTTGCCGAACAGCACGTCCGCCACCGCGTTGCCGGCCTCGGTGCCCGGGAACCACGCCTCCAGGATCGCCGGCGACGAGGCCGCCACCGGGGTCAGCGTCAGCGGCCGGCCGTTGAACAGCACGACCACGAACGGCTTGCCGGTGGCCTTGACCGCGTCGATCAGCGCCTGCTCCTGGCCGGGCAGGTCGATCACGCTGCGGGACGCGGCCTCGCCGCTCATCTCCCGCGTCTCGCCGAGGGCGAGCACGACCTGGTCGGCCGAGCGGGCCGCGGCCTGCACCGCCGCCACGTCGAGGTCGCTGCACGCGTCGTCGTCCCGCGCGTCCGGCGGCTCGAGGTTCTTGCGGGTGCAGCCCTGGGTGAACGTGGTGTCCGGGTTCTGCGCCTTCAGCCCGGTGAACAGGCTGACCGCGTCCTCGTCCCGGCCCTGCCCCCACCACGGGCCGAGCATGTCGTGCTGGTCGTCGCCGAGCGGGCCGATGACCGCGGTCTTCCTGCTCGGGCTCAGCGGCAGCAGGTTGTCCTCGTTCTTCAGCAGCACCATCGACCTGCCCGCGGCGGCCCGGGCGGTAGCCCGGTCGGCCGGGGTGAGGAACGAGGCGGGGTCCTGCGCCTTGGCCACGTCGACGTACGGGTGGTCGAACAGGCCGGCGCGGAACTTCACCCGCAGGATGCGGCGGACCGCGTCGTTGAGCCTGGCCATCGAGATGTCACCGTTGCGAAGCAGCTGCTGGCCGAAGTCCCGGATCTCGGTGCTGACCATGTGCTGGTCGGTCCCGGCGTTGAGGGACAGCGCCGCGGCCGACGGCCCGTCCGCGGCCACGCCGTGCCCGCACGGGCCGGTGGCCGGGTTGACCGGCGGGCACGCCCGCAGCTCCTCGTCGGCGGTGTAGTCGCTCTCGATGAAGCCGTCGAGGCCCCACTCCTTCTTCACGATGTCGGTCTCGGTGTGCGAGTTCGCGCAGCCCGGGACGCCGCTGATCGCGTTGAACGAGCACATCACCGTGTCGGCGCCGGCGTCGATCGCGGCCTTGAACGGCGGCAGGTAGAGGTTGCGCAGCCGCTGCTCGGACATGTCGGTGGTGTTGTAGTCCCGGCCGCCCTCCGGCTGCCCGTACGCGACCAGGTGCTTGACGCTGGCCGCGACCTTGTCCGGGGCCGCGTACGAGCTGCCCTGGTCGCCCTTCACCCGCGCCGCCGCGTACACCGAGCCCAGGTACGGGTCCTCGCCGTTGCCCTCGGCGATCCGGCCCCAGCGCGGCTCGTGCGAGACGTCGACCATCGGCGAGTAGACCTGCTTGATGCCGACCGTGGCGGTCTCCCGGGCGCCGACCGTGGCGTCGGCCCGCGCCACCGAGGGGTCGAACGCGCTGGCCGCGCCGAGCGGGGTCGGGAAGATGGTCCGGTAGCCGTGGATGGTGTCGTACGCGAACAGGATCGGGATGTGCAGCCGGGACTGCTCCACCGCGATGTGCTGCAGCTGGTTGATCCGGACCGGGTCGACCAGGCTGAACACGCCGCCCACCCCGGCGCGCGCGTCGGCGTCGGTGACCTGCCCGTCGGAGAGCAGCTGCAGCTGCTGCAGCTTCTCCGCCACGGTCATCCTGCCCACCAGCGCGTTGACCTTCTGCTCGATCCCGGCGTCCGCGGACGCCGGTCGCGCGGCGGCCAGCGCCGCCTCGTCGCTGGACTGGTCCGCGGCCCGGACGGCCCCACCGCCGACCAGCGAACTGAGCACGAGCGCGACGGCCGCCACGAGTGTGGTCCGCCTGCCCGTCCTGCCCTTGACCGTCATGCCCCTGACTGTCATGGCCACTCTCCTGCACGCGACCGCCCCCCGACGCCGGCGTCGGTGCCGGTCCCATCGCTACGGTCGCGCGGAGCTAGCGTGGGTGAGCCGATTGAATCGGGCTGCTGGGCCGGGTGACAAGACTCGCCGGTATCGGATCGTGACTTGTGGGAAACCCCTATCTGCCGTGTGATGTGCGGACCCGACATCCGGGTCGGGAGAACACGCTTCGACGCAGGTCGGAAGGCGAGGGACAGGCATGGGCACGCGGACACGCACCGTCACGCTGCTGGCCGCGCTGGCCCTGGTGGTCGCCGGCTGCAGCAGCGGCGGCGACGACTCGGGCGGCGGCGAGGGCGCGTCGTCACTGACCGTTTGGACCATCGAGGACGTGGCCGACCGGGTCACCGCGCAGAAGAAGATGGCGCAGGAGTTCACCGGGAAGACCGGAATCAAGGTCAACATCGTCGCGGTCGCCGAGGACCAGTTCGACCAGGCGATCACCTCGGCCGCGGCCGCGGACACGCTGCCGGACGTGATCGCAGCACTGCCGCTGTCCGCGCTGCGCACGCTGGAGTCCGGCGACCTGCTCGACACCGACACGGCCAAGAAGGTCGTCGACGACCTCGGCGCGGGCACGTTCGCGGCCCGCAGCCTGGAGCTGACCAAGGACGGCGACAAGCAGCTCGGCGTGCCCAGCGACGGGTGGGGACAGCTGCTGGTCTACCGCAAGGACCTGTTCGACAAGGCCGGGCTGGCCGCGCCCACGACCTACGACACGATCCAGAAGGCGGCGCAGGCGCTGAACGGCAAGAACGGCGTCGCCGGCATCACGCTGGCGACCGCGCCGGGCAGCTCGTTCACCGAGCAGACGTTCGAATACCTGGCCCAGGCGAACGGCTGCGAGCTGGTCGACAACGACAAGAAGGTCACGCTCGACTCGCCGCAGTGCGTGCGCACGTTCGACTTCTACTCGAACCTGGCGAAGAACTACTCGGTCAAGGGCAACCAGACCGACGACTCGACCCGGGCGACCTACTTCGCCGGCAAGGCCGCGATGATCATCTGGTCCTCGTTCATCCTCGACGAGATGGCCGGGCTGCGGAAGGACGCGCTGCCCAGCTGCGCCGAGTGCAAGAGCGCGCCGGCGTTCCTGGCCCGGAACTCGGGGATCGTCACCTCGATCCAGGGCCCCGACGGCAAGCAGCCGTCGAGCTTCGGCGAGATCGTCTCGTTCGCGACGACCACCTCGGCGCCGAAGGACTCGGCCGCGAAGTTCATCGAGTACATGATGTCCGACGCCTACACGCAGTGGCTCGGCATCGCGCCGGAGGGCAAGGTGCCGACCCGGCAGGGCACCAAGCCCGGTGACACGTCCTACCTGGACGCGTGGCAGAAGCTCAAGGCCGGCGTCGACACCAAGGCCCCGCTGTCCGAGTTCTACGCCCCGGACGTGCTCGCCGCCGTGCAGAAGGCGCCGGAGACGTTCAACCGGTGGGGCCTGCCGCAGGGCCAGGGCGCGCTGGTCGGCGCCATGCAGGGACCGCTGCCGGTGCCGAAGGCGCTGGCGGGGTTGATCAACGGGAGCGGGGACCCGGCCGCCGCGGCGCAGAGCGCCCAGAAGGCGGTCGAGGACCTCCAGAAGAGCACCAACTAGCCCGTGACGACCGTCGCCGAGGCCAGCCCGCCGCAGCGGCCGGCGCCGCGCGGACGCCGCCGGCCGTCCGGGCTGCGCCGGCAGGAGTCACGGATCGGTCGGCTGCTGCTCTCGCCGACCGTGCTGATCGTGCTGGCGATCGTCGTGCTGCCGATCGTCTGGGCGATCTCGCTGGCGTTCCAGCGGGCCCGGCTGCTCAACATCCGCCGGGTGGGTCTGGTCGGCAACTACACCCTGGACAACTTCCAGCGGGTGGTGCAGGCCGACGGGTTCTGGTCGACGTTGTGGACGACCGTCGTCTACACGATCGGCGGCACGATCGGCTCGATCGGACTCGGGCTGGTCGCCGCGCTCGCGCTGCGCCGGCCGTTCCGCGGCCGGGCGGCGGTGCGGGCGGTGATGCTGCTGCCCTACATCACCCCGGTGGTCGCGGCGACGTTCGTGTGGACGGTCGCGCTCGACCCGCAGGCCGGCATCGTCAACGCCTGGGGGACCCGGTTCCTCGGCTGGGACGAGGCGATCCCGTTCCTGTCCGTCGAGCGTGGTCACCTGCTCGGCGTCCCGGTGCCGACCGCGCTGCTGGTCGTCATCGCGTTCGAGACCTGGCGCTACTTCCCGTTCGCGTTCCTGTTCCTGGTCGCCCGGATGCAGGCGATCCCGGGCGACCTGGACGAGGCGGCCAGGGTGGACGGCGCCTCGGTCTGGCAGCGGTTCCGGCACGTGGTCTGGCCGCAGCTGACCGCGGTGATTGCGCTGCTCGGTCTGCTGCGGTTCATCTTCACGTTCAACAAGTTCGACGACGTCTACCTGCTCACCGGCGGCGGTGCCGGCACCGAGGTGGTCAGCGTGCGGGTCTACAACTTCCTCACCGCCAGCAAGGACGTCGGGCTGGCCGCCGCGCAGGCGGTCGTGCTGGCGCTCGTCCTGGTCGGGCTCATCGTGTTCTACCTGCGGGCGGCGTCCCGGGTGGAGAAGGCGGCCCGGCGATGACCGCGGTGCTGGACGCGCCGGCCGAGCAGCGGGGGCCGGCCCGGCGCCGGCGGCGCGCCCGGTCCACCGACGAGAAGGTCTGGGCGACCGTACGGGTGCTCACGATCGCGTTCCTGCTGCTGATCACCGTGGTGCCGTTCTGGTACATGATCGTGCTGTCGGTCAAGCCGATCCAGGACGTGCTGCTCGACCCCGGCCGGATCTGGGTCACCGCCGGCGAGCTGAGCGCGGGGGCATACCGGGCTGTGTTCCGGTCGACCGACGACGGCGGCCAGGGGTTCCTGGTCTTCCTGCGCAACAGCGCGATCGTCTCGGTGATCACCACCGGCGCGACGCTGCTGGCGGCCGTGCCCGGCGCGTACGCGGTCAGCCGGCTGCGGTTCGGCGGCCGGCGGCTGGTCAGCGGGCTGTTCCTGGTGGTCTACCTGTTCCCGCCGATGATCCTGGCGATCCCGCTGTTCGTGCTGTTCACCCGGCTCGGCCTGCGCGGCAGCCTGGTCGGCCTCGCTCTGGTATACGTCGCCCAGACCGTACCGGTGGCGATCTTCATGATGCGCAACTACTTCGAGACGATCCCGGACAGCCTGGAGGAGGCCGGGCTGGTGGACGGGCTGACCCATCTCGGCGTGCTGCGCCGGATCAGCCTGCCGCTGGCGGCGCCGTCGGTCGTCGCGACCGGCCTGTACGTGTTCATGATCGCCTGGAACGAGTTCCTGTTCGCGCTGCTGTTCCTGCTGGAACGGCCGGACCGGTGGACGGTCTCGCTCGGGCTGTCCCGGCTCTCCGGCTCGATCGAGGTGCCGAGCACGGTGCTGATGGCCGGCTCGGTGGTGCTCACGGTGCCGATCGTCGTGCTGTTCTTCGTCGCCGAGCGCCGGCTCGTCGAGGGCCTGACCGCCGGGGGCGAGAAGGGGTAGCCTTCCCGACCCTTGACATGGAGGTCTATTCTACTAGTCACCTAGTGGAATGGAGTTCCGCGGTGATCCAGTTCTCCCTGGACGGCAGGTCGGGGATCTCGCCCTACCTGCAGGTGGTGCAGCAGGTGCGGCACGCGATGCGGCTCGGCCTGCTGCACGAGGGCGACCAGTTGCCCACGGTCAAGGACGTGGTTGCGAGCCTCGCGATCAATCCCAACACGGTCCTCAAGGCGTACCGGGAGCTGGAGCGCGACGGGCTGGTCGCCGCCCGGCCGGGGGTCGGCACGTTCGTCACCCGGACGCTGACCGACTCCTCGCTGGCCGCCCACGAGCCGCTGCGCCGGGACCTGGTCCGCTGGCTGGGCAAGGCGCGGCGGGCCGGGCTCGACGACGAGAGCATCGAGGCGCTGTTCGCGAACACCTTTCGGGCCACGGCCGAGCAGGACATAGCGTGAGCACCGTCGACACCATCCTCAGCGCCCGCGGGCTCGGCAAGCGCTACCGGCGCCGGTGGGCGCTGACCGACTGCACCCTGGACATCCCCGCCGGCCACGTCACCGGACTGGTCGGCCCCAACGGCGCCGGCAAGACCACGCTGCTCAACCTGGCCGCCGGCCTGCTCGCCCCGACCACCGGCACCATCGAGGTCTGCGGCGGCCGCCCGGCCGCCGGCCCGGACCAGCTGGCCAAGGTCGGGTACGTCGCCCAGGACACGCCGACGTACCCGGGCCTGTCGGTACGCGACCACCTCGAGCTCGGCGCGCGGCTCAACCCACGCTGGGATGCCGCGCTCGCCCGGAACCGGATCGACCGGCTCGGCCTCGACCTGAGCCAGAAGGCCGGCCGGCTCTCCGGCGGCCAGCGGGCGCAGCTCGCGCTGACCCTCGGCCTGGCGAAGCGGCCGGAGCTGCTGCTGCTGGACGAGCCGGTGGCCAGCCTCGACCCGCTGGCCCGGCGCGAGTTCCTGCAAGGGCTGATGGAGGCGGTCGCCGAGCACGGCTTCAGCGTCGTGCTGTCCTCACACCTGGTCGCCGACCTTGAGCGGGTCTGCGACCACCTGCTGGTGCTGGTCGACTCCCGGGTCCGGGTGACCGGCCAGGTCGACGAGCTGCTGGCCACCCACCACCGGCTCACCGGCCCGCGCCGGGATCCGGCGTCGCTGCCGGCCGGCCAGCGGGTCGTGTCGGCCAGCTCGACGGACGTGCAGTCGACGCTGGTCGTCCGCACCGACGGCCCGATTCTCGACCCGGCCTGGGCGGTCGGCGCGCTGAGCCTGGAGGACGTGGTGCTGGCCTACCTGAGCCCGGCCGAGGTCGGCCGGCCCACGCTGGAGGTGGCACGGTGATCTGGCTGAGCTGGCGTCAGCTGCGCATCCAGGCCGCGGCGGCGGCGGTCGGGGTCGCCGCGGCCGCGATCGTGCTCGCGGTCACCGGGCCGCGGATCGCCGGCCTGACCGGCAACATCTTCGACCAGCTGACCAACACCGACCGCTGGCTCTACTCCGCCGGCATCGTCGTCCTCGCGGTCGCGCCGGCGCTGCTCGGCGCGTTCCTGGGCGCACCGCTGGTCGCCCGCGAGCTGGAGGCCGGTACCCACCGGCTGGCCTGGACCCAGAGCGTCACCCGCGGCCGGTGGCTGGCGACCAAGCTCGGGCTGGCCCTGGTCACGGCCGCGGCCACGATGGGCGTGCTGGCGCTCGCCGTCACCTGGTGGGCGGACCCGCTGGACGCTGCGCAGAGCGACACCCGCGGATCGCTGCCGTCCCGCATCACGCCGGTCGCGTTCGACATGCGCGGCATCGTGCCGGTGGCGTACGGCGTGTTCGCGGTCGCGCTCGGCGTCGCCGTCGGAGCGGTGGTGCGCCGGTCGGTGGCCGCGATGGCGATCACGCTGGCGGTGTACGTCTTCGTGACGGTCGCGGTGCCGATCTGGGTGCGCCCGCACCTGATCCCGCCGGTGCGCCAGACGGTGGCCCTCGGGAACGACACGATCGACGGCATCACCATGCACGGCGACGGGCCGACGCCGCCCGTCACCGTCAGCGCGCACACGGTCGACCCGGCCGACTGGGTGCTGTCGAACACGACCCTCGACCCGTCGGGGCGGGCGATCGACAGGCTGCCGTCCTGGTTCGAGCAGTGCATACCGCCGCCCCCGTCGCCGGCGGCGGATCAGCAGAGGCAGGCCGCCGCTGCGAGGGGCTCCCTGGACGCCTGCCTGAAGCGGCTGTCCGACGAGGGCTACCGGCAGCAGCTGGTCTACCAGCCGGCCTCTCGGTTCTGGTCGCTGCAGTGGGCCGAGACCGGGGTGTTCGCCGTGGCGTCCGGGCTGCTGGCCTGGTTCTCGTTCTGGTGGGTGCGCCGGCGGGTCACCTGAGGCCGGTCAGCTGGTAGACCCGCCAGAACCCGGTGCCGGTGACCTCCCGCGGGACCGCCGCGGCGAACCCGGCGGAGCGCGCGTACGAGTCCAGGGTGGACGGTCGCATGACCGTCCCGGTGCCGACCGAGCCGGCGTGCGAGAGCGAGTCGGGCAGGCAGATCAGCAGGCTGAACCCGTACAGCGCGCGCTGCACCTCGTCGCCGGGCGCGGTCAGCTGCGGGTCGGCGGCCTCGTCGACGACGTAGACCAGCGCGTCGTCGGCGGTCGCCGCTCGCACCGCCGCCAGCACCTCGACCGGGTAGGGCATGTCGTGCACGCACTCGACCGCGAGCACCACGTCGTACGGGCCGCCGGGCAGCCCGCCGCCGACGTCGGCGAGGTGGAACGTGACCCGATCGGCCACGCCCGCTTCCTCGGCGTGCGCCCGCGCGGCGGCCAGCGCGACCATGTCCAGGTCGATGCCGTCGACCGTGATCCCGGGGAACCGGGAGGCAAGCCCGATCGCCGACCAGCCCTCGCCGCAGCCGACGTCGGCGACCCGGGCGCCGGCGGCCAGCCGTGCCGCCAGCTCGGGCAGCTGCGGCACCCACGAGTCGGGCAGCGCATGCCGCAGCGCCGGCCGGTTGCCGTCGCCCTGCGCCGCCGACAGCTCCGGCCCGTACGCCGCCCAGGGCACCCCGCGCCCGGACCGGGCGGCGGCCGCGATCGCCGGCAGCTGCCGGGACGCGACCAGCGCGGTGCGGACGAACGGCTCCGTCCACAGCGCACTGTCGCGGTCCAGCAGCGGGGCCACGTGCTCGGGCGGCAGCACGTACCGGTCGCCGTCGAGGTCGAGGATCCCGGCGACGGCCTGCTGCTCCAGCCACTCCCGGGTGTACCGCGGCGCGGTACCGGCCCGCTCGGCCAGCTCCGCGGCGGTCGCCGGGCCGCCGTCCCGCAGCGCCGCATACCAGCCGAGCTCGACGCCGAGCCAGACCGCCGCGGCCTCGCCGACGTGCACGGTCTGCTGGAACAGCCGCTCGGACAGCGCCCCGGCCCGGTCCTGTCGCACGTCCTGCGCCACGTGGTGAGTGGTCATGGGGACAGTAATACTAGATTTTGGCTTCCCTTTGGGGCAGGGTGCATGATCTCCGGTTTGCGCCATAGGTCATGCTGTGCGCCGTGGGAATCGTCATCCGGGTCGTGCTCAACGCGGTGGCCGTCTGGATCGCGACGCTGATCGTCCCCGGCGTCGACGTGACGACCGACTCGACCGGCAAGAAGATCCTGACCCTGGTCATCGTCGGCGCGATCCTCGGCCTGATCAACGCGACCATCAAGCCGATCGTCCAGCTGCTCTCGCTGCCGCTGACCGTCCTGACCCTCGGCCTGTTCGCGCTCGTGGTGAACGGGCTGCTGTTCTGGCTGGTGTCGGCGATCAGCAACGCCCTCGGCGCGCCGTTCCACGTGGACGGGTTCTGGGCCGGCTTCTGGGGCGCGCTGGTGGTGAGCATCGTCAGCTTCCTGCTGTCGATCGTGGTGAAGGACCGCGGCGACTGACCCTCCGGTCGCCCCAGACCTCGACCGCCTCCGGCACGGCCAGCGCCAGCCCGGCGCCGAGCAGCGACCCGCCGATCACGTCGGTGAGCCAGTGCGCGGACAGGTACGTCCGGCTCAGCGCGACGGCGGTGGACACCACCACCGCCACGATCATCCAGTGCAGCCGGCGCCGGCCCGTGGTCAGCGCCATCACCACGCCGATCGAGGTGACGGCGGAGGCGATCGCGTGGCCGGACGGGTACGACGCGGCGGTGGTGGTGACCAGCGAACCCGGCGGCCGGGGCCGGTCGACCAGGGCCTTCACCGGGCCGACGAGCAGCTCGCTGAGCGCCACCGTGGCCACCCAGGCGAACAGCGTCGACCACCGCCGGCGCAGCGCGATCACCACGGTGACCGCGATCCGCACCGGCCAGAGCACCGCGGTGCCGAAACCGACGCTCAGCGCCGTGCAGACGGTGACCAGCGGTCCCCACCGGGCGGCGACCATCAGTTCGCGGAACCGGTCGTCGAGCGGCTGCAGCACGCTCGAGGTCGCCACGAGCGCGGTGACGACCACCCCGAGCAGGAACAGCACGAGGCCGGTCACCAGCATCCGGCGGCGCAGCACCGGCAGCGGCTCGTGGCCGTGCTGCCGGACGTCGGCCCGGTGCTGGGGCTGCCCGGGGGGTCTCCCCCCGAGGGTGCTCACGATGCCGCTCCCGGCCCTCGGTCAGCTTCAGGATGTACGCGTGCGAGACGCCGGCGGGGCACCAGCCGGACCCCGTCGAGCAGCTCGGCAGCGCCGGCTCGGCCTGGCCCGGCGCGTCCTCCTCGTAGTCCAACCGTACGCAGCCGCCCGGGGAGGTGGCCAGCACCCCGGCCGCGACGCGGCGATCGTCGGGCAATGACGCGCCGTTGTGGTGGTCGCGGGGCGTGACGGCGTGCGAACATATGTTCGGGTCGAGCGTCATCGAGCAGCACCGAGCAGCACGAGGGGACGCGTGACCGATCAGCCGTTCATTCCCATCGTCCGTGAGCCCGACCTGCCCCGGCTGACTGCGGCCCGCCGTGCCATCGAGGCGGAGATCCCACGATTGCGGGCGCTCCCGCACGTCCGGGACGACATCCTCGCCACCCTCTACGCCGGCCGCGCGCTCGTCGCCGATGACGAGCACGGCCGGCAGCACGGCTTCGTGGTGCAGGCCGACGGGTTGCTCTGGCCGGAGCTGGACGACCTCGCCACGCTGGTCGAGCCGGTCCTCGACCCGAGCCGGCACGCCGGTCCCGGCACCTGGCACGCGGACTGCCCGTCCTGCCGGGCCGCCCAGGCCGCGGCCCGTCTCCGCACCCACCGCCGCTACCGCACGGTCGGTCCCCGCTGAGGCCGCGTGTCCTGCTGGCGTGTCGGAGTGCGCAGCGTGCACAATGATCGCCGCAGAGGACGTCCGATCGACTGAGGCCGCTGGGGAAGGCGCACCTCGTCCGACCGGAGGTTCCCTGTGCCGACCCGTGGCGTCGTCTACGTCCACTCGTGCCCGCCTGCCGTGGTGCCGCACGTCGAGTGGGCGGTCTCCGGTGTGCTCGGCACCCGGGTGAGCTTGTCCTGGACCGCGCAGCCGGCCGACCCCGGTCAGCTGCGGGCGGAATGCGCGTACACCGGCCGGCCCGGCACCGCGAGCAAGATCGCCGCGGCGCTCCGGTCGTGGTCGATGGTCCGGTTCGAGGTCACCGAGGACCCCAGCGACGGGTACGACGGCGAGCGCATCTCGTACGTCCCCGGCCGCGGCGTCTACCGCACCTCCACCGGCGCCAACGGCGACGTCGTGGTCGGCGAGCAGCAGCTGCGCGCCCTGGTCGCCACCGCCCGCAGCGCCGAGGACTACGCGCACTCGCTGGACAACCTGCTCGGCGCCGCCTGGGACGCCGAGCTCGAGCCCTACCGCCACGCCGGCGACGGCGCCCCCGTCACCTGGCTCCACCAGGTCGGTTAGGTCCCTCACAGCAGTCCGGCCGCGCCACCGCCGGTGGAGAGATGCGTCTCAGCGGCCGACGACGAGCGCGTCGACGCCCGGGAGATCGGCGAAGGCGGCGGACCCGTCGGAGGTCAGCACGGTCCGACGGGTCGCCGTCGCCGTGGCGGCGATGATCAGATCGTGCGCGCCCCGGGGTCGGCCGGTGCGGCGGACGTGCGCCAGCAGCCGGGCGTGGGCAGCGGCCACGTCGGGCGTGTAGTCCTCGACCGGGACGGTCGCGAGCACGTCGTCGACGTACGCCGCCCGATCCGGCCGCCGCCGGGCGTCCGCGAGCTCGACGCCGACCAGCAGCTCGGCCGCCGTGATCGCAGCGATGGCCACGTCGTCGTCGTCCCGCAGCGCCCGGCCCAGCCGGGCGCGTCCGCGCTCGGCCCGGATCAGGATGCCGGTGTCGAGGATCAGTCGGCGGGCCACTCGACCGGTGCGTCCTCGACCGCGGCCCGGACGGCCTTCAGGTCGTCCTCCCAGCCGTCATCCGGCCGGTGCCGCCGCAGCATCGCCTTGACCGCGCCGCCGGCCGCGACCGGCGCTGGCCCGATGATCGCGATGCGCCGTCCACCGCGGGTGACCACGATGGTCTCTCCGTGCTCGGCCTCGTCCAAGACGGCGGCGAAGCGACGGGACGCCTCGGTGGCCGTCATGACCTTCACAGGATCAGATTATCAGAGGACTCGTTCGCGCGGTCAGAGCGGGATGTTGCCGTGGGCGCCGCGGCCGGGGGGTGCGGTGGCGAGGGCTTCGGCGAGCACCCGGCGGGTCTCGGCCGGCTCGACCACGCGGTCGACCACGCCGATCTCCAGCGCCCGGTTGACCCCGCCGGCGACCTTCTCGTGCTCGGCGGTGAGCTGGGCGTGCAGCAGCTCGCGCTCCCCGGGCGGGGCGGCGGCGAGCTTGCGCCGGTGCAGGATGCCGACCGCCGCCGACGCGCCCATCACCGCGATCTCCGCCTCCGGCCAGGCGTACACGGCCGTCGCGCCGAGCGCCCGCGAGTTCATCGCGATGTACGCGCCGCCGAACGCCTTGCGGGTCACCAGCGTCACCCGCGGCACCACCGCCTCGGCGAACGCGTGCAGCAGCTTGGCCCCGCGGCGGACCACGCCGTCCCACTCCTGACCGACGCCCGGCAGGTAACCCGGCACGTCCACGAGCACGACCAGCGGCACCCCGAACGCGTCGCACATCCGGACGAACCGCGCCGCCTTCTCGGCCGAGGTCGAGTCGAGGCAGCCGCCCAGCCGCAGCGGGTTGTTCGCGATCACGCCGACCGTCCGGCCGGCCAGCCGGCCCAGCGCGGTGACCACGTTCGGCGCCCACTTCGCGTGCAGCTCGAACAGCGTGCTGTCCTCGTCGAGCAGCCGGGTGATCAGCGGGTGCACGTCGTACGCGCGCTTGGGGTTGTCCGGCAGCAGGCCGGTCAGGTCGGCGGGGCCGATCCCGGTCGGGTCGACCCGCCCGGGCCGGGCCAGCAGCTCGGCCAGCTCGCGCCCGCGTACCAGCGCCTCGGTGTCCGACGGTGCCACCACGTGCACGACGCCGGAGCGCCGCCCGTGCGTGTCCGGCCCGCCGAGCCGTTCCATGTCGACGTCCTCGCCGGTCACCGAGCGCACCACGTCCGGCCCGGTGACGAACACCCGGCCGCCCGGCCCCATCACGACGATGTCGGTGAGCGCCGGACCGTACGCGGCCCCGCCGGCGGCCGGGCCGAGCACGACCGAGATCTGCGGCACCCGGCCGGAGGCCCGCACCATCGCCGCGAACACCTGCCCGACCGCGTCGAGCGCCTCGACGCCCTCGGCCAGCCGGGCGCCGCCGGAGTGCCACAGCCCGACGACCGGCACCCGCTCCCGGACGGCGGTGTCGATGGCGTCGACGATGTGCCGGCAGCCGTCGGACCCCATCGCGCCGCCCATCTTCTGCGGGTCGGACGCGTACACGACGACCCGTCCGCCGGCGACCGTGCCGGTGGCGATGTAGACGCCGCTGTTGTCGAACGGGGCCAGCGGGCGCATGGAGCCCGCGTCGAGGAAGGCGGTCAGCCGTACGGCCGGATCCCGCCAGTCCTGGGCGTCGTCCACCTCGAGGGGAAGCACCGGAGAAGCCACTGCGCGCTCCTGACTCCTCAGACCTTGCGGACGACGAGGGCCACGTTGTGACCGCCGAAGCCGAAGGCGTTGTTGACGGCGACCGGCACCGGCAGCCGGCGTGGTTCCACGGAGACCACGTCGAGCTGCACGCCGTCGTCGAGGTCGTCGAGGTTGCGGGTGATCGGCACGACGCCGTCCCGCACGCTCAACACGGTCGCGATGGTCTCCACCGAGCCGGCCGCGCCGAGCAGGTGCCCGAGCATCGACTTCGGCGCGGTGACCAGCGCGTGGTCGCCGATGGCGGCGTTGATCGCGATCGCCTCGGCCACGTCGCCGGTCGGCGTCGAGGTCGCGTGCGCGTTCACCGTGACCACCTCGGCCGGGTCGACCCCGGCGTCGCGCAGCGCGAGCGTCATCGCCCGGGCCGCGCCGCTGCCGCTCGGGTCCGGCGCGGTGATGTGGTAGCCGTCGGAGGTGATCCCACCGCCGGCGATCTCCGCGTAGACCCGCGCCCCGCGGGCGGCGGCGTGCTCGGCGCTCTCCAGCACGAGCACCCCGGCGCCCTCGCCGAGCACGAACCCGTCCCGGCCCTTGTCGAACGGGCGGGAGGCCCGCTCCGGCTCGTCGTTGCGGGTGGACATCGCCCGCATCTGCGCGAAGCCGGCCATCGGCAGCGGGTGCACGACCGCCTCGGTGCCGCCGGCGACGACCACGTCCGCGCGGCCGAGCCGGATCAGGTCGGTAGCCAGCGAGATCGCCTCGGCTCCGCTGGCGCAGGCGCTCACCGTGGCGTGCACCCCGGCCCGCGCGCCGAACTCGAGGCCGAGCGCCGCGCCCGGACCGTTGGGCATGAGCATCGGCACGGTCAGCGGGGACACCCGGCGCACGCCGCGCTCCTCCAGGACGTCGTCCTGGCCGAGCATGGTCAGCGCGCCGCCGATGCCGCTGCCGATCACGATCGCCAGCCGCTCCGGGTCGACGCCGCGGACGGTCTCGTTGGGCACCCCGTCCTTGCTCTTGGGCACCGGGTCGAAGCCGGCGTCCGCCCAGGCCTCCCGGCCGGCGACGAGCGCCGCCTGCTGGCAGCGGTCCAGCCGGCGGGCCTCGACCCGCTCCAGCGTGTCGGTCGGTTCGACGGACATCCGGGCCACCAGCCGGGCCGGGAAGTCGCGGGCCCACTCGTCGTCGAGCCGGGTGATCCCGGACCGGCCGGCGAGCATGCCCTCCCACGTCGACGCGACGTCGCCGCCGAGCGGGGTGATGGCGCCGAGCCCGGTGACGACGACGGTGGGCCGCTCACTCATGCAGCCTTGGCCTTCTCGATGTAGGAGACGGCGTCGCCGACGGTCTTGAGGTTGGCGAGCTCGTCGTCCGGGATCTTCACGCCGAAGCGCTCCTCGGCGGCCAGCGCGATCTCGACCATGGACAGCGAGTCGACATCGAGGTCGTCGGTGAACGACTTCTCCTCGCTGACGTCGGCCGGCAGCACGCCGGCGACCTCCTCCAGGATCTCGGCCAGGCCGTCCTTGATCTCCTCGTTCGCCACTGCTTCTCCTTCGTGGGGTGTGATTTCCGTACGGATTGTGCGGGCTACGGGCAGAGCACGACCTGCCCGGCGTACGTCAGCCCGGCGCCGAAGCCGAGCAGCAGCACCGGGTCGCCGGAGCGCACCTCGCCGCGGGCGGCCATCCGGGCCAGCGCCAGCGGGATGGACGCCGAGGACGTGTTGCCTGCCTCGACGATGTCGTCGGCGACCCGCGCGTTGGTGGCGCCGAGCCGGCGGGCGATCGCCTCGACGATGCGCAGGTTGGCCTGGTGCGGGATGAACGCGGCCAGCTCGGCCGGCGCGATCCCGGCCTTCTCGCAGGCCTCCAGCGCGACCGGGGCCAGCGCGGTGGTCGCCCAGCGGAAGACCGCCTGGCCCTCCTGGCCGAGGAACCCGGTCCGGGACGGGATCGTGATCAGGTCGACGCTCTCGCCCGCGCTGCCCCAGGCGACCGGTCCGACCCCGACCTCCTCGGGCGTACGGGCCGGGCCGACGACCGCCGCGCCCGCGCCGTCGGCGAAGATGATCGCCGTCGACCGGTCGTTCGGGTCGATCCAGTCGGTGAGCTTCTCGGCGCCGACCACGAGCACGTTGCGGGCCTGGCCGGAGGTGATCGCCGAGGCGGCCGCGGACAGGCCGTAGCAGAAGCCGGCGCAGGCCGCGTTGAGGTCGTACGCGCCGGGCGAGGCGATGCCGAGCCGGGTCGCCACCTGGCCCGCGGCGCTCGGGATCGGGGTCGGCATCGTGCAGGTGGCGACCATCACCAGGTCGATCTCGGCCGGCGCCAGCCCGCTGGCCGCCAGCGCCTTGCCGCCGGCCGCCACGGCCATGTCCGGGACCGTCTCGTCGGGACCGGCGATCCGGCGGCTGGCGATGCCGACCCGGCTGCGGATCCACTCGTCGCTGGTGTCCATCCGGGCGGCGAGGTCGGCGTTGGTGACCACGTTCGCCGGCTGGTAGTCGCCGAGCGAGAGGATCTTCGCGCCGGCTACCGCGGGCTGGACGTTCATCGGGCCTCCTCGGCCGTGCCGGGCACCAGGCGGGCCAGCGGCTCGCCCGGGTCCACCAGATCCCCGTCCTCCAGCAGCCACTCCACCAGCACGCCGTCGTACGTGGCGCTGACCTCGAGCTCCTCGCGCTTGGTGCGGACCGCGCCGAGCCGGCTGCCGGCGCGCACCCGGGTGCCCTCGCCGATGCCGGCCGCGGCGAACGTGCCGCCGGCCGGAGCGATGACGACCCGCCAGTCCGGGGTGTGCTCGCCCTGGCTGCCCGCCGTCGTCCGGGCGACCAGGGCCTGCGCGGCGGCGAGGTCGTCGGGGGTGCCCAGCCGGACCGTCTCGACGCCGGGCAGCTCGCGGCGGGCGATCCCGGCCAGCGTGCCGGCCGGCGGCAGCTCGATCAGCGCGGTCACGCCGAGGTCGCGCAGGGTCGCCTGGCACAGGTCCCACCGGACCGGCAGGGTGAGCTGGCGGACCAGCCGGTCGCGGACGTCGCCGGCCCGCTGCACGGCGGTGCCGTCGGCGTTGGACAGCAGCATCAGCTCGGGGTCGCGGACCGGTACGCCGGCGGCGACGGCGCCGAAGTGCTCCCGGGCCGGCTCCATGTACGGCGTGTGGAACGCGCCGGCCACCGTCAGCGGCCGCACCTTGCCGCCGCCGGGCGGTTCCGCGGCCAGCTTCTCCAGCGAGTCGGTGGCCCCGGCGGCGACCACCTGGCCGGCGCCGTTGACGTTGGCCGCGGTGAGCCCGAGCGCCTCGATGCCGGCGATCACCTCGGCCGGGTCGCCGCCGAGCACGGCGGACATGCCGGTCGGCGCCAGCGCGCAGGCCGCGGCCATCTCGGCGCCGCGGACCCGGGCCAGCGCGACCGCGGCCTCCGGGGAGAACACGCCGGCCTGCGCGGCGGCGGACAGCTCGCCGACGCTGTGCCCGGCCACCACGATGTCAGGGCTGGCCGCCGGCAGCTCAAGCTCGGCCGCGGCGGCCAGCGCGGTGGCGACCAGCAGCGGCTGGGTGACCGCGGTGTCGCGGATCTCCTCGGCCTCCGCGCTGGTGCCGAGCCGGATCAGGTCGAGCCCGGACACCGCGGACAGCCAGCGCAGCCGGTCGGCCGCCCTGGGCAGGTCGAGCCACGGCTCCAGCATGCCGGGCGCCTGGGCGCCCTGACCGGGGGAGAGGAGGGCCAGCACGTCTCTACCGTCGCGCGGGTCCGGGCGGCCGGACGAGAGCGACGGGCACGAAGGTGGCCGCGCGAGCCTTGTAGGAATCCCACAGTTTCGCGGCGTGTCCCGTCGGTTAGAGGCCGCAGCAGCGGTGGACTTCCTCCTTACCTGCCCTTGTGCCGGACCTTAGCCGCGCCCGGCCAGCGCGCCGCCGTTGACCTGGACGACCTGCCCGGTGACGTGCCCGGCGGTCGGGCTGAGCAGCCAGCGGATGGTCTCGGCCACGTCCGCCGGCCGGCCCGGGCGGCCGTTCGCGGTCTGGCCGATCAGGGTCTCCCGCCGGCGGGCGGTCATCGAGTCCCGGAAGAACTCGGTGTCCTCGACGTACCCGGGCGCGACGACGTTGGCGGTCCCGCCGGGGCCGAGCCGGGCGGCAAGGTCCCACGTCCACGGGTGCAGGCCGGCCTTGGCCGCCCCGTACGAGCCGCCGCCGCGCAGCGCCGCGATCGAGCTGAGCGTGATCACGCGCGCGTCCGGCGTACGCAGCCGGGGCAGCACCGCGGTCGTGAGCAGCACCGCGGTGAGCACGTTCAGCCGCCACTCGTCGGTCCACTCGGCGGCCACCTCGGCCAGCGTGCCGGCCGGCAGCGGCGAGGTGCCACCGGCGGCGTTGACCACGGCGTCGACGTCCGGCCCGACCGCCGCCGCGGCCTCGGCCACCGCCCGCTCGACCTGGTCGGGCTCGGCCAGGTCGGCGGCGACCGCGTGCAGCTGCGCGCCCGGGACCTCGGCCCTGACCGCCGCGACCGTTCCGGCCAGCGGGTCCGGCCGGCGGCCGAGCACGACGACCGCCCAGCCGTCCCCGGCCAGCGCGGCCGCCGTGGCCCGGCCGATCCCGGTGCCCCCGCCGGACACGTACGCGACCCTGGTCATCTCCCGTCCTTCCCACGGCGGTCAGCTCGGCACCATCCTGCCCCGCGGGGACAACGGACTTCCGGTGGGCGTCAGCCCACCGGGACCTCCACCGGCGGCTGCTCGGCCTCGGCCACCACCCGGCGGCGGGGCAGGACGACCAGCGCGACGACCGCACCGGCCGCCGCGCCGGCAGTGCCGGCCACCATGGCGATCGACATCGCGTCGGTGAACGCGTCCCGGGCCGCCGCCACGAATGCCGGCCCGAGGGCGAGGGTGTCGGCGATCGAGTGGCGCGCGGCCTCCGGGACCGCGTCCGGCAGCGACGCGGTGTACTTCGCGGCGAGCACGCTGCCCAGCACCGCGACCGACAGCGCGGCGCCGGTCTGCTGCACGGTGTCGTTCATCGCCGAGCCGACCCCCCGGTGCTCGGCCGGCACCGACTGCATGAGCAGCGTGTACGCGGGCGGGCCCGCGATGCCGCCGCCGATGCCGAGCACGAGCAGCCCGGCCACCAGCATCGCGTAGCCGGAGGCCGGGGTGAGCTGGGTGAGCAGCCCGAACGCGCCGGCCACCACGAGCAGCCCGACCACGATCAGCGTCCGGTCCGGGATCTTCTTGCCCAGCGTCGCACCGAGGGTGTTGAACAGCGCGGCCGCGACCGCGTACGGCAGCAGCGCGAGGCCGGCCTCCAGCGCGTCGTACCCGAGGACGAACTGCAGATACTGGCTCAGCACGAGCAGCAGGCCGCCCGCGGTGAACGAGAGCAGCACGATCGAGAAGCTCGTGCCGCTGAAGTCCCGGTTGCGGAACAGGGCCAGCGGGACCATCGGGTGCTCGCAGCGCCGCTCCCACAGCGCGAACGCGGTGAGCGCCACCGCGCCGACGACCAGCCCGCCGAGCACCTGCGCGGAACCGAAGCCGTGCGCCGGCAGCGAGATGATCGCCCACACCAGCGCGGTCATCCCGACGATCGACAGCAGGGCGCCGGCCGGGTCGGCCGGCCTGGCCGGGCCGCGCGACTCCGGGATCAGCGCGAGCGCCGCGACGATGCCGACGACCGCGATCGGCACGTTGATGAGGAAGATCGAGCCCCACCAGAAGTGGTCGAGCAGGAAACCGCCGACGGTCGGGCCGGCGACCACGCCGATCATCGCGACGATGCTCCAGCCGGCGATCGCCTTGCGCTGCTCCTGCGGCGGGAACACCGTGAACACGATCGACAGCGTGCTCGGCATGAGCAGCGCGCCGCCGACGCCCATGAGCGCGCGGCAGGCGATGAGCTGGCCCGGGCTGGCCGCCATCGTCGCGAGCAGCGAGCCGGCGCCGAAGACCGCCAGCCCGACCAGCAGCGCCCGGCGCCGGCCGTAGCGGTCGGACAGGCTGCCTGCGGTCAGCAGCAGGCCGGCGAACGCGAGGATGTAGGCGTCGATGATCCACTGCACGTCCGCGGGTGTCGCGGACAGGTCCCGCATGAGCGCCGGGATCGCCAGGTTGAGCACGGTGTTGTCGACGACGAGCACGAGCAGGCTCGCGCACAGGACCAGCAGGATCCACCAGCGGCGCGGGTGTCCGGAGGCGGTGGCCTCGTACGGCGTACTAGTCATGTCGAACACCGTACGAGTCGGCTCGTACGGTGTGCAAGTCGCTTGTAGGATGTTCGCCATGAGGGGATCGGTCTGGACCCGGGAGCGGCCGGCGGCGGCGCCGCGGGAGACGCTCAGCCGCGCGCAGATCGTGCAGGCCGCGCTGGAGATGCTGGACGCGGACGGGCTGGCCGGGCTCAGCATGCGCAAGCTGGGCGCGAAGCTCAACGCCGGCGCCACCAGCCTCTACTGGCACGTCCAGACCAAGGACGACCTGCTCGAGCTGGTGGCCGACGAGGTCTACAGCGAGATCGACGTCCCCGGGGCCGAGCTCGCCGGCTGGCGCTCGGCGGTCACGCTGTTCGGGCACAGCTTCCGGGCGGCGATCCTCCGCCACCCCTGGTTCACCGAGATCGCGACCACGACGCCGAGCCTCGGCCCGAACGCGATCTCGCTCAGCGGGCGGCTGTACGCCGTGCTCCGGACGGCCGGCTTCACCGGCCTCGACGTCGACATGGCCATGGGGGTCGTCATCACGTACGTGCTGGGGGTGACGTCGGCCGAGACCTCGTGGCGGGCGGCGATCGCCCGGTCGGGGCAGTCGATGCGGGAGTGGATCGACGACGCGACCGCCAAGGCGGTCGAGGTGAGCCGGGACAACGCCGAGATCCAGGAGTCGCTGCGGGCCCGCCGCGGCGCCGACCCCGAACTGCTGCAGGAGCGGATGTTCGCCTTCGGCCTCGAGTGCGTGCTCGACGGCTTCGCCGCCCGCGTCGGCTCCTGACTCAGCCCTGGTCCGCCAGGCGGCCGAGGACGAGCGCGAGCTGGAGGGTGAGCAGGTCCCTCGGGTCGGTCGGGGCGCGGCCGCACACCTCGGCCACCCGGCGCAGCCGGTACCGGACGGTGTTGGGGTGCACGAACAGCGCCCGGGCGGCGCCCTCCAGCGTGCTGCCGCTCTCGGCGTACGCGGTGACCGTGTCGAGCAGGCCCGACCCGGCCTCGGCCAGCGGGCGGTAGACGTCCTCGACCAGGGTGTGGCGGGCCTCCTCGTCGCCGGACAGCGCCCGCTCGGCCAGCAGGTCGGAGGCGAACACCGGGCGCGGCGCCGCCGGCCAGCCGGGCACCGCCCGGATCCCGGCGAGCGCGGCCCGGGCCGACGTACCGGCCGCGCCGAGGTCGGCCACCGTCGGCCCGACCACCACCGGCCCGGCGCCGAACTCGGGCAGCAGCGGCCGGGTGCCGGCCATCGCGTCCTCGACCCCGCCGAGCACGACCACCAGCCGGTCGCCGGGCACGCCGGCGAGCACGTCCACGCCGGCGTGCCGGGCCGCCCGCTGCACCGCGTCGAGGACCTGCTCGGGGTGGCCCTTCGGCGCCGCTCCGATCACCACCGCGACCGGCGTCATCGCCGCCCAGCCCAGCGCGCTGGCCCGGGACAGCAGCGTCTCGTCCACGTCGCCGCGCAGCAGCACGTCGACGACCAACGCCTCCAGCCGGGCGTCCCAGGCGCCGCGCAGCTCGGCAACGCCGGCGTACACCTGGGCGGCGGCGAAGGCGATCTCCCGGCTGTAGCGCAGCACCGCCTCCCGCAGCTGGGCCTGCTCGCCGGGCGCGCCGAAGCCCTCGACCTCGCCCTCCACCACCTCGACGGTGACCCGCACCAGCTCGACCGCCTGCTGCAGGTTCACCGACCGGGCCAGCTCCTGCGGGCCGGCCCGGAAGACCTCGGTGGTCAGCCGCGGTGCGTCGCCGGGGGAGCGCAACCACTCGACGAACGAGGCGATCCCGGCCTGCGCGATCAGCATCACCCAGGACCGCTGGTCGGCCGGCATGGCCCGGAACCAGGGCAGCGTCTCGTCCATCCGGGCCACGCTCTTGGTCGCCAGCGCCCCGGACGCGCGCTCCAGCCGGCGCAGGGTGGCGGTCGCCGGCGGGGTGGTGGTCACGGGGTCACCTTGCCACTCGCCGCCGCGACGGTACGGGGCAGGATGGAGGCGTGAGCGCCCCTCGCGACCCCGTGGACGACCTGCGCCGGATCGCCTTCCTCATGGAACGCCGGCGGGAGGCGACCTACCGGGTGCGGGCGTTCCGGCGGGCGGCCGACGTGCTGGCGGAGATCCCGGTCGACTCGCTGCAGCGGCGGGTGGAGCTCGGCACGCTGCGCCAGCTGCCCGGGATCGGGGAGAAGACCGCGGCCGTGGTCGCGCAGTCGCTGGCCGGCCAGCTGCCCGACTACCTGGTCGACCTGGAGCAGGGTGCCGGCGATCCCGTCAACGGCGAGGGCGCGGTGCTGCCCGGCTCGGACGGCCCGACGCCGGCCGGGGTGGCGCTGCGGCACGCGCTGCGCGGCGACTGCCACACCCACTCGACCTGGTCCGACGGCGGCTCGCCGATCCGGGAGATGGCGCTGGCCGCCCGCGACCTCGGCCACTCCTACCTGGTGCTGACCGACCACTCGCCCCGGCTGACCGTCGCCAACGGGCTGACCGCCGAGCGGCTGCGGGCGCAGCTGGTCGAGGTGGCGCTGCTCAACGAGGAGCTTGCCCCGTTCCGGATCCTCACCGGGATCGAGGTCGACATCCTCGAGGACGGCGGGCTCGACCAGGAGGACGAGCTGCTGGCCCAGCTCGACCTGGTGGTCGCCAGCGTGCACTCGAAGCTGCGGATGCCGCGCGCGCCGATGACCGAGCGGATGCTGGCCGCGATCCGCAACCCGCACACGAACGTGCTCGGGCACTGCACCGGCCGGATGGTGACCGGGACGCGGGCGCGTCCGGAGTCCGAGTTCGACCCGGACGTGATCTTCCCGGCCTGCAGGGAGGCCGGCGTCGCGGTGGAGATCAACTCCCGGCCGGAGCGGCTGGACCCGCCGAAGCGGCTGCTCCGGCAGGCGGTCGAGGCCGGGTGCGTGTTCTCGATCGACTCGGACGCGCACGCGCCGGGCCAGCTCGACTGGCTGCCGTACGGGTGCGAGCGGGCCGTCGCCTGTGGCGTGCCGACCAGCCGGGTGGTCAACACCAGGGACGCGGACAAGCTGCTGGCCTGGGCGGCGCGGTGATCGTCCGGGCCGGCGAGCGGGCCTCGACGGTCACCGGCTGGCTCGACTCCCGGCACTCGTTCTCGTACGGGTCCGCGTACGACCCGGCGAACACGCACTTCGGGCTGCTGCTGGCCTGCAACGAGGACCGGGTGGCCGCCGGCGCCGGGTTCGCCGAGCACCCGCACCGGGACGTGGAGGTGGTCACCTGGGTGGTGTCCGGCTCGCTACGGCACGCCGACGACGCCGGGCACCACGGCGTCGCCCGACCGGGCGTGGTGCAGCGGATGAGCGCGGGCCGCGGGCTGCGGCACAGCGAGTACGCCGGGGAAGAGCCGGCGCACTACGTGCAGATGTGGGTACGGCCGGCCGAGTTCGGCGGCCCGCCGCGGTACGACACGGTCGCGGTGGGGCCGGGGCTGACCGAGGTGCGGCCGCTGCGCCAGCCGGACGCGGTCCTCGTCGCCGGCAGACTGCCCGCCGGCGGCACCGCCATCCTCGCTCCCACCGCCTACCTGCACCTGCTCGTCGTCGCAGGCACCCTCCTGCTCGACCCGGCCGCTTCCGGTCCCGCCGCAGCTGGCGCCGGCGACGACCGGGGCCCGTCGTCGGCCGGCCGCGCGGGCCCTGCCTCGTCGCCCGCGGACGCACGCGTGGCAGGCGGGGCCGACGGGGCCCGCGGGACCGGCGAGGGCGGCGAGGGCGGCGAGGGCGGCGAGGGCGGCGAGGGCGGCGAGGGCGGCGAGGGCGGCGAGGGCGGCGAGGGCGGCGGGGCCGGCGGGGCCGGCGGGGCCGGCGGGGCCGGCGAGTTCGCCGGCGAGGCCCGCGGGGCCGGCGAGGCGGGCGAGGCGGGCGAGGCCGGCGAGTTCGCCGGTGGTCCGGGGCCGGGGGTGGTCGAGTTGGGGCCGGGGGATGCGGTGCGGCTGACCGACGCGGGCCCCGTTGCGCTCCGTACCGACCACGGCGCGGAACTGCTCGCATGGCGGATGCGATCCGGGCTGTCCGTCGGGTAGGCAGGTTTCATGGAACCCGCTCGCGACCTGCTCGCCGCCGCCGTCGACCTTCAACCCGAGACCGTCGCCCTGCGCCGCATGCTGCACCGGCGGCCCGAGGTGGGCCTGTCCCTGCCGGACACCCAGGCCGCGATCCTCACGGCGATCGACGGGCTGCCGCTGAAGGTCACGAAGGGCCGCCAGACCAGCTCGGTCGTGGGCGTGCTGGAGGGCGGGCGGCCGGGCCCGACCGTGCTGCTGCGCGGCGACATGGACGCGCTGCCGATGCCGGAGGACACCGGCCTCGACTTCGCTTCCGAGGTGCCCGGGGTGATGCACGCCTGCGGCCACGACACGCACGTCGCGATGCTGGTCAGCGCGGCCCGGATGCTGTGCGCGCGGCAGGCCGACCTGGCCGGCCGGGTGGTGTTCATGTGGCAGCCCGGCGAGGAGGGCCACGGCGGCGCGCCGATCATGCTCGACGAGGGCGTGCTGGAGGCGGCCGGCGAGCCGGTCGAGTCGGCGTACGCGCTGCACATCACCACACAGCAGCCGTCCGGCGTGGTGGCGGTCCGGCCGGGGCCGGCGATGGCCTCCTCGGACACCGTGCACATCACGGTCACCGGCCGGGGCGGGCACGCGTCCAACCCGAGCGCCGGGCTCGACCCGATCCCGGTGGCGGCCGCGATCGTGCAGGCGATCCAGGTGATGGTCACCCGCGAGGTGAGCGTCTTCGACCCGGCCGTGGTGACGATCGCCAAGATCACCGCCGGCACCACGGACAACGTGATCCCGGAGCGGGCCGAGATGCTCGGCACGATGCGGACGCTGTCGGAGGAGACCAGGGCCGCGGTGAGGGAGAAGCTGCACCGGGTGGCCACCTCGGTCGCCGCCGGCTACGGCGCCAGCGCGGAGGTGCGGATCCAGGAGGGCTACCCGGTCACGGTGAACGCCGACTCGGCCGTCGATCTGGTGCACTCGACGGCGCTGGCGCTGGTCGGTCCGGATCGCGCCCAGCTGGCCAAGGACCCGATCATGGGCGCGGAGGACTTCTCGTACGTGCTGCAGCGGGTGCCGGGCGCGATGACCTGGCTGGGCGCCTGCCCGCCCGGGCAGGACCCGCAGACCGCGCCGTCGAACCACTCCAACCGGGTCGTCTTCGACGAGGACGCGATGGCCGTCGGCGTCGCCACCCACGTCGCCACCGCCCTGGCCGCCCTCGACGGCAAACCCCCGACCGCCTGACCGTCTCTCTTCCGAAGTCGTGCCGTACGCTTGCCACAGCGATGGAAGGACTACGGCATGCTTCGGGTGAAGGTTGACGCTCAGGGCCGGATGGTGCTGCCGCGCTCGGTCCGCCGACTCCTGCACATCGACGGGAAGGTCGCCGAGCTCGAGCTGGAGGAGACCCCCGACGGGGTGCTGCTGGAGGCACCGAGGCCGCGCGCGGTTGTCGAGCAGGGTGAGGACGGACTGCCGGTCATCTCGATCGGCAGCGGGCCCGGTTCGATCCGCAACGACGACGTCGTGGAGGCCATCGCCGAGGAACGCTCCCGGCGGTGATCGACACATCGGTCTTCGTCGCGGGCCTCATCGTCGAGCACGAGTTCCACCATCTCGCTCGTCCCGAGATCCGCAAGGCGGGCATCGTCTCCGGGGTGGTGCTGGCTGAGACGTTCGCACAGCTGCGGCGGACATTCCGGCTGGACGTCGAGGTCGCGCTCGCGGCCCTGCAGCCGTGGATCATCGAGGCGGGGCGGGTCGCCGTGCTCAGCCCGAGCGGGTACGTGGAGCTGTTCGCCCGGAGCGCCCAGTTGCGGCTGGGAGGCAACATCCACGACGCCGTGATCGCCAAGACCGCCGGCGAGACCGGCCAGGAGCTGGTCACGCTCGACCGACGGCAGCACGCGATCGCCGTCGCGCTCGGTGTGCCGGCGACGTACCTCGCCGACTGACCGGCCCGGCGGCAGAGCCCGAGACGGCGCTCAGCTTTCCGGTTCCAGCGGGTTCCGCCAGCGCAGCCCGGGAAAGCGGGCGAAGCCGCGGTCCGTACTGACCCACACGCAGTCGTGCTCGATCGCCAGCGCGGCCAGGTAGACGTCCGGCACGAGGTTCGCGGTCGCACCGGTCCGGCGGCACAGGTCGGCGAACAGGTCCCAGTGCCGTCGGCCTGGTGCGACCGGCACCGCGTTCTCGCTGTCCCGGAGGGCCTGGGTGAAGGCAAGTGCCTCTGCCAGCGTGCTGGGTGGGTCGAAGATGCGCCGGTTGGTGGCGATCCGGACGACCGCGCTGAGGACCAGGTCCGAGACTCCGAACGGGACCTCGTCGTCGAGAGCCGCGATCAGCCACGGTCGCAGCGCGCCATGGGCCGGCGAGCCCTCCTTGTGCGCATGCAGCAGGACGTTGACATCGCAGAGGATCACGGGCCGGCTCGGAACCCGGCCGGTGGCTCTTCCTCCGCGATCTCGCGCACGGCGACGTTGTCGTCGAGGTTCACGCCGGGCCGGGGACCGCCGGGCGACGTCGGCGGGTCGACCGGCCGGCGCTCCCGGTCGGTCGTGCGCCGGGCGAACGCCTCCCGCATCGCGTCCTCGACGACCTCGCTGATCGTGCGGTGGGTGCGGGCGGCCCGCTCCTTCGCCTCGCTCAGGAGGTCGTCGGCGATCGTCAGCGTCGTCCGCATGCATCAGAGCATACCGCCGCTGCATCATGATGCAGCGGCCCTCACAGCGAGCGGAGCAGCGCCAGCAGCTTGGCGTGCGAGTCGGCGGCGCCGGCCAGGGTCGCCTGCAGCGTCCCGCCCGGGGTCAGGCCGTCCGAACGCAGATCCAGGGATGCTGGCGTCCAGCTGACGTAGGAGGTCGCGAAGGACCCGACGAAGTGGCCGCCGTCCGGGTATTTCAGCGCGGTGACCGGATAGCGGAAGTGATGCTGCCTCAGCCGGAAGTTCACCGTGTCGACGAAGATGCACGACGGCCACACGCCGTCCTGCTCCCCGCAGTTCATCAGCACCGGTCCGTGAATCCGCTCGACCGGGATCTCCTGCCCCGGCGGCAGCGGCCGGCCGTGCAGTGTCCACGCCGGTGTGGAGCCGTTCGGGGTGGGACCGACCCGCGAGCTCGGCACGCCGGCCACCACCCCGTGCACCAACTCCGGATACGTCGCGCCGATCAGCAGCGCCGCCTCGCCGCCGCGCGACGTGCCCTGGACGAGCAGGTGGTCCGGGTCGACCCCGGGCTGGGTCCGCAACAGCCGCAGCGCCCGCGCGAAGTATTCCAGCGGGACGTCGGTCAGCGTGGTCGGCAGCCCGGGCTCCTTGAAATAGGCCAGGGCCAGCGCCGGAAAGCCGTTCGCGGCCAGCAACGCCGCCGCCGGCCCCGTGTTCACCCCGCCCTCCGAGCCGCCGAAGACGACCAGCGCCGGCCGCCGGGTCGACGTGTCGGCGGGCAGGAACAGCGTCCCGTACACGCCGTCGGTCGCCGGGCGTAGGTCCCGCTGCCGTACGCCGAGGTCCTCGGGCCCGCGCCGGTGCGCGACCGCCTGCGCGACGACCTTGCCGTCCACGCTGGCCCGCAGCGTCACGTCCAGCGTCCGGCCGCCGGCGAAGAACGCGGCCGAACCCCGGGTCGGCGTCATCAACAGGAACAGGGCCATCGGGTCGGCGGACGGGTAGCCGGACAGCGGCTTCTGCGCCAGCGAGACCTTCCCGTCCGATCCCGCCCGGAAGTCGGCGGACGACTGCCACGGCACGCCCGAGGTGTCGGTCGCGGTGGCGGTGACCGTGGTCCGCGCGCCGGCCGGCAGGCCGGTCACGGTGACCGAGACCGGTACGTCGGCCAGCGCGCTCGCCGGCGTGACCGTCATCGTCGCGTGCACGTCCTCACCCCCACCGCCCGTGCAGGCGGTGAGGGCGAGTGCGGTCAGGACGACCGCGGCCGGAACTCTCAGGTGTCGCCGCCGGTGTTGCCGGCGTTGGCCGCGGTCACGTCGGTGAGCTTGTACGAGTCGATCGCCTGCTGCAGCGTCTCCTGCTTGACCTCGCCGCTGGCGACGAGCCGGGAGAGCACCGCGACCACGGTCGACTCGGCGTCGACGTGGAAGTAGCGCCGCAGCGCGCCCCGGGTGTCCGAGCGGCCGAAGCCGTCGGTCCCGAGCGAGCTGTAGTCGCCCGGCACCCAGCGGGCGATCTGGTCCGGCACCGACCGCATCCAGTCCGACACCGCCACGTACGGGCCGCCGGCCCCGGACAGCGCGGCGGTCACGTACGGCACCCGGGCCGGCGTCGACGGGTCGAGCAGCGCGGCCCCGTCCGCCGCGACCGCGTCCCGGCGCAGCTCGTTCCACGAGGTCACCGACCAGACGTCGGCCGCGACGCCCCACTGCGCGGCGAGCATCTCCTGCGCCTTCAGCGCCGCCTGCACGGCGACGCCGGAGGCGAGGATCTGCGCCCGCGGCCCGTCGGTCTGCTCGGCCGCCTTGTAGCGGTAGATCCCGCGGCGGATGCCCTCCGGGTCGACGTGCTCGGGCATCGCCGGCTGCTGGTACGGCTCGTTGTAGACGGTGAGGTAGTAGAAGATGTCCTCGCCGTGCGGGTGCTCGTCGGTCGAGCCGTACATCCGGCGCAACGCGTCCTCGACGATCACCGCGACCTCGAACGCCCAGGCCGGGTCGTACGCGACGCAGGCCGGGTTGCTCGAGGCCAGCAGCAGCGAGTGGCCGTCCTGGTGCTGCAGCCCCTCCCCGTTGAGCGTGGTGCGGCCCGCGGTCGCGCCGAGCAGGAAGCCCTTGGTGAGCTGGTCGGCCGCTGCCCACATCTCGTCGCCGGTGCGCTGGAACCCGAACATCGAGTAGAAGATGTAGATCGGGATCATCGGATGCCCGTGCGTGGCGTACGACGTCCCGGCGGCGATGAACGAGCCCATCGAGCCGGCCTCGGTGATCCCCTCGTGCAGGATCTGACCCTTGACCGCCTCCCGGTACGACAGCAGCAGCTCCCGGTCGACCGGGTCGTAGTTCTGCCCGAACGGGCTGTAGATCTTGGCCGTCGGGAACAGCGAGTCCATGCCGAAGGTGCGGGCCTCGTCCGGGATGATCGGCACGAACCGGTGGCCGATCTCCTTGTCCTTCATGAGGTCCTTGAGCAGCCGGACGAACGCCATCGTCGTCGCCACGGCCTGCTTGCCCGAGCCCTTCTTGAGGTCGCCGTAGACCTCGGTGGGCGGCAGCGTCAGCGGCTTGGCCCGGGTGACCCGCCGCGGCAGCGCGCCGCCGAGCGCGGCCCGCCGCTCCTGCATGTACTGGATCTCCTCGGAGTCCGGCCCCGGGTGGTAGTAGGGCGGCAGGCCGTCCTCCAGCGCGGAGTCCGGGATCTCCAGGTAGAGCCGGTCGCGCATCTCCTTGAGCTCGGCCTTGGTGAGCTTCTTCATCTGGTGGGTCGCGTTGCGGCCCTCGAAGTCCTTGCCGAGCGTCCAGCCCTTGATCGTGTGGGCGAGGATGACCGTCGGCTGCCCGGCGTGCTCGGTCGCCGCCTTGAACGCCGCGTATACCTTGCGGTAGTCGTGGCCGCCGCGCGGCAGGTTACGCAGCTGGTCGTCGGACAGGTGCTCGACCATCTTGCGCAGCCGCGGGTCGGAGCCGAAGAAGTCCTCCCGGATGAACGCGCCGTCCGCGGTCGAGTAGGTCTGGAACTGGCCGTCCGGCGTGGTGTTCATCTTGTTCACCAGCACGCCGTCGACGTCGCGGGCCAGCAGCTCGTCCCACTCCCGGCCCCAGACGACCTTGATCACGTTCCAGCCGGCGCCGCGGAAGTAGGACTCCAGCTCCTGGATGATCTTGCCGTTGCCGCGGACCGGGCCGTCCAGCCGCTGCAGGTTGCAGTTCACCACGAAGATCAGGTTGTCAAGCTCCTCGCGGGCGGCCACCCCGATCGCGCCGAGCGACTCCGGCTCGTCCATCTCGCCGTCGCCGAGGAACGCCCACACCCGCGAGTTGCTGGTGTCCTCGATCTCGCGGTTGAGCAGGTAGCGGTTGAACCGGGCCTGGTAGATCGCGTTGAGCGGGCCGAGACCCATGCTCACGGTGGGGAACTCCCAGAAGTCCGGCATGAGCCTGGGGTGCGGGTAGGACGGGAGGCCGCCGCCCGGATGCGAGAGCTCCTGCCGGAACCCGTCCAGCTGCTGCTCGGTCAGCCTGCCCTCGAGGAATGCCCGGGCGTAGATGCCCGGCGAGCCGTGACCCTGGAAGAACACCTGGTCGCCGGACTGGCCGTGGTCCTTGCCGCGGAAGAAGTGGTTGAAGCCCACCTCGTACAGGGAGGCCATCGACGCGTACGTGGCGATGTGGCCGCCGACGCCGAGCTCCGGGCGGTTCGCCCGGGAGACCATGATCGCCGCGTTCCAGCGGACGTACGCCCGGATGCGCCGCTCGATGAACTCGTCGCCGGGGAACCAGGGCTCCCGCTCCGGCGGGATCGTGTTGATGTAGTCGGTGCTGCGCAGCGCCGGCACCCCGACCTGGCGCTCCCGTGCCCGCTCGAGCAGCTTGAGCATGAGGTAGCGGGCGCGGCCGCGGCCGGCCATGTTGATCACCGAATCCAGGGACTCCAGCCACTCCCTGGTCTCCTCGGGGTCGAGGTCGGGGAGCTGGCTCGGCAGGCCATCGGTAATGACGCTGAAACGGTCACTGGTCACAGTCCCATTGTCCATCCAATCCGGCCGGTAGCCGAGCCGGGTGCGCCGGACGTCGTGGTTCTGCCTGTCCAACGGCACGGGGTAGGTTGGCGCGCATGCGCTTGACCCGCCTGCCGGCCGCGCTGATCTCCGCCCTGCTGCTGGCCGGCGTCGCATCCTGCGCGACCACGATCCAGGGATCGGGCACGATCGACCCGGGCGTGGTCAACGGCGGGTCGACGCCGGACGGGTCGGCCGACCCGAGCAGCACGTCCGATCCGGGCGAGTCCGCCGGGTCGACGCCCACGCCGTCCCCGACGGTGAGCGCCGTCCAGATCCGCGAGCGGGCGTTGTGCGTGCTGGAGCGCGCCGCCATCACCGGGATCAACACGAGCTTCAACAAGTCCAAGCAGCGCAGCCAGCAGGTCCAGATCCTCAAGCAGGGCGCGGCCACGGTCGGCGGCCAGCTGTCCCGGTCCGGGCTGCCGGCCGACGACACGATCCTGCGCGCCGGCAAGGCCGTGCAGGCCCAGCTGGCCAGCCTCCACGCGGCCGCCAGCGCGGGCAAAAACCCCAGCACGAAGCCGTACAACGACGCGACCGCAAAGTTCCAGCAAGCCTGCAACTCGATCCCCTGAGCGGTAGGTTCGGGCCGCTGTGGCGCAGCGGTGCCGCGACACGACGTCCGTTCCGACTGGCGTACTTGCGTGGGGACCTGGGAATGTGTGGACTACCGGGCACACAGACCGTGGTGACCGCTGAACCGAACGGGAGGACCGAGGGGTGAGCACGACCGTGGACCAGGCAGGAGGGCGTGGCCTGGCCGAGCGGCTGGGGATCGAGCCGGGCATGGTCGTGCAGGAGCGCGGCTGGGACGAGGACGCCGACGAGGAGCTGCGCCAGGCCATCGCCGAGCGCGCCGGCAGCGAGATGGTCGACGAGGACGCCGACGACGTCGTCGACGTGGTGCTGCTCTGGTGGCGCGACGAGGACGGCGACCTGGTCGACACGCTCGTCGACGCGCTGCACCCGCTCGCCGACAGCGGCGTGATCTGGCTGCTCACCCCGAAGTCCGGGCGGGACGGGCACGTGCCGCCGTCCGACATCAACGAGGCCGCCCCGACGGCCGGCCTGTCGCAGACCTCGAGCATCAGCGCCGGCCGGGATTGGGCCGGCGCCCGCCTGGTCACGCCCAAGTCCAACCGCTCCAAGCGCTGAGCAGGGCCGCCGGCTCCGGCCGGCGTCAGCGACCGAGCCGCAGGAGGCGGCCGGCGCCGGCGATCCACCGTGCTGCCGCCCCGAGCGCCGGTCCACCGGGCAGCCCCGACACCTCGTCGACGATCGGTGCGAGACGCACGATGTCGGCCAGACCGTGCACTCGCATCGCGCGAGAGGCCAGCAACGCCGGCACGGCACGCCGGCCGGCCGACGCGTCGAGCAGGACCGCCGCGTCGCCCTCGACCGCCGCGCCCGGCGGCCGTTCCCGCACCGCGGTGGTGACCCATCCATCGTCGTCGGTCCGGACCTGCCAGCCCGACCGACCCGTCCACGCCGTGAGCGACGAGCGCAACCCGCGCCGGCGCGCGAACACGCCGGTCACGTCGACCAGCGCTGCCAGCCCCGCGTCGAGCAGCCGGTCGTCCGGCCGTACGCCGAGGTCGAGCGCGTGCACGGCCAGCTCGTAGCCGCTGGCGTTGACGACGGTGAGCAGCGGCAGCACGCCGACCACGGACATGACGGGGGTCAGCCCGAGCGCCCGCGGACCGTCGGCGGCGTCCGGCGCGGCGAACCACTCCGCGATCCGGTCCCGCGACCGCCGCACCGCCGCCAGCACATCGGCGGTGGGGACGTCCCGGTGCGCCGCGACGACCGCCTCGTTGACGGCGTCCGGGTCGTACGGTGGTGCGACCGTGCCGGAGCGCGCCTCGGCAAGCAGCTTGTCCAGGGTCGCGACACCCGGCCAGTCGCCCACGTGCAGCAGCACGTCGCGCCCGGTCCAGCCGGGCAGTCGGGACGGTCGGCCCAGGTCGACGTCCTCGGCGGCGGCGAGGAAACCGTCCCACGACCCGAGCACCCGCTCGCGCTGCTCGCCGAGCGGCAGGGTGGCCAGGCCGGCCGGGTCGGGGCGTGACATGCTGCCCATGGTGCCGGACATCCCGGCATGATCCGGCGAGGAGGACAACGTCTATGGCGGTCGAGGTCGGCCAGGAGGCCCCCGACTTCACCCTTCGCGACCAGAACCGCGAGGAGGTGACGCTCAGCTCATTCCGCGGGAAGAAAAGTGTCCTGCTCGTCTTCTACCCGTTCGCGTTCAGCGGCATCTGCACGAGCGAGCTGTGCCAGGTCCGTGACGAGCTGCCGCGCTTCGAGGACGAGGACGTGCAGGTGATCGGTATCAGCGTCGACCACCCGTTCACGCTGAAGAGCTGGGCGGCCCAGGAGGGCTACCTGTTCCCGCTGCTGTCGGACTTCTGGCCGCACGGCGAGGTCGCCAAGCGGTACGGGGTGTTCAACGACGTGGCCGGCATGGCCAACCGCGGCACGTTCCTCATCGACAAGTCCGGCAAGGTCGTGTTCGTCGAGGTGAACCAGCCGGGGGAGAAGCGCGACCAGTCCGTGTGGCACTCGGCGATGGCGGACCTGCCTGCCTAGGGAGTCGGCGCGGTCGGTGCGGTCCGCGCCGTGGGTGCCTGCACCGGCGCGTCCGTCGCCGCGGGCTCGGGTCTCGGCCCGGGCTCGCGGCGGCGGGCCCGCCGGTCGAGCAGCAGCAGCACCACCGGCCCGGCCAGCGCGAACGCGCTGAACAGGAACCACTGCACCACGTACGCCAGGTGCTGGGCGACGTACGCGCCGCCGGCCGGGTTGGACAGGTCCGGCGGCGGCAGCGCGACCAGCCCCTGCTGCGCCGGCGTCGAGGAGATCAGCTCCACGTACGCCGGGTAGGCCGCCCGGACGCCGTCCCTCGCGGCCAGGCCGGGGACGTCGATGCGCTCGATCTGCCGGGCGGGCAGGCCGGCACCGAGGCCGCCCTTCTCGCTCGGCAGCACCCGCCCGGTGACCTGCACCTGCCCGGCCGGCGGGTCCGGCACGTTCGGCGTCTGCGTCGCCGCCCCGGTGACCGGGACGAACCCGCGGTCGACGTACAGCGTGCGTCCGGACGTGGTCTGCAGCGGCGTGAGCACCAGGAACCCTGGCCTGTCGTCCACCTGCCGCTGCCGGACCAGCAGCTGCAGCGCCGCGTCGTACCGGCCGGTCGCGGTGACGGTCCGGAACCGGATCGCGTCGTCCACCGGCCGGCCCGGGGCGAGCACCTCGTCCAGCGGCGCCACCGGCTGCCGTGCCGCGGCGCGCAGCTCGTCGTCCGCGGTCTTCTTCTGCCCGAACCGGTGCCACTGCCAGACGCCCGCCGCTCCGCAGGCACCACCGAGCAGCAGCCCCAGGAGGATCAGGGCCGCCACCCGCGCCACCCGGGGCCGTCGCGCGCTCACCCAACGACCCTACGACCAACCACGTCGGCCGTCCCGCCCGGTACCCTCCCATCGCCCGTACCGAGCGGGGCGCGTAGCTCAGCGGAAGAGCACCCGCCTTACAAGCGGGGGGTCGCTGGTTCGAACCCAGCCGCGCCCACCCTTCCGGCCTGCGGGCCCGAGCGGGTCCGCTACGACACAGCGAGCGATGGGACGCCGATCAGGTTTTGCGGATCTCGGTTGCAACCACAAGCGGAAGGAGTCGCCCGTGCTGAGGCAGGTCGCGGAGGGTGTGCTGGTCCACGAGAGTGAGTTCATGCAGAGCAATGCCATTGTCGTGCGAGGAGAGACCGGTGTGTTGCTCGTCGACGCCGGAATACTCGACTCAGAAATGGTCGCCCTCGCGAACGACCTTCGCGAGTTGGGCCAGCCCGTTACAGCAGGGTTTTCCACGCATCCGCATTGGGATCACCTGCTCTGGCATGCCAGCCTCGGCGAGGCGCCCCGTTACGGCACAGCCCGATGCGCGGCGGCGATCCACGCCCGGCTGTCGGACCCGGCGTGGAAGGACTTCATCCCGACGCTGATACCGCCGGACATCGTCGAGCAGGTTCCACTCGACCTGCTCGGTCTCATCTCAGGTCTGCCCGCGGGGGCGACACACATCCCTTGGGACGGCCCTGAAGTCCGGATTATCGAGCATCAGGCACATGCGCCTGGCCATGCGGCGCTGTTGATCGAGGAATCCGGCGTTCTCGTCGCCGGTGACATGCTTTCCGATATCTTGATTCCGATGCTCGACTTGCGCGGCTCCGCGGATCCGGTCGGGGACTACCTGTCCGCGCTGCGACTCCTCGAGGACGCCGCGCGCGACGTGGACGTCGTCATCCCCGGCCACGGCGCCACCGGTGCGGCCGACCAGGTATCCGCACGGATCGCCCAGGATCGCGCGTACGTGCAGGCCTTGCGTGACGGCGATGCTCCGGACGACCCCCGGCTCGGGCCATCCGCGTACGGGAGGGACTTCCTTCCTGGCGTTCATGAACGGCAACTCGAGGCCCTGGCCACGAAGTGAGCGAGACGGGACACCCGGTCACCCGTCGGTAGCTGCCGCCGTAGATCGATCACTCTTGCTCGACGATGTCGACCGAGATCTCCACGGCCGGAGTCGGTCCTCTGTTCTCGAGCCAGTGGATCGTGTTCCGGTCCTCGGGCCAGCCCACCCCCGGGCCGTACTCCGTCGCGACTCCATTCCGATGGTCGGTGATCGTTCCCTGCAGCACGTACACCGTGCCCGGTCGGCCCTTGTGGTCGTGCATCGGGCCGAAGACGCCGCCGGGCTCGATGGTCACCATGCGCATTCGAAGTTGGCGCCCGGCCATGCCCTCGATCTCACCGGCGAGGTCGACCGTTGCCAGGACCGCCACCGTGACACCTCTCATCTCGGGTGTCGCCTGCTCGTCGCTCATCGTGCGCTGCTCCCTCTGCGTCCGACGCCGTTGTCGCGGCCACCCGCCGCGCGGCCGATCTTTCTCCCTTCATGGCGCCGGTTGGCGGTGCGAGCGGCGTTCGGCGCGGCGTCTGCGTAGCCGCCAGATCACCAGCGCGACCAGCGCCAGTGCGAGGACGGCGAGTGCGGCGCCGCGTCCGACGGCCTTCTCGACCGCGGCGTAGGAGTTCCCGGCGAGGTAGCCGAGCAGGACGAAGCTGGTCCCCCAGACCACACCGCCGGCCGCGTTGTAGGCGAGGAAGCGGCTGTAGCGCATGTCGGCCGTGCCGGCGAGCGCGGGCATGACGGCGCGGAAGAACGCGACGAATCTCCCGAGGAAGACGGCGGCGCCACCGCGGCGGGCCAGGAAGTCCTGGGCGCTCTGTAGTCGGCCGCGGTGCCGGTCGAGGATGCGCACCCGCAGGACTCGCGGGCCCACCTGCCGGCCGACCTCGTAGCCGACCGTGTCGCCGACGACCGCGGCGACGACCACGACAAGGATGACCAGCCACAGCATCACGTGGCCTCGGCTGGCGGCGACGCCGCCGAGCACGGCGGCGGTCTCGCCGGGGACGACGAACCCGACGAACAGCGCGTCCTCCGCGAAGACGATCACGCCGACGAGGACGTAGACCAGGACGCCGGGAACGGTCAGCACGTGGTCGATCAGGGTCCTCATGTGCCCTGCCTAGGCGAACCGCGCGGTGCACAGCAACGGATCGCCGGCAGCAACAACCCGATCAGCAGGTCGGTCCCGGCGGATGCGCTGACCGCTTCCACACCTGCCGGCAGCCTGTGCGGGTCCAGCGGGCTGAGGGCCAGGGTCGCCCTGGCCAGCAACGGCATCACAGGTCCTCTCCCGAGGCGGCCGGACACCGAACTGCGCACGCCGCCTCCCACCAAAGTCGTCCTACTACGACAAATGTAGTAGGCACCTTGTGTCGGAGGTCGACCCGAGCTGCATCGTCCGCATGACAGCCTGAGGTGCGTCCATCTCGTCCAGCCGCAGCAGAACCTGCGCGACCCGTGTGGCGCCGTGCGCCGGGTCCTGGGTGGCCGCTGGCCGCGCCCCTTCCCGGCAGGCCGCGCCGCCCGGCCCCGCCGTCTACGAGCGCAGCCGGTCGGTCGGGCGTGGGATGCTGGTCGTGTGCGGACGGAGCCTCTGGACGAGGCGGCGGGTCACCTGTCCCAGCTGGCGGACGAGGTCGAGTCGACGCATGGGCACCTGCGGCTGACGCGGCGCGGCCGAGCGAGCCTCGTGCTCCTGACCGAGGACGAGTTCGCGTCGATGCAGGAGACGATCGCGTTGGCGGGGGATCCGGCGGCGCAGCGGGAGATTGCTGCTGCCGACGATGCGTACGCGGCGGGGGACTACGTGACCGGCGACGAGCTGCGGGAGCGCCTCGGGCTGCCGCCGCGCGGTGCCTGAGCGATATCACCTCAAGGTCGCCGGACCGGCGGCACGCACCATCGAGAAGTTGCCTGAACGCCCTGCCTTCGCGGTGGTCGAATTCATCACAGGACGGCTGCTGGACAACCCGCAGCGGATCGGCAAGCCGCTGGTGGGGCGGTTCGCTGGGCTCTATGCCGCGCGCGTCCGGGACTACCGGGCCCGTTATCGGATCGATCAGCGCTCCCGCACGGTGGTCGTCCTCCACGTCGGGCCGCGGATGCGTACCGTCCGTAGACCCGAACGGCACCGGGTCAGGTTTGTTCGCGGGGGCACCACCAGGTGGTGCGGCCGCCTACCTGCGCGGTGACCATGGGGACGCCGTCGCGGGGGCAGAGCCCGCCGGGTCTGCGGTACGGGATGATCGAGAGGGTGTGCACGCCTCCGGCGCTGACCGCGGCCCCGACGGAGGCGAGCACGGCGCGGTAGAGGCGGTTCAGGTCGTTGCGGGTCAGGTCGCGGACCGGGCGCCGGGGGCTGATCTTGGCCAGCCACAGCGCCTGGTCCGCCAGCAGGTTGCCGATGCCGGCGATGGCGTTCTGGTCGAGGAGCCGTGCCTTCACCGGCGCGGTGCCGGACGCGAACGCGGCGCGGAACTGCGCTCGGGTGATGTCGGCGGCGTCGGGGCCCAGCTCGTCCACCGGCGGGTCGAGCCGCACCCGGCCCAGGCGGCGCGGGTCGACCAGCAGCAGCGCGCCGCCGTCGGCGAAGCTCAGCGAGAAACGGGTGTACCGGTAGTCGCCCGCGGCCCGGCCACGCTCCCAGTAGTCGCCGCCGTCGAGCTCGGTGCCGTCCGCGCCGGCGACCACGATCTTGCCGGACATGCCGAGGTGGATTCCGAGCACCGGGCCGTCGTCCGAGGTGTCGCACCACATGCTCTTGCCGCGGCGGTGAACCGTGGTCAGCGTGCGGCCGACCAGCGCGGCGCGGATCTCTCCCGGCGCGTGCGGCCGGCAGACGAACGTGTCGGAGTCGTCCACGTCGACGATCCGCCGATCCACTGCAGCACGCGCGATCACGGCGCGGGCTGACTCGACCTCCGGCAGCTCAGGCATGACCGCTGCATCCTGCCCGACCTTTCATCGGACCGCGCGCCGGGTGTATCAGCGGCGCCCGCGAGTGGTCTGGTTCACAGGAGGTGGGGCCCTGTGACCAGCATCGTGGCCGTCGGCACGTTCCCGCCGGCCCTGCAGGAAGACCTGGACAACGCCCGGAAGTGGCGCACGGCTTACTCGTTCTACTCGCAGCGGCTCACCCTGCGCGGCCAGTTTCTCGGCATCGCCGTCGTCGTTCTCAGCGCGGTCACCGGTACGGCGATCTTCGCCAGCATCGGGGAGAGCCCCACGACGTGGGCAAAGGTGACCGTCGGCGCGGCCTCCGTGCTGGCGGTCGTCCTTTCCTCGGTCCAGACCTACATGAACTATCCGAAGCGCGCGGCCGCCGCCGACCGTGCGAGGGTCGGCTACCAGGAGCTGTACGACGACCTCCGCCACCTCAAAGAGGACTTCGAGAGCGGCGAGCGCGCGGACGCCAAGCGGCTCACGCTGCTCGACCGCAAGATGCGGACACTGACCGAGAACTCGCCGAACCTGTCCGACCGGGTCTGGGACCGAGCCCAGCGGCGCCGGTCCCGTTCGCCCCGCCCCGGCTGACGGGGTCAGACGCCCTGGCGTAGGTGGCGGTCGAAGAACGTGAGGATGCGCTTCTTGGCGTCCGCGGCGGCGGTGTGGTTGTAGCCGACGCCGGCCACCTTCATCACCGGCACCAGGGGAGAGGCGACCGCGAAGCGGTTGAGGAAGGCGTGCCGCGCCTCCGGATACTCCTTGATGTCCGCGTCGACGCCGGCCGGCAGTGCTGCCCGCAGCTTGTCGGCGGCGCCGCCGAGACCGCGGTCCTTCCCGCCGTACGAGGCGACGAGCGGGCAGGACCCCGCGAGCACCTCGGCGACGTTGTCCGGGACCTGGCCGTAGTTCACGCTCGCCGCGGACCAGCCCGGCCGACCGGCCAGCAGCAGCGCGAACCCGCCGCCCATGCAGTAGCCGATCACTCCGACCCGGCCGGTGCAGTCGGGCTGGGCGGCCAGCCACTTCCGGGCCGCGTCGAGCTGGTCGAACATCGGCCCCCGCTGGGCGGACAGCTGAGCCATCGCGCCCTTGATGCAGCGGATCGCGCCCTTGCCGCCGTAGAGGTCGGGGATCGCGGCGACGTAGCCGGCCGCGGCCAGCCAGTCCGCCTGCTCGCGCATGTCGTCGGCGAGCCCGAACGCGTCGTGCACCACGACGACGCCGGGCCACGGCCCGGGACGGTCGGCGGTCGGGACGGGAGTGGCCAGGTACGCCGGGTCGCTCATGGATGCGACGTCCCCCTTCGGTTCGAGTGGAAAACGGGTCGCACTGTCCACAGTGTCCCGTGGCTCGATCGATCAGGGGGCCGAGGATCCGGCGGTGCGCCAGTGCGCCGGGCGCGGCAGGCCGTCCGGCAGGCGGGTGGTCGCCGAGCCGCGGGCGCTGCCGACCTGGGTGCGGGTCAGGTAGAGGGCGCCGGACAGGTCGGCGCCGTCGAGGTTCGCCCCGCGCAGGTCGGCCGCGAGCAGGTCGGCCACCTGCAGACCGGCACCGCGCAGATCCGCCCCGATCAGCGAGGCCGTCGACAAGTCGGCCCTACTCAGGTCGCGTCCGGCCAGGTCGCGTCCGGCCAGGTCGCGTCCGGCCAGG
>Ga0207678_10000357_pt1 | contig 41546 bp, 39 predicted proteins | sample KBSC63metaG_FD_184319 | JGI IMG/M metagenome (GOLD analysis project Ga0207678, IMG submission 184319) | Corn rhizosphere microbial communities from Kellogg Biological Station, Michigan, USA - KBS C6-3 metaG (SPAdes) (version 2) | ecosystem: Host-associated > Plants > Roots > Rhizosphere > Soil ... | reverse complement strand
ACATTGGCCTCCGTGCGCTGTGGCTGCTGGCGATCGGCCTCGGAATGGCCGGACTGATCCTGTTCGCGGCGATCGACGTCCGCGGAGTGATCGTCATGCAGGCCTTCCTCATCGGGATGCAAGTGATGGCCGTGGGCATCTATTTCATCTTCTGGGCAATCCTTCCCAACACCATCGAATATGGCGAGCGGACCACCGGGCTCCACGTCGAAGGGACGGTGTTCGGAGTCGCCGCATTGCTGCAGCGCGTGGCGATCGGGATCGCGACCGCGATCCTTGGCTGGAGCCTCGCTTCGGCGGGCTATGTCCCCAACGTGCGGCAAAGCCCTGAGACGCTCGCGGCGATGCGCACGATGGTGACCATTGTCCCGCTCGTCTTTCTCGCGCTCTCTTGCGTCGCGATGCTGATGAATCCGCTCGGCCGCGAGCGGCGGCGGCTAGGCGACCAGCTCGAAACTTCCGTGGACGCCGTCGCTCTCCGCTGACGGCGCGACCCACACGTCAAACGTGCCGGGCTCGACCACGGGCCGGTTCTGAAGTCCGTAGAACGCCAGGTCCGCGGCACGCAGCCTGAACTCGACCGTTTTGGACTCCCCGGGAGCCAGAGCGATCTTGCGGAACGCCTTCAGCTCCCGCACCGGCCGCGTCGCGCTCGCCGTGCGATCGTGGATATAGAGCTGGACGACTTCTTCCGCCGCTCTGGTACCGTGATTGGCGATCCCGGCGCTGATCACGATATCCCCATTCATCGCCATGCGGTTGGCGACGTTGAGGTCGACATAGGCGATCTTGCCGTAAGTCAGTCCGTGCCCGAACGGATAGAGCGCGCTGTTGGGGATTCCGCGGAAGTGCGCCTTGTACGGCTCGAGCGGCCCCGGCGGGTTGGGCCGCCCGGTACTCTTGTGGCCGTAATAATAAGGCTCCTGGCCCGAAGCGCGCGGGAAGCTTGCCGGAAGCCGACCCGACGGGCCGTAGGCGCCGAACAGGATGTCGGCGATGGCATTGCCCGTCTCGGTGCCGAGGAACCAGGTGGCGAGGATCGCCTGCGCATTGGCGACCGCGCCCTGCAAGGCGAGCGCGCGGCCATGCTTGAGCACCACGACGACCGGCTTGCCGACGGCGGCGACCGCTTCGGCCAGCGTCTGCTGCGGTTCGGGCACGACGATCTCGGTCCGGGACTGCGCTTCGCCCGACATGTTCGCGCCTTCGCCGATGGCCAGGATCACGACATCGGCCTGCCGCGCGGCTGCAACCGCCTGCGCGATGCCGCCAGCAAGCGGCTCCTCGATGCCCGAGCCGGGGGCAACGATCACGCTCGCCTTGTCGGCGACCGCGGCGCGCACGCCGGTCTCGAGGTCGACCGCCTTGCGATCGTCGCCATAGACCACCCACGGGCCGACCAGGTCGTGCAGCCCGCTGGCGAATGGGCCGACCAACGCGATCCGTTTGCCCGAGCGCGGAAGCGGCAGCAGGTCGCCGTCGTTCTTGAGCAATACGATCGACTTGCGCCCGGCCTCCCGGGCGAGCGCGCGCGTCTTCGGCAGCATCGAGCGCGCGGTCTCGCGCTTCTCGTCGATGCGGCGGAAGGGATTGTCGAACAGGCCGACCATCGCCTTCATCGCGAGCACTCGGCGCACCGACTGGTCGAGCACAGCCTGCGGCACTTCGCCCTTGCGGACGAGATCGGGGAGATGCTGGCGATAGAGCCCGCTCTGCATGCTCATGTCGACTCCCGCGAGGAGCGCGAGGCGAGCTGCGTCGCGGCCGTCCTTGGCGAAGCCGTGGGCGATCATCTCCTCGTCGCCGGTGTAATCGGACACGACGAAGCCCTGGAACCCCCACTCGCCGCGCAACAGGTCGGTCATCAGCCAGCGGTTGCCGGTGGAGGGTACCCCGTTGATGTCGTTGAACGACGCCATCCCCGACAGCGCGCCAGCGTCGAACCCGGCCTTGTACGGCTGGAGATACACTTCGCGCAGCCGCGCCTCGGACATGTCGACGCTGTTGTAGTCGAGCCCCGACTCCGCCGCGCCGTAGGCCGCGAAATGCTTGATGCAGGCAAGCATGTGCTCGGTCGACTTGAGGTCCGCGCCCTGGAACCCGCGCACGCGGGCGGCCGCGAACAGCTCGCCGAGCAGGACGTCCTCGCCCCCGCCTTCGACCCCGCGGCCCCAGCGCTGGTCGCGCGCGACGTCGACCATCGGCGAGAAGGTCCAGTCGATCCCCGCGCCCGAAGCCTCGAACGCTGCGGCCTCCGCAGTGCGGCGCGCCAGGTCCGGCTCGAAGCTAGCAACTTCGGCGAGCGGCACCGGGAAGATCGTCCGGTGGCCGTGGATGATGTCGGCGGCGAACATCAACGGGATCTTGAGCCGCGATTCCTTGACCGCAGCGGTCTGGAGGATCCGCGCCATGCGCGCGCCATTGCCGTTGAACACGCCGGTGAGCTGCCCCTGGCGCGCTTCGTCCACCTGTTTCGGAAAGTTCGCTTCGCCGGCCGGCGGGTTGAGCGCGGTCGCGATCCCGCCGCCCCAGGCCGAGGCCATGAGTTGCAGCTGCCCCGCTTTCTCCTCCAGCGTCATGCGCGCGATCAGGTCGTCGACAAACGCGGGCACGGCGAGCCGTCCCGCAGCCTCGATCAGCGCTCGCGCGGGACTTGCGAGCCAGGCCGCGGCCGTGGCCCCGCCGATCAGAGCCGCCCGGCGCGAAATGCGCGTATCCAGCATGCTTGCCCTCCACAGCACGGTCGGGCCAAGCCGGCGATGCCCGTCAACGGCGGCCGCTTGACCTCTTGTGTAACCGGTTACATGACCGACGCACCGAGCAATTGCAATCTGCCACCACGTGACTTTTCCCGCAATTGCCGCCGATAAGGAGGCCATGGCTCACGCGACCATCCGCGACGTCGCCCGACGGGCTCAGGTTTCGGTCGCGTCGGTATCGCGCGCGCTGAACGGCCTCGACAACGTCAGCGAGGAGACGCGCGCCAAGGTCGCCGAGGCGGCGCGCGAGCTTGGCTATGTGCCGCATGCCGGAGCCCGCAGCCTCAGCCTCGCCCGGACCAACGCGATCGGCGTCGTGCTGCCCGCCCTTCATGGCGAGTTCTTCTCCGAATTCGTCCGCGGCATGGACGAGGTGGCGAGTGCCCGCGGCTATCTCCTGCTGCTGTCCAACCTCAACGCAGACACGCAAGGCGGCACCGCGGTGCTGCGGGCGATGCGCGGACGGGTCGACGGCTTGCTGCTGATGGCCCCGCATGTCGACGATCAGGAGCTGGTCGACGCGCTGCCCTCGGGCCTTCCGACTTTGCTCATCAACACGCGCGCGCCGGCGGCGGAACGCGCCGGAATCCACCTCGACAATGCTGCCGGTGCGCGCGCGGTCGCCGATCATTTCCTGGCGCTCGGGCGGCGGCGGATCGTCCACATCGCCGGGCCGCAGGGCAACATCGACGCGCAGGAGCGCGCCGAGGCGTTCGTCGAGCGGATCGCCGGCGAGCCCGACGCGATGGTCGAGGTCATGCAGGGCGACTTCTTCGAGGAATCGGGCGCGCGGGCGGTCGAGACGCTGCTCGCCCGAGGCGCCGAATTCGACGCGATCTTCGCAGCCAACGACAATATGGCGATCGGCGCGCTCGAGGCGCTGCGCAGGGCCGACCTCGACGTCCCCGGCGATGTCGCCGTCGCAGGCTTCGACGACATCCCGCTCGCGGCGCACATCGGCATTACCACCGTCCGCGTGCGCATCGCCGAGCTCGGCCAGCGCGCCGCCGAGCGGCTGCTCGAAATGCTTGGCGGCGCCGAGGGTGGTGGCGACGAGCTCCACGAGCCGGAGCTCGTCATCCGCGGAACTACAGAAGGATGACGATGGAACTCGACCGCCGCCAGATGCTCGCCACGTCGGCCGCGCTCGCCGCGGGCACGGCCGTGCCGACCGCCGCGCTCGGGCAGCCGAAGCTCGCCCTGCCCCCGGCTTACGCCGACCTCGAGCGCCGGACCTTCCAGTGGTTCTGGGACACCGTGAACCGCAAGAACGGCCTCGTCCCCGATCGCTGGCCGACACCATCCTTCTGCAGCATTGCTGCGGTCGGCTTCGCCTTGCCTGCCTACGCGATCGGCGCCGAACGCGGCTGGTGTTCGCGGAAAGAGGCGCGCGACCTCACGCTGACGACGCTGCGCTTTTTCTGGGCGGCGCCGCAAGGTCCCGCGCGCTCAGGCACGACCGGGCACAAGGGCTTCTTCTATCATTTCATCGACATGGAGACCGGGGCGCGGTTCAAGGACGTGGAGCTGTCGAGCGTCGATACGACGATCCTGCTCATGGGCGTGCTTTTCGCCGGCCAATATTATGATCGCGACGACCCCGCCGAACGCGAAATCCGCAAGCTCGCCCAGAGCCTCTACGAGCGGGCCGACTGGAATTTTTTCCGCTCCGACGGGCGCAAGCCGGTCTCCATGGGCTGGCACCCCGAAAGCGGCCTGATCCCGGCCAACTGGGTCGGCTACAACGAAGGGATGTTCGTCAATATCCTGGCGCTGGGGTCGCCGACGCATCCCGGCCCGGACGACCTGTGGCAGCAATGGACCTCGCGCTATCCCGAATTCTGGCGCGGCGAGGGCGCGACTCGGCACATCGGCTTCGCGCCGTTGTTCGGCCACCAGTACAGCCACATCTTCATCGACTTCCGCGGCATTCTCGACGCGCCGATGCGCGCCGCCGGCTTCGACTATTTCGAGAACAGCCGGCGAGCGACCTTCACCAACTGGGCGTGGTGCTCGACCAACCGCATGGGCTGGGAGGGATATTCGCGGACGTTGTGGGGACTGACCGCGTGCGACGGCCCGGGGAACCTGCCGCTGAAGTACAAGGGCGAGACCCGGGTGTTCTTCGGCTATTCGGCGCGCGGCCCGCTGATCGAGCCCGATGGCCGCGACGACGGCACCCTCGCCCCGACCGCGGCGCTCGGCTCGCTTCCGTTCGCTCCGGAGATCGTGCTGCCGTGTTTCGAAGCGATGCGCAAATGGCCTCGCCTGCTCGATCGCTACGGCTTCAAGGACAGCTTCAACCCGAGCTTCCGCTACACCGACATCAAGGTGGAGACCGGCTCGGTCGACGCAAAGACCGGCTGGGTCGCCAGGGATTATCTCGGCATCGACCAGGGCCCGATCCTGCTCCAGGGCGCCAACTACCGCGACGATTTCGTCTGGCGCTACATGCGCCGCGTTCCGGCGATCCGCCGCGGGCTCGAGCGCGCCGGCTTCACCGGCGGTTGGCTTACTAGCGGATCGGCCGAACGCGGCTGAGCTTCGACACGCCGCTCTCGTTGAACGCTTCGATCGCCACCCAATAAGGCACGCCCGCGTTGAGCGAGCGCAGCTCCTTGGTCAGCGTCGCGCCATTGCCGAGCTCGTCGGCCCAGACCTGGTGCGTGAGCGTCAGCCGGTCGGGACGGATGCCGAACCGGATGTTGTAACCGACCGCGCCCGGAATGCGCGCCCACCGGATCGTCGCGTCGCGCTGGTCCGAATGGCGCAGGCCGACCACCCCGCCCGGCGTCGCCGGCATCGCGCCACCGGCGCTGCCGAACACCCTGAGGTCGCTGATCGCGAGGTTCGCTGCGCCGACGTGGCCGTGGACATAGCGGACGAACCGCGCACGGACCGGCTGCGCCAGCTCGAAATAGGCATTGGGCCGGTCGCGCCGCGGCGGCTCGGTCGCTGCGATCCTCTGCCATGCGTTGCCGTCGAGCGAAGCCTGCAGCTCGAACTCGGTGTAGATGTCCGGCGCATCGGCGAAGCGCCCCGACTTGTAGTCCGCGAAATTGACCTGCACCGCGCGCACCGTCTTGGGCGCGCCCAGATCCACCGTGAGCGTTTCCCCCGGTCGGTTGGCCGAAGCGACCCAGAACGTGCGTGGACTCTCGTCGGTGACGCGGTCGGCCGCGAACTCGCCCATCGTCGAGCTCGCGCTCGCCGGCTTGCGATAGGACAGCAGCATCCAGCCGGTGAACAGGCTGTTCGGGTCCGACACCTTCGTCGTCGGCACGAATTGCGGGAAGTCGCCGAACCGCGACGACGACCAGAACTGGCCGTCGGCTTCGAACTTGGCCGGCAGCATGTCGATGCGCCGCTCGAACGTCCAATTGTAGCCGATCCACGGCGTCCCGGTGTTCCACCAATTCCCGTAATTGTCCTGGAAAGTGGAGCCGTGACCGGCGCCCTGGACGAACCCTCCGGGCTTGTACGCAATCGGGTTGTAGTCGGCGTAGCGATACGGCCCGAGCGGCTTGTCTGCGACATAGGTGCCGTTGGCGTAGGCGTTGAACTCGGTCCCGGGCGCTCCGTACTGGAGGTAGTAGCGGCCGTCGTGCTTGGTCATCCACGCGCCCTCGACATAGGGCTTGGTCGGCTGGCCGTTGCCGAGCAGCCCGCTGTGGTCCTGCCCGAAGCGTTCCCACCCGTGCTGCTCGGGGTGAAGCTTGAACAGCTCGGTCGCCTGACCCTTGTAGATCAGCTTGCCGTCCTCGAACGCGATCTCGATTCCGTAGATCGGGAAGACGTTGCTGCTGTCCCAGTAGAGGTACCAGCGCCCGTCGTCGTCCTTGAGCAGGCCCGGATCCCACGGGCCCGGCGGCACTTCGCCGGGCTTCATCTGCTCGGGCGGCTTGTCGGTCATTCCGGGCAGCGGGACGGTGCGGCGGACGAGATAGTCGAGCTTGCCGCTCGCCGGGTCGGTGGTGACGTAGATCGGGCCCGGCGAATCCATCGACGGCCACAGGATCAGCCGGTCTCCGTCCGAGATCGCGGCCGGCGCGACGATGCCCCTGCTCGGCCATTTGCTCGGCGTGACGAAGGTCCAGTGGATGAGGTCGGTCGAGCGCCAATAGCCGTCGGCGAGAGTCTCGAAGAGGTAGAATTCGCCCTTGTGGCGAACCACCGCCGGGTCGGCGCCGGTGCGGTAGCTGACGCCCTCGTTGGTCTGCTCCCAATTGTAGCGGTAATCGATGTCGATTGGATTGACGTACGTCCGCTGCTCGGCATGCGCCGCTGCCGCCAGGTTCAGTGCCGCAATCGCAATCGTCGCCGTTCGCATCTCAATGTCCCCGCACGAAAATGTTCGCCGTCAGCCGCCCCTCGCGCGGGTCTGCGCTGAAGGTCATGCCGTCCGGAATGATGCCCGAGTGGAGCAGGCTGCCCTGGTAGATGACCAGCCGGTCCGGCACCGCCTCCACCGCTCCGATCTGCTCGTAGAAGGAATCGGAACCGGTGATATAGCCCGAGCCCGCCGGCAACTCCGCGGCCTGGAGCTGCGCGACCGGCGCGAAGGTCGAGGCATTCAGGGCTGTGACTCGCTCGATACCCGTTGAGCGCTGACGGTAAAATGCGGTCCCGGATCCGTCCGGGACACGCAAATAATGCAGCAGCGCCAAATAGCCGGGATCGGTCGAATCGAAATGCGGCGCTCGCTGGCGCAACGCGAGTTCGGAAGGCGGGACTGTCACCATCGAGAAGCTTGCCTCGAGGAGGTCAAATTCAGTGAAGTCGAAGGCTCCGGCAATGAATTGCCCGGCATCCTCACAGGTGCGCTCGACATAGGCTTCCGCGGCGGCGTCCGAACGGTCAATCAGCCGGCGCAGGCCGGGATAATAATTTCCCGCGGCTGCCGGAAATGGCGCGACCTCTTCGGCGATCGCCAAAATCTCCTCGAGCCGTCCGGTGAACTCGTCGATCACGACGACCGGGTGACGGCCGGTTCCGAAATGTCGAAGCTCAGGCCTCACGCGATTTTCCAAAAAAGAAGGAGGGGAACGATGCCGCTCCCCTCCCCGAAAATGCAACGCTTGTCAGAAGGTGAACTTGGCGCCGACCTTGAAATTGCGCCCCTGGCTCGCGACCGAGCCGGGATCGTGCGCATGCGACGGGCCCGGTCCGCCGACGTCCTCACGGCCACCGGTCCATTCCGAATAATTGCGGTTGACAAAATCGAACACGTTCAGCGCCTGGAAGTAGATCGTCGCCTGCTGATCCGGATCCCAGGGCATCTTGAACGACTTCGACAGGTTGAGGTCGACGTTCCTGTAGCCCCGCTTCGGCCAATACATCCCGAAGGAGTTCGGATAGCACCCGCCGCCGCCGGGAGCGGTTGGTGGGATGTTACACAGAACGCCGCCGTAGGTCGGACCGGAGGACAGGGTCACCACGGTCGAGAGCTTGGCGTCGATCACCGGGATCCGCACCGTGCCGCTCCCAACGAAGCGCCACTTCTCGGCACCAATCGGAGTGCCCCAGCCGAGGTCGCCGATGTACGGGGAATCGAAGTAGAAGGGATCGCCGATCTGCCCGCGATTGCGCGCATCGTTGGTCCGCGTGCGCGACAGAGTCAGAGTGGAGCTGAAGCCCCAGCCCGAATCTTCAGTGTAGGGTTTGTCGGCCTGAAGATACAAAGCGAGATAGGTCGCCTTGCCGTCGGTATTGCTTATGAACAGCGAATTGTGCGCCGGTGAAAACGGGGCAAGGGCGTAGGCCGAGCCGGGGCCAAAGATGCCGCCCGAGAAGGGGTCGCCATGGTAGATGAAAACCGTGTCATCACCGGGCGTGATGACGGTGCCGTCCGGATTCCGGTTGCCGGCGACGACCTGATAGATGTTGTGCGACTTGATGTAGGATACCGTCGCTGACGTGTTGATGCGACCGAACCGCTTGCGCACGCCGAAATTGAGCTCGTCCGAATAAGGAATCCGCAAATGGTTGTTGAGGAGATGCACTTCACCTCCCGACGTGGCCGATGCCAAGGCACGAAGCGCTTCAGTGTCGGTCGGGAGCGGCCCCGGGATACAATTCGGCGCACCCGGTGCTGACGCGCAAGTCTGCAGGGTCACGACGGTCTGGAAATAATCCTTGATCGTCTCCAGCGCCGAATCGATGAACAGGGAGCGGTCGTAATAGCGCCCGGCACCGCCGAAGAAGACCAGATCGCGGTCGCCGCGCACATCGTAAGAAACGCCGAGGCGAGGCTGGAAGGCGCCCTTGAACGGTTTCCGGTTATGGCCAGTCGAAATATAATCGTCGGGGTCTAGCCCCGCCGCGACCCACCCTGGATAATTCCGCAGGGCCGTCACCACATCCGGCGGCGTGACGAACTTCTCGTTCTTCGCATTGGACTCGTAATCCCAGCGGATGCCGGCACTGACCTGCCAATGGTCGTCCGGACGCCAGTCGTCCTGAACGAACAAGCCGATCTCAGTATTCTTGGCTTTGACCGCGACCGACGAAGCCGTGTTGATCTGAGCTGCAAATGGGACTGCACCCGTGAGACCAGTGAAGTCGTTGGCGTCGTAATAATAGGTGGCGTCGCCGGGAGTCTCCTGGCGGGAAAGTTTGGTGAAATTGACCTTCGCACCGAACTTGATCGTGTGCGGACCGTGCGTGATCGTGACGTTGTCCTTAATCAGCGTCTGGTACTGATGGTCGTCCTGAATGAAATTGTTTCCGCCCAGCTGGATCTGCGTCGGATTGCTCGTGTTCCGACAGTAATATTCAGGGGTACCGACGGGAGCGAATGGGAATGGGGTGCAATTCGAGCCAGACGGAGGGGACCCGGGAACCGGCACCGCGTAGGTAACGAGATATTCAGGCCCAGACGTATTCGGAATCGATCCGTTCGCCGCAACGTCGCGCGCGATCGTCAATTCGTTCAGCCAATTCGATCCGCGGTGATTCCAGATCGCCTGATACCGGTTCTCGTTATTGCGGTTAAGGCTCGATGCGTCAGTCGTTTTGATGCCGCCGCCGATATCGAGATTCGCCTCGTGCCGAATGAACGCGCTGAGATGGATCGTATCATCCGGCGTGGCGAAATAAGTCAGCTTACCGAAATAGAGCTTTTCCTTGAAGGTCGCCGGAAAGCTGCCGTTGAATTGGGATCGTGCGGACTGGGCATAGGTCTGAGCTGCTGATGGAAGCGCGCTGACGATCGACGCCGACGGATATACGTTGATGTCGCTCGACGCGAACGTCTTGTCTGTACCCTCGAAGTCGAGGAAGAAAGTCAACTTGTCCTTGATGATCGGGCCGCCGATATCGCCACCGAAATATTTGGTGCTGAAGTCCGGCTTGGGGTTGTCGCCGTTCGGATTGTTATGATGGCCGGGTCGATCGTCGTAGTTGCGGCTGATGAACGCCTTGGGCTGCCACTCGCCGAAAATCTCACCATGGAACTGGTTGCCGCCGGTCTTCGTGACTGACGAGATCACGGCTGACCCGGCCTGCTCGAACTCGGCTTTGAAGTTCTGAGTTTCGACGTTGAACTGGTCGACGGCAGACGAAGGGAATGGGTTACCTTGTGAATAGTTCTGGCCGATCGTCCCGCCGTGGTTCACCAAGTTCTTGATGCTGATGCCGTCGATAAACGTGTTCGTCGCATCGGAAGCGACCGCGCCGGCCTGGACCTGGCGCGCGCGACCATTGAGGGTCGGCGGAGCAACGACGACGCCCGGCGCGAGCGCCGCGAAGTTCAGGAAGTTGCGGTCGCCGTTCGGCAGGTTCTCGATCTGGAACCTCGAAACGTTCGTCGTGACTGCCGGCGTCTTCACATCCTTGGTCCGAGCGCCGACGACCACAATTGCCCGGCCGGCTGCTTCGGTTGCGGCCGGCGCGGCCGGCGCGAGGTCCACCGTCACCGCCTGGCCGAGCGGAACGACCACGGTTTCCGCGAGACTCCCCGACTGCACGCGATAGGTGCTCGGCGCCAATCCAACGATGATGTAATTGCCGTTGGCGTCGACATTAGCCGTGTCGCTATGGCCGGTGTTGAGATCGGTCACTGTCACCGGCGAACCGGCCGCAGCACCTTCCACATGACCGCGCACGGTCGAGGTGGTCTGGGCATGGGCAGGCGTCGCCAAGCCCAATGCGACCGAAATCGCGGCGGTCGAAATTCCGGATGCAAGCCGGCGCTTGATGCTCATCGTGCTCACTGGCCCCTCTCCCGTGGCAGCTATGTAACCGGTTACACTCGCGCTGACGCGAAATGACTCCGTTGTGGCGAACAAAGCCCTTCCGCGGTCACGTGTCAATCTGGGGTTCAGGAAAGCAGCCAGCCTGTGGCCAAAGCGCCACGGCTCAATGCGCGAGGCGCTCGTAGCGTAATGCAAAGTCAGCCGCGGGCTGTGCGGCCTGCCCCGCCTCGGTGCTGTCCGGAAGGGCGGCAACGAATTCGCGGTGGTCGGTCATTGTATCGGCCGTTTCCTCGATCGTCTCGGCAAGGTCGCCGAGGAAACCGAACAAGGCGTCGTCCGGCACGAACTTCGCGACCGGGTCCGCGCGCATGTCGAACCCCTGCCCGATCAGCACCTGGACCCAGCTTTCCTCGGCGAACAGCTCGGCCGCGCCGTGCTTGAAGAAGCGGCCCGATGATCGGAACAGCTCGAAGCGCTCGTTGAGGCTGTCCGGCACCTCCATCTCGCGGACATAGTCCCAGAACGGATCGCCGCCGCGGCGCGTGACCTTGTAATGCGCGACGATGAAGTCGCGCACGTCCTCATATTCGAAGCGCGACTGGCGGTTATATTCGTCGATGTCGGCCTGGCAGAAACCCTGCGACGGGAACATCGCGAGGATCCGGTGGATGCCGGTCTGGATCAAATGGATGCTGGTCGATTCGAGCGGCTCGAGAAACCCCGACGACAGCCCGAGCGCGATGACGTTCTTGTCCCACGCCTTGAGCCGCCGGCCAGGCGCGAAGCGGACCGGTCGCGGATCGGCCAGCGCCTCGCCGTCGAGGTTGGCGAGCAACGTCTCCGCGACTTCCTCGTCGCTGATCAGGTCCGACGCATAGACATAGCCGTTGCCGATCCGGTGCTGCAGCGGGATGCGCCACTGCCACCCGCACTTGCGCGCGGTCGAGCGGGTGTACGGCGTCAGCGGCTCGACGCTGGCGCACGGCACCGCCTGGGCGCGGTCGCACAGCAGCCACTTGTTCCAGTCGTCGTACCCATTGCCCAACGCATCGCCGATCAGCAGCGCGCGCATGCCCGAGCAATCGATGAACAACTCGCCGTCGACTTCTCGGCCGTCAGTCAGCCGGACCTTCTCGACGAATCCGCTTTCCGCGTTCTGGATGACCTCGACGATCCGGCCTTCGATCCGCTTCACCCCGCGCGCTTCGCTTTCGGCGCGGAGATGGCGCGCGAACAGCGACGCGTCGAAATGGTAGGCATAATCGATGTCGGCGATCGGCGAGTGCGGGTTGCGCTTGTCGGGGAAGGCGAACTTGTTCTCACGGCACGCGACGCAGTTCAGCGAATAATTGTCGAAATGCTTCACCTTGCTCGCGTCGCGCGCACGGGCGGCCAGCCACAACTGATGCGGATGCAGCCACAGCATGTCGCGGCCGATCTTGCCGAAGCCGTGGATGTAGCGCTCGCCGGGCGCGCCCCAGTCAACGAACTCGATGCCGAGCTTGAAGCTCGCCTTGCTCTCGCTGATCATCTTCAGCGGATCGATTCCAGCGAGCGCGATGTAATTGCGGATGTGCGGGATCGTCGCTTCGCCGACTCCGATCGTGCCGATCTCGTCGGATTCGATCAGGCGCACCTCGACCTGGCTCAGCCATTGCGACAGCACGGCCGCGGTCATCCATCCCGCAGTGCCCCCGCCGACGATCGTCACCGTTTTCACCGGCTGATCAGCTGCCGCCATATCCGCTCCTTCTCCTTAACCGAATTTAGACCAGCCCGAACGGCCCGGAACAAGGGGGCGGCCATCGCGTCTGTTGCTGCACTGCAACATATTTGGGCAATAACCGAGTCACTGACTAGGGATTACTGGAAGGATTAACGATCCGTCCCTACCTGCGCCGCGGTGCCGAACTCCCCAACCCGTCGGCACCTGTGAAAAAGAGGAAAAATCAGTGACTCGTATGACTCTTCTCGCGGCCTCTGCCGCCGCGCTTGCTTTCGCCACGCCCGCAGCTGCGCAGACCGCAACGGCCGCTCCGGCCGGCTTCCGCGCCGAAGCGCTGGTCGGCTGGGATCACCCGGGCGCCGACGGCTTCCATGCCGACGGCGTGCTGTTCGGCGTCGGCGCCGGCTATGACGTTGCCGTCACCAACACCGTCTCGCTGGGCGTCGACGCCGAGGCGAGTGATTCGACCGCCAAGAAGGACGGCGTCAGCACCCGCCGCGACCTGTACGCCGGCGGCCGCGTCAACTTCGCGGTTTCGCCCAAGGCGAACCTGTACGTGAAGGGCGGCTACACCAACGCCCGCTTCCGTCAGTCGGGCTTCGGCAGCGAGAACCTCGACGGCTTCCGTCTCGGCGCTGGCGGCCAGTATTCGGTCGGCGGCAAGGCCTATGTCGGTGCCGAGTATCGCTACTCGAACTATGAGCTCGGCGTCGACCGTCACCAGGTCGCGCTGACCGTCGGCACCCGCTTCTAAACGGCTGCTTACGACCAAAGCGAAGGGGCGGCTCGAAAGGGCCGCCCCTTTTGCTATGCGGCGGCGGGGTCGAAGCGAAGCGCCCGCGACATGACATAGAGACAGGCAGCGGCCAGTGCAGTCGAGGCCATGCCGAGCGCAAAGAAGGTCGAAGGCGCGATCACCAGCCAGTAAGCGCCCATGAACCCGGCGAGCAGGCTGCCGAGGAACTTCGCGATATACCAGGCGCCCATCGCCATCGACGCGAAGCGGACCGGGGCGAGCGTCTCGATCAGCGTCAAACCGACGGGAATCACGTACAACTCGCCGAGCGTCAGCAGCACGAAATAGCCGACCACCCACAGCGAGCTCACCCGAGCGCCGCCGGGTCCGCTGACCAGGGCCGCGAGCACCATCAGCAGCATCGCCGTTGTCGCAATCACGCAGCCGATCGCCATCCGCTTGAGCAGGTGCGCGGTCGTCTCCTTCGCCTTCCGCCGCCGCCAGAAGCGGATCAGGAGCGGCGTTCCGACGATGATCAACAGCGGGTTGATCGACTGGAACCAGGTCGCCGGGATCGTTCCGCCGAACAGCGACCGGTCGGTGAAATCCGACACCCATAGAGCGATCACATTGCCGCTCTGCTCGTAGCCGATGCGGAACAGCACGACCATCGCGACCATCAGCACCAGGATCGTCACATGCCGGCGAATGACGGGCGCGGCCTTTTCGGTTTGCTCGCCTTCGATCGCTGGCCGCTTCGGCTCGGCCGGGAGCAGGCGCAGGAAGCTGAGATAGATCGCGAGCCCGATCGCCATTCCGACGCCAGCTGCGGCGAAGCCCCAGTGCCAGCCGTACAGCTCGCCCAAGGTTCCGCAGACCAGCGGAGCAAGCAACCCAGCATCGCCTGCAGGCCGAAGAACGAGAACTCGGCCCACATCTGCGTGGTGAACAGGACTGTCAGGCCCGGCGGGTGGCCGAACAGGGTGCGGGTCGGTCGAGCCCTGTCCGAACTCTCCCCCGCCAGCGTCACCTCAGTAATTGAGCGAGGCGGTGAGCAGGCCGAGATCGAGGCACAGCCAGGCGACGAAGGCGGCGGACAGCGCGATCAGGATCGCCCAGATCGTCGCGACGCGATGCTTACCCGGCGCCCGCGCGACGTTGTAGGCATTCCAAAGCGCGAGGATGGTCCCGACGATCGCGACGATCAGGATCAGCTGGAGCAGGCGCATCCAGATATCGAGCCCGCCGTTGAGCGACGTCAGGTCGTTGTTGACCGCGTTGAACACCAGGACCCAACCGACAGCCACGACGATGAACAGCCAGGCGGTCGATCGGGTCGCGCGATGGAGCTGCAGGGCGCGGCCGCCGATCTCCGGCTGATATTTGTAGCGGCGGCGGACCAGCGCGACGATCGGCCAGCCGAGCGCTGCGATCAGCAGCACCAGGAACGCGATGCCCGCGACCGGGAAGATCCACCCGGCGTTGAGCGCTCCCGGAGCCGGCAGGAACTCGATGATCGGCGCATAGGGCGTGATCGAGAACATCCTGATCCCGCCCTTCCCGTCTGGGATCGCCTGCAAATAATCGGCGCCGTTCACTTCCTGCCACACCCATGGTTTGACTTCGCGCCACTTGTGGCGATGGCGCCCGGCTTCGTTGTCGGGCAGCTGTGCGACGTGGTCGATCTCGACGGCCCCTACGGGCTCGCCGACGACCCCCTCGCCAGCCAGATCTATCGCGACGGATCGATCTTCGTACCGGAAAGCCTGTGGGGCGCGGAACCGCGCTAGCGCAAATCGGGGGTTTTAGAAGGAGTTGGTGGAGCCGAGGGGGATCGAACCCCTGACCTTCGCAATGCCATTGCGACGCTCTCCCAGCTGAGCTACGGCCCCAATCCTCGCGCGCCCTTAGGCGATGCAACGGCTTCTGCAAATGGGAAATTCGCCTCGCGCGGTCAACCGCCGCGAACCCCATTTGCGCGAAATCTGCTTGCCCGGGACCCGCCGCCGCCACAAACAGCCGTATTGCCGGGAAAAGGGGGAATTGAGATGCGGTGGATCGTTGCACTTGCCTCGGCCGGGCTGATCGCTGCAGCGCCGCCGGCCGAAATTCCGGTCCGGCTCGATGTCCCGACGCAGCAGCCCCTCGCCGGGCGGCTGATCGTCTTCGCTGAACCGGTGAGACCGGCCGAGAAGGCGCCCGACAGCGTCGACGCCAATCCCTTCGCCGCCACTCCGACGGCAGTCGCCGCGCGCGACGTCGCGTCCCTGTCGAATGGCGAGGTGGCGACCGTCGATGCGGACGCCGATGCCGTGCCCGGCCCATGGTCGAGCCTCCCGCCGGGCCGTTACCGGGTCCAGGCCGTGCTCGACCGCAACGGCGATTATAATTACGGCGGCCGCGGCCCCGGCGACGTGGTCTCCAAGGTCACCGAAGTCTCGCTTCCAGGGCCGGTCGCACCGATCATTTTGTCGGAGACTGTTCCCGACAGCGACCCCTACGAAATCCGCGGCGATCGCCGAAAGGCGCTGGCGGCCTATCTCGCCAAGACCGTCGCGGTCGACCTGGTCAGCGCCAGGCTCAGCGCTTTCTGGGGCCGGCCGGTTCACCTGCGCGGCTGGGTCGCCCTTCCGCCCGACTACGCGGCGAGCGGCGTCAAGACGTGGCCGACGATCTATTCGACCCACGGCTTCGGCGGCAACCTCGCTTCGGCGCGGTGGGAAGCGGCCAGCCGGACAAAGCTGATGGCCGAGGGCCGGCTTCCGCCGATGATCTGGGTGTTTCTCGACGAGAGCTCAGCGACGGGCACGCACGAATTCGCCGATTCGGTGAACAACGGCCCGTGGGGCGCCGCACTGACCACCGAGCTGATCCCCTCGCTCGAGCGCCAGTATCGGATGGATGCCCGCCCGTCGGGGCGTTTCCTCACCGGCCACTCCTCGGGCGGCTGGGCCACTTTGTGGCTGCAGACCCGCTATCCGAAGATCTTTGGCGGCACCTGGTCGACGTCGCCCGACCCGAGCGACTTTCACGATTTCACCGGCGCGGACCTCTATCGACCCGGCGCCAACGTCTATGTCGATGCCGCCGGCAAGCCGATCCCGCTGGTCAGGATGGACGGCAAGGATGTCGCCAATTTCCAGGATTTCGCGCGGCTCGAGGCGGTGCTCGGCCCCTATGGCGGGCAGATGGCGTCGTTCGACTGGGTGTTTTCGCCCAAGGGCCCCGACGGACGGCCATTGCAGATGTTCGATCGCCGGACGGGTGCGGTGAACCCCGCCGTCGTCGCCTACTGGCGCGACAATTACGACATCGCCTACCGGCTGCAGCGCGACTGGCCGAGCCTGCGCAAGGACCTCGACGGCAAGATCCACGTGATCGTCGGGACTGCCGACACCTTCCACCTCGACGGTGCGGCGCACAGGCTCAAGGCCGTGCTCGACAAGCTCGGCGCCAAGGCCGACGTGCGCTTCTTGCCCGGAAAGACGCACATGGACCTTTATGTCGCGAACGGCGATCCGGACGCGCTGACCGAGCAGATCGCGAAGGAAATGTACGCGGCCGCGCGCCCGGCCAATGCGGGCGCCGAACGCGGCCGGCGCTAGCTTTCGTCGTCTCCGCTCGCGCGCTCGACTCCGAGGTCGTCGTCGCCGGTGTCGAGATCGACTTCCTCGTCGGCGCTGACCTCCTCGTCCTCGTCGACCGCCAGATCCTCGGCTGCGAGATCCTCGTCGGGCTCGACTTCCTTCTGAACGGGCGCAGCGGCCTCGAACGCCAGCGGCTGCTTGGACTTCAGGACCGGCTCGGGCACGAAATCGGTACCGCAATTGATGCAGTGAACCGGCTCGTCCTTGCCGAGGTCATAGAAACGGGTCGAGCACTTGGGGCAAGTGCGCTTGGCGCCCCATTCGGGCTTCACCATGAGGGCTTCAACTCCAGTAGAATGTTGTTCGTCGCGGGCTGCGCCCGGCGTTCGGCGGGGCGCCTTGCCATAGCGATATGGCGCTGTCAAAGCGCCGCAACAAGATGGCCAGCGACCCAGCGCCGAAGGGCAATCCCGTCATTGCAGTCGACGGACCCGCCGCCAGCGGCAAGGGCACCATCGCTCGCGCCCTCGCAAAACATTTCTCGCTTCCGCATATGGACACCGGCCTCCTGTACCGCGCGGTGGCCTTGAACCTGTGGCGCTGGGGCGGCGATCCGAACAACGAGTTCGAAGCCCTGCGCGCCTGCGGCGAGCTTGGCCTGGACCCGGACGATCCCGAACTGAGGAGCGAGCCGGTGTCGCGGATCGCGTCCCGGATTTCCGCTTATCCCTCGGTCCGGACAGCGCTGCTGGAGCGCCAGCAGGAATTCGCCGGACAGCCGGGCGGCGCGGTGCTCGACGGCCGCGACATCGGCACGGTGATCGCGCCCGATGCGACGGCGAAGCTGTTCGTCACCGCGAGCGCCGAAGTCCGGGCCCAACGCCGCATGCGCGAGCTGATGAGCCGCGGAATGCCGGCGCACTATGACGATGTGCTGATCGACATCCGCTCCCGCGACGAGCGCGACTCCTGCCGCGAGGTCGCTCCGCTGAGGCAGGCGCCCGACGCGATGCTCCTCGACACCAGCGAGCTCGACGTCGAAGCGGCGATCGCAGCGGCCATTCAATTGGTCGAAGCGCGCCTCTCCGGCAGCAGGAAAACCACATAGCCTCTGAAGTTGCGCTCGGAACGGAGCTGCGGAGACTCGATCCAGCGGCCGTTCTCCACCAGCCCAACTTTGAACGGCATCGGAAAGTCCCGCATCCGCTCGAAATAGCGTTCGTAGCCCCAGATCGTGCTCCGGCCCTGGTAGGTCTGGATCACCACCTCATCGACGGTGCCCTTGAGCTTCCGCAGCGCTTGCGGATCGCCGTTCGCGCTCCAGTCCATCAGTCCGGTGATCGACAGCTTGAACCGCTTCGGGAGCGCGCGCCGGACCCGCGCGAGGAATGCTGCATAGTCGGCAAGGTGGCGGGTGCGCGCGTCGAAGTCGATCTGGACGCCCGCGACGCGATTGCCAGCGCGCGCCCACGCGGCGGCGCGCGGTCCGAGGCTCTCGACGACGCCGTCGCGCCAGTCGAGCGTGTCGGTGCGAACGACCAGCCAGACTTCGGAATCCTTGAGGTGCGGCACGCTGGGCCGAAGGTCGACGAACCTCCCCTCCTCACCGGCTCGGACTTCCCCGTCGAGCAGATAGATGGTGCGAGCGTGTTCGGCCCGCCTTCCGGGGTCGACGCCGGCCCACACCCAGAAGGAATCATAATCCCGGGCATCCACGCGCCCCGGATCGCGGCAACTCGCAAGTGCAAGGGCCAGTGCTGCGGCTATGAGCGCGCGACGGGTCACCAATAATATTTAAGCTCTTTGGCCCACCGCGACTGCGGGTATTCGGCCTTGAGCCGGTTGAACCAGGCCCGGCGGACGGAAAGGGCGACGTCGGTGCCGCCGCAGCTGTTGCTGCGCGACGGCGCGTAGCACCGCACCGCGCGGTTCAGCGCGAGCGCCTTGTCGTCCGCCGAAGCAGCCGGATCGGCCATGATCGCCTTATATTCCTCGAGCCGCGAATAAGCCCGGCCCTTCGGGAACTGCTCGCGGCTCGTTGCGAGCCCTTCACCGGAGACTGGCGGAGCCGGCGCTTCGTAGCTCAGGTCGTCGAAGCCGTTGAGCCGGAAATACTCGGCCATGCACAGGCGCGGTCGGATCGCGCGCGGCGCTGCGACCAGCTGCGCGACCGTGGCCGGCATCGCCGGGCAGCCCGCATTCCCCGTCCGCGCATCCTTGCCGAACTTGCCGAGCGGCGGCCGGTCGAGATGCGAATTGAACCGCGCATCATAATAAGTCGTGCCGGCGTAGAAACCGTTGGGCTCGGCATCCGCGGGGACCAGGCGGAGGTCGCCCAGGAACTGCGGCAGGAATCCGCGCCACAGCTCCTTTTCGAGCAGGGTATACAGCGCAACCTCGCGCTCTAGCTTCGGCGCGCCGGGGCGGGTCGCCTGCTGGCGGAGTAGGTCGGGCCCGGCGACATTCTCGAGCAGCATCTGCCGCATCACGGGATGGGTGACCGGCGAATCCGGCGCGAACACCAGGTCGAGGCGGCCCGACCGCTCCTCCTGAATCGCGAGCGCGAGCTCGAGCGCCGGCCACTGGTACGGCCGCGTCGCACCCGGGAACAGGCTCAGCCAGAAACCCCGCGCATTGCGGTCGCCGAGTTGCTGCAGCGCCAGCCCGCGCAGCATCTGGCGGCTGAACTGCAGGTAGGAGAACTGCTTTTGACGCGCGGCGTCGGGCAGCAGCTGCAGCACTTCGCGCGGGTCGTCCCGGACGAAATAGGCCTCGGCCGCGCGGACATAGTCGTACAGCTCGGAATCCCGCCCAAACAGCGGCCGCTGGCGCTCGATCTCCTCCCGCGTGATGGGCGGGCCGCAGCACCACTCGCGGTTCCCGGCGTCACCGCCGCGCATCCGGTGCAGGTCGACGACCGCGAGGAGAACGGGATCGCGCACGATCTCCGGCTTGCTGGTGGGCAGGCCGAGCTTGTTGTCGACCTCATCGACGATCGCCGCAGCCTCAGCCGCGTTCGGAAGCGGAGTCGTCGCGGACAACTGGCGGCCGTATTCGGCCGCAAGGTCCGCATCATCGCCGGCAAGCCACTGCGCCCGGCGCACAAGGCCCCGGGCCGACCTGGCATAGCGCCCGGAGGGATAGGACTGGAGATAGGCCTCGAACGCGTGCCCAGCTTCTCTGGCGCCGGCGGCGTCGCGCTTGTCGACCGGCGCGATCGAGCCATAATCGGTCGCCGAGCGGTCGATCGCCCGGTTGAGCAGCGTCCTCGCCACCATGTACAGCGCGGTCTCCCGCAGCCACGGATCGCTTGCCGACGCGAGCCCGCGATAACCGTCGGCGGCGCGATCGAATGCGCCGCCGTAGAAGCTCTGGGTCGCCGCAAGATAGGCCGCAAACTCGCGCCCCGCCGGCGACGACACGGCCGGCGGCGCAAGCGGAGCCGCCTTCGCATCCCCGCAGACCATCGGCATATATTCCTCGGCCGGCTTGACCCACGGACTGAGCGCCGCGCGCGCCGCGATCAACGGCTGCTTGTCCGCATCCGGCACGTTCGGGTTGGCGCGCAGCGCTGCGGCGAACGCGGCATTTCCGGCGGTCACCGACTGGCACCGGCTCGGCTCGACCGGGTCCTCGAACGCGCCGGGCTTTGTGCCGCGCGTCTGCCGCTCCATTACCATCCACGGGAACAGCGCGACGGGCGGGCTGCCCTCCTCCACCGCGGGCTCTTCGACCCTGAAGCCTCGACGGTCGGCGAGCAGCAGGAACATGTTGATCCGCGTGTCATTGCTCGGGAGCAGCATCCCGGCACCGCCGCCGGGATCGTAATCCTTCTTCGCCAGCGCCCAGGTCGGCTCCTCGCCGGCGTCGGCGCACGCCCACGCGATCGCTCCCAGCGCAGCCGCAATTACCGCGCCCAGTGCAATCCACTTCGTCCGCATGCCCACCCCCCGTCCGCCGCCAACATTCCGGATCATGCGCGGCTTGTCGAGAAGCAACGGAAAATACTGATGTAGGATAAAATTCACTTCTTTCTGCGATTGGTTGCGTGGTGGCTAACTACCAGGATTGGGTGGACCGGGTGCGTCGGGGAAAAAACCAGGCTGTCAGTATCGCGAGCAGCCATCTCATCACGACTTGCGCGACGATCGCGGCATTGCTGCTGTTCGTCGGGCTTGGCAGCCGTCTCCTGCCGCCCGCCTTCCTCGGCGGGCCGCTGCCGGACTCGCTCAGCACCCTGAAGCTCGCGTTCGTGCTCAACTGCGCGATCATCCTGTTCGGCTGGCGTCGCTCGGCCGACCTCAAGCGTGCGCTCGACGCCTATGACGAGGCGGAACGAAACGCGCACCGCAACGCCAACACCGATCCGACCACCGGCCTCGCCAACCGCCGCGAGTTGATGCGCTCGCTGAGCGAGGCGCTCGACGCCAAGGCGACCGGCGTCCTGCTGCTTCTCGACCTCGATCATTTCAAGCGCGTCAACGATCTCCACGGCCATCTCGCCGGCGATCACCTTCTCCGCCACGTCGCGGAATCGATGCTGAAGGCCGCTCCGGAGACCGCATCCTGCGCGCGCATCGGCGGCGACGAGTTCGCGATCATGCTTCGCGGCGCATCGCCCGAGGCCGGCGAGGAAACCGCCAAGGCGATCCTCGCCCGGCTCACCACTCCAGTGTTCATCGGCGGAGCGCAAATCCAGGCATCGGCCTCGGTCGGCCTGGCGCAGATCGACCGCGGGATGCAGAGCGAGGAGGACGTGCTCCGGCACAGCGACGTCGCGCTGTACGCGGCCAAGTCCGCCGGCCGGAACGGCTTCGCCTGGTTCGACGAACAGCTCGAGCGCGAGCTTTCCGAACGGCTCAAGCTCGAAGAGGATATCCGCAACGGCGTCGCCAACAGCGAGTTCGTGCCCTTCTTCCAGCCGCTGATCGACCTCGCCTCGCGCGATCTCGTGGGCTTCGAGGCGCTTGCCCGCTGGCGCTCGCCGACCCGCGGCTTCGTCGAGGCCGAGGCCTTCATCGAAGCGGCCGAGCGCACCGGGCTGATCGCGCCGGTGACGATGATGATCATGGAACAGGCCCTGCGCGAAGCCCGCGACTGGCCTGCCCACCTCAAGATCGCCGTCAACGTGTCGCCGATCCAATTCCGCGACCGGACCCTCGCCGAACAGGTGATGAAGGTGCTGGCGAAGACCGGCTTTCCGGCCCACCGGCTGGAAGTCGAGATCACCGAAGCCTCGCTGCTCGAGGACCGCGACCAGGTGCTGACGATCGTCCAGAGCCTCAAGAACGTCGGCATCAGCATCTCGCTCGACGATTTCGGCACCGGCTACGCCTCGCTCGCCCAGGTCAACAACCTGCCGATCGACCGTATCAAGATCGACAAGAGCTTCATCTCGACCATGGTCAAGAGCGAGCAGACCGCCGCGATCGTCGACACCATCGCCAACCTTGGCCACACGCTCAGCGTTCCGATCACCGCCGAGGGCGTCGAATCGGAGCAGATCCGCAGCGAGCTTGCGCGCTTCGGCTGCTCCGAAGCCCAGGGTTGGCTATTCGGCCGCGCTGTCTCCGCCGAGACCGTCCGCACCTTCCTCGAAATGAAAGAGGCCGGAGATAACCCCTCTGCGCCTGGAGCGGCGCCCGGCGCAGCGCCCGACGAGGGCGAACGCTACACTCCGCGGGTCAATCGCCGCTGGTAATCAGTTTCCGGTTCGGGCCGTAACCTGCGCCAGCACCGGCGCTGCGGCGAACACCGGCTTGCCGTCGATATTGCCCGGCGGCGAATAGCGGCAGATCAGATAGTCCCAATCGGCCGAGAAGATCGCGCAGCCGACGCGCGTCGTCGTCGGCCATACCATCTGCGTATAGTGCGCGACGTCTTCCCACTGGCCCGTCCGGCTGACCGCCGGAAACAGGCCCGGCCGAAGCATCCGCTTCTCGCGCGACCACAGGTCGACGAACTGCTCCGGGCTCAGCGTCCCGTGCCACGCCATGGCGAGATTCTCGCGCTGCCCGGGCCGGGTTTCCCGCGGCGAGTGCACCAGGCGGTGGAGCGACGCCAGGGCCGGCCCATAGGATGCCGCCGACGCCGCCAGATCTGCATCCCACGCCAACGGCGCGTGACCGACAAGCGCGCGCTCCTCGTTGTGCGCCGCGAGCAGGCGCGCTGCGAGCTCGCCGGTCGCGCCGGTATAGTCGCGGCCTATGGCACGCAGCCGCGCCTCGCTCTGCTGCGTCGGCGGCAGCGGCGCGAGCGGGTCGCCGGCATAAGCCGGGCCCGCAAGCGCCAGCGCCAAAAACGAAACAAGAGCGACCCTCTTCATCCGCCGCTTATCGCGGCGCCATGGCTAACGCCGGCTCAAGCTCCGTGGTTAACGTTAGAAGGCTTTGCCTACGGACAGGCTGAACCGATACGCATTGTCCGGATGCGAATCCCGGATGCGCTGCCACAGCGGCACGCCGAGCGACGCGGCCACGGACAGGCCGCCGGCCGAGTTGAACCGGGCTCCGGGCGCAAGCCATAGGGCTTTGCCGCCGCTCGCCTGCTCGATCTCGCCGGCGATCTTCTGGCGTCCTTCCCATTCGCCGAACAGCTCGACGAAACCGTCCCAGCTGGCGCGGCGAGCCTCATGGTCGTGCTCGTCGACCTCATCTCCATGGTGGTGGTTGAGACCGTCCTGGTGAGCGCCGGGCGCGGAGCCGAAGCGGCGCGACACAGCGATACCGCCCTGCAACCGGTCGCCGAGCCGGGTGGCCTGCGCCCCGGTCGTCGACCATTGGTAGAGCGCGCTCGCATTGAGGCCGAACTGGCCCAGCTTCGTGCCCGCGGCCACGCCGGCGATCGGGTCCCAGCTCCCAGTGCCCGGCTGGTGCTCGGTCTCGAGCCGCTCGCCGTCGGGGCTGCGCCGGTGCGTGCTCCCCGTCGGGACCTTGAGCCCGCCGATCAACGCCAGCCCACCGCCCTCGCCATGCGTCAGGCGGTATTTGGCAAGCACGCTGAGGTCGCCGATCCCGGACACGTCGCCGAGACGTTCGAGCTCGCCCTCTTCGGCGGCGCGCAGCGAGTCGCGGCGCACATAAGGCAGCTCGACGGAAACGGTCAGCTGGTGAGTAATCCCATAGGCAGCGCCGACCGCCGCGTTGAGATTGTAGCGGGTGTTGTGGGCGTCGATCCCCTCCGCGGACAGCGCTTGCAGCTTGATGTCCGAGCGCTGGTCGGGCCGGGTGTAGGTCAACCGGAAGCCGGCCGCGCCATGGCCTTCGTCCAGGGTGTCGGGCGAGAGGATAATCAGCCCGCCGCCCGATCCGAACCCGCTCGGGCCCATATGGTCGGCGAGTGCCGGTGAAGCAGCCAAGGCCGCGGAACACATGAAAAGGCGCGCGAAACGGCGCCCCGATTGAACAGTCGAAATCATCGAAAACCCCGCATGCCGCCCAACGGCGGACGAGTTGAATCCAGAGCGATGGGTTCAGGCGAGGATCGGCGGCCCTCGGGATGGCGGGCGGCTATAACGCCAGCTCGCTGTTACAGAAGGACGAGCGCGGCCGAGCAACAGGACCGCTCCGGCCGACAGGATTGCGGCAATCGCGAAGGCTTGCAGGTCGGGGGCCCCCAGCGACGACGTAGAGGCGTACGGGCACTGCTGGTGCGCCTTCCCAGACTTGCCGTGATGGTGACCCATCGTCGGCTGGACCGGCTCGTAATCCGGGCAGCTGACGATCGTCAGCGCGCCGTGCTCGAAGCTCGGCATGAAGCCTGGCGGAGACAGCAGCCGAACGGCGATTAGCAGCGCAAGCGCGGCGCCGACGATGGCTTTGGTCCAGGAAGAGGAGCTGGCTTCCACGCGCGGCATCGCAGCGCGCGTTAGCCGCCTCGCGCGCCAAGCTCCAGAAGCATCAGTTCGCCGGCCGCACGCGGCTGACCACAAACGGCTGCGACCCGCACTGTGGCTGGAACTGCGCGGTTGTCGGCTGCGGCAAAACGGCCCAGGCGACCGGCTGGCCTTCCATCTGGAATTCCTCGCCGATCACGATGCGCTGCTCGGTCTTGCCCGGCTGGTGGAAGGTCACGAGGCTGCCGTTGAATTGGCTTCCGTACGGCCACACCGGCAGCAACTGGACCCGGTTGTCGTCGTCGCGGAAGAGCAGGCAGCCGCCTTCGTATAGCAGGCTGCCGGTGAACGCCGCCGTCGCGACGCTCTGGTACGGGCCGGTAGCGAGCTCCTGCGGGCGCAGCGGATGCACGCCGCCATGGCTGACGCACGCCGGCAGCAACACCCCAACAGCAATGAGCGAGCGACGCATCGCACCTCCAACGCGATCGCCATGGAGCCGTTCCTGCGCGGCGAGCGTTCGGTCGTCATGTTCGCGTCCCTGCTTGTCGCCGCAGCGCTGATTCAATCCCCCGCCGACGCTCGGGCGCTGCAGCTGTGCAAAGCCGGGCTCGCGCGCAAGGCAGGCGGGGAAATCAACCGCATCACGATCGACTCTGCCACCGCGTCCGGCAGAACGAGGGTGATCCGTGGGCAAGTCAGTGTCTTCGTCGGCATGCCGCCTGCCCCGCCCGGAAGCGCCAGGGCACATCACCTGATCCGCGCCGACTATCATTACGATTGTCAGGTCCGGCACGGCCGAATCGTCAGGACGACGCTCGTCCAGCCCTGACCGTCGGCCACCCAACATTCAGCGGCGACGTGCCGGATTCGCGCGGCGAGTCGAGCAACCTGTCTCGAAAATGAACGCGAACGTAACTTGCATTGGCGGCCATTGCTGCCAGCATCGCCCGCCTCCCCCTGTTGGGGAGAAACGGAGGGAAAATCATGAATTTACGCAAATGGGGCGTAATGGCCCTGGGGTTAAGTCTGGGGCTTGCGGGTGCTGCGCCCGCTGCCGCTCAGTCAGCGGTCGCTATCGAACGGAGCGGACATACGTTGCATGTCGCGGCCTGCCCGCACGGCAATCCGTTCGCGACTGCGCGCTGCTTCGCGCACGTCGCCACCGATGCACGCGGCAACCCGCTCAACGGCAAGGCCAATCCGGCCGCGACGCCGTCGGGCTACGGACCCGCGGACCTCAAGGCAGCCTATGCAATTCCCGCTGGCAGCGGCAGTCCGACGGTCGCGATCGTCGATGCCTACGCCTATCCCAAGGCAGAGAGCGATCTCGCCGTCTATCGCGCGCAGTATGGGCTTCCTGCCTGCACCACCGCCAACGGCTGCCTCAGGATCGTCGGTCAGACCGGCGGCAAGCCGCCGTCGCGGGTCGATGTTGGTTGGGACCAGGAGCAGGCGCTCGACCTCGACATGGTGAGCTCGGCCTGCCCGAACTGCCATATCCTCCTCGTCCAGGCGAGCTCGGCTTCCTTCTCCAATCTGTGGACGGGCGTCGACTATGCGAAAACGGTGCCTGGCGTCCGGGCCGTGTCGAACAGCTACGGCAACACCGATTCATCGACCTACGCGCAGTATGACTCGCATTATGCCGGCAACAATATCGCGATCACGGTGAGCACCGGCGACTATGGCTACGGTGCGCAATGGCCAGCCACGGCCCCCGGCGCGATTGCGGTTGGCGGAACCAGCCTTGCCTCGAACGGGTCCGAGACGGCCTGGAGCGGTGCTGGCAGCGGATGCGGCATCGGCCATCCGAAGCCGACCTGGCAGAGTGGCGTCACCGACGCCTGCGCGGGTCGTATGGAAGCGGACATTTCCGCAGTCGCCGACCCGAACACCGGCGTTGCCGTCTACGGACCGGCGAACCGTTCGACGTCGCAATGGATGGTCTTCGGCGGAACGAGCGCTTCCGCGCCGCTCATCGGAGCAATGTTCGCTCTGGCTAACGGGAACATCAACGGCGCTTCGTCGATCTACGCCCATCGGAGCAGCCTCCAGGACGTGACTAGCGGCAGCAACGGCAGCAGCTGCCCGGTCAATTACTATTGTCACGCCGGCACGGGCTACGACGGCCCAACCGGACTCGGCACACCGAATGGTGTCGCAGCAATGAGCAACTAAGTCTCGCGAACTCTGGATGCGGGTCGCGCGCACGTGCGGCCCGCATCTTTTTTATTGATTTCCAAGCATTTTTCTGGCGACCTCGAATATCAGTGCCGAAAATCTCCCAACTTGCATTGGCGTTAGCCTTGGCCGTTCCGACGGCAACCTCTTCGGCGGCCGCTCTGCAGACCGTTCCGGTGCCGCAGCCGGTTGCGCTGACCAAGCTCAGTCTCGTCGGGCAGAGCGCCACCGAAACGCGCTTCCAGCTGATCCTCGCGCCCCACGTGAATGGCTTTCAGGCGCTCAGCACCGACGCCCGCGATCCGGCGGTTGCGCTGGCGATGACCTCGCGCACGAGCTCCGCAGTCTCCCCGCGCGATCTCAAGGGCTTCGTCCGAGGGGTGGAGTTCGTCCAGGCCGAAGGCGTCCTTGTCCTGCACTTCGACGTCAACGAGGGCGCGACCGTCAGCGCGGTACCGGTCGACGACCGGACGATCGATGTGACCGTCACGAGCCTCGCCAAGCAGGCTGGCGCCACGTCCGACGCGCCGCTGCTCAATGCCGGCGCCGTGCCACCGCCGCTTGCCCCGGCTTCGGGTCAGGAGGGCTATGAGCTCGTGCTCCTCAAATATGCCGATGTCAGCGAGATCGTCGGCCTGCTGAGCCAGGGCTCGACGATCAAGTCGAACGATCTGTTCATCCCGCGCGAGCCCGCGTTCGGCTCCAACAGCCTCACTGGCAATACTTACAACCCCGGCCCGAGCACCCAGGCGCCGGGCAGCGACGACACGCCGCTCGGCCAGCCGGTCGATGCCGGAATGGCGGTCGACCGCCGGCTGAACGCGATCTGGCTGCGCGGCGCGCCCGATTACATCGCCCGGATGAAAGCGATGATCGCAATGATCGACATTCCGCTCGACAGCGTGATCCTCGAAACCCAGATGGTCGAGCTGACCGAAAGCGGCGCCAAGGCACTGGGCATCGATTTCGCCAACACCAGCGGCCAGCTCGCGACCTTCAGCTTCAGCAGCGGCGCCGAAATCCCGCTGGGGGTCCCGCCCCAGGGCTGCCGCGACAACTCGTCGGGCATTGGCCAGACCTGTGCCGGTCACATCACCAGCGCTTCCTTCCAGGCTGCACTCTACGCCCAGATCCAGAAGGGCAACGGCAAGATCGTCTCCAAGCCGCGCATCGCTGCACAAAGCGGCTCGACTGCAAAGATCATCACCGGGGATGCGCTTCCGATCCTGACCTCGATCGCGCTGTCCGGCGTCAACGGCGTTCAGCAGCAGGTTCAATACGTCAACGTCGGCGTGACGCTGCAGATCGCGCCTCGCGTGAGCGGGGACGGATATGTCTCGAGCCATGTCTATTGCGTGGTGTCGAGCGTCACCGGGTTCCAGCAGGGCTATCCGACGATCAGCCAGCGCCAGGCGGAAACGGCGGCGACCGTCCGCGACGGCGATTCATTCGTGATCGGCGGGCTCACTCAGGAATCGTCGATCAACACCAAAGACAAAGTCCCGCTGCTCGGCGACATTCCAATCCTCGGCCAGGCCTTCCGCACCGACAAGAGCAGCCGGTCGAAGACCGAGCTCTACATCATCGTCACGCCGCACGTCGTCCATCGGGTCGGCACGATGGCGCTGACGACGGCGCGGCAGGAACCGTATGATTCGCGGCCAGTGACGACCGTCCCCGGCCCGCCCGGCGCTGGGCAGCCCTTGCCGCCGTCCGAGGTGTTCGTGCCGACGAGCGTGCCGATCGGGAACCCGCTCGACCCGGGCCAGCCGCCGCGCTGATGCCCAAAGAAAACGGCGGCGCGTTTCCGCACCGCCGTTCCCCCGTTTTTCGAAATGGCTCGCTTAGAGCGCGTTCGAAACGTTGTTGAAGGTCGTTCCGAGCTTCGTGCCGATGCCCTGCATCGCGCCGATCGCGGCCACTGCAATGAGAGCGGCGATGAGGCCGTATTCGATCGCAGTCGCACCCTTCGTATTCTTGAAAAGCTTGATCATCTTGGCCATTGCTGGTCTCCTAAGGCTTCGCGAGGAAGCAATTCCCCACCTGCGCAAGACCACAACCCCGCGTAGGTTGACCGGCAAATTAGGTTTTGGTGGTTGAAAAAGGCTTAAAGGCGTCGGTGGACGAGGATTAACTTTTGTTCACCCAGAGGGTCAGCGGTCATCGACCAGCTGCCCGACCCAGTCCGCCAAATCGCGCAAATCCTTGGTTGCGTCGCTCCAGTCGTCGGGCAGCGGGCTCTTTTTCTGGTCGGTACGCTGCTGCGGGAGATGGAATTCAACCGGCAGAGGCGGGCCGCGGCGATGGTCGACGGCAATCGCGCTGGTCATGAAATTGTGCCAGATCTGTGCCGGAACGGTGCCGCCGCTGACCTTGCCGAGGCTCTTGTTGTCGTCGCGCCCGACCCACACGCCGACCACCAGGTCGCCGGCGAAGCCGACGAACACCGCGTCGCGGTTCTCCTGCGTCGTGCCGGTCTTGCCGAAGGTCGGCACCCACAGAGCGGCGCGGCGGCCGGTGCCGTTGTTCGCTGCGGCATAGAGGAGGTCGAGCATCGGCGCCTGGTCGCGCCGGCGGTCGAGCGTCCCGCCCGAGCGGAAGAATGACGCGATGCCCTGCTCGGGCTGGTCGGGAAGGCCCCGCGCGCCGACCGGATAGCGGCCGCTCATCACCGCCGCATAGGCGCTCGTCAGCTCGAGCAGGCTGACCTGCGCGGTGCCCAGCGCCAGGCTCGGCTTGTCCGGCAGCGGGCTGGTGATCCCGAGGTCGCGCGCGGCGCGGATGACGTTGCCGCGCCCGACAGCCTGGCTCAAACGCACCGTCGCCGCATTGCTCGACCTGGCGAAAGCTTCGCGCAGCGTGATCTTGCCGCGATAGATGCGGTCGCTGTTGACCGGGCTCCAGCCGTCGATGGTGATCGGCTCGTCGTCGATCAGGCTGTCGGGGGTCCACCCAGCGCGAAGCGCGGCGAGATAGACGAACAGCTTGAAGGCGGAACCCGGCTGGCGCTGCGCCTGGACCGCGCGGTTGAACGGCGATTCCTGGTAATTCTTGCCGCCGACCATGGCCACGACCTCGCCGTCCGGGCGCATCGCGATCAGCGCCGCCTGGGCATCGCCGATCGGTGCGCGCCCGATTGCCCGCACGGCCAGCCGCTGCAGGTCCCAGTCGAGCGTCGTGCGCACCTTCACTTCGCCGAAGTCGGAATCGAACGCCTGGTTCGCCGCCGGAGTCACCCAGTCGGCGAAATAGGTGCCGCTGGGAATGTGCGATTGCTGCCCGACCGGCCGCGCCGGCGTCGTCCACCGCGCGCGCTGCGCGCTGATCGCGCCCGTCTGGACCATCGTCTGAAGCACGAGCTTGGCCCGCTCCTGCGCCGCCTTGAGGTGATTGGTCGGGGCGAGGCGCGAGGGCGCCTGGACCATGCCGGCGAGCATCGCCGACTGGGCCAAAGTCAGGTTTTCCGGGTCGCGATCGAAATAATGGTGGGCGGCTGCGCGCAGGCCGTAGACGCCGTCGCCGAAATAGACGCTCGACAGGTAGCGCGACAGGATCTCCTTCTTCGTCAGCCATGCCTCGAGCCAGAAGGCGATGATCACTTCCTGCGCCTTGCGCTTGATCGTCCGGTCGCCGCTGAGAAAGCTGGTCTTGGCGAGTTGCTGAGTGATGGTGCTCCCGCCCTGGCGCACGCCCCCGCCGCGCAAATTGGCCATTGCTGCGCGGCCGATTCCGCGCGGGTCGACGCCCCAGTGGTGGTAGAAACGGCGGTCCTCGATCGACACGAACGCTGCGGGCGTCAGGGGGTTGAGCTTGTCGACATCGACCGGCGCCTCCTTGAGCGCCCCGCGCCGAGCGATCGCGTGACCGTCGGACGACAGCAGCAGCAACGCCGGATCATCCAGCGGTTCCAGCGCGCGCGACAGCGGCGCAGTCACCACCAGCCAGGCAATGGTCAGAAGAAGCAGCGCCGAGAACAGGTACAGCGCGAGCACCCAGCGGCGGCGCTTCGGTTTCACCCTGGGCAGCGGCAGCTCGGGCTGCGACGGGTCGAACGCCGCCTGCGACGCTTCGAACGGGTCGGGCAATTCCTCGACCGGCGCTCCGCCGCGGCTCCAGATTCCGTCCCTCTCGGCCATCCTCATCGTTCCGCGGACTCGCCCTACTGCCTTACCTAAGTAAGACAGTCGAGGCGATATATCCAGATGCTTGCTGAATGGAGGCTTGCGGCTAAACAGCCGCCATGAACGGCCGCGCCCTCAGCCTGCTTCTCGCTGCCGTCCTGCTGGCCGTGCCCGGCTGCCGGCCGCGTCATGAGGGCGCGGTGAAGGTGACGGTGATCGGCGGCACACCCAAGGTCGAGGACCCGGCGCTGGTCCCGCTGTCCGAGTCCGACGCAGTACTCGTCGCAAGCGTCGGGCAAGGCCTCGTCCAGCTCGATGCCGCGGGCAACATCGTGTCCGGCCTCGCCGAGCGCTGGAACGTCAGCGACGACGGGCTCAGCTACATCTTCCGCATCGCCGCGACCAATTGGCCGGGCGGGCGCAAGGTCACCGCCCAGCAGGTCGCGCGCATCCTCAAGCGCTCGCTCGCGACTGCGAGCGTCAACCGGCTCAAGGACGCGGCTGGGGCAATCGACGACGTCGTGGCGATGACCGATCGCGTGATCGAGATCCGCCTGCGCGCACCGCGCCCCAACCTGCTCAACCTCCTCGCCCAGCCGGAATTCGGGATCGTGCGCAACGGGATCGGAACAGGCCCATTCCAGATCGATCCGAAGCAGGACAAGCCCGGCGAGCTCGCGCTCAGCCGGGAGATCGTTGCTCCAGACGAGGAAAGCGCCACGCGCGAGGAGGTGCTTCTCGCCGCAACGCCCGCCGAGCAGGCTGTCCGCGAGTTCGTCGCGGGCAACACCGACTTGGTGCTTGGTGGCACGTTCGCGGACCTTCCGTTCGCACAGCAGGCGAAGCTGCCCCGCGGAGCGCTGCGGTTCGACCCGGCGTCAGGGCTGTTCGGGCTCGTTCCCACCCGACCCGGAACGCCGCTTGATGATCTGGGCGTGCGCCTCCTGCTGAGTCAGGCGATTGACCGCAATGCCTTGATCGACGCGCTGCGGGTGCCCGCGCTTGCGCCGCGAACGACGCTGCTCGAGCCCGGGCTGGACGGAATGCCGGCACCGGCCGCGCCCGTCTGGGCCGCCACGCCGCTCGATCAACGCCGCCCCGAGCTCGCGGCGGAAGCGACGCGCGAGTTCGGGGAGGACAAGCCCTCCTTGAGGGTCTTCATCCCCAAGGGCCCAGGCGGCGATCTGGTCTTCAACCGTCTGGCCACCGACTGGACCGCGCTGGGCATTACGATCACTCGGGCAACCAGCGCCTCGGCGTCGGATCTCAAGCTGGTCGATTCGGTCGCTCCGTCGAACTCCGCCGCCTGGTTCCTCCGGCAGTTCCGGTGCGAGTTCGTACCGGTGTGCGATCAGCAGGCCGACGAGCTCCTCGACGGCGCCCGCGACACGCTCGTTCCCGCCCAACGCTATGCCTTGCTCGCCCAGGCTGCGGCCCGGATCGACGCCGCGCAACTGTTCATTCCGCTTGCCGCGCCGGTCCGATGGTCGCTGGTCTCGACCCGCATCCAGGGCTTCACCGGGAACCGCTACGCCCGCCATACGCTGACCGATCTCGAGCAGAAGCCCAACAACGGAGGCTAGAGATTCCGGTCGACCCGCGCCTGTCCCTCCCGAGCCTCGGCACCGACCCGGCTTCGGTGCGCCAGCGGGTCGAGGCGATGGAGAAGATTCTCGAGCGGCTGTTCGTCATCCCGGGGATCAACCGTCCGGTCGGCCTCGACGTGATCCTCGACGTGGTGCCGGTCGTCGGCGACATCGCGGCGGCGGCGTTGGGCGCCTACATGGTGTGGGAAGCGCGCAACCTCGGCATGTCGAAATGGCAGATCAGCCGGATGGCCGGGAACGTCGGCTTCGACTGGCTGCTCGGCCTCATCCCGTTCGTCGGCGCGGTGCCCGATTTCTTCTTCCGGTCGAACACGCGCAACCTCAAGCTTATCAAGCGGCACCTCGACAAGCATCACGCGGCCACCGCGACGGTCCCGGGCGAGGTCGTCCGGCGCGACGATGCTCAGCCGACAATCCAGTCGTGATCCCACTCGACCTCATCCGGCACCGGTCGGCCATAGCGATCCAGCGTCGGGCGGAAGCGGAAACGCTTCTCGATCAGCCGGCAGGTCAGTAAATCGAGCTCGGGAATTCCGCTCGACCGCTCGACCCGGCATTGCCGCGGGCGGCCGTCGACCCCGACCGTGAACACCACAGTGACGCGGCCGCCGACCCCCGCATTGCCGAGGTGCTTGGGATAATCGCGCGGCGTGATTTCGCCCGAGATGAGCTCGAGGTCCGTGCCCCCGCCATCGCCTGCGCCATTGCCCTGCCCGCCCGATCCTCCGCCCGCGCCGGCTCCGATGGCCGGGCCGCTACCGGTACCGCCGCCGGAGACCGGCGCGGCGGGTCGTAGCGGAACGACCGGAGTGACGCTGGGCGGCGCGGGCGCGGCGATCGGACCGGGCGCGCCGCCCTGTGGCGCCGGAGCCGTTGCAGGCGCCGCCTCGGAATGGCGCTTTGCGGGCTTCGGCCTAGCCGGCTGCCGCAGCGGCACGACCGGCGGCGGTGGGGTCACGCCGATCTCGATCAGGCGCTGCGCTGCGTCGCGGGCTCGCGACAGGCTCACTCGGAGGCCGCTGACGAGCGCGATGCCGAGCGCCAGCTGAACCACCACGACCAGCGCCAGCGCGATTGCCCGCTCGCGGCGCGCGACCGGCGCGAAGCCTTCAGCCGCGGCGGCCGGTAATTGCTCTATCGGCGGCGGACCCAATAGCAGCGGCGATGCGAGGTCATCGAGCGATCAATCGCACGCCCGGCAACCGCTCCGCCGACCGCTCCCGCGGCCGTGCCGAGGAGGCCGTGGCCGATGATGCTGCGCCCGACGAGCGCGCCGCCGACGCCGCCCGCCACCAGGCCCGTCGTGCCGGACGAATAGCGGCAGACCTTGTGATAATAATGCGTGCGGCTGGAATAATGGTGCCGCCGGGTCGCGGCTTCAGCCGGGACGGTAACCGAGGTCGCAGTGACCACCGCAAGCGACGCTGCCATCGCGATTTTGCCGAGAGATTGCATGTGCCGTTCCCCATTCGAACATTGGTTTCGCTAGTCCAACGGTTTTGCGTCCGCATGTTTCCATGCGCCAGCCGGTAACGGCGAACCGATGGGTTTCGGCGATACGGCGCGGGCGGGCGGGCCCTCGCCTCGTATATTCATCGTAAAATCAGCTTTGCTAACCTAGGTGTTGTCGCCTAAAGCCCGCGGTTCCCGCGAATCCTGAGGAGTGACGAATGCGTAAGTCTATGATCGTGCTCGCAATTCTGAGCGCGACCAGCGCGCCGGCCTTTGCCCAGAACGCCGCTCCCACCGCGCCGCAGGGCGCGGCCGAACAGTCGGCCAAGCCGCAGACGGTCAAGAAGCGCGTTTGCTATCAGGAGGAAGAGGATTCCTACTCGCGCCTCGGCGGCCGCAAGGTGTGCAAGGTGGTCGAAGTGCCGGTGACGGCGTCCGGCGGCGGACAAGCCGGCCAGCAGGCTCCGGCGTCGGCCAACCCGACGGGCAACAACTTCTGATTTCCGCCGGGCGCTCGAAGCGTCCAGTCAGTCTCCGCTGATCGCCGGGTCGATCCGTTTCGGGTCGTCGATGATCGGCGTCCCGACATCGCCCTGGCCGACGGTCCGCCCGGCCATCTCAAGCATCCGCTCGAGCGGGACGCGCGCCCGGGTCATCACCTCGGGCGACAGCTCGATCCGCGGCTGAAGGTCGCGCAGCGCCACGTAGAGCTTCTCCAGCGTGTTGAGCGCCATGTACGGACACATGTTGCAATTGCATGCGCCATCGCCGCCCGGAACTCCGATGAAGGTCTTGTCCGGCGCAGCCTTCTGCATCTGGTGGATGATGTGCGGCTCGGTCGCGACGAGGATGGTATCGGCCGGTGACGACAGCGCGAAGTCGAGGATCGACTTGGTCGACCCGACATGGTCGGCATGATCGATGATGTGCGGCGGGCATTCGGGATGGGCCGCGACCGGTGCGCCGGGATTCTCGGCCTTGAGCTTCAACAGCTCGGTCTCGCTGAACGCCTGGTGGACGATGCAGATGCCCGGCCACAGCAGCATCTCGCGCCCAGTCTTGCGGGCAAGATATCCGCCGAGGTGCCGGTCGGGACCGAAGATGATCTTCTGCTCGGGCGGGATCTGGTCGAGGATCACCTTGGCCGAAGAGCTGGTGACGATGATATCGCTGAGCGCCTTCACCGCCGCCGAGCAATTGATGTAGGTCAGCGCGATATGGTCCGGGTGTGCCGCGCGGAATGCCGCGAACTGGTCCGGCGGGCAGCTGTCCTCGAGACTGCAGCCGGCGTCCATATCGGGCAGGACGACGATCTTCTCCGGCGACAAGATTTTCGCCGTCTCGGCCATGAAGCGCACGCCGCAAAAGGCGATCACGTCGGCGTTCGTCTCGGCCGCCTTGCGCGACAGGTCGAGGCTGTCGCCGACGAAATCGGCGAGGTCCTGGATCTCCGGCTTCTGGTAATAATGCGCGAGGATAACCGCGTTGCGCTCGCGCTTCAGCCGGTCGATCTCGGCCAGCAGGTCGAGGCCTTTCAAGGTTTGGGTCTGGACGGTCATGGTTGGTTCTGTTCGGCCCGTTGTCGATCGGCCTGGCGCCGGTCGGCTTGCTTGATCGCTTCCTCATATGGGGTCGAAAGGTCGACATAGGAAGCGTCGTCGTTGCCTTCGGTCGGGAAGCGGGCGACGACCTTGGCGTCCTTGATGCCGGCAGCGACGAGCGGCATCGCGAAGCTCCGCTCGACCGCCTGGCGGGCGGCTTCGCGGGCGAGGCGCATCGGCACCGCCCCGGTCGCCTGCTTGCGCAGGTCGGTGACGGCGCGGTCGCGATTGGCCTGGTCGAGTTGCTGGTTGGCGTTGGTAAGCGCCGACAGCACGCCGCCGCTGCCATATTCCTTGACCGAATTGATATCCACGTCCGGACCGGCGATCTCGATCTCCGGCAGCTGGACCTTGAGCGTGTGGCTCGCCGAATCCCACGCGACGTCGTTGCTGTCGAGCTTCGACAGATCGAGCTCGTAACGGACATCGCCGGGGAGGATCAGGGTCCGCTGCGAGCTGATCAGGCCGCCGAGCCGGTTCTGCTCGCTCGTGACGACCGAGACGTAGCGCGCGACGAACGCGACCAGGCGGTTCTGGGCGCGCATCGATTCGAGGCTCGCGCTGGCGATGGTCTTCGGATTGGGCCCTCCGAAGATTCGGTCGGCAATTCCAGTGGTGACGCCGAGCATGACGCCGAGGACCAGGGCAACGGCGACCATCGCCAGGATGAGCGGCTTGTTCAGGCGGCTGTCCATTGATCGCTGCTCCGCGGGAACGTCCCCTTGGACGACGGTTCGTCCCCGGTGCGTTCAACGAGGCCGCGCCGTTCGAGGTCCAGCAGGTGGGCGCAGACCGAACCGCCCGCCGCTGCGACCAGCCGCTGGTCGAGCCCTGGATAGGCATTGGCGACGATATCGGAAATCTCGCGCGGCCGTTCGGCTAGGAGCTTCAGGATCTGCTTCTCGCGCTGCATCCGGTGGCCCATCAGGTGCCGCACATATTGCTGTGGCCGCTCCACCGCCGGCCCGTGCGCGGGATAATAGATGCGGTCGCTGCGCTGCCTCAGCTTGTCGAGGCTCTGCATATAGGCCGCCATGTCGCCGTCCGGCGGGACCACCACCGTGGTCGACCAGCCCATCACATGATCGCCGCTGAACAGCGCGCCTTCATAAGCAAAGCACAGATGGTTGGAGGTGTGACCTGGCGTTGCCACCGCGACGATCGGCTTCCCGTCCACCTCCAGCGCCTCGCCGTCGGACAGCACGCGATCGGGCGCATAGTCGCCGTCGAACGACGCATCGGCGCGGGGACCGACGGTCTCCAGCGCTAGCGGCGCGCAGCCGATGATCGGCGCCTTTACACGCTGCGCCAGTGGGCCGGCGGCGGGGCTGTGGTCGCGGTGCGTATGAGTGCACATCATCGCGACGACCGGGCGTCCGCCGATCGCCTTCTCCAGTGCATCGATATGCTCGGGGAGGTCCGGGCCGGGATCGATCACCGCCACCTCGCGCTCGCCGACCAGGTACGTCTGCGTCCCGTAATAAGTGAATGCCGACGGGTTGTGCGCGAGAACCCGGGCGATACCCGGCTCGACCTGGTCCAGCTTGGCGTACGGCGCGTCCACGGTTGCGGCCTGTGCCATGCGCTGCGGTGCGTGGCTAGCAGCGCAGCTCGAACGGGCCGCGCGTGTCCACCACCTGGCTCGATGGCTTCGCGGCGCGAACCACCTCGATCTCGACCCGGCTGCCGCTCACGCCCTGGCAGACGCGCGCCGGCAGAGCGAAGCGCTGCGACTGCCCGCGCCGGAGCGGGGGAAGCTCGACCTCGGCGCGATTGTCGCCGCGGCGCATGAAGCGGAGACTGGTGCCGCTCGGAAGGTCCTCGTCGGCGAGCACGGTCACAAGCGTGTCACGCTCCAGCAGGTCGCAGGCGCTCTGCGAACCGTAAGTGTTGGCCGAGAGGCAGCGGAAGGTGATCCGGGGCGCCGGAAGCGGCGGTGGCGCCGCTTTGGTGCTTGCGACCGTCGCCGCCGGCAACGGCGCGGGCATCGGCGGAAGCGCCGAATATTCGACCGGCCCGCTCGTGACCGGCGGGTTGGCGACTAGCGGAGCCGCGGCGACCGGGACAATCGACTGCGCCGGCCCGGCGCTCGGCGGAGTGACGGGCGGAGCAGCTGCGACTGCAGCCGACGGCAATTTCGCGATTTCCAGCTTCAGCCCGCTGACGATCTGGTCCTTGATCCCCGGCGACATGCGCACGTTCGCCTGGACCTTGGCGATCGCGTCCTTGAGCGTGTTGGCCCAGTCGGCGTCGGTCTGCCCGACCTTGCCGCAGATCTTGACCTTGCTCTGCTTGGGCACCCCGGTCTTCGAAGTGAGAGTTACGGGGACTTCGACCATGCGCGCGTTGCAGGCGGCGATCATTTCCGCATCCGCGTCAGCGTTTGCGGATGGGGCGGCCTCGACGGACTGGGCGGCAATCAGCAACGCAAACGGCAGCAACATTCGGTCAGGCCTCCCAATGGCTCAGTTCCTAGGATGTTGCGGGACGAAGGTGAACCCGCGCTGACGCTCAGGCGCGGACTAGCGGCAAGGCCCTCGCGGCCTCGCCGGCCACGGCTTCGGACCGGCGCGCGAACGCGGCCGGATAGACCCGCCCGAACAGCGCCTCCATGCTCCGCTCCCAGCTGAACTGGAGCGCATGGGCCCGCGCCTGCTCGGACATCAGCCGCCGGTCGGCGGCCCACACCTCGAGAACGTTGCGCGCCATGGCAGCGGAGTCGCCGACCGGTCCGAGCCGCCCGACCGCCTGGTTGACCCGGTCGATCATCGCCCCGGCGGCAACTCCGACGACCGGGAGCCCCGACGCCTGCGCCTCGATGATTGAAATTCCGAAGGTCTCGTCGGCCATGGCCGAGACATAGATATCGGCGCTCGCCAGCCACCGGGCGAGCTCGGTGCGGCTGCGGACATAGCCGGGCATGAGAATCCGGCCGTCGCCGAGCGCCGCAATCTCCTCTTTGAGCGGGCCCTCGCCGAGCAGCACGAGCTTGGCGCCGAGCGCTTCGGGGAGGTTGCGGAAGGCTTGCGCGACCACATCGGGTTTCTTCTCGCCATCAAGGCGGCCGACGTAGATCAGCAGCGGCTGATCATCGGCGAGGCCGAGCTTGCGCCGCAGCGCCGGGTCGCGCTTTGCCGGAGCGAATTCGCCGACTTCGACACCCAGCGGCACCACATCGATGTCGCCAACGCCCTGCGCGCGGAGCTTGGCTGCGCCGCCATTCTCGCTGAGCGCGAACACCGCGTCGAAACGCCGATAGAGTGCGCCGCAATAGGAATAGCAGATCCGTCCGCACACCCCGGCGAGCGTCTTGCCGATCACCCTGGAGAAGGGCCGCTCGCAATAGACCGTCGGGAAGTCGGTCATGTACGCCGCGACCAGAGCGGTCTCGGGAAAGCGCTTGCGATGCCCGATCGCCGCCCACGGGAGGTTATAAGCGTCCTGGCTTTCGATCAGGTCGGGCTTGAACCGTTGGAGCGCCTTGCGCACGGCTCCGCTGCGCAGCAGCAGGCGATAGTGCGGGCTTCCCGGCACGCGCGGCGAAGCCACGGTAACGGTAATGGCCCTTTCCTCCTCGATCACCGCATCGCTCGCGCCGGGGATGATCATCAGGTGGCTGTGCGGCGTCTGCTCGAGGATGTGACGGCGCTTGTGGAGCAGGTAGGTCCGCACGCCCCCGCCCACTTCCGACCAGCTTTGCGTCAGGTCGCAGAACAGGCGCGGGCCGGCGGCGCGGCGCGAAGCAGGGTCATCACGGCTCATCTGCCCGTCCAACCCGGCAAAGGCAGCAAAGTGCCAACGGCCGCGCCGGACGCCGAAATGCGTCGGATTTTTTTACGCTCTCGACCCACGCTTCGTTCCCCGTTCAAAAAGAAATGGCTGAAATCCGCCACTTTTTCAAATTGGCACGCGCGTTGCTATTATTAGCGCGTCCACTTGGTTCCACGCCAAAACCAAAGGGGCGGCTCGAGCGGTTCTCTGGTCCCGCGACAGCCGCCCCTTTTCTTATGCGGCGGCCGCGAGCAGCTCCTGGAGCTCGCCGCTCTCGAACATTTCCATCATGATGTCCGATCCGCCGACGAATTCCCCGCGCACGTACAGCTGGGGGACGGTAGGCCACTCGCTATATTCCTTGATCCCCTGGCGGATCTCCGGGTCCTGGAGCACGTCGACGGTCTCGTACTTGGCCTCGAGCCGGTCGAGGATGGCCACTGCGCGGCTCGAAAAGCCGCATTGCGGGAACAGGGCCGTGCCCTTCATGAACAGGACGACGTCGTTGTTGTTGACGAGTTCGGCGATGCGGTCATTGGCGGAAGTCACTGGCTGGTCTCCGGTTGAGGCACCGCAGTTTCCAGCTGCAGTGCGTGAAGCTCTCCCCCTACTCGCCCCCCGAGTGCGGCATAGACCGCTTGGTGCTGCTTGATGCGGCTCATTCCGGCGAAGCTCCGGCTCTCGACCCGGGCCGCATAATGGTCGCCGTCGCCGGCCAGGTCGCGGATCGTCACCGCGGCGTCGGGGATGGCCGCCTTGATCAGCCGCTCGATCTCGGATGCGGCCATCGGCATTAGAGACCGGATCCCATCACAGGTTCGTGCTTTCGATGATCTGGCGCCGCGCGTCGATTTCCTTGTTGCGCAGCGCTTCCTGGATGCTCGCCTCGTCGGTTTCGATCCCCGCAGCGGTGAGGTCGCCGAGGACCTTCCGCACCACGTCATGGTCGCCCGCTTCCTCGAAATCGGACCGGACCACGTCCTTGGCATAGGATTCGGATTCGGCGTCGCTGAGCCCCATCTGCCGCGCCGCCCATTCGCCGAGCAGCCGGTTGCGGCGCGCGACGATCCGGAATTTCATCTCCTCGTCGTGCGCGAACTTGGATTCGAAAGCGCGCTCGCGGTCGTCGAAAGTGGTCATGCGTTCCCCATGAATGTTTCGGCGGCGAGATAGGGCGGCCAAGGCCCAGAGGCAACGCGCTATCGGCGAAGTGCCAGGTAGAGGATGGCGACCGGCAGCGCGATCATCGCCACATAGCCCCAAACCGGCATGCGCCGGCGCTCGATCTCCTCGTCCGGCCCGCAACGCAACCGATAGGCACATTCGATGGTCCAGGCACGTTCGACCAGCTCGTCGAGAGGCTCGTCCGCGTCGGCCGGATCCTCGCACGCTTCGAAATAGCGCAGCAGCAGTGACTTGAGGTCATCCGGCCGCGCCGGCTCGTCCGTCGCTTCGAACGCGGACCGGCCAGCTGCGCGCTCCACCCGATAGACCTCGCCGCGCGGCCCGTAGGCGATCGGCGCGACTCCCTCTTCGAGGTCAGCCAGGTGTGGACAATCGCCAGCGGCTGCGGCCGAGGCGTACATCAGAAGCGAGTCCCCGGCTTCGACGAAAATCAGGCCGGCGGGAGTCGCCTCGCCGTTCAAAGCGTCACCACCAGCTTGCCGATCGCCTTGCGGTCGCGCAGCGCGGCGATCGCCTCGCCGGCCCGCTCCAGCGGATAGGTCGCGCTGATCATCGGCGCGATCCTGCCCTCAGCCCACCAGCGGAACAACTGCTCGATATGCGCAGCGTTACGCTGCGGCTCGCGCGCCGCGAACGCGCCCCAGAACACGCCGCACACGTCGCAGCTCTTGAGCAGGGTGAGGTTGAGCGGCAGCTTGGCGATCCCCGCCGGGAAGCCGACGACGAGGAAGCGACCTTCCCAGGCGATGCTGCGGAGCGCCGCCTCGCTATAGTCTCCGCCGACCGGA